>Ga0209715_1000198_pt1 | contig 53881 bp, 38 predicted proteins | sample COGITO_mtgs_1205_2_FD_184809 | JGI IMG/M metagenome (GOLD analysis project Ga0209715, IMG submission 184809) | Pelagic marine microbial communities from North Sea - COGITO_mtgs_120503 (SPAdes) (version 2) | ecosystem: Environmental > Aquatic > Marine > Epipelagic ... | reverse complement strand
TCTTATTCTTAATCGGAGCAGCTCTTGGAGCAATTATTAGAAAAGGTGGATTGGGACTTCCGGTAGTTTTAGCGATACTTATATTCCTCTCCTATCACTACATCAGTCTCTTTGGTAAAAATGCAGCAGAAGACAGCAGCATAAGCCCTTTTGCAGGTAGTTGGATATCAGTTGTGATAATTGGTGTTTTTGCATTATACCTGACTAAACAAGCTTCTGTTGACCGAGGTATCGCTAACTTTGACCGAATACAGCTGCCACTACTTAAGTTAATTAATAGAATTAAAGAAAATAAATATTTCAAGAAATCATAAAGGAATGTCAAAAGATAAATTAGATGCTATTGCAGATGCCATAGAAGCCATTAAAAATGGTGAAATTATCATTGTAGTTGATGACGACAAAAGAGAAAATGAGGGAGATTTCGTAGCTGCTGCAGAAAAAATAACTCCCGAAATGATTAATTTCATGGCTACCCATGGTCGGGGTTTAATCTGCGCTCCATTGACCGAAAAGCGTTGTGCCGAATTGAATCTTCATCACATGGTAGATAACAACACAGATCCATTAGAAACAGCGTTTACAGTTTCTGTAGACTTAAAAGGAAATGGAGTTACAACTGGAATATCGGCAAGTGATCGATCCAAAACTGTATCTGCTTTAACAGACGCCACTACCCAACCATATCAACTATCTAGACCTGGACATATCTTTCCGTTAATTGCCAAAGAAGGCGGCGTGCTCAGAAGAACAGGACATACTGAAGCTGCTATTGACTTTGCTCGTTTAGCAGGAATGAAACCCGCTGGAGTAATTGTCGAAATAATGAATGAAGATGGAACCATGGCTAGGCTTCCACAATTGCTAGAAGTTGCTGATAAATTTAATCTGAAATTGGTTTCTATCGAAGATTTAGTTTCTTACAGAATGCAGCATGATAGTTTAATTCTAAAGCGAGCTGATACAGAAATTCAAACTCGTTTTGGAGAATTTAGATTAAGAGCATACCAACAAACTACAAACAGCCAAGTTCATGTAGCCCTAACCAAAGGAACATGGGATGAAAGCGAAGGTGTTCTTACGCGTATTAACTCTTCTCAGATCAATAATGATATTTTGAGTATGTTAGCCGGATCTAATAACGGTAAAAATTACTTACAATCTTATTTAGATGATATTTTTGGATTAATAAATTCGGAAGGTAAAGGCGCTGTTATTTTTATAAATCAAGCGCAACAATCAGAAAACTTACTCGCAAGAATAACCGAATTGACTACCATTCAACTTCAAGGAGAACATCACAAAGTACCTCCAATGAAAATGGATTACAAAGATTTTGGTATTGGCGCCCAAATACTTCATGATTTAAGAATCAGTAAACTCAAAGTAATCACAAACTCGAATCAGGGACCACGGGTAGGAATTACAGGCTATGGACTAGAAATTATGGAGTATATAAACTACTAAACTAAAAAAACCATAACTTTATTGACATTAAACTAACCATGATAACCATGGCTATTTTAATAACCCCCTCCCCTTTATCGACAGACCACCGACTGGACCACCATGCCCCTAATGATGTTCCTATTGCTAAAACAAAACCAGTAGACCAATCTACTTTACCGTTGTAAGCAAATAGTGCTAAAGCACCACAGGTGTAAATAAAGACCAAAGAGACTTTGGTTGCATTTGTTTTTATGAGAGACAACCGATTTACATTATTTAAAAATAAAATAATAACAAAGCCAATACCAGCATTTATAAACCCGCCATAAATACCAATAAAAAAGAAGCCTATAATTGCATAAAACAAGTACTTACCTGATAGTCGTTCTGCTAATTGTAATGAAGATGCTTTGGGTTTAAAAACAATAACAGCAACAACAAACAACATGATAATAGCAAGCAATTTATTGAAGGTTTCTCCTTTTATGTCAACTGCAATTTGAGCCCCAATTAATGATCCAATTAAAGCAGAAATGCCTAAGTAAATATTAAACGGGAAATTTGAAACTCCTTTTGACCGATAACCCGCAGTTCCAATTAAAGCTTGAAAAGCAATTCCAATTCGATTAGTAGCATTTGCAACATTAGGAGGAAGACCCATAAAAATAAGAACCGGTAGTGTTAATAAAGAGCCTCCGCCTGCTAAAGTATTAATTACTCCGGCCAACATTCCAACAATAATTAGAAGTCCATATTGAAGTATATCGTTCATTGTGAAGTTTTAAATGAAGATATTAATTTTAGTATTAAAAAAAGATCAATATAAAGTTTTAAAAGTTTTATTAGTTCAAAAAGGAATGTATATTTGCAACCTCACAGGAGAAATGGCAGAGTGGTCGAATGCGGCAGTCTTGAAAACTGTTGAGGGTCACACCTCCGGGGGTTCGAATCCCTCTTTCTCCGCAATATGAATCCGTAAGGCGTTAATTTATAACACTTTACGGATTTTGTGTTTTAAATGGGGGTCGTAAGGGGGGTCGAAATTGATTTTTATACTAAAAAAGGGGCTAAAAAACTGTACCATTTAAAAGGGGAGGATTTTTATAATTCCATTGGAAGACATATAAGTTTTTCTGAATCTACTGAGAGTAAATACACTAACCTTTAAACTTGCTCTTCAAGTTGGTCTTCAAATATTCTTGTAAAGTAACCTAAAACCAAATTTAGATATACAATAGAGATGAAATACTCCTATTTTACTAACTTTTTGAAAACGCTATCATAATATTCTTGGGTAAGGACTTCTGTCCAAATGGTCGGTTTTTCACCACCATACAATGCAAGATAAGTCACATCGCTCTGTTTTGATGACGAATGCCAATGTTCCGTGTTTTTTTCACATTTAATAATATCCCCAGCTTCCATGAGCACGGGTTCTTTTCCTTTTTCTTGATAATAACCTGTTCCCGCAATTACAATTAACACCTGTACTGTTCCATGTTTATGCCAATCTAAAGTGGAATTTTCCTTAAAGGTTGCTTTGGTAATATTATATGTTAAATCATCATCAGCTTGGAGCAATCTATTTAGCCATGCTTCACCTATATAATGTGTGTTTGGTGCCTTAAACCCTTCATCAAGGTAGGAAGACACGGAGTAATCTGAATCTTGAGCAGAAACACCAAGAGAGATAGTAAGTGCTAAAAAGTAAATTGCTTTTTTCATAAGAATAGAATTTTAATATATTACAGGTTTAACCAGTAAGTCATTTTTAGGTTAATAGACCGAAATCGGGGTGTAAATTCAGTACTATTATAATTGTCGTTATACACCAAAAACAAATCTGATAAGGGTGCAAAACGCCATTGAAGGCGAGCATTAATACCAAAGTTTTCACGCTGGTTACTATACTGAATCAGAGTGTTAAAAAATAAGGATTTATTTAATGTCACATCCATACGAGGCGTAATCAACCAATAATTTTCACTTTCATAAGGTTCGGGTAATTTGATGCCATCATAATTTACATTCAAACTGAATTGTCCCCAAGGTTGCCATCGATAACCCAAAGTTCCACCTACAGAATATCTATTCCCGTTAAAGAATTGACCTATAGTTGTATTTAATCCATAGGAGAATAATTTTGTGTTATTAGAAGTAAATTCAATATTTGTATAACTGAACCTATAACTTTCATTCCCTGGCAATGGAGTACCACCATCCGTTCGTGTGGGATCAAAATCATTTGTCAGCAATATATATTGATTGAATACATTTGCAGTAATCTTAGCATTGCTTGCAAACTCTGTTTCCCAAGTACCTCTCAATGTGTAATCCGTAAGTTTAAAATTGAGCTTTGGTCTAAAGTAATTGATGAACAACAACTGCACATTATTTCTATTTATAACTTCCCTGTTTTTTGGAAAAAAGAAACGTTGTGCAAAATTACCCATCTTAAAAATATCAGTTCTAGGTACGAAGCCTAAATCTGCAGTAAAATCATTATCCACATAGGTCCAGTCATTAATAAAAACCCAATTATTTTTATTGTAAGTGGTAATTGCTTGTGCTGAAAAATTACCACCTTTATCGTCAGGATTAACAGACTTATGAAGGTAATAACGACCAGCCCAAGTGTTATCCTCAGACGCTAGATTGTAATCTACACCAAAGACTCTATTGTATTTGTCATTTTCTTCTGAAAAGTTATATTCCTTAAAGCGTTCTCTGTTCACTATAAACGCCCCGATGTTTGAGCGTTTCCCTATTTTTTTCTGTAGGGTAATCATGGTGTTATTATTGGATGCAACTTCATTGGATTCGTCTGCAGCGGTTTGAATATTCAGGATCCCTAATCGCCAATCTTCATTAAGTTTGCCGCTTAGTCTTACCCCAGTGATAATGTCGTTTTGAATGAGGTTATTGTTGATGTCACGCGCTAGCCCTATCCGTCTTGAGAAAAACGGTCGAGCTTCATTAAAGAAGTTCCCGAAAGAACCAAATAAATCACTGTTATCAATAAAAAATTGTCGTCGTTCAGGTAAACGTAATTCAAAACGTGTGAGGTTGGTAAAAATATCATCCACTTCTACATTGGAAAAATCAGGGTTGAATGTTAAATCCAAATTCAGTCCGTCACCAATTGCAATTTTGGCATCTCCACCAACTAAAATTGAATTATCCGCAGCGTTGTCTTCAAAATCCTTTTGTGCTAGACCATTCACATATGGAATTAATGTCATAGGGGTTCTTGATTTTCCAAGTGGTTTTTCAAAAATAAGATCATCGGCAAATGCTAATGTTCCTAATAATTGTGTTTGGGGTACCCGAGTCAAAGTACTCGTCTCATTGGATTGAATATTAAACCGATACGGACGAACACGCCATTGGGTTGCCCCCTCCTCAAATTTTAATGAGGTGAATGGTATCCTAATTTCCGATGTAAAATAGTTGTCAAATATTTTACTTTCTCCTTGCCATTTGACATCCCAAGCAAAATTGTAATTTTCACGGGCTGCACCACCAGATGATACTAGAAACTCTCTTCGAACACCATAAGGAGTGATCCCAAAACCAAATGCATTTGTACCGTCGCTAAACGTATCAAATAGTATGGTTACATTATCATTACGAAGTCCACTAAAGTCGCGTCGCAATGAACTAACCACAAAATTATTATTTACTGCTTCTGCTTTAATACCAACGTACAAAGCGGTTTCATCGTATGCAAATTGAACAGTGGTTTGGTATTTAGCAACTTTACTATCAGAGGGGAAATACTGCCAAAAGTTGGTGGTTTTTTGTGCCGTTTGCCAGATGGGTTCACTCAAATCTCCGTCCAATTCAATGACTTCGGTCATGTGTTTTGCATGAAGTTCTTCCGTTATTTCTTGTGCAGTAATATTTTGAAAAACAAAGGCGGCTAAACCCAAAAGTAATGGCTTTTGAATTAGTCTAAAATTTTGTAGTCTTCTCATGCTTTTTCGTATGTAATATTATTGTCTTTTGACCCTTCAATAGGAACCAGCTGTTGCCCATTTTGATCTACAACGGATTTAAAAAGATTGAGGAAGCTCGAAAAAACTCCTTTAATGTCATCTCGACCTGTATACTGTAGGTTTTGTATACAAGCGGTTGTCGTTAACATGAACACAAAATGTAGTCTATAATTTTTCATAGGTTTAATAGCAAAAATAGCCTTTATTACACCCCTTGACTTACCTCAATTACAGATGTTTGTACCATTATTACTGATTACATCGCTATCCTATTCTAGATGTATTATATTTACCTAAAGAATCGATGTGAATTTATGGAAAATTATTTAACCATTGATAGTGTTGGCACCTATTTCAAATTGCGAAACCATGAGCTATTACATCCTTTGGTAGGCATTTTAAATTTTGATGATTTTAAGCCGAATCCCAATTCATTACCCGTACACAAAGGGTTTGCTTTTGAATGCTATGCCATTTTCTTGAAGGATAATAATTCTTGCAAAATGAATTATGGTGGGAAGTCGTATGATTATGATGACGGTACAATGGTATTTATAGCTCCACAACAATCTGTTGGTTTTAGTTACAACAAAAATTATGTCCCCAAAGGATACGCCTTACTTTTTCATCCTGATTTACTCTTAGGAACAGGTTTGGATAAAAAAATAAACAGCTATTCGTTTTTCTCTTATGCTGTAAATGAAGCCCTACATCTGTCTTCCAAAGAAAGAAAACTAATCCTTGGAGTACTAGATAATATTCAATTTGAATTGGAACAGAATTTGGATAAACACAGTAAACAGTTAATTGCTTCTAACCTGGAATTATTGCTCAACTATTGTTCGCGATTTTATGACCGCCAATTCCTTACAAGAGAAGCCACACATAATACCGTATTAGAAAAGTTTGATGTACTATTAAATGATTACTTTGCTTCAGACAAACCTCAACTATTTGGATTACCATCTGTTACTTATTTTGCAGAACAATTGCATTTATCTTCTAATTATTTTGGTGATTTGATTAAAAAGAAAGCTGGAAAATCAGCACAAGAATACATCCAATCCAAACTTATTGACATTGCTAAGGAAAAAGTTTTTGAACGTACTAAACCTTTAAGTGAAATTGCGTATGAATTGGGTTTTAAATACCCGCAGCATTTCAGTAGGTTGTTCAAACAAAAAGTTGGATATTCACCTCAAGAATTTCGGTTTTTGAATTAAAGCCGTATTATTTTTTTTAATAAATTCTAAAGAGTTCAACTCCTTAAATTGTGCTAAGACTTTTCTTGCAATTAAGAACAGCGTAAGAATTTATTGTTTATCTAATTACAGTTTTCTTTGCTGAATATGATTTTAATCTAAAAGCCATAATAGAGGGGTCGTTAGGGGGGTCGAAATTATTGTAAAAACATAGTTATAATTGCATATAAATGAAAGCCAAATTAAAATAACCTTTTAAATAGCCTTGTAAATACAAGTATATACAATTATTGACACAAAGTTCGTAAGCCTCTTTCTCCGCAAAACGATTCCCTAATATATTTATAATCAATATGTTAGGGTTTTTTATTTATATATTTGTACGATTATTGTACGGCCAGCATTATAAAGCCTAAAAAGTCCTGCCTAAAAGTTTCAATATTATCCCCACCCTCTGAATTTAAATCCGTTTTCCTTTTGGGAATGTGCTGCTCAAATGATTATATTAACTAACCAACTCTTCTCTCTAAGCCCAAAATTGGCTTAGCAACTCTAAAAAACAAGCTTTAAAAACAGTTTTGTATATTGCATACATAAATTAAATCTTATTTAAAATGAAAAAAATTATAACTATTTTATTCTGTTCTTTTTTGTTCATTAATTGTGATTCAAACTCAGCTGAGATGATCAATTTTGAGAAAAACGTAGAAACATCAAAGGAATATTTCCAAGCATTTTCTGATGAAAAACTTGATGAAATGAAAAGCTATGTAACCGAGGACTTTACGTGGTCACCCCCACCAACTGGAGTTGACTCGCTTGATATTAATACTTGGCATAATACCATGAAAGGTTTTAATGCTGGATTCAAAGAAATTAATTTCACTAAACAACTTTATTTTGCTGGCTTAGATGACAATCAAAAACCCAATGGAGATGTAAGAGTTTATGGAACTTGGGAATCGTTAAATTCTGTCACAAAAAAACCAGTATTAATGGATTATTATGCTGTATTGTTCTTTAATGACGAAGGCAAAATTTATCACCAAAGCGAATGGTATAATGCAGCTGATTTAGACCAAAACTCTTTGGTAGATGTTGTTGCTATAATTCCATTAACTAAAGGTTATAGCAAATGGTATAAAGGCTTTATAAAAGATAATACGAATAGAGAACAGTTTTGTGATGATTCTAGAACACTTGTCCATAGAGATGTAAAAGATCCGAACAAAGTTTCTGTTTATTTATATGATGTTGATATGTCAAAATTAGGAGAAATGATGACTGATCCTGCATTTGAGAAATTTGCACTTTCATTAGGAGAAGATTTAGCCAACAAAAAGGTTTATACCATTAGTGCACTTTAAGAATGTTTGTTTAAAAAGAATTATTTTTCATGTTAATCTTATTTTCAATAACAACGCCACTAATTATTTTTAGTGGCGTTTTTCTTTTAATCTACAGGCATATCCTCTTCAGTTACTTCTGGGATTTGTGATTTATAATAAAAAACTTTATGTTTGAGTATTATTAATAATAAATTAATTAAAATGAAAAAAATTTTAACATTAACATTAGTGCTATTAATATTTTCTTGTTCTACCAATAATCCTAATTACGAGGAAAACTTGACCCTTGCTAAAAAGTGGATTGAGGCTTTTGAAACTGGTAATATTGACCTTTGGAAAGATGTAGTCTCTGAAGATTTAGTTGATGTTGCGCCTATTTATGGAATGGGAGAAGTAGATTATAACTCATCACTACAAGTTGCTGAATTTTATGTGCAAAACTATTCAAATGTAAAATTTAAAAACCAAGTATGGTTACCTGGAATAGATACACTGACGATGAAACCTGATGGAAGTGTTAGAGCGTATGGTAATTGGACTGGTAAAAGTAAATCAACAGGTAGAAACTTTTCAATGGTCTCCTATCATAATTTTGATTTTAAAGACGGGAAGATAGTCTCAACTGGAGAATATTTTGATGCAACTGGAATGGTGAATTCTGTTGGGCCTAACCAAAGAAATGTAGTTGTTGCCACTGCAAAAGTAAACAAGGATAACATAGATAAATTTCAAGAATTAATGGATTCTGAAGGTGGACTTTCTGTTACTAGAAATTATGATGGTTGTTCTCATCTAGAAACATTTTACAATAAAGAGTCAAGCACATATTTTATTATTGAATATTGGGAGTCTTTTGAGAAATATGAGACATACCTTGATTGGAGATTCAATAAGGACCCTTCAAAGTTTACTGATAAAGTTTGGCCTTATGTTATTGGTGGTCAAGAAGGATTTACAGCATACTTTAATAACACTAAATATAAATTTTATTAGTAATAAAACCATTTCTTACTAAATACTAACGCCACTAATAAACTTTAGTGGCGTTTTCATTTAAATCACAGGCATATCCTCTTCAGTAAGTTCTACAATACACTTTACCAAGAGTGAAACAAGCTAATAATGAAGTAATTGAAGACTTGCCTTTGTTTGTGTGATAGTTTCTTACAATAGTTTAATTGATTAAATGTCTATTTTACAATTGGTGTTGGTGCATCTGGAATAGGACTATCCTTGGAACAAGAGTATATAAATAGAAATAAAGAAAATATAAGTAGAGAGCTTTTAAGAAGAAATTTTATAAACAAAGTATATATCTCAAATATACTATACTTTTAATTAGCAACTATTACTGAATAGGATATGCCAGTGGTTTAGTTTGAACATTCACCCATTTTATAAGAACTAACTCCGTAACTTTTTGCAACACAAGAATTGGAATAAGTGTATCCATCACATCCGCAAACAGGGTCATATTCCTTTGTACATATAGTATCAATTGAAATGTTTTTTGGATTAATACATTCTATTTCAGCATTTCCTTTTTTAAAAACATATGTAATTTCATCATCAGCAATTTCAGGATTATCAATGTATTTTAGGATTATTTCATCTTGTTTAACCTCAATTGTATATTCTCTTCCACTATCATTTAAAGTTAAACCCCCATCATAAATTAGAAATTTTGAGGGTTCATTAGGTTTAGTTATAAATATACCGTCGTTAACATTTCCTTTACTAACTAAAATATTTTGCTCAGGGAAAAACCAAAGTTGATTTTTAGTAAAATCATAATTTAAGTTGTCTTTAGTAATACCATCGAAGCTACAAAAGCAACTTACATCCTGAAGAATATATTGACCCTTAATTTCAGGTGTTTTACTTACATCATCAGTACTTGAACAAGAAAATACAAGTGGAATAAACAGTAATAGTAGAATGAGTTTTTTCATATCCAAATATAATAATTATATAAACCTTATTAACTTACTTACGTGGATTAGAAGTAGCTGAATTGACAGAAGAAGATACGCCAGTTATTGAATAAACAAAGGCTAAAAGGAGAATAAAAAAACAAGCTCCTTTAATCTATTGAGTTTATATTTATTTTAATAAGAAAAATAAAAATTATTTAATAATCTAATAAGGTTGTCTACCAATCCAGTTTCCTTGAGGGCTATATCTAGCAACCACATAAACACTTCCTGAAGTGCTTACTGCTCGTGCCATTCCCACTTCTGTGGTTGTATTCCATATCATTTGCGTATAGTGACCAATAACTACATTAGCATTCTTTGAAGATCCAATCTCGGCGTAAGTGTAATCCTTTATTTCATTATACCAGGCTGAGGAGGCGTCCTTTCCGGGTGTTTCACTAAAAGTAGGATTACCATTGCTTGATCTATACGAGTACGACAAATTTTCGCCTTGTCCAGGTCTACTTTCATTCGAAGAATGATACATGTCGTCTTTGAGTGCCAAATTTTTTGCCCATAATAAAGCATCTTCTGCCAATGAATTTGACCAAGAAAGTTCAGAAACGCCAACTTCTTTTCTTGCGTCGTTATGAACTTGTAAAGACAAAAAAATATCCTGTTTTGTTAAAACACTGGATTCAATAGTACTATTATTTGAAGTTTTTAGTTCTTTAAATCCGCTGAGAAATAATACTGACGTGAATATTATTAGAGATAATTTGTTCATAAAAAAAGATTTCATTTTTAACATACATGACTGTTTATTAACCCAATAAGGCTTTTGTTTTGACTACATTTCCATTTTATAATTTTCTCAGTTGAAAAAAGTGTTTGTTTTCTTTTGGGGCTTTAGCTAATACCCTATCCTTCTAATACTACATAAAAAAAAACCAAATAAAGTGAATATTAAGATAGTTTTTTAATTTAGGAAAAAAAGTCTGAAAAATTGATAATTAATTGCCCTCTATTTCAAATCATCAAACTTTTGTTTCATAGTAGAATTGCCTCTAGTCAGCTTTTTAATTGACAAATCGTCTGCTTTATTATTGGCTAGTCTTAAATTATTTTCAGATGACAACAAGGCTTCTTTAGTCTTGTTAAGGTGTTTAATGGTTTTATCTATTTCTTCGATGGCGGCTTGAAATTTCCTGCTTGCCAAATCATAATTATGAGCAAAACCTTTTCTGAATGAATTAATTTTATCTTCAAAATCAAAGATATCAATATTTTGATTTTTCATTATATTTAATTCAGCTTTATACTTTAAAGAATTCATTGATGCATTCCGTAATAAAGTAATAATAGGAATAAAAAACTGAGGTCGAATGACATACATCTTGTCGTGTTTATGTGACACATCAATAATCCCTGAATTATACAATTCATTTTCTGGCTCTAGTAGCGAAACCAACACAGCATATTCACAGTTCTTTTCTGTTCTGTCTTTATCGAGTTTGGCGAAAAAATCTTCGTTGCGTTTTTTAGAAGTAGTTTCATCATTTTCATTTTTCATTTCAAACATTATTGAAATAATTTCATTATCAAAACTGTCTGATTCTTTAAAAATATAATCTCCTTTAGTACCGCCTAAAGATGAATCATTGTCTTTTTCAAAATATGAATTTTGAAATGCCGATGCTCTTAATTTGTTGAATTCAACCTCACAATGTTGTTCTAATGTTTCTCCAACCATTTTGGTCGATAGCTTCTGTTTGAAATCTTTTAAACGATCAATTTCATCATCTTTTATTTTAATTAGTTGATCTTTAGACTGAAGTTTGTTTGTATAATTAATCTGAATTGAAGACGCTTTTAACTGCATTTCTTTATCCTTTAAAGATATTTCATTCTTTAAATGATCTCTTTCTTTTTCAATATCCTTTATAGCTTTATAAATTTCATGCTCATTTTGAGTTTCCACTGTTTTAATAGCTTGATTTAAATCCCCTATTTTAAGTTCTCTTTCATAAAGTGCTTTTTGAAAAGAATTTCTAAGATTTGCTTCAGCTAATTCTAGGGCTGATTTTTTTTCCGCATCTGCAACTTTAAGACGTTTTTCAATTTCTTGATCAAATTCTGAATTACGAACTTGATTTAAAATATCAGAATAATCCGTTTCATCAATTTTAAAAGCTTTACTACAACTAGGACAAATAATATCTTTCATATTCTAAATATAAGAATTGCTCAATTAAAAGGTGAATATATAGTCATGATTTTTATAAGTACATACACAATTTTAATTATATAGAATCCAATCATTTATCTAAAAAATAAAAGTAACCCCAAAGCGGTGTTGCGTTTTATTGAAATTAGTCAGAAGTTGATGTGTGAATTTATAATTAATTGAGCATGCCTATGTTTAGCATATCTTAAAAAATACAGAGCCGATCAAGTTCCTTTTAAAAAGCTATATTTAATGAGCTTAAGAATTATAATATTAATTAAATAAACACGAGATGGAAAGACGGAAATTTTTAATAAATTCAGGCATTGCTGCCTCTTCTTTAATGCTATTTTCTGGCTGTAAATCACTTTTAAGCCAAGATGCTTTGAACTCTATTGGTGTACAGTTATTTTCTTTCCCTAAACTTCTGGAAAAAGATTTCAATGCAGGTGTCAAAATGGTTTCAGAAATGGGATATAAAGAAATAGAAATGTTTGGTCCTTTTAACTTTTCTGTAGAAGCCGCTAAAAAACGATGGAAATCAATAACCCCAATGTTAGGATTTAATGGGAGTGGATACTTTGGGCACACGCCTAAGGAAATAAAAACGATCTTAGATGAACACAATATAAAAGTTACCTCAATACACTCGGATATGGATACCATGCAGACCCGAATGGAAGAAATAGCAAAAGAAAGTGAACAACTTGGCTTTGAGTATGTTGTTTTGCCGGCTATTCCAGAAGAAAAAAGACAAACACTAGATGACTATAAAAGAGTTGTAGAAGAATTTAACGAAATTGGGGGGAAAGCAAAACAAGTGGGGCTAAAATTTGTCTATCACAACCATGGTTATGGATTCAATAAAATAGAAAATCAAGTTCCAATTGAGCTTGTTTTTGATCAAACAGAATCTAATTTAGTCTTTTTTCAAATGGATTTATTTTGGACTATTGCAGGAGGAATGAACCCTTCTGATCTTCTAAATGCTTATCCAGGCCGTTATGTGTCAATGCATGTTAAAGACATGAAAAAACTTACTAGGTTTTCTGGAGATGGTGGAGATCCAAGTCAGTGGATGGAATTGTTTCCAGAGATGGCTTCATTAGGTGATGGAGTTTTAGATATCCCGAAAATCATATCAACCGCTCAACAACAAGGTGTAAAACATTTTTATATTGAGCAAGATATAGTCAACAATCCCGAAGTTGCATTGAAAAAGAGTTTTAATTATCTGAAATCTTTGAATGTATAGGAACTGATATAGTTGTCTTATTTCAAAAGAATTTAGTAATTTTAGTTCATATAAAACTATATCTGTGTCCATTACTTTTGTTTCAATCTTAGTCATTATTAGTACTACAGTAGTTGCATTTGGTGTTATTATAGATTTAACAAAAAACTAATGAAATCATTCAACTTATTTGACCGCTTTATTTATGTTCTTATCATTGTAAATGTAATAGCAATGGTACTCGAATCTCATCTGAGTCTACGAACTGCTTACGGTCCTTATTTTTACGCTTTTGAGTTTACTTCAATCCTCATCTTTTCTGCAGAATATATTTACAGAATTAGAAGTGCCTACAAATTAGATGGTAAAAAAGGAATATTTTCATACGTTTTTAGCCTCTTCGGGGTAATTGATTTGATTTCTATACTTCCTTTCTATCTGAGTCAATTCATTAAGTTGGACGGACGATTCTTACGTATTTTAAGGCTGTTTAGACTGACACGAATATTTAAATTAGGCCGAAACAGTAATTCATTGAAAGTATTCACTAAGTCCTTGTCTGGAGTGAAAGCAGAACTCATATTCACATTATTCTTATCTATTTTAACGATTCTATTTTCAGCATCAGCCATTTACTATCTTGAAAATGAAGCACAACCTGAAAAATTCTCAAGTATAACAGAATCAATTTGGTGGGCAACGGTTTCTTTGGCAACTGTAGGTTATGGGGATGTTTACCCTATAACCGTTGGTGGAAAATTATTTGCTACCCTTATTTCTCTTGTAGGGATTGGAGTTGTTGCAATTCCAACCGGTGTAATTAGCGCTTCTTTTGTAGAAGAAATTAGAATAGAAAAAGAAAAGAAAGCTAAGAAAAAGGCAAAAAATAAAGATAAAAAATAAAAGTTAAATTTATTTTACAATCTTCTTAAGCGTCAAACCTTGAACTAAAATAGTGAATAGTACCACTATATAAGTTAAGAATAAAATAAGGTTTTTCCCTTCTCCAATATTATCGGGTAGATTAAGTGCTAATGCAATACTCAAACCACCTCGAAGCCCTCCCCATGTGATGATTAGAGCGGTTCTTTTTTCAAAAGTCTTGAAGAATGAGAGGAATTTAATGGGAGTCCAAACACCGATTCCCCTTGAAACAACTACTAAGACTATTGTTAGTATTGAAACCAACAAATAACTAGAATCAAAATTTTGTACTATTGGAATTATCTCCAGTCCAATTAATATAAATAAAACGGCATTAAGAGTTTCATCTAATAAATGCCAAAACTTATAGACATACTCTCCCATAGCTTTCTGAACACCGACTTCGTTTTTGTCGACATCTATATTCTGATTTAAAAATAATCCCATAACAACAACACCTAAGACACCAGAGAAATGAAATTGTTTTGATACAATTGATACCATAAGTACTAGTGAAAGTGTAATAAGAACTTCTAGTTCTATATGTTCATTTTCAATATACTTTACAAGCTTTAGTCCCAAAAAGCCAATTAATGCACCAAGTGCAATTCCACCAATAATTTCAGTTGCAAATAAAGAACCAATACTTTCAGCAGTTACATTTTCAATGCCTAATTTTTTAACGCTTAAAAGAGTTAGAAAAATAACGACCCCAATTCCATCGTTAAAAAGAGACTCTCCTGCGATTCGAGTTTCAGTAGTTAATGATAGGTTCATTTTCTTCACCATTGCAAGCACAGCAATTGGATCTGTTGGCGCTATTAAGGAGCCAAAAAGCAAACAATCTACATAACTCAAGCCTAAAGTGTTTAGATTAAAAATGGGCTGTTCGATCAGCCAATAAACACCAGTTCCAACTGCAAATGTTGAGAATAAAACACCAAAAGTAGCTAGAAGAAGAATGGTTACTTTATCCTTTAGTAATTCATGAACGTTAACACTTATGGCTCCCGCAAAAAGCAAAAAAGGGAGCATAATATCTATCAAGAGTATTTCAAAATCAAAGCTTTTAATAATACTAGAAACGGAGTTTAAAATAGAAGGAAAAAAAAGTCCAATTGCTAAGATAAAAAAGGATAATCCTATAGCTAAAACCATCAAACCAATGGTTTGAGGAAGTTTTAAAATCCTTAAATTAATTATTGAAAAAAGAGATGCCAATAAAAGTAAAACCGTTGATAATTGGAGAACGTCCATAATATAGTTTTTTTCTAAGTTAGTAAAATGTTACTAGCAATCGCAAATGTTTATTTAAGATTTCCATAATAACATTAAGTTTAATTAATTATCTCAGTTAAGGAAGTTAAAAGTAAATTTTCAAAAACTTCTTGATTTTCCATATGAGGTAAGTGCGCTGCTTTTTCAATAAAAAACTCTTTGCGATTTGGTAAAAGCATTTTTAACTTCTCTTTAAAAGCTGCATAAGAAACAACTTCGTCATGAATTCCCCAAAAAACATATACCGGCAATCCTAAAGAATCTATTTTTACATGAATGTCATCCATCGTTGTTAAATTCTTTTGAGTAGAAATTAAAGCCTTAGCAAAACCTTTATGGTAAAGAAGTTTCTCGTATTTCTTTGGCCAATCTGGGAATTGATTTTGATCATAAAAATCCGCAAGTTGACCTTCCGATCGTGTTGGGTATGTAGCAATAAAGTCTTCTATTTCTTTTGATGAAACTTCTATAGAAGTTGGCTTTTTATAATCCATAAAACTGGAAGTAGACACATAAAATAAAGCTTGAATTTTTTCTGAATTTAAAGCTGCCATCTTGGATATTATTCTTCCACCATTTGACAAACCAACTAAAACAGCTTTATCTATTTTAAGCTCATTTATTAATTCTAAAACTTGTAGAGCTCGTAATTGATCCGTTTGAGGAAGGTCCGGATTGTCAGAGTTTCCACGACCAAACAAATCCATCATTACTACATGATATCCTTTGTCTTTTAAAGTATTAAAAGTAACTTCCCATATATAAGACGGAACAGAAAATCCATGAACTAAAACAACAGTTCCGTTGTCAGAATTTGGATTAGCTTCTTCATAATAGGTATTCCCATTTGAAAGGGAAGCGTATTTCCCATTACTATACTTTAAAACTTCTTCTCGAAATTCCTTGTTTTTTTCTATAGATTCGTAAAGATTTATGTTCGACAGACAGGATACTAAAACAAGACTAAAAAGGACAATTCTTAAAATCATTTTCATTTTGACGGTTTATATTTAATTGCAAATTAGCATTAATTTATTAAACAACTCCCTATTAATATTGGTTTTGGCAGCTAAGTTTATAACAGGTGAAATATGTGAAACTTTACTTATCTAATAAGTAATAATTCCTGCAATACCGCTTTAATAACCTTAGGAATCGATACGGATTTTTCTTCTTTTCGATTAACAAATACATGTACAAAAGTACCATAAGCAGCAGCATTTGCTTCTCCTTTTCTAAAAACAGCTAAAGCGTAAGTAACAGAACTATTTCCAAGTTTATCGACTCGAAGACCTATCTCAATTTGATCGGGAAATGAAATCCCTGAAAGGTAAGTACATTCCGAATGAACTACATACCCAACAATAGGATCGTCTTTGATACTAAAACCTGCATGACTAGTTAAATATTGATTTACAGCAGTATCAAAATAAGAGTAATAGGTTACATTGTTTATATGTCCAAAAACATCATTATCCATCCATCGCGTTGTAATGGGATGAAAATGCTTGTAAACATTTCTATTGCTGTTTTTATTATCTTTCATTCTTTAAATTTAAAAAATATATGATTCTATTACCGCTTTAATTGACATTTCCAAAGCACATATATTTGGTTTGTACGTAATCTTCAATACCATATTTTGAGCCTTCTCTTCCTTGACCCGAATATTTAAATCCACCAAAAGGAGCAACTTCTGTGGAAATCAGTCCTTCGTTAATTCCTACCATCCCATACGCTAATGCTTCTGCTGTTTTCCAACACCTGTTTATGTTTTCTGAATAAAAATAAGCAGCTAATCCATAAATGGTGTCGTTTGCCATTTGGATTGCTTCTTCATCAGAAGAAAATTTAAAGATTGGTGCTACTGGACCAAAGATTTCTTCTTGAGCAAAATTCATGTCTTTTGATGCATTTCCAATTATTGTGGGTTCAAAAAAACAGTTGTCAATTGCTTTTCCTCCAAGTAGAATTTCTCCCCCTTTTTCTTTAGCGTCTTCAACAAATTCTGTTGTCTTTCTAATTGCTTTGTTATTAATCATTGGGCCTACATTTACACCATCTTCTAGTCCGTTACCAATTTTAAATTCAGATACAGCAGCTATAAACTTTTGAGTGAATTCTTTGTAAACATTTTTATGAATTAAAAATCGGTTGACACAAACACAGGTTTGACCAGAATTTCTAAATTTTGACACAAGAGCTCCTTCAACTGCCTTGTCTATATTTGCATCTTCAAAAACAATGAAAGGTGCATTTCCTCCTAGTTCTAAACTAAGTTTTTTTAAGGTGCTAGAACTTTGCTCCATCAAAATTTTACCTACTCTTGTCGAGCCTGTAAACGAGATTTTATTTACCTCTTTACTTTTAGATAAAACTTTCCCCATTGAAGAAGCATCTTTTCCTACGACAACATTTATAACCCCTTTTGGAAATCCAGCAAGTTCAGCCAAATGTGCAAGGGCTAGCGCAGTAAGAGGAGTTTCTTCAGATGGTCTAATTACAACTGTGCATCCTGCTGCTAATGCAGGTGCTACTTTACGCGTAATCATAGCCAAAGGAAAATTCCATGGAGTAATTGCTGCAACAACACCAATGGGCTCTTTCACTACAACAATTCTTTTGTCTTCGGCAGTTGGTGGAATAACATCTCCATAAACTCGTTTTCCTTCTTCAGCAAACCATTTAATGAAAGAGGCACCATAAGCAACCTCACCTTTACTTTCTTTCAATGGCTTTCCACATTCTAAGGTCATTATAGTAGCCAGGTCATCTGTGCTTTTTAAAATAAGGCTATTCCAATTCTCTAAAATAGAAGCCCGGTGTTTAGCTGTTGATGAACTCCAGGGTTTGAACGCAGCATTTGCAGAAACAATAGCTTGCTCAATAATTTCTTTACCTCCATCTAACACGGTGGCTAATACTTTTCCATTTGCTGGATTAATAACTTCGAAGGAACCTAATCCGTGATTTGTCCATGCCCCGTTAATGTATGATCGGTCGAATAATAAATCTGAATTCATTTTTTAAATATTTATAAGAATTAGGTCTAGTCAAAAACAACAATTTGCCGGACGGCATCACCTTTAGCTAATCGCTCAAATCCCTCGTTTATATCTTCTAATTTAAGTCGATGAGTAATTAATTTATCTACTTCCAAGCCACCAGATTTATATAACTCAATATATGCAGGAATATCCCTAGAAGGAACACAGCTGCCTAAATAAGAACCCTTAAGGGTTTTTTCTTGTCCAACTAATGCTTCTGGCGATAGTTGAAGTCGAGCGTCTGGATGAGGCAGTGCTGCCGTGACTGTTATGCCTCCTCTTTTGGTTGCCTGAAAAGCAAAATCTAAAGCAGAAATTGCTCCTGCAAATTCTACAGAAACATCTACTCCGCCCCCGGTTAGTTTCATCAAATCTTCTAGAGCACCTTCTTGAGAAGAATCAATTACATGATGAGCACCAATTGAAAGCGCTATTTTTCTTTTTTCGGGATTTAAATCTGCTGCAATTATTTGAGAAGCTCCAGCTGCTTTGGCTCCAAAAATCGCAGAAAGTCCAACTCCACCCAAACCAACAACTAATATACTATCTCCAAACTTCAAAGGCGCCGTATTCACAACAGCACCAACTCCTGTCATTACAGCACAACCAAAAAGAGCAGCAATTTCAAAAGGAATGTCAGCATCTATTTTTACTAAAGAATCGACAGAAGCAACTGCATGTTCTGCAAAACCAGAGACACCAAGATGATGAAAGTAATAAGAGCCATCTTTATTAATTCGTTTATGTCCCCCTAAGAGGGTTCCATTACCATTGGCTTCGGCTCCAGGTTCGCATAGAGCAGCCCTACCGGTTTGACAATAAGAACAAGCTCCACATGAAGGTAAAAATGTAAATACTACATGATCTCCAACTTTCAGTTTTTTTACACCAGGACCAAGAGATATAACTTCTCCAGCTGCTTCATGACCTAATGCCATAGGCAAAGGTCTTGGTCTATTTCCATCTATTACAGACAAATCTGAATGACACAATCCAGCTGCTTTTATTTTAACTACAACTTCATTAAATCCCGGATCATCGAGAATTACTTCTTCTATTTTCAAAGGTTTAGAAGTTGTGTAGGGTCTTTCTAAATGCATTTGATGTAAAACAGCTACTCTAGTTTTCATTGAAAAATCATATTTATTAATACTTTACAGACATTTAGTCTTTTTAGGTGTTCATGTAAAAATACAAAACAATTTAATTTTTATTAATATACAGAAGAATGCTTTATAAACCATTTAGTCTAGTTTAAAACATTGATTAAAAGAAAATAAAATTACAGCATAAAATAAATCTATTTGGTTTGATAAAATTCATTCAAATTATTAGTAAATTCAGAATTGAAAAAATACAACGAGATGAAAAAATATGTAGATGTAGATACTTTAAAATATATGCTTTATGATGTACATAATCTTGAAGGATTATTAAAAAGAGAACGTTTTCAAGACCATGATAAAGAATCGCTTGATATGTTTTTAGATTCTTCTAAAGATTTTGCAGACAAGGAGTTATTTCCTTTTATAAAGGAAATGGACGAGAAACCTGCACACTATAAAGACGGGACAGTTTATGTTCACGATCAAGTAAAAACAATGATGCACAAGGGTGGAGAACTTGGTATTATCTCTGCTCCATTTGATTATGAAGATGGAGGTATGCAAATCCCCTTGGTTGTTTATACCGCTGCAACCTATATTTTAGACGCCGCTAACAATCATTTACCTGGATATGCAGGTTTGACACAAGGAGCAGCCGAATTAATCATTCACTTTGCCAATAAAGAATTAAATGAAACCTATGTTCCAAATATGTTGTCTGGACAATGGGGAGGAACTATGTGTTTGACTGAACCTCAGGCTGGAAGTTCATTGTCTGATATTGTTACAAAAGCAAAACCAACATCAGATGGCTACTATAAATTAAGTGGTCAAAAAATATTTATTTCTGGAGGTGATAATCAATTTTCAGAGAATATAGTTCATCTGGTTCTTGCCCGTGTGGAAGGAGCGCCAAAAGGAACTAAAGGTATTTCTTTATTTGTAGTTCCAAAAAACAGACCTGATAGTTCTGGGTCACTAATCTCAAACGATATAACTACTGTTGCTGATTTTCAAAAACTAGGACAGCGTGGATATTGTACTACACACCTTGGCTTTGGGGATGCAGACGATTGTAGGGGTTGGTTGGTTGGTGATGAAAATCAGGGATTAAAATATATGTTTTTGATGATGAATGCTGCTAGAATAGGCGTTGGAAGAGGTGCTTCTGCAATTGCTTCGGCTGCATATTATGCCTCATTACAATATGCTAACGAACGCCCACAGGGAAGAAAACTTACTAGGGATGGAAAAAAAGATCCAAACGAAAATCAAAGCTTAATTATAGAACACCCTGATGTTAGAAGAATGCTTCTTTTACAAAAAGCGGTAGTTGAAGGATCTATGAGCCTTGTTCTTCGAGCAGCAAAATATTATGATTTAGAGTTAACAGCTACTTCCGATGAAGAAAAAAGCAAGTACAACACCTTATTAGAAATGATTATCCCAGTGGTTAAAACCTACCCCTCGGAGGCAGGTAGCTACGCCGTAAACAATGGTCTGCAGGTACTGGGCGGATACGGATTTTGTTCTGACTTTATTCTTCAGCAATATTATAGAGACATTAGAATTTGTGCAATATATGAAGGGACAACTGGTATTCAGTCTCAAGATTTATTAGGTCGAAAAATCACCATGGGTAATGGTTCGGGTCTGGCGCTATTGTCTGTAGAAATTCTAAAAACAATTAAAGAATCTAAAAGTCATAAATCGCTTCAACCTTATGCAGCTGAATTAAGTAACAAGCTTGAACTTACTCAAAAAATACTTGAGTCACTCATGCCACATGCGTTAAAGGGTGACTACGAACGCTATTTAGCCGATGCTAGTATCTTTATGGAGTTTTTTAGTTTAATCATTATAAGCTGGTCTTGGTTAGAAATTGCAACAAAAGCACAAGAGAATTTAAATACTTCAGAAGCTTCTTTATCAGATGATTTTTATTTAAGTAAAATAGAAACCATGAAATATTTTTATGATTATGAACTTCCTAAAACCCTTGGACATGCTGCCATTTTGATGAACCCGTCAACAGTTACTATTAAAAAAGAAAAAGAATATATAAATTAATATATATACAAAAACAGTCCTTTTGAGTATTTTAAAAAAATACATTATTGTTAACAAATATTAACTTAAAATATTTCTTTGGTATTGATTAAATTATGATTTTTATAAAAAAATAAAATAGATTATGAAGAGTGTTTTTAGTTTTGATTTCAAATATTTTAGAGGTGATCTTTTTGGAGGATTAACTGCTGGTATAGTTGCACTTCCATTAGCTTTAGCCTTTGGAGTTAGTTCTGGTCTCGGCCCTAGTGCTGGATTATATGGAGCTATTTTCTTGAGTTTTTTTGCTGCCTTATTTGGTGGAACATCTACTCAAATATCAGGTCCAACTGCCCCAATGACTGCAGTGAGTATGGTTTTTATTGCAGAAATCATTTCACGTTTTGATGGTGATTTAGAAAAAGCTCTACCCACAATTTTATCTGTTTTCTTTTTGGCTGGTTTATTACAAGTAGCATTAGGAATGTTCGGTATAGGTAAATATATTAGATACATCCCCTACCCTGTAGTTTCTGGTTTTATGACTGCAATTGGAGTAATAATCTTAATAACTCAAATCCCACCATCTTTCGGATACTACCCTAAAGAAGATGTAAATTATGTAACTCAGTTTAAACCTCAAGCAGAAGAAATTATTTTAAAAAATATTCTTAAGGATGAAATGAAAGAGGACATCTTAGTTTTAGAGGATTTTAAAACAACCATAGAAAGAGCCGAAAAAATAACACCTGATGACATCATGGTTGAAGCTAAAACTCTGGCAGGAAAAAATGCCTCAGGGGTTATTGGTACGTTAAAAACTTTGCCCAAAATAGTTTCAGATATAAAATACTTAGAATTAATTCTTGCATTATCTACAATTTTTATAATTTTTGGATTTAAAAAAATAACAACAAAAGTTCCAAGCACGCTTGTTGCACTATTTGTTGTTTCTGGAGTAGCCATTGGTTTTGGTCTAGAATACAGGCCTATAGCGACAATCCCTTCTGGACTTCCTATTCCTAATCTATCCCTGTTTGGCAGTTTGGGTATAGACACATTTAGCAGCTATATTTTTACAGCAATTACACTTGCTTTTCTTGGCGCAATAGATTCACTTCTAACTTCTGTAGTTTCAGATAATATGACAAAAACCGTTCACAAGCCAAATAAAGAACTTATTGGTCAGGGAATTGGAAATAGCATTGGAGCCATATTTGGAGGATTACCTGGAGCTGGAGCAACCATTAGAACCGTTGTTAATATCAATGCAGGAGGAAAAACAAAGCTTTCTGGAATGATTTCTGGTCTTCTTTTATTAGTGATTTTATTAGTATTAGGACCTATTGCTTCTAAAATACCTGCAGCAGTTCTCGCTGGAATTTTGATTACAGTAGGTATTGGAGTTATGGATTACAAAGGGCTTAAAGCAATTCCTTCGATGCCAAAAGATGAGGTGCTTGTTTTAATTATTGTATTGATTCTTTCAACTGTTTGGAATTTAGTTTATGCCGTTGGAATTGGCCTTATTATTGCCTCATTGATGTTCATGAAAAAAATTGGGGACCTTACGGGGGAGAGCTTAAATATTAAACCTTTGAAAAACAAAGTTTCATGGGATGATGAAAAGAACCTTTCAAAAATATTAAAAGGAGAAGTTTTCATAAAGCACATCGACGGACCTTTGTTTTTTGGATCTACATCAAAATTTACGGAGACAGCCAAACAAATACCGGACTCAAGTACGACCTTAATCATTAGACTTGACAGAGTACCCTATATTGACCAGTCGGGGCTTTATGCATTAGAAACTGTGATTTTAGACCTCACTCAGCAAGGAAAGAAAATACTTATCGTTGCTGCTGCTAAACAACCCAAATACATGATGGAACGTATTGATATAATTCCAGACTTAATTCCTGAAAATCAAATTTTTGAAGATTTTAATTCTTGTCAAGAATGGCTTACTAAAAACCAGGGAAGGTAAATTTATTTTGAATGTTCTCTAAATCTTCCAGCTTTAATAAAATCAAACAACTCCTTGCGTACTAATTTGTAATCATTTATTGTATTGTTTATAGTATGTTCACCTTTTAGGTTTTTATTATTTGAAAACCATTCAGTAGCTATGTCATTAAACTCTAAATTAAGATTTTTTCTACTCCACATTGACATTTCGAATATAATAGGATAAAGATCAATACCAATATCTGTCAAAAAATAATACTTGGTCTTTTTGTTGTCGTATGCAAAAGCAAAGTCAATAATTCCCTTTTCTCTCAAAGATTTTAATCGGTCAGAAAGAATATTAGTAGCAATTTTTTCAGCTGAATTTGTAAATTGTTTAAATGTACTTTTATTAGAAAACAAATCACGAATCACTAAAAGCGACCATTTATCTCCGACCAAGTCTAAAAAATTAGAGATTGGACAGCCCGAACGATATACCATAATTATGAAGTTAATTATTTATGATTCAAAATTAATACAATTAATTGAAAGATATGATGTTATAGAAAAAAAATTAGAAAGATCCGATAGTTAAATCCATCCAACTCAGTCTTGCTTCAAGGTAACTTTCAAGTTCAATGACAGCATTAATGTAATCAACATCTACTCCAGTCCACTTTTTATAATTCCTGTCTATTGCACCATTTGTAATTAAAAACTCAGAAGTTTCGCTAACTAATCCCAAGACTGATGCATTACTCAATATATTGGAGCGTAGTTCAATCCATCTGGCTTGCAACGCAACTTGAAACTGAGGATCTTCTAGCAAGCGAGGCCACCAAAAGGGAACCATCCAGGTGTCATCAGTCACATGATTATTATAGTTTGCAATCCAATCTGTGTTTGGCACTCTATACTGGCGATCATATCCAATGTTTAAATCCCAAACAGGTCCCATTTTTAAGGGTCCTGATTTTTCCTTATGCATATAAGTGCTTAATCGATAGGCGTCTACATTTCCAGTCAATTCGTTTAAAATAAAATAATCTAAAAAACTATCCAAGTCAATGAAATCAGTATAAGACCTTTCCTCGGTCGAAAAATCATCTGTCAAAAGAGCGGTTTCAAAACCATGAATATAATTCTGAATATATTCTTTTTGTTGAGGCGTTATATCATCATTCTTTGGATGCTCATATAGGAAATATGTTTCAAGAGGTTGTTTGGGCCCAAAAGGCTCAGAAGTGAGTGAACCGCCAAAAACATCATATTGAGATCTAAAACTAAGAGCATCAGAATAGCTCGAATCGTCGCCCCAATTATTTTCATAATAAGATAAGGGCTGATCGGTAGCAACATCCCCTCCTGAAGTTTTATCTATTTTTAGAATATAACCACCAGTCAAATCCTCACCTTCATTTTCAGATGGTTTTAATTTATTAATATCAATTCGATTGGAATCTCGTTTTAATTTCTCCATAAAAACATAAACCCCTTCATAAGAATTATTAACTTCTAATTCCACATACCGACTTCTACTAGCGTAATTACCCATTGAACGATACAATTGGTAACCCAAATAATGATGCATTAAACTCGGGTCAAAAACACGGTTATCCGCTGCGCGAAAAACATGTCCCATAAAGATCCAATCTTCCTCCTCAGGAAAACCTAAAACCTGAGCATCATATCCATCATTTGACTCATCCCAAAGTTCAATTCCAAAAGACTTTTTATCTGACAAACGGTAAGAAGTAGAACCGCGATATTCTATTCCTATTGTTGAAGAAAACACATGAGATTCTTCGATGTAAATATCCATTACACCAGGAATTTTTGGTTCGTTTTGAATGATATCTTCTGTAAATACTCGAATGTATGGGATTACACTTGTCCCCAGAGAAACATCAAAAAGAGATTTATGTTCTACATCCGATTTTTTACAAGATATTACTGTAAATGAAGATATAAGTAGAATAATCAAGAGTCTGAAAATTTTACTTGAAATAGAAAAAGAAACTGTCATAATAATAATCTGTAAGGCGTTAACAATAAATAAAATACTTTATTGTTGGTATTTTGTTTTAAATGTAATGAATTTAGGAGATGATAACAATTAATGTTTTAAAATAAAGAAATTACCTGCCAATCAATTTGTATTTTTGTTCTCTGAAAAAAGAAGCAACCATCTATGAATTTACTCTCAATTGAAGGCATATCTAAGTCATATGGCGAAAAAGTTATTTTTAAGCCTATTTCTTTTGGGATTAATAAAGGTCAAAAGATTGCCTTAATTGCTAAAAATGGAAGTGGAAAAACTTCTATCCTGAATATAATTGCAGGAGAAGACACACCCGATGAGGGGAATGTAATTTACAGAAAAGGTCTTCGAGTTGCCTATTTGGCTCAGGAACCCAAATTAGACGTTAAACTTACGGTAGAAGAAAGTATTTTACAGGCTGATAATCCGACTTTAAAAGTTATTGCTGCTTATGAAAAAGCTCTTGAAAATCCCGATGATCAAGAAGCTTATCAAAAGGCATTTGAAGCTATGGATCAAAACCAAGCTTGGGATTTTGAAAACCAATACAAACAGATTTTATTTAAACTTAAACTAAATGATTTAAGTGCACTTGTTGGAAGTTTATCTGGGGGGCAGAAAAAAAGAATAGCATTATGTAATGCCTTATTGAGACAACCCGAACTGATTATACTGGATGAGCCTACGAATCATTTAGACCTTGAAATGATTGAGTGGTTAGAAGACTATTTTGCGAAAGAAAAACTAACCTTACTAATGGTTACACACGATCGTTATTTCCTGGAGCGAGTTTGTAATGAAATTATTGAACTAGATGAAGGTAATTTATATACCTACAAAGGAAACTATTCATATTATCTTGAAAAAAGAGAAGCCCGATTAATTCAAGAAAGTGTTGAAGCTCATAAAACAAAACTTCATTTCAAAAAAGAATTGGATTGGATTAGACGTCAGCCTAAGGCAAGAACAACAAAGTCAAAATCTAGAATTGAAGATTTTAAAGTAATTAAAGAAAAGGCCAGTCAAAGAAGAAATGAACACGAGGTGCAATTAGAAATTAATATGGAACGACTGGGTAGTAAAATGATCGAAATGCATAAGGTTCAGAAGGCGTATGGTGATAAGATCATTCTAAACCAATTCGATTATATGTTTCAAAAAAATGATCGTATCGGAATTATTGGTAAAAATGGTACGGGAAAATCAACTTTTTTAAATTTATTAACTTCAAACGATACAGCAGATGCAGGTAAAATTGTTTGGGGTGAAACTTTAAAATTTGGTTACTATACTCAAAATGGGATCAAAGTAAAAGAGGGACAAAAAGTAATTGATGTTATAAGAGAATACGGTGATTTTATTCCGCTAAAAAAGGGACGTAAAATTTCTGCACAACAATTACTAGAACGTTTTTTATTCGATCGAAAAAAACAATATGATTTTGTAGAAAAATTAAGTGGTGGAGAACGCAAACGTCTATACCTGTGTACTGTATTAATTCAAAATCCAAACTTCTTAATACTCGATGAGCCAACCAATGATTTAGATATTGTAACCCTCAACGTATTGGAGAGTTTTCTTTTAGACTTTCCAGGATGTTTACTCGTTGTGTCGCATGACCGATACTTTATGGATAAAATTGTAGATCACTTATTTGTGTTTCAAGGAGAAGGAGTTATTGAAGATTTTCCGGGTAACTATTCTGATCATAGAGTTTATGAAGATTCAAAAATAGAGGATAAAAACGCAACTCATTCAGCCGAAAAGAAAGTTAAAAAAGAATGGAAAGAAACTCCAAAAAAAGCAGTATTGACTTTTGATGAGCAAAAAGAATTCAAAAAAATAGAAAAGGAAATTGAAAAGATTGAACTTGAAAAAGAAAGTATTCAAAATCGTTTCTCAACAGAAAATCTAGAGCCTCAAAAAATTGAGGAACTTTCAATTAACCTAGGTAAACTAGATCAAAAACTAGATCAAAAAACTACGCGATGGTTTGAATTATCTGCACTTCACGAATAATGAATCCCAACATCTTGTGATTTGAGTATTTGTTTTTAAAATAGCTTTTGTAGATTTACTAAAAACTATTCTATGAAACTTCGTTTATTATTCTTTACAGTACTGATTTCCCTAGGGGTTCATGCACAAAAAAAGAATCTTTCAGCCAAGGCTACTAAAACCATTGATTCTTTGACAAAAAAAATGACTCAGAACAAAGGTTTAATTACAACCTATTTAGATGAAGAAAATCATTTGTATTTTGAAATTGACAGTACTCTTCTGGATAAAGATCTACTAGTAGTGACTAGAATAGCTCAACTTCCAGCTAATTATTCGCCTTACACAAATGCAGGTTCTAAAACTGCGCAACAAGTAATCCGCTTCACCAAAAAAGGAAAGAAAATAATCTGGAAAGAAATTTCTTATAGTAATGTAGCTTCTCATGAGGACCCCATTAGCTTGAGTGTTGCTGAAAATAATTTTCAACCTATTTTAGCGGCATTTGATATAAAAAACAAAGAAAATAATAGGTTCTTAATCGACGTTAGTGATCACTATCTAAAAGATTCACCTGGGTTTAATATAATTCAAAAATCACAAAAAGACAATTATAAAATAGGAAGTGCTGATAAAAAAAGAAGCATGATTGATAGTGCTAGAAGTTTTCCTCAAAACACTGAAATTCTTCACACCTTGACTTTTAGTGCCTCAAAAGCTCCAAGAGCAAATAGAAGTAAGACATTTAGTTTTCAAATAAATCATTCATTCATTGCCTTACCCGAAGATAAAATGAAAATTAGACATAGTGATCAACGTGTTGGGTGGTTTTCTGTAAAAAAGGTAGATTATAGTTCGCAAGCCCTCAAGGCTGATGAAATAGAAATTATAAGAAAATGGCGCCTAGAACCAAAAAATCCTGAAGCATATATGAATGGTCAATTGGTAGAACCTATAAAGCCTGTTGTATATTATTTAGATCCTGCAACACCTATTAAATGGCGTCCTTATTTTAAACAAGGAATTGAAGATTGGAATACCGCTTTTGAAAAAGCTGGATTTAAAAATGCAATTATAGCAAAAGACCCCCCAACAAAAGAAGAAGATCCCGATTTTAGTCCAGAAGACATCCGCTATTCTACCGTACGCTATGTCGCTTCAACAACACGAAATGCAGTTGGTCCTAGTGTATCAGATCCTAGAACTGGCGAAATTATAGAGAGCGATATAATTTGGTATCACAACCACCTCCGCTCCTACCGTAATCGATATTTGCTGGAAACTGCTGCCGCAAACCCAAAAGCTAGAACCTTAGATACTCCTGAAAAAGAGATCGGGGAAATGATGCGTCGAGTTATCTCTCATGAAATTGGTCATGCATTAGGCTTACCCCACAACATGAAAGCAAGTTCTGCATATCCAGTTGATTCATTAAGATCAGGAACTTTTACCCAAAAAATGGGAATTGCAGCTACCATAATGGACTACGCACGATACAATTATGTTGCACAACCTGGTGATGAAAACATCCGTTTTGTTCGACAACTTGGACCATACGATGATTATGCTATAGAATGGGGATACCGCTTTTATGATTCTAAGACCGTTGAACAAGAAACAAAGGAATTAAAAAAGTTTGTAGATGCTAAATCTTTAGATCCTGTATATATGTTTGGAGGACGAGGATATGATCCTGATTCACAAACTGAAAACATTGGAAATGATCCCGTAAGAGCAAGTGAATATGGTTTAAAAAACTTAAAAATCGTTGCTAAAAACTTACCTGAATGGACGCTAACAGAAGGATCTAATTACGATGATTTGAAAGAACTTTATGGAGAGATGATTGGCGTTTATAGAAGATATATTTACCACGTTCATACTTTGGTTGGAGGTGTTAACGAAACACGTCACAACACTAATCAAAAGGGAGTTTACACCTATAAGAATACTCCTAAATCAGATCAATTAAGCGCGCTAAACTTTTTAAACAGAGAGCTTTGGGATACGCCAAGTTGGTTAATGAATCCTGCCTTAATTTCTAACATAAAAAACGAGGGAAGTCTAAATCTTATACAAAACTTACAGCGCTCTGCCCTCAATCGTTTTTTATCAGAAAGACTTCTAAACCGTATGCTTTCTACTTCTCAAACTTTGGTAGGAGATGCACTTAATGTAGACAAACTTTTACAAACTCTATTCAGTAATATTTTTGAAAGCCGAGTACAACCTGATTCATTTGAACGTGCACTTCAACTCAACTTTATTATGCAAGTAAAAGAGTTAAAGACAGCTGAAAAACTTCATCCAGAAGTAAAAGCTCTATTGACAAGTTTACAGGCTGATGTAAATAAATGGGCAAAAAAGAAAAGAGGCATTTCAGATAAAACATTAAAATCGCATTTTCAATATTGTTATAAAGAAAGTTCTGAAAGTTAATTTTAAGAATTTTAAAAAACTAGAAAAAGAACAGCTTACCAATAGGAAAGAGATTAGCTATTTTTTATATTTGATTAAAATATAAAACTATGTCTATATCTGATATTTATTCTTCTGGATTTAAAAATAAAAACCGAGCTCATTTTACTGCTATTGTTAGCATAGCCAAATCCGATGGAACCATTACCCAAGAAGAACAAAAGTTCTTGGATCGCATGGCTATTAATCTAGAAATAGAGGGAAATGAATATCAAAACATCCTTGAAAATTCAAGTACGTTTGAAATTAATCCTCCGGTTAACCAAGTGGAACGATTGGAACGTTTATTCGACCTCACGCGAATGATTTATGCTGATCATATTGCGGATGATAATGAGACCAAACTTTTAAATCGTTTAGTTGTTGGTCTTGGGTTTAATTTTGATTCAGAAGCTGTTGTTGAAAAAGCACTTAGCCTTGTTGCAGCTGGAAAGGATGAAGAAGAATTTATAGCGGCTTTTAAATAGAAAAAATCATTCTGTTATTTGCGATACAAAACCAGTAAAAGTGTAACCTATTTCTTCATCGGCTATCTGCAAATCATAATCAAAATAAAATTGATTTGGGAATCCATAATTCTCATCAAAGAGTACAGTATAACTCGCTGGATTTTGATTTAGTCCTCCCCTAATATATTTGAACCTATCGTTAACTGTTAAAATAGATTGATGTATTTCGGAATCATATGGGACTTGGTTTACCGAAATAATTTGATCATCTAATACAACTACTGCTTTGGAGCTTGTGTAATCAGTTATACAGTAACAACTTATTGTTTGCACAAAAGAATAGGAGCTAATTTGTTTAGATTCCCAAAGCACTTTTTGTTTTTCTAAAACAGTAAAATCGGTTTCCTCTTCAATACCGGCCTTGGAACAAGAGCTTATTGCAATGAGTAATAAAAATAAAAAAGAATATTTTAAATTCATGGTTATTTATTTTTAGTTCGGATGCTTTCTACCACAACAGAAAACAATATGATTGCACCCCCAACATAAACATTTGATGCGGGAACTTCACTCAAAAACACAAAAGCTAAAATAATTCCAAAAATGGGTTGTAAACTGCTAATTATACTCGCTGTACTTACTTCAAAAAAGCGTAGACTTTTAACAAAAAGTGTGTGCCCTATTGCTGTTGTTAAAACTGCTAGAATTATCAAATATGGCATTTGAGAAGGAATTAAAGATAAATCCATGAAAAACAAAAATGGAATTAGCAAAACACTCACTACAAACATTTGATGAAACATGATAACAGTTCCATTGTATTGATTTACATGACGTTTTAGAAGCAGGGTTCTTAATGCATATAAAAGAGCCGAAAATACACCGACAAGTACGCCTTTGAAATTGTCGTTTTCTAAATCGAATTCTGGAACTAAAACATAGACACCAACTAAGATTAGGAGCGTAAGAAACACCTGTACATAACTAAGTTTTGATTTTATAAAAAAAGGCTCAAGTAAAGCTGTAATTACTGGAAATGTATATAATGACAATACCCCAAGAGCAACGTTAGAAAGTTTTAGAGCATAGAAATAGGTGATCCAATGCCCTGCCATAAAAAAACCACTTAGTACTAAAGATAGGAGATCTTTTTGAGAAAGAATCTTTAGATTCATTTTCTTATATCGACAATAAAAATATAATGCCACCAGAGCCAAAATAGAACGACACCATATAATAACCGGGGGATCTAGAGCAATATATCTTCCTAAAACACCCGAGGTGCTGATTAAGAATGTTGCAAATATTAACTCAATAAATTGATTCTTTTGAGTTCCGATCATAGCATACTACTTTCGATACATTTTCTTAAACCTCCAATAAGATGCTCCACCTAAAAGAGTAACAAAAAACAAGGCATAATAAACGAAATCTGGGGTTATAATTTTATCTCCACTTGCATAAGAATGCAATCCTGATAAATAAAAATTAACACCGAAATAAGTCATCATAATACTTCCAAATGCTAATACACTAGAGAAGTTAAACATCCATTTACTTTTTAGCGCTGGAATTAGTCGCATGTGAATTACAAAAGCATAAATCATAATGCTGATAAGTGCCCAAGTCTCTTTAGGATCCCAACCCCAATATCGCCCCCAACTTTCGTTAGCCCACATACCACCAAGGAAATTCCCTATGGTAAGCATAATTAGACCAACTGTCAAGGAAAGCTCGTTTATTATGGTTAATTCTTTTATGTTTAAAGCCATACGCGCTTTGTTCTTATTAGTAGTCAATAGAATCAATAGTAAAGCAACAATTCCTATAATCATACTCAAGGCAAACGGCCCGTAACTTCCTACAATAACCGCAACATGAATCATCAACCAATAACTATCCAGAACGGGTTGTAAGTTTGCAATAGCTGGATCCATCCAATTCCAATGAGCAATCATCAAAATCATTGCGGCCACAAATGTGGTTGCTGCCATCGTTAGATTAGATTTTCTTCCAAAAGCAAGACCAAAAAACATAGTAGCCCAGGATACATAAATCATAGATTCATATGCGTCGCTCCAAGGAGCGTGACCTGAAATATACCAACGAGCAATTAAACCAGCAGTATGGAGTAAAAACAGAATTCCAATTGAAGCTTTAAAGAAAAAAATACTAGATCGAATGACTTTAGAATCTTTAAAAATCTGAATCAATAGAATTATAAAGAAAAGAGCTCCAACGTAGAGATACCAACTGAAAAGTTTTTTGAATATATCGTATTTATTGTAAGCAATCTCTGCCGTAATTTTGTCCTCAGAAGGCAATATATCTCCTCCATAACGCTTTTGAAAACCTGCTAAACTTTCTAATAGATCAGAAGCTTGCTTATAATCTTTTGTTGCTTTTCCAGTACGTAATGATTGAAAATATAAAGGCAAGACATTACGAACATAAAGAGAGTCCGTTCCTTTAAAATTAGCTTCTTCTAACTCAGGGAAAGAAACCCATTTATTGTTTTCATCTTCGGGGATAGGAAAAATTCGAAGCACTTTACCCTCTAGTGCAGAATACAATAAATTGACACGTTTGTCTACTTCAATAAAGTCTTTTTGAAACTGATTTGGAACTGGTGTTCTATAGGCACCTTCCAGTTGTGTGGATAATTTATAAACCCCAGTAGTATCAAAAAATGACATTAAGGGGGCAAATTTGGCTTTGGTATTGACGCCTAATATTGAACGAATAGAATCGTTACCGCGTTTCAAATAAATTACCGGAATATTATACCAAACAGCAGGAGCATTAAGAATAGATAGTAAAACTTGGTTAGAATCCATTCCATTGTAAGTATCGGATTTACTTACTTTTCTTAATAATTCAGATGAAAATGTATTGGCAGGTTTCATTCGGCCTCCCATATCTTGAATTACTAAAGATCCGAATTTAGCAGCATGCTCTTTTGAAAAAGCATCCGCTACCACAAGTGAATCGAAATTAATTTGAGTTTTTACATGGTCGTGGTCTTGAGCCCAACCAATCGAAAAAGCAAGTAAAATTAGCAGCGTTAGTTTATTCTTCTCTATTTTAATTTTATCTAGTGTTTTTGAAAGGTCTTTAAATCTAGTTTTTCCTATAAAGAAAATCCCCATTAAACTCATATACAACATAAAGTAACCAATATAGGTAACCCAAGTTCCCCAAAAGTCATGATTTACAGAAAGCACAGTACCTTTTTCGTCTGGAGAAAAAGAGGATTGAAAAAAACGATATCCTTGTTGATCAAGAACATGATTCATGTATATATCATAATCATAGGGTTCCTTGTCTTCAACTATAATTTTACTTTTGAAAGAAGAATAACTTTTTTCAGTTCCGGGGTAACGTTCTGCAATAAAATCTTTTAATCTAATATTAAAAGGAAGCTCATAAGATGTTGAACCATATTTAACATAGAATTCTAAATTTCCAACTACTATTTTTTTAGGGTCGTTTGTTACACCTTTCCCTCCAAGAACGGTAATCAATTCTGACTTACCATCTGTTTTAATTTCTAATCTTAAAGCATCTTGCTGAGAAGCTTGGTCTTCATCTGCTTTTACTATATCAAACTTACCTCTTAAAACAGGCTCTGGAATTACAAACTGAAAATTAGGCAATTCATAAAGCGAGCGAAGTTGTAACGGCTGTATGCTGTCTTTAACTAGATTTCCTTCAAACTGATCTGCCATTCGCATAAAAGTACCTTCAAACGGACTGCTAACAAAATACTCCCCATCTATTACCTGGATATTGGTGGCACCATCTATAGGGTTGTTTAACGTAAATAAGAGATTGTGGATGTTAACTACCTCTCCCTCTTTGATATAATGATCGTGCCTATTTCCATCACTTGCCTCAACTATCTTTAGGTATCTATCTCCCTCCGAGTCTAAAACTAAACCCTCGGTTGCATTTTCTAAATAATCTACAAAATTAATCGAAAAATCTTGATCTTTAAATTCATCTGATATCACAAAATCGTGATCAACATGTTCTGATAAAAGAAGTTGTTTTGTGATTGGCTTTCTTAAAGCGCTCCCTTCAAACTCGCCATCAACTAAAATTTCTAAATAGGTTTTTTCAGATAAAAAAATATTGGTAGACTCCCCTTCTCGTATGGGCATAACACCTTCATAACCAATATAACGAGTAATAAAAGCTCCAAATAGTATTAAAATAAATGATAAATGAATACTTAAAACTGCCCACTTTTCTTTTCTGAAAAGTTTGTATTTAAACATGTTTCCTATGAAATTGAAAACAAAAAACACCATCATCAACTCAAACCACCAGGCGTTGTATACCCAAATCTTTGCAGCATCGGTAGAATACCAGGTTTCTAAAAAAGTACCGATTCCCATTGCTGTTGGAAATGCAATAAAAAGCACACTCATTAAACGATTAGAAGCTAAATAAGTTAGTAATTTTTCTTTCATAAAAAGTCATCCTAAATTTCGACACAAAGATACTTGATGCATTTTAAATAGGCTTTCAAAACAAAACAAATCTTCGATATAACAAACAAAAGTTCAATTTCAATCTTCATTCAACAATCTTATACTTGGAATAGGTCCCAAAGAGTATCTAAACTGAAAAAATAACAGCTAATATCAAATATTAATTATGAAAATATTGTTTTACATTTAGGGTATGATAAAGATTTCTATTCTTGGTGCTGGAAATTTAGGTAGGCATCTTTTTAATAATTTCATTCAAACCAAAGAGGTTGAGGTAATTCAATGGTTTAATAGAAATATAAATTCAATTGAATCACATAAAAATGAAGTTAGTATTACGAATCGAATTGAAGAACTAAAAGAAGCAGATTTATATTTATTGTGCTTAAGTGATGATATACTGCCAGAGATTTCGGCTAAATTAAATTCCCTAAAAGGAATTGTTGCTCATACTGCTGGAAGTGTTTCTATGGATGTATTATCAGATCATGAAAACCATGGTGTATTTTATCCGCTCCAAACCTTTTCTAAAAATAGAGCTGTAGTTTTTGAGAATATCCCGATTTGTATTGAAGGAAACAATAACCTAAGTGAAGAAACCTTAAACAAACTAGCAAAACATATAAGTAAAAAAATTCATGCTATAAATTCCAAACAACGCATGGGCTTGCATACTGCTGCGGTTTTTGTAAATAACTTCACAAACCATCTTTATCAAATTGGAAATGAAATTTGTGAAGAACAGCAAGTGCCTTTTGAGATGCTTTTACCCTTAATTAATGAAACAGCTTCTAAGATTGAGTCCATTACTCCAAAAGAAGTCCAAACTGGACCTGCTTTAAGAAAAGATATAAATACTATTCAAAAACATCTGGATCTGCTTTCAAATCCTGAGTTTAAAAACTTATATTTAACACTTACAGATTCTATACAGAAAAACGATGAGCACAGTAAACTATAAAGAAAATCTAAACCATGTTAAAGCTTTTATTTTTGATGTCGATGGGGTTTTAACAAACGGAAATGTGATTATTACCACTACAGGTGAAATGTACCGTGAAATGAATACAAAAGATGGCTATGCCATGAAATGCGCTCTAGAACAAGGGTTTAGAATTGCTATTATTTCTGGAGGAACTAATGAAGGAGTTCGAAGTCGTCTTAAAGCACTTGGAGTTGATAGTATATATCTAGGGGCGCACCACAAGATTGAACCTTACGAAGATTTTATTTATAGTTACGACCTCAAAGCAGAAGAAATTCTATACATGGGAGACGATGCACCTGACATTGAAGTAATGTTAAAAGTAGGAGTTGCTACCTGTCCTAAAGATGCTGTTACTGACGTTAAGGAAGTAGCCGACTATGTTTCTCATAAAAATGGTGGAGCAGGTTGTGTCCGAGATGTTATTGAGCAAGTACTTCGAGTTCAAGGAAAATGGAGCACTTCTATTGGTGCAAAAAACGATTGAAATGTACGCTCAAAAATTAAAGTCATATGAAATTATTTTAGCTTCAAATTCTCCGAGAAGAAAACAATTCTTTGAAGAAGCTGGAATCCCGTTTACCCTAAAAACATTTGAGGTAGATGAAGTTTTTGATCCTAAACTAAAAGGAACTGAAATTTCTGATTATCTCGTGAAATTAAAAGCTAAACCTTTTATTTCAATTATTAAAACCAACCAAATTGTTGTTACTGCAGACACCATAGTCTGGGGAGATAAACTTTATTTAGGAAAGCCTAGAACCAAAAAAGAGGCTGTTGAAATGTTAACTACCTTATCAGCAAAAGAACACCAAGTAATAACGTCAGTTGCTTTTACCCAAAAAAAACAACAACACATAATTAATGAAATCAGTAAGGTCCGTTTTAAAGAACTTTCTTCCGAAGAAATAGAATACTATGTAAATAATTTTGAACCCATGGATAAAGCAGGAGCTTATGGAATTCAAGAATGGATAGGAACCATTGGAATTGAAAACATATCGGGTAGTTACACCAATATCGTAGGTTTGCCTATGGCACAAGTAGTTCAAAGTTTAATTCGTCTTACATCAAGCATTTAAAAATGATAAAAAAAGCACACACCTTGTTTCTTATATTCTCCCTCTTCGGGTTTCTAAGTATTAACGCTCAACGTGTTTCTGAACAATTTAAAAAACATTGGTTTGACGGAAATGCTGAGATAAGTTCCTATTCTCTTGAGCAATCTCGGTATGGAGAAATAAGAGATGGAAGTGCAGTCCTGATCTTTGTAACCGAAGATTTTTTAAATAAAGAACAAGTAAAAGCAAACCAAAAGTCAAAAACCACAATTCCTATTATAAAGTCAAACAGGACCAAAAAATTTTTAACAGGAATATACCCCTACTCTATTATGAGTAGTTCTTTTAGTGCAATTAAAAGTCCTCAAAATATCGTAAAAAGTTCTGCCTCCATTCAAGAATGGTGTGGGCTAAGTTATTTACAAATAAATAAAAGAGAAAAGCAACTTGAAATCACTTCACATTCTTATTTCGAAGGAGAGGCAGATCAAAACTTTAAAATCGCAGAAAACAGAACTGAAGATGAGCTTTGGAATTTGATTCGAATGGGTCCGCAAAATCTACCTCTTGGAGAAATAAAATTAGTCCCAAGTCTTGAAAGTAGTCGTTTAAATCATAAAGAAATTAGAGCACATCAAGCCCTTGCGGAAATGAATCAAAAGGAAAAAACTACAGTTTACACAATAACGTATCATGAATTGAAACGATCAATTGCGATAGAGTTCAACACTGCTTTCCCTCATTTTATAGAAGGCTGGGTTGAAAAAAATATTGGAAAAGGAGCTGCTTATGTATCTACTGCAAAAAAAATACACACAGAGCGACGACAATATTGGAGAGAAAATAATAACGCTTCTAAACAATATAGAGTTCCTTTTAAACTTGACTTAAATGAAAAATAAAGCACTTACTTTTTTATTGTTAATCGTTCTTAGCCCTACCAAAGGGTATAGTCAAAAGTCGAGTACAGAGATATACAATCAGCTGGAAAAGTTAAATTTTTTAGGATCTGCTCTTTATGTAGCTGCTCATCCAGACGATGAAAACACAGCCTTAATATCTTACTTTTCTAATCATGTAAATGCACATGCAGCCTACTTATCCCTGACACGCGGAGATGGAGGACAAAATCTTATTGGAACGGAACTACGTGAATTACTCGGGGTTATTCGCACAGAAGAATTGATGCAAGCAAGAAGTATCGATAACGGAAATCAATATTTCACCTCTGCTATAGATTTTGGTTTTTCAAAACACCCGGACGAAACCTTAAAAATTTGGGATAAGGAACAAATCCTAGGTGAAGTTGTAAATCGTATTCGAGCGTTTCAACCCGATATTATAGTCAATCGTTTTGATCACAGAACTCCCGGAAAAACACATGGACATCATACTTCTTCTGCTTTATTAAGTAAAGAAGCTTTTGGGCTAAGCAACAATACTGATGCATATCCAGAACAACTTAAAGAGTTTGGAGTTTGGCAACCCCAACGCTTATTTTTCAATACCTCTTGGTGGTTTTATGGAAGTCAAGAGAAATTTGAGAAAGCTGATAAATCAAATTTACTGTCTCTAGAAATAGGCGTATTCAATCCATTAACCGGAGTCTCAAATAGTGAAATTGCTGCATCAAGTCGAAGTTCTCATAAGTCACAAGGTTTTGGAAGTGCTCCTACCTTGGGAAGTAGAACAGAATATATTGAAATTATTGGAGGAGAACGCCCGCGCTCTAATGATCCTTTCGAAGGAATAAACACCACCTGGTCCAGACTAGAAAGAGGAAGTCCAATTGGAAAAATGGTAGCTACTGCAATCGAATCATTTGATTTTGAACAACCTCAGAAGAGTTTAGAAACATTAGTGAACATTCATGAAGCAATCCTCAAACTCCCTGCTAGCTTATGGAAAGAAAGGAAACTTGATGAGACTAAACAATTGATCTTAGATTGTGCTGGAATACAAATGCAATTTAATGCAGAACGCCCTTATGGAGTTCTTGGGGAGCAATTAAAAATTACAATCAATGCGGTTCAACAAAGTAAACTTCCTATTCAACTTGAAAGTGTTCAAGTTAACTCAACTCTTGATTTGCTTGACAAACCCCTTGAAACAAATACTAGGTTTAATAAAGCATTCAAAATCACTTTGGCTAATTCAATTAGCACTCCCTACTGGTTGCTAAAAAAAGGATCTTTAGGAACTTTTACTATTGATAATAAAGATTGGATTGGAAAACCACAAACTCCAAGTCCAATTCAAGTGAACTTTCAGTTGAATCTTGCAGGAAAAAAAATAGTTTTTACAGAGTCAGTAAAACACCGAAAAACAGATCCGGTTCGAGGAGAAGTTATAAGTCCTTTTTATATGCTACCAGCCTTGGGTGTTAACTTTGAACAACCTGTTTTTCTTTTTGCCGATGGAAAAGAACAAAGCATTCGCTTAAACATAACCAGTTATGGAACTGATTACAAAGGGTCCGTTACATTATCTCATCCCAAAGGATGGGAAACTTCTCAAAGTGCATTTCCTGTTAATCTTAATGGAAGAGGAAGCTCCCAATATTTAGAGTATAAATTAAAACCATTAGTGAGTGCAGAAAGTGGTTTGTTGAGCCCTGTTGCTATTCAAGGAAATAAAAAGGAAAATTTATTTGCAGTTCAAACCCTAGATTACACCCATATTCCAAAACAATATATTGCTCAACCTAGTGAAGCTAGAGTTGTTCGGATGGATTTAAAACTTCCTCAAATTAAAGTGGGCTATATTGCCGGTGCAGGAGATACCGTAATGGAGCGTCTAAAAACAGTTGGTATTGATATTAGCTCTATTGATATAGAAACAATTTCTCTAGAAGAATTAAAAAAATACGATGCGGTCCTCATTGGAATTAGAGCATACAACGTGATCGAATCTTTAGCATATAAAAACCAAATGCTATTTGATTTTGCAGAAGCTGGCGGAACCTTAGTGACTCAGTACAACACCAGCAGAGGGCTTAAAACAAGTAGATTAGCTCCTTTTGATTTAAAACTCTCGAGGGATCGGGTAACGGATGAATATAGTTATGTTCGCATACTGGATCCAAAACATCCTGCACTAAATCTACCACATAAAATAATAGCAAAAGATTTTGAAGGATGGGTTCAAGAACGTGGCTTGTATTTTCCAAATCAATGGGATGCAAGGTTTACTCCCTTATTGGGAATGAATGACTTGGGTGAATCTGAAAAATTTGGAAGTATACTTGTTGCGCCTCATGGAAAAGGAACGATAGTATACACCGGTATTAGCTTTTTTAGAGAATTACCTGCAGGTGTTCCGGGTGCTTATCGTTTGCTCATTAATTTACTAGCTCTATAACTATGTTTTCATCCAAAAATAAAATATACTTCTACTTAATCCTCGGAAATGTAATCTATTGGATTCTTTTCATTTTATTCATGAAAACATTCGAGAAATGGTAGCATTGGACTGGTTTATCCTTTTAGGAACCGTTGCATTTATAGTATTCTATGGTGTTTGGAAAAACAGAAAAAACGATTCAATTGAAGATTACTTAAAGGGTGGAAACAGCAGCCGATGGTGGACCATAGGACTTTCAGTGATGGCAACTCAAGCGAGTGCAATTACCTTCCTTTCTACTCCCGGTCAAGCTTATCATGACGGAATGGGATTTGTTCAATTCTATTTTGGGTTACCACTTGCGGTGGTAATAATCTGCCTCTTTTTTATCCCAATATACCACCGACTAAAAGTATTTACAGCATATGAATTTTTAGAGGAACGCTTTGATTTAAAAACAAGAACCCTAACCGCTGTGTTGTTTTTGGTTCAACGTGGTTTAGCTGCTGGAATTACTATATATGCACCTGCAATTATATTGAGTGTTGTTTTAGGCTGGAACCTTAAAATTTTAATACTACTCATTGGATTCATGGTTATTTTATATACCCTTATCGGAGGAACACGTGCGGTTAATGTAACACAAAAACAACAAATGTTCATCATCTTTTTTGGGATGATTACAGCCTTTATTTTCATCATAAACAGCTTCCCTGCCGATGTTGGTTTTATTAATGCCCTTACCATTGCTGGCGCAACTGGAAAGCTAGAAGTAATAGATTTTAGCTTAGATTTTAACAGCAGATATACTTTCTGGAGCGGAATAACTGGAGGGCTGTTTTTGGCACTCTCCTACTTTGGGACAGATCAAAGTCAAGTGCAGCGTTATTTGTCTGGAAAATCCGTTAAAGAGAGTCAACTTGGGTTGATCATGAACGGCTTCTTAAAAGTACCTATGCAATTCTTCATACTTCTTGTTGGGGTTATGGTCTTTGTTTTTTATCAATTCGAACCGGCACCTATAAACTTCAATCCAAAAGCAATTGAGGTGGTCAAGAATTCAAGTTATGCAGATGAATTTAAAGTATTAGAACTAGAACTAAGTCAAATTCAAGATCTTAAAAGAATGCGTCTTCTTGATGAAAATTCAATCAACTTGGAAGAAGTTGCACGATTGGATGTTCAAGAAAAACAAATTCGAACCCAAGCCAAAACCTTAATTAAAGCCGCATCCCCAGAAATTGAAACAAATGACAGAGATTATGTCTTTATTTCTTTTATCCTGAAATATTTACCTCAAGGCTTAATCGGTCTATTATTAGCCGTTATACTCTCGGCTGCCATGAGCTCAACAGCATCTGAACTCAATGCATTGGCAGCAACAACGGTAGTTGACCTATACAAAAGAAACAGAGGTCATTTGGCTGAAAAGCACTATGTAAATGCATCTAAATTCTTTACCCTACTATGGGGAGTTATTGCAATTATGTTTGCAAGTTTTGGAAGTTTGTTCGAAAATTTAATTCAACTGGTGAACATCATTGGATCGATTTTTTACGGAACGATTTTGGGAGTTTTTGTAGTCGCAATTTTCTTAAAAACCATCAAAGGACAAGCTGTTTTTTATGCAGCTATAGTATCAGAAGCACTTACAATTTATATCTGTTATCTAGATGTTATCAGCTATCTATGGTTGAATGTAATTGGAACTGTACTTACAATTTTCTTTGGATATTTACTACAATTTATTCTTTCTACGAAAGATTAATCGATTGAAAGTTTAAAATGATAATGTTTTTTAAAGCTAAATCGTATTATATAGAATGAATAAAGCCTGTCAAACTTTTGTCTTTTTGAATTTTAAATTTCTTTTTCAATCGATATTTTTTACTCTCTACAGTTCGAATAGAAATGTTTGTTAGTTTGGCAATTTCATCTGTACTTTGGTTCATTTTTAAATAAGCACAAAAACGTAAATCGTTTTGAGTTAAATTACTTGAATAACTAATTAATGATTTAAAAAATCCTGGATATACATCTTCAAAATATTTTTCAAAACGATCATTTAATTTTTCAGTACGTAAAAGATCTTTTATTTTTTGTTTAATTTGTTTTGAAGAATTGGAAGCACTAATTTTAGAAGAATCTATTGAATCTAATAAATAATTTAAATTTTCATTTCGTTTAGAAATGAAATTAGATTTATTTATTAATTCCAATTTCTTATGGTTTAAATCATTTTCTATTATTGTCTTTTCATTCAATATTTTTTTAGACTTCTCTTTTTCTAGATTAAAGTTTAAACGAAGCGATACAAGAGAGAAAGTTAAAATTATAAAACATATTATTAAAATGAATAAATAAGTGTTGTACTTAATTCGACTATCATTTATTTCTGATTTTTTTTTAGATAGAATAATATTAGTTTCTAAATCACTCATTTTATTAACAATATTCATATCATATCCAGCTCTAGAAACTACTAGTAGTGAATCTTTAATTTTAATTAAATTTTTTAGATCTCCTTTTTTAAGGTAAATCTTTTCGAGAATTTTATAATTATTTAATTTTGATTTATTAAAGAGATTTAACTTAATTGATTTAATGTTATGATTTGCAGAAGTAATAGCTTTTTCATAATTTTTTAAGCCTAAATAACATTCTGCTATTTTTGATTGGAGAGATGGTAGTTCATAAGGAAATTCGGTAAGTAATTCTTTAGATTTTTCGAAAAACTCTTTAGCAACTTTGTATTTTTCAGCTTTTAAATAGTAGTTGCCCATGTGTTTATATGCATAACCATAGTTTCGAGTAGTAAAGCTTTTACTGAAATTATCATCTAAATAATCGTTCTTTTCTTGTTTATATAATCTTTCAATTTCAATAAAATGTTTATTAACATTAAACATATTATGCTGACTCATATTAACTGTCATAAGATGCATTTCGGAGACCAATAAATCTTCTATTTTATTCTTTTTCTTTCTTATTTCATAAGCTTTAGAGTAATATTCTATCGATAATTTAAAATCATTTTTCAACTCTGCGATTGATCCTAAATTATCGTAAACAGTAGCAAGTCCAAAGTTTTTATTTTGAATATTTTCAAATAAATTGAAATTCAATAAAGCCTCGTTGTATTTTAAAGTTGAATTTTCAAAATCATTATTTACATAATAAACGTTACCTATGTTTATCAATATCCAAGGAGGAAGAGAGATTTTTTTTTCACCTCGAAATTCTATAGGTATAGCTTCAAATAATTTAATTGATTCATCATAAAAGCTAATAGCATCAGCATAAAGACCACGGTAATATAATATTTCTCCTATTTGAGAGTGGACCCCAACAAGAGATTGGGATGGATTTGAAAAATCAGCAATTTTCAAAACTTCAAAGCCAAAGTTTAAAGCTTTATCTGGATCTGAATACCTATAATATAAAACAGAATCTCTTAATGAACTTATTTCTTGATTAAGGTCTTGTTGACCGAAACAAATATCACATACAATAAGCAATATAAAAATTAATCTCAAAACATTAAATTTTTAAAATTGTAAATAGTAATATACAAAATAATAATAATAAAATAATTTCTAACAATTCATATCGATTCATGTGAAGAATTTGATAAATATTTCTCTTTTAGTTCATTAAACTCGTCCAAGGTGAAATATTCTCCTTTTATACATATTCGACTTACTCCCTTAGGGAATTCATTATGAAATAAATATTCCATAGGATTTGTTTTGACTCAAATTTAATTTAAATAGTTTGTGCATAAACAAAAATTAGTACTGCATTGCTACTGCTAAACCTGTTAAATCAATAAATAATCTTGCTTTAAAACAAAAACGAAGTCTTAGTGTATAATGTTTGACAAGCACAACTACTTAAATAATTTTGGCCATTAGTTTGTTTATAGAAGTTAAAAAAAATAAAAATCTAATTATGATTATGATTATGATTAATGATTTTAAAAATTTGAATTTTAAAATCATTGAAAGTCTTGTTAATCAAATAAATAAATTAGTTTATGTATCTAAAAATGAAGTATCTTAAAAGTAGACTTTCTATTCAATTGATATTCTTCCTCAGAACAACCGGGGTTATCTAAACAGACGTTATCTATATTTTCTTCACCCAGAGCTTTAATTATTAATCGACTCGAATTAACCCCTTTACTTGTAAGCCAATTTTTAGTTTTGGTTGCTCTTCTAAGAGAAAGATCTTTATTGTATTGAATTGAAGCTCTAGAGTCAGCGTAAGAGCTTATTTGTAATATCATATTAGGGTATTTAGTCATTGCAATTATCACTTTGTTCAATGAAAGTATAGAGCTACCTTTTAAAGAAGCTTTGTTTAAGTCAAAGTAAATTGGTTCAATACCTAAAACACAAATTAAATCATCTGGTAAACAATTTGTTGACCATTCTAAATCTATGTTTTCATAAATATTCTGATCTTGCTTTAAATCTAAAGTCAAAATTCTACTATTATAACTAATGCCGTTTGAAACTCTTATTAAATAAGATTCAGAACAATCTAAATTTTCATTAAAAACAAATTCTCCTAAATTATTTGACTCAACTTCTTTTATTATATTATTATTTTTATTTAATAGTTCAATAGTTGCTCCTACAAGTGTTTTTTTAGTGTATTTGTCAAAAACAATACCTTTAATGATTCCCTCACATTGGGAAGAACTTTTTGTAGATCTACTAAAAATATCTGTTTTTACAATTTTATATACTTCGTCAGAAGAGCTTCCATTTAACCCATTTCGATTGGATGATATAAATCCAAATTTTCGTTTGTCATTATAAACATATCCAAAATCATCAAATGCTGAATTAACAGGTTTTCCAACATTTAAAATTTCATATGGGTAACCTCTTGCATTTAATTTAGCTTCGAAAACATCAAAACCACCAAGTCCTAGTTTTCCATCGCTTGAGAAATAAAACTTATTTTCAGAATCAATAAAAGGAAATGATTCTCTAAACTCTGTATTTACATTTGGACCTAAATTAATGGGTTGACTGAAAACTCCATCATCAAAAATATAAACAAACCAAATGTCAGACATACCAAAAGTTCCAGGCATATCAGATGAAAAATATAACTTTTTTTCATCTGGGCTTAAAATAGGGTGAGCAGTAGAATACTGATTTCCATTAAATGGAAGTTCTTCAATGTTACCCCATGAATCTTGACTCTTAGTTGCTTTATAGATCTTTAACTTTACCTCATAGTCTCTTGAAGATTTTAATTTACCCTCATAAAAGTTGTTTCGAGTAAAATACATCGTATTCCCATCTTTACTTATTGAGGCAGTAGACTCATGATACTTTGTGTTGACATTTCCTTTAAGCTGCTCACGTTCCGACAAATTACCAAGTGAATCAATTTGAGCTGTAAATAAATCTAAAAAGGGTTCATTAGACCATTTGAATTTTTTGCTCCCAGTCGCATCTTGACTTGAGGCAAATACAACTTTATCATTATCATAAAAACTCAATCCGAAATCTGAATTTTCTGTATTAATATTTGTTTTGAACAGGTTATAGTTTCCGCTATTTTTTAAAATGGTATCTAAATAATTTGAATTCGATTCTAAATACTTTTGTGAAATAGGTTGCTTATTTAATTCAACATATTTTTTATAAAATTCATCTGCAGCATCATATGCCTCTATACTTTTAAAAGCAACAGATGCTTTAAAATAAATTTTTGGGTCAAGGTTTTTAGGATAGGAAGTAATTAATTTATTAAACCAAACTGTAGCTAAATCGTACTGACTGTTGTTGTAGTAAGCAATTGCTAAGTTTTTGAATATTTCTTTATTTACCTTGCCGGATCTGGCCAATTTAAGATAGCGTTCTATTGCTGGAGAAAACTCATACGCCTCGTAATTACTTTTCGCCGAAAATATATTATTAACACTAGCCTTATTCTTTAAATCAACTAAATTAGACAGAGAATCTATTTTAGATTCATCAAAAAATAAACTAGAAACTCCAGATGAAGCTAAATCAACTGCTGTTTTATTTTCTAATTGGAATATATCAAAAGGAAATATGGAATCTAAAACTCCAGATGAAGCTAAATCAAGTGCTATTTTATTTTCTAATTGGAATATATCAAAAGGAAATATGGAATCTAAAACTTCAGCCTCAAAATCAGGTTGAATAATTGAATCAATGCTTTGTGTTTTTAAATAAATAGAGTTAATAGAATCTAAATGTTCTGAAATATCAAGATTATCGTTAAACGTTTCTATTAAATCAATAGAAGACTCTATATCAACTGAAGTATCTTTGTGTGTTTTTGAATTTGAAGAAACCTTATTTTCATTTTCTTTTATAAAAATTATAATGGAATCCTTAACCTGTGATTGTATTATTTCCTCGACTGGAATAGTTGAAGTTTTAACATTGAGTGAATCAATTTCATTTGTAACAATTTCTATAGAAGCTTTATAGTCTTCTTGATAAAAAAGCCAGTAATCAATTTTTTTAATGCCTACACTATCTATAAATTGATTTGTTTCTTTTAAAGTTTTAAACTGATTTATGGATACTTTAAAAAATTCATTCTTTTTTGGAAGAACTCGAACTCCTTTAAATCCTTTCTTTTTTAATTTTATTTTATGGAGGTATGCATTATTTTCATTTTTATAAGATCCTATAATTATTTCAATTTTATCTCTATTTAAGGTGTTTTGAGCATTCAAATTATTCATAACACAGATGAATACCAGCAAAAATGTAGTAGCAAAATATTTAATATTCAATGTGTTTAAATTCATAATTTAAAAAAACCTAGGTGTCAATATTTTTCTGTTCGTTCCAAAATCAAATCTAAAAAGAACCTCAAAAGATCCACTTGTTGAATTTCTTATTTCAGTTGAAGTAAAGTCATAACTAAACCCAATCATCATTGAATCTGACAACTGAATACCTGCCATTGTTGTGATTGCAGAATCAATTCGATTTGCAACGCCAAACGTAAAGTTATTGTTTAGTATAAAGTTAAGAGAAAGATCCCACTGAATTGGACTTCCCTTGACTACCTTAACCAAGGTAGCTGGCTTAAATTTTAATGAGGGATTTAAATCAAAAACATAGCCGCCAATAAAATATAAATGAATTTTTTTTGAAAAAGTAGAAAAGAAACTCGATTCCGTATCTACCAAATCAAAATATTTTCTTTCTAAAAGGTTTGGCGCAGAAATCCCCATATAATAACTTTGAGTATTATAAAATATTCCTACTCCTATTTGTGGTTGAAATTTGTTGTCTACAGAAAAACCAATATAAGGATCTGTTCGATCGTAAATATTTAGTTTGTTGAAATCAATATCGTATGAATTTAAACCCGCTTTAAGTCCAAACGATAATTTAGAAAACATAAAGTTTATAGAATATGAATAATCAAAAGAAAAATTAGTTTCAGTCAAAGGGCCTATTTGCTCATAAAAAATAGTGCCACCAAGACCAACTTTATTGTCAGCCCCAACCGGAGTGTCAAATGAAATTAAACTAGTTTTTGGAGCACCCTCTAAATCTACCCATTGCGACCTAGTTATTGTTCTTAAGCTCATTATTCCACGATTTCCTGCATAAGCTGGATTAAAAAATTGAGGGATATGCATGTATTGGGTAAATTGAGATTCCTGCTGTCCACAAAGAGAACTGGAAACTAGTCCCAATAATACAAATAAATATTTTCTAAATACTCTATTCATTTTGCAAATCGTTTTGTAAATATAAATACCCCACATATTCACTCTTCCCAGGATTATTATTTGATGGGAATGTTAAAACATAATAATATGTTCCAGAAGAAAGTTTTTCGTCTTTACTGATAGTAATTCTCCCATTAGAGTATCCTGTAAATATCTCTGAATTACCAGGGCCAGGATATCCATTGCTTTCAAAAACTAAAACACCCCACCTATTATAAATTCTTAAAATATTATCTGGATAATCCTCTATTCCTCGAATTATTAAATAATCATTTTTTTGGTCACCATTTGGTGTAACCAATTCGTAAACCTCTAATTTAGGTGTATAATCAGACTCTAATTTGATTATCGTTGAGTCATCTAATGTGTTACCATCCGTATCATCCCCGTTATCACTCAAATCAAAAATAGGATCATTATAATTTATTGATGTCCCTGATACACGAGCTATGTTTTCAATAAATCCTGAATAAATATCGGACTGAGTTACTAGATAATTAGCATTAAACACGATTACCCCTCCCGGACTAATTAAATTTTGTGAAGAACCGTTTGTAGCAGAAACTTCATAAGGTGATCTCGTTAAATAGATTGAAGATCCGTTTCCGTCTGTCATGACATCATCAATTACTAAATCGATTATATTTACGTTTCCTGTATTCTCAACTGAAATCGTAAATATTATTTCATCACCTGGACTCATATAGTCTGAATTATTCGTTAATGAAGCTGTTTTAGTTACCTCTAAAGACGGTGTTGGAGAGATTAAAATAACTGTAGGATCATCTGTAGTATTTCCGTCGGTATCATCACCATTATCTGAGGTGTCTTCTATGTATAAAGATCCCTCTAAATTTTGAGCAGAAGCATTTGCACTATTGATGATGCGGCCTGTCTCTGCTGCACTTAACTCTATATTATAGAATGCAATATACGAAGCAATTTCACCAATTTTTAAGCTTCCTTCTAAGGATCCTAATGTAGATCCCGTAAAGAATGGCCCATTTGTTAAACTCAATATACCGTCGTTTCCATCAGTCATTGTGTCCTCAAGAACAATATTTTTTAATAGTGTATTACCCGTGTTTTCAATTAAAATGTCATAAGAAATTAAATCTCCAGCATCTACAATGCCATCTGTGTTGTTTGTTATTGAAGCTGTTTTAGTTATCTCAATAGCTGGAATTTCTTGCAATAAAACCTCAGTCGGGTCATCTAAAGAATTTCCATCAGTATCGTCTCCATCATCACTAATATCTGTGATTCTAATGTTCTGATTTGGTCCAGTTGCAGACGCTTCAACCGTGTTTATTATTATTCCTGAAGCAACATCAATAGCATCAATTATATAAAAAGCAATGTATGTAGCGGTTTCTCCCTTAATTAAAACTCCTTCTGGAGATCCTTCTGAGGATCCTGAAAAGAATGGACCATTACTTAAGGTTAAAGTATTGCCATTTCCATCTGTTAGAGAGTCAATAATAAGAAGATCACTTAAAGTTGAATTTCCTTTGTTTTCAACACTTATGTTATAGGTAATTATATCTCCTGCACCTATTTCAATATCACCATTATCGGTAATTTCTGCTGTTTTAGTTACCTCCATACCAACATTAGATACAGTAAATATCTCTGTTGGGTCATCAGCTGTATTTCCATCAATATCATCTCCATCATCACTAATATCAAAAACATCTCCTACCTTACCTGGACTGTTACCTCTGAATACAATAGAGTTTCTGATTACTCCAGAATCTGCTGCTCTTTGGCCAATTAAATAAGTAGCTGTATAATTTGCCGTTTCTGACGGAGCAAGTATTCCTTCTGGAGAATTTTGAGAAGAGGATCCAAACGTTGGTTGGGTTGTTAAAATAAGTTCTCTACCGCTGGCGTCCGAAAGTGTGTCTATATATCCTAAACCACTTACTGTGATATTGCCTTTGTTTTCAATCGTAATGATATAATCAATTCTATCTCCTACGTCATTTACACCGTTTTGATTGAGGTCTACTATACTTGCTACTTTTGTTGCTTCTATTTCAGGTAAAGAAATGATTTCAATTATAGTAGGGTCATTAGTTGTGTTTCCATCAGAATCATCTCCATCATCACTTATATCTGTTACATCATTGTTATTTCCTGGGCTAGAAGCGTTTACTGTTACAGTATTTATAACTTTCCCCGTTCCAGCATCATTATTAGAAATTATGTAGGTTGCCGAGTAAGTTCCACTTTCACTGGGATTCAATGAGCCTTGGGAAGATCCCTGGGTAGAGGAAACAAAGAGTGGCCCTGAAGATAACTGAAGAACATTATTGTTGCCATCTTTTAAAGTATCAATTAGCGTAATTGATGAAAGTTGTGTAGAACCTGTATTATTTATAGTAATCGTGTAAACAATGGTATCACCAGCATTTATACTTCCGTCTCCATTGTCGATGGTGTAGGCTGTTTTTGTTGCTTCAATTGAACTGTTGATATTAAAACTAACAACAGTTGGGTCGTTTGAAGTATTGCCGTCAGTATCATCTCCATCATCACTTATGTCCGAAACGTCGTTACTATTGCCAGGACTACTTCCTATTACTGTAACAGAATTATTAACACTTCCAGAATTTACTGTGTTTTCTGTAATTAGGAAACTAGCGTTGTAGGTTGATGTTTCTCCAGCTATAATTGAACCTTGATTTGATCCATTTGAATTGGAAATAAATGTCGGATTTGATGTTAAGATTAAGGCATTTCCATTTCCATCAGTTAGAATATCTGTAAGGCTTAAAGAATTTATCGTTACATTTCCATTATTCTTTATAGTAATGACATAATTTATAGTATCCCCAACTCCATTAACTCCGTCCCCATTATCCGCAACAGTAGCTATTTTGGTAACTTCCATTGATTTTAAGTCAGCGATTAGAACTAGTGTTGGATCGTTAGTGGTATTACCATCGCTGTCATTTCCATTATCAGAAACATCAGAAACATCATTTAAATTACCAGGGCTACTTCCTGTTACAGTTACTGTATTTTGAATCTGAGAGGTTAAAGCAGCTGAACTAGAAATTATGTAACTGGCTGAATAAATAGCTGTTTCGTTAGAAATAATTGATCCTTGACTTGAATTATTAGAATTTGAAACAAAGCTTGGACCAGAAGTTAGAGTTAACGAGGTTCCATTTCCATCAGTTATTGTGTCAACTAAGTTTAGAGAAGTAATAGTTACGTTTCCTGTGTTAACAACAGAAATTAAATAATTAATAGTATCACCAGCTCCATTTACTCCGTCCCCATTATCAGCAACCGTTGCTGTTTTAGTAACTTCTATAGCTGGTGCTAATGAAGTATAAACTACCGTTGGATCATCTGTTGTGTTTCCATCAGTGTCATTTCCATCATCCGAAGTATCAGTAATATCGTTAGTATTCCCTGGGCTACTTCCTGTTACCACTACACTGTTTTGAATTAATCCACTGTCTGCGGAAGCTCCAGTAATGACAAAGCTTGCAGAATAGGTTGCAATCTCCCCTGCAAGAAGAGTCCCTTGAACAGATCCCTGTGATGAACTCAAGAAATTTGGTCCTAAATCTAAGGTTAATGTGTTTCCATTATTATCTGTTAAATTATCAACAAGAGTAATTCCAGTGATGGATTGACCTCCTATGTTTTCTATGGTTATAGTATAATTAATTGTATCTCCACCTCCGTTGGTCCCATCACCATTGTCGGAAACTACTGCTGTTTTAGTGACTTCTATTGATCCGCCTGAAGTTGTTACAACTACTGTTGAATCATTAGTTGTGTTTCCATCTGAATCATCACCGTCATCACTAATGTCAAATACATTATTTGAATTTCCTGGACTACTTGCTATTGCTTGAACTGAGTTATTTATAGATTCTGAATTAGCGGCAAGTTGAGATATAGTATAAGAGGCGGTGTATGTTGCGATTTCTCCTACTAGAAGACTTCCTTGTGCAGAACTAGCACTTGAAGAGGTAAAGACTGGTCCTTCTGAAAGGGCTAATGCATTTCCATCTCCATCGGTTAAATTATCTACTAAAGTGAGATTTGATAAACTAACATTACCCGTATTTTCAATTGTGATATTATAAACAATTACATCTCCACTATCATTACTGCTGTTTGAATTTATATCAACAACTGATGCACTCTTAACAACTTTAATTATTGGGTTTTGATATATTAAGGTTTCGGTTATATCGTTAGTTATATTTCCATCACTATCAATTCCGTCGTCACTTAAATCGGAAACAGAACTTGAATTTAATGGGTCTGAAGCAACAGCTGATACTGAGTTTTTAATTCTACCTGAATCTACATTACTCTGATCAATTGTATAGGTTGCAGTATATGTTGCAATTTCATTAACTTTTAAATTTCCTGAAGATGACCCCAAACTGGATGAGTTAAAACTAATTGATTGCGTATAATTAAGTGTATTGTTATTACCATCCTTTAGCACGTCTATTAAAACAAGATTTGATAAAGCAACATTCCCAGTATTCTCAACAGTAATTGTATAAACTATAGAGTCTCCAAGATCATTTTGAGCATTGCTATTTGCATCTACTATGCTAGCTGTTTTAGTAATTTCTAAAGAAGAATTTATATCAAATTGGTTAATTGTAGCATCATCTAGGACATTACCATCAGTATCATTTCCGTTATCAGATTGGTCACTTATATTATTAGTTTGTCCAGGACTACTTGCCACTACGTTTACTGTATTCGAAACCAACCCCGTGTTAACTTGATTTTGATTAACTATTAAGTAAGCATTATATGTTGCTGTTTCTCCTGGAATTAATCTACCATTTATAGAATTCTGTGAAGACCCCCCGAATGTTGGCCCATTTGATAAAGTAAGTGAATTACCGTTACCATCATTTAATATATCTGTTATTGTTACATTACTTAAGCTAACATTTCCTGTATTCTTAATAGTAATAACATAATTAATTACATCACCAACACCTGTTAATCCGTTACCGTTATCTGTTACCTGACTAATTTTAGTTGCCTCAATTGAAGGGGTAGGTGTAATTGAGATTAGTGTTGGATCATTAACTAAATTTCCATCTGTATCATCGTCATCATCACTTATATCACTTACATTTCCATCATTTGAAGTTGCTGAGGCAATCACCTGATTAGTGAATCCACCGGCATCTACTACATCTTGTTCAATTATATAATATGCTATATAATTAGCTATTTCATTCGGCTTAAGATTTCCTGCCGCTGATCCAAGAGACGATCCGGAAAATGATGGGCCTGAAATTAAGTTTAGTGAGCTTCCAGCATTAGATAAAAATTGATCGAAAATACTAATGTTTTGTAAATTGATATTACCGGTATTAGTCAATTTAATATCATACCTAACTATATCTCCTTTACCCAAAACTCCATCACCATTATCTGTAACCGTTGCTGTTTTAGTTGCCTCTATTCCCGGAGAAGCTGTTATATTAACTACTGTTGGATCATTAGTAGTATTACTATCTGTATCGTCTCCATCATCTGAGGTGTCG
>Ga0209715_1000196_pt1 | contig 54520 bp, 49 predicted proteins | sample COGITO_mtgs_1205_2_FD_184809 | JGI IMG/M metagenome (GOLD analysis project Ga0209715, IMG submission 184809) | Pelagic marine microbial communities from North Sea - COGITO_mtgs_120503 (SPAdes) (version 2) | ecosystem: Environmental > Aquatic > Marine > Epipelagic ... | reverse complement strand
TTACCTGGGTCTTGAGACAGGGAATATGGATTTATTCACAAGCTTTGAGTGGCAGTACAGTAGTGGATCAGGATACTCAACGATATTGGGGAGTACCAATCAGACGACCATAACACCAACTTTAGGTGGAAGTTATTTGATTCGGGGGTTTATCAGTTGTCCAGGAGAACCCCTAGAATTTCTAGATTCTGATTCAATCGCAGTAGACTTGTGTCCACCAGATACAGATGTTGACGGCTTTTTAGATCCCGTTGATAGTTGTCCTTATGCTAAAGGGGTTGTTGCATTGAATGGATGCCCGTGGTCAATTTACATCAGTAATAATTATAAAACATCCACTGTTCCAAACAATATTGATGCTTCTAAGGAAGAGTTTTTGTGTTCTTTGACCAATTCTTTTTCAAATTATAATATTTCATATCATTCTGGAGCTAACCCTGAGCCTAGTGTTGGAGACCACATCATTTACAATACGAATTACTTTTTCCCTCACACCTTTGTTTTTGACAACACGAATTTTGCTTTTTTGAAATTAAGAGATTACAACAAAATTGTTGAGGTCAGAAAAGTTGATGGAGAGATTGTAACAATTTATGATTGTTTGTAAAGGCTTTTAGAGAAGATTCCATCGAAGCCCAAAGAAAAATCGAATTCCTTGGTTTGAGGCATACACATAGGATGGGTCAAAGGTTAAATTATAAGGGTTGTCATTGAGAAGATCCCGATCAAAGGGGTCGTTTGCTCGAGCAATACTGTTTTTGTCAGGAGTAAAGTCAAGTATATTTTTAACCCCAATATAGAATTCTGTAGTGTTGTTCCATCTTTTGGTCAGTTGAAAATTGATGATACTAAAGGTGGGTGAAAAAGGTGCTCTTGGGTCTAGATCCCCCAAAAGCGGTAATTTCAAGGGGCCTGTGACACTTCCTGTCAAATCAAGGCTAAGGCCATGCCGATTGATTTTTTTCTCTACTCTCCAGACTCCTTGAAAACGTTCGGTCAAGTATGGAAAGGATTTTACTCCCTCTTCTTCCACAAAAGAATCAATATAGGTGATGCCTAAATTAATCCTCAAACTGTTTTGAAACAATGCATTTATATTGATGGAAGCACCTTGGGTAACTGAGGTTCCACTCAAGTTATCATAAATTATTTGATTGGGGTTGCTGTCATAATTTGGAATAATTTTATTTGAGAATACTGTTCTGAAAATGCTAGAATCAAAATCGATTATATGACCTTGGGTGAAGTATATTTTTCTTACATAATTGAGGTTAATATTCCATGATTTTTCGGGTTTAAGATCGTTTAAAAAGACTACATCTCTTGCGCCAGTAAGTGCAGCATGATCTTCGGTAAAAAGTTGAGTAACTCGGTATCCAGAGCCCATGCTGAAACGAAAAATTGAAGATTGTTCTTTATTGGATGTTTTAAAGTTTAGTCGCGGAGTAAAAATACTTCCATAAATAGAATTATAGTCATAGCGTACACCCAACAAAAGTCTATTTTGTTTATCAATCTTAATTTCATCTTGAATAAATATCCCCGGTAGATGTGTTTTTTCAGCTTTATTTTTTGAGTTGATATCATCAAAAGTAGCTGTTGTATCGTCGTCATAAAAAGTGTATCTGTATGCCAATCCGATTAAGACATCATTTTTCCGCACACTTTTATTCCAGATAAATTGCCCAAATCCAATGGTTTGATTTGCATTAAAGATTGTAGTGCCATAAGCTGAATTTTGATTGTGATCATTGAGGCTAAACTGGAAAGAAAATTTTTCATTGAATTTATAATTTCCAAAAAACTCTATTCTACTGGTATATATACTCTCACCATAGATTTGATCTCCACCTCTGTAACTTGAATTCCAATCGATTTGACCCCCCCATCGATCTTCGTAAACATAGCGAGTTGCAAGTGATAATTTTTTTCCAATATCAAATTTGTTGAAAATTGACACTCGATCCTGAAGTGTCAAATCAGTAAATCCGTCACCATTATTATCAATTGGGTTAGAATAGTTAAAATAATTTACTCCGAGTAAGCCAGTTGATTGGTTTGTTAGCTTGTATTTATAACCTAAATCTGTGTTTAGTTCTCCCCAATCAGAAACAAAAGTGTCATAAGATACTTTGTTAGTGTTTTCAGGTATTTTGGTGATCAAATTAATTACTCCTCCGATTGCCTCTGACCCATACAATGTCGATGCTGGACCTTTAACAATTTCAAGCCGTTCAATTAATGATTGTGGGATACCAGAAAGACCATAAACAGTAGAAAGACCGCTAACAATGGGTAATCCATCGATCAAAATCATGGTATAACTACCTTCTTGACCGTTGATGTGAATGTCTCCTGTGTTACAAACATTGCAATTGAGTTGAGGACGAATGCCGTTCACTATTTCTAGGGCTTCAAAAACAGAAGAGGTGGGGTTGGCTTTAAAAAAAGTTCGGGCATATACTTCAACTGGAACCGGACTGTCGAGTTTTGAAACTGGCTTCAAGGTTCCCGAAACAACTACTTCTTCAAGTTGATCATCAATCTCTAATACGATGTTCCCTAAGTTTTGTTCCTTTGTGTTGATTTTTTTAATGAAAGATTTATGGCCCAAATATGAAATGATTATCCTAGGATTTTTTATATTAGATAGTTGTAATTCAAAATTACCCGATGCATCGGTTATTGTTCCAATTTTTGAACCATAAACAATAACAGAGGCTCCTTCTAAGGTTTTACCCTCAGAAAAAACAACGCCTTTAACAAGGTTGTTTTGGGCATGTGACATTTGTAAAAAACCGACCACTAATAAAAGTCGCAGCAACATAAAAAAGTTTTATACTGCAAAACTAATAAAAAGTTTTGCACTACAAAACATAGCTATGAAAAAAACAATTGAAAAAGAAAATTATCTGAAAGCATTGTATAAGCTTGAAGAGAAAAATAACGAAATCACAGTCACTGCACTCAGCGATTACTTTAAGGTAAGTAAATCAACGGTGTCCAATATGTTGAAAAAGCTTGTTGTAATGGGATTGGTTAATACCAAACCCTACAAACCTATAGAATTAACCAAATTGGGAAAAACAAAAGCAATTGAAATTATTTCTAAGCATCGTTTGATCGAGCTCTATTTAGTAAATAAAATGAATTTTAAATTGGATGAAGTTCATGAAATAGCTGAAGAAATAGAGCATATCGAAAACTCTGAGTTCTTTAATAGAATGCGAGAGATTTTGGGAGATGCAACCCTAGACCCACACGGCTCTGTTATACCTAAAAGTGATTATTGATTTAGAACGTTGCTAAAGGCATAAAATTGTTAATTAATAAATCAAAGGTTTGAATCCTTATAAATTTACTGGAGTTTTTAAAATCACTTAAAATTTTATAGCAGTACAATTGAAGTGTATAAAACTTGGACTATTTAACTCAAAAATGTAATTTTGCAAAAATATACAATACAATGACCGATATATTTCTAATTATTTCATGCAGTGTTGCAATAATATTATTGTTTTTTTTCTGGTTTGCGAAACAGTCAATCAAATCGGGATTATCAAAAGACGAAAACAAAAATAATATCCCCGATTCCTGGGAGAAAAAATTAGGTCTAGTATTCAAAATAAAAAACTTTATCATATTGATAATTGGGATAATTATTGGTTTGTTATTAGGCAATTCTAGTTTTATTCAATAATTATTTAAAACACAATAATGAATTCAAATCAATCAAATTTAAACGCAATTTTATCAGTTTTCAATCCCAGGTTATTTATAATCCTTGTTCAAACTGTTGCCATTTTTTTTGTTTATGATGCTTACAAAATAAACATCAAGGTTGATTACACCATCATGAGCATTGCAATTATTTTCCCTCTTGTTTTTTCAATTACCAGTGCTTACCAAAGAAGGCAGGATGCAATTGCTTTGTATCTTGAATTCAGGAATAAAATCATCGATTTGACCAATATCTTTTATGCTGTCGAAAGTGTAAAAGAGAAAGATTACATTAAATTATTTGACAGTTTACAGCAGGTACAAAACCTTCTTATTAAATATTTGACCGAAAATGATGCAGAGAAAGTATTTGATGAAATTAGAGAGAAAAGAAAAGAGGTTCTTTTGATTATTGATTCTCATAAAAAACTTTTTAATGAAAGAGAAAAGGATAGTTTGATTCGCGTTAAAAATGAATTGTTTCTTTCTGCTGAAAAAATCCGAGGAATTAAAATTCATGGAACTCCCATTTCCCTAAAAAAATATTGTTTAGTATTCATTTACTTTTCTCCATTTCTATATGCCTCTCAGTCGATATTGAACTTGCAAGATGATTTTTTAACAACCTTAATATCATTGTCTTTTTCTTTAGTAGTTAGTTTTGTGCTTATGGCCTTGTACAATGTTCAAGATTACATCGAAAATCCTTTTGATCAAAGGGGGCTTGATGATTTGAAAATAGATTCATTAAAAGTAAATCAATACGAATCTTTACATTCAAAATAAGGTTAATTCTCTTAGAATAAAGCACTTGCATTATTCTCACTTTTTATAACTCTTTTTGGGAGAAAAATAACTCATATTTTTTGTAACATTTTAGTGGTTTTGACATCTTACTATGGGAAGAGATTTTCAAAAACCTGATCATTTTTAATCCTACATTATTTTATCAAAATTATATGAATTATCTACACAATTATTTTGTCCTATTCTTTTTGGGATTATTTTCAGCTACAGCTCAACATTCAATCCGTGGAAAAATTGCAGATAATTCAGGTAACTCGATTCCTTTTGCCAATGTGATCCTTCAAGAAAAAGGATCAGAAATTAATTTTAAAGGGGTTATTTCTGATGATGAAGGAGCTTATGTTTTTGAAAACATTTTAAAGGGTATTTATGAGATCGAAATTTCTGTTTTGGGTTTTGAATCAAAAAAGTCTGAAGAATTTGAGCTATCATCCAATCTGGTTTTCAATTTTAGTTTGGAGGAAGAAGTACAAACTTTAGACGAAGTAATTGTAAAGAGTATCCGACCTGTAATCAGACAAACAGCAGAAAAACTTGTTGTTGATCTAGAAAAATCAGAAATGATTAACACCAATTTGCAAGATGTTATGCGAAAAGTCCCTGGAGTATTGGTTACCAATAATGGAATTTCGGTTGCAGGAAACAGGGGGGTTAGGATCCTCATCAATGGAAAGACAACAGAGTATATGGATGTTGAGACTTTGTTGAGAGATTTACCTGCAGATAATATTGCCAAAATTGAAGTAGTAGAACAACCTGGGGCTGAATATGAGGCATCGGGTACTGGAGCAATAATCAACATTATTTTAAAGAAAAATGTACGCCTTGGGACCCATGGAAGCATAAATACTTGGGTCGGAGAAGATCAAGGGTTTGAGTATGGAACTGGAGCATCCATTTCGAGTTATAAAAACAAATTGAATTGGCAAGCCAGTATAAACCACTCCAAACCAACTTGGAGAGATGATTTGTTTTTGGTAAGAACTGTAGGGAATCAAACCTATGATCAGGCGACCATAGAACCCTATAGTCCAAATAATTTTAGGATTTCTGGAGTCATCGATTATTACTTAAACGAAAAACACTCCATAGGAATTGGTGGGCGTTGGAATAACAGAATATCACAACGTGTAGCATCCAGCAAAACTATTGTTTCGAACCCCAGTTCAACAAATACCTTATTTTCAGAAAATAGTTTTGACAGAGATCGAAGCGATTTTAATATCAATCCCTATTACGAATATAAAACAGATACCGATAAATTACTGATTGATTTTAACTACATAAAATTCAAAAACGACAATACCAATATTTTGTCGGGTATTGAGGGAAGTACACTTCCTTTTACAGACCGAAAATATATTCAAAATGGGAAATACAACATCAAAACCTATAAATTGGATTACACAAAAAAGTTTTCTGACAATTTTAATTTGAGTCTGGGATCAAGATATGCAAATGTTAATACAGACAATGATTTACAATCTTATCTGGACAATAGGGGTGATTTCAATTTTATTGAAAGCGAAAGCAGTCGATTTTTGATTGATGAAACCATCTTTGCCATGTATTCCAAAATAAACCTTACTTCTGGCAAATGGACTTTTTCTGGGGGTTTGCGTTATGAAGACAGTAATACAAGTGGTATCTCTAGATATACTGACAATGGAAATCCTAAATCAGAGTTAAAAGAAAGACCGATTAAGAAAATATTCCCGAGCGCATCGATTAGCAGAGAATTATCTGATGTTTTGGGAATGAGCCTTTCTTATAGTTACAGAATTCAACGACCTTCTTACAACAGTTTAAATTCTTTTGCTGAATTTTTGGACCCTTTTTCTGCAAGTCAAGGAAACCCCAACTTATCTCCTGCTTATGTAAATAAATATCAATTCAATTTGACTTATGAGGGTCAACCATTTTTTGCCATTGGCTATAGCGAAACCGAGGATGATATTTTCGAATTGATTCAACAAGATAATAGCACAGCTCAAATAAGACAGCGAGAAGTGAATGTTGAACAGAATTCAAATTGGAATTTTAGATTGTTTGCTCCTCTTAGTTTTGTAAAAGGACTTGATGGATTTACAGGTTTTATATTGGTCAATACCGACTATCAATCCCAAACCTATGATGTGTTCTTAAACAAATGGTATTTATTTTGGTTTGTCCAAGTAAGTTATGAATTACCGTGGGATGTGAATTTTGAAATGAGCGGAAATTATGGAACAGGTGCTTTGGAGGGGCAAATTGAAGTGGACTGGATTTCCGAACTGGATTTTTCCTTCGGCAAAAAGTTCTTGGACGATAAATTAAAAGTCAATTTAGGGTTCAGTAAATTACTCAACAGGGGTTTTAACGGAACAATTGATTATGGAAACGGAACCGCTCAAGTCGAATCCAATGGATCGAGACAAAATGTTCAATTGCGATTGATTTACAGCTTTGGATCAAAATTTGGAAAAGAAAAAACAGACCGCGATTCTACTCAAGAAGAAGATCGAATTCGAGATGAAAATTAATTTTTGAACGTATAATACTTTCAGTTCAAATCGGATTTATAATTGTGAGAATTAAATCCACTTTTTTTTTAGAGAAGAAGAGTCATTTTTAAAGATCTTGTTCTGATTGCTAAAAAATCTCAAAAAAAAAGGTTATGCTTTTATCTTTAAAAGCATAACCTAATTGGATGTTAAGAAAATAAACCTACTGTTTTCTTCTTAAAATTTCTAATTCATAGTCTTTAACGTCTTCGGTCTTTCCTCTTTCCCGAAGAAGCGTTATAAATTTAGATGACTTTTGTAATTTGTCTAAAAGCATCAGGTGATCCACTCTGTTTTTACCCGATACACCAACCCAGTGAGTTGCTCCATTTGGTCTTCCTATGTCGTATGTTCCAAAGCCAACTACTCTTCCTTTGAAGTCCTCTTTAAATTCTTTTACAATTTTGTCATGACCTTTCTTAAATTGGTTTTGGTTTTCAACCTTTATATCCCAAATGTGAATTGCAGGATTTTTGGTTGTATCCCCTTCTTGCCAACTTAAAATTCTTCCAGAATACCCAGAGCCCCATTCTTCTATGTAATTATTCATCCTAGCCCAGAATGCATCGTTTCTGTCAGGACTAATGGCACCATCGTCAACTAAATCAACACCAAGAGTATACATCCATACAAGCCTATGGGTCATTCCATTTGTTCGACCATTCCAAATACGTTCCAATACTACCCCTCCTTGATTCATTTCAACATCTTCAAAAACCTTGTCAAAGGCCTCTTCTATGTCTTTTTGAGTGTGTTCTTTTACTCGAACTTCAACAGCTGTAAATGCCATAGTTTGAGCCGATAATACAAGGGTTGACAATAAAGCAACTGCAAACATTATTTTTTTCATCTTAATTGTTTTGTGATTAATAAAAATCAAACTTAAAAATTTTACTTGCCTTTTGCAAATAATATACGATTCAAAATCTGTTTATTTTTTTGATTTTCTTTGTTAAAGAATTTTTCCCACCTAATTCATCAATTTGAAGGTGTCATACTGCTTGTATTTTTTTGCTTTTAGAGAATAATTTACTGTTTTCTTTTTTTAAAAAACCTAAAAAAACACTAAAAAAGCATGAAAAAAAGACTAAAAATGGACAAAAATATCCAATATTGGATTTTGGGTTTCAAAAAAAAAAACGTTTCTTTTTGGACATTTGAGAAATCTATTTGATTGGCTTTTAGATTTTTTATTTTACCCAAAAGAAGTTGCATGCAAGATTATCCATAAGTTATAACAGACATGTGTAGATCAGTTAATCAGTGGTTTTATCTCTTTCAGAAGGTTTTTATATCTTGTAGTATATTTAATACACTACCATGAAAAAACTATTCTTAATTTCACTTATTTTCCTTAGTTGCAGCCCAAAAGAGAAAAAATGGAAGAATTTAATCATCAATAACTCATTGGATGGATGGCATATTTTCCAAGACGATGGCACAAAAAAAGGATGGAGTGTTAAGGATAATATTTTGATCTTCGATACTCTTTCTAGCTTAGAATCAGGACAAGCGGACGCCAGTATACTATCCAATAAAATGTATTCTAGTTTTGAAATTATTTTTGATTGGAAAATTGAGAAAGGAGGAAACAGCGGATTTATGTGGGGGGTCAGAGAAGATGCAGCCTATAAATTTCCTTATCAAACCGGACAAGAAATTCAAATCATTGATGTTGCTGCTTATGAAACACCTGAGCAAATATTAGGTGGGGAAATTGAACTTAATAATATCCTGAGGGATTTGGATGATAGAAAACATTATTTGGGTGCTGTTTATGATTTATATGCTCCTACAATTAAGAGCCCACCAAATCCAGCAGGTCAATGGAATACATATCACATTAAGATTGACCAAAAAAACAATTATGGCTTTGTTAAATTAAATGATTCCCTGATTAATGCATTTGAATTAAGAGGTGACCAATGGAATGTTTTATACAACCAAAGTAAATTCAGTAAGTCAGATGATTACCCCTATTTGGGAGAAAAACGCTGGTATGATTTTGCAAAGTTTTCTGAAGGATATATTTGCTTTCAAGATCATCCTGGAAAGTCTTACTTTAAGAACATTAAAATCCGTGAATTAGAAGATTAGTTGCCTTGAATTAAAGAAATAAATTGAGCCTAATAATGAAATGATTTATACTAATTTAAATGAACTGTTTATGAAAAAAATAATCGGAATTATGATTTTTCTTATTGCTTTTGCAAATCCAGGAATTAGTCATTCACAACCCTCAACACCCATAGAACAATGGGAAGGAAAAACAATCTTACTTATTGCAGCGCATCCCGATGATGATTATCAATCTCATGGGACATTGGCTTTGCTAAAAAACAATAAAAATAAAATCTTCATTCTCACCTTAACTACTGGAAATGTTGGGACCAGGGATCCCAAAATGAACAAGAATGATTTATCAAAAATAAGAAGACAAGAACAAATTGAGGCGATGAAAGCAATAGGTCTTTCAGAGCAACAATACATTAATTTGGGATATGATGACGGAAGGGTTGAATTCGCAGATAAAGAAGAAATAATTGGAAAAATTGTTTATCACATTAGAAAAATCAGACCTGATGTTTTGATGTCATTTGATCCAGGGTTTAACTATCCAGTCTGGCATAAAAGTGATCATAGGGCAGCAGCTTATTTAACAGCTGATGCTGTCAGAGCAGCAGAGTGGCGTTTGATGTACGAAGGGCAAATAATTCATCAAAATCTGAATGCTTATTCGGTTCCAGAATTTCTTTTTTATGGAGGTAATATTAAGGATAAAAATTTTGAAGTAGATATTACAAAATATTTAGACAAAAAAATATTAGCAGGTTCAAAATACTTGTCTCAGTGGTCAAGTGGTTGGAATAATTATTTGGGCTCCGATCTAAATGACTACCCGATTGGTGAAAAAGATTCTGTTTTTAATAGGCTTAAAAGAAGAATAAAATATCAAAACAATATTTCTGTAGAAAGATTCAGATACTACAAAGGTATTCCTGACGCAATGGGTCGCGAAAAAAGGGATTGAATTTTTTAGAATTAAGAAATAAATTTATTTTCTTGAACAAGCAAAGATAACATCCCCCAATATTTTTTCTAAAATCCCTCTGGATTCGTCAGAATCAGAAAAAACAGGCATTCTATGGTCATGAAGAAATCTTAGAGCTTTGTGATCTAAATGAAAAACACAGTTTGTAAAGTAAGTCATGGAAATAACCAATGATGGTATTTGAGGCGATAACTCCCTAAGAGTCATAATTATTCTTTAAATTTAAAGAAATTAACCAAAACTATAATTATGACTGAATTTGAAATTTTTCAACTCTCAAACCAAATCTACATTAATAATGCTATTTACACCATAGCAGTGATATTAATGACAGCACTATCTTTTTACTTGATTAGAAGATCTAGAGAACTTAATTTTCCAGTTTATGGAAAAGCAATTCTTACCTTGTTTTGTACTTTTCCAATCTTTTTTGGACTTGAGGTAGCTTCGTATTTTTCGCTAAATCAAAAAAACACTTCGTTTCAATTATCGGAACTCAAAGAAATGGGTACTCCAATTTCAACGGTTGCAGAGTCTTACATCACTAACGTTGGTTATACCTTTGCTGATGGTCCAGCTTCACTAGCTCCCGACCTCCCTTATTTAATTATGTACGCTACAATATCCATTATGTTTATAGTTGGAATTTGGGGTAAACTTCCCGATGGTAACTAAGCTTGAACTTTATTTATTGACCAACTTCGCCTCTTGAGTGTGAATTGGATCAGTACAAACAAAAAAACCTCCAGATTCTGGAGGCTTTTTTGTTTAAGGTTTATATCATTTTGAAGCAACTATAGTTTTGTTGTCAATTCTGATTTGAGTGACATTCTTTCGTTTTGTCTACCCCACATTTCGATAGCTTCATTGTATATTTCCAAATCTTTGTCGTAAGAACCGTTGTACATTTCATTGTATAATTCTTTTAATGACTTGTCGGTATTGGGGAATTTCCCTTGATCGGTAAAATCATCAAAGGCATCGACAAAAATAATTTCGTTCATATTCCCCCCAGATGCAATTTTAAAAACCCCCTGCACGCCTGTGTAATTATTTTTTTTATAAACTTGAACAATTCGATTCGAAAACCTCCAAAAGTCTCCCAGTTTACCCGGCTTTATAATTCTAATTAATTTATGGATATGTTTTTTTGGCGCTGATTCAGGATCCCAATTGTAGCTTAGATTTTTTATCCTCCACCATACTTTTCTCCCCTCATAATTTTCTATGTATTGAGAAACATTTTCCATCCAATATTGAGTACCCGCATTAGATTTCATATTGTCGTTGAACCAACTAATATCTTTGTAACCCTGAATTCTCTCATACTTTCCCTGATTTTCTCCATCCATTATTCTGTATGTGGTAATTGCCGTCTCTTGGGTTTTATTGTATTTTCTTGTCTTTTCGGATGCTGCTTTTTCGAATTCTTTAGACATTCCCCTTTTAACTTCAACCTTTCCTGTAATCCAATATTCCCAATTTGGATTGGTCTGTGCGTTTATTGAAAAGATGAATAGTGATGCAAATAAGAAACTGATAGTTAAAGATTTTTTCATTTTAATTAATTTATGGTTAATAGAATAAATATATATAAACATAACAAATTAATTGCTTTTTACAATTAAAATTATGTGATGTAACAATTGTTTCTTATGAGTTTATTGCAATTGTCCTAATATTCCAATTAAACTTGGAGGAGGGAGGTAAAAAAATATTCTATTCCCATGGGGTATCGTCAAAATAAAAAATTATTTTCTAAAAATTTCAATAGAGTTCCAGTGAAAAAACACTTTAGTTTTCTTTAACTTTTATATTTTTGATTTTTTAAAATATACAACGTGAATTTGATTGTTCGATTCCATATTTTTCTTCTTTTACTTTTGTTTTCTTTTCCTGTAAAAGCTCAAATAAACAAGGATCCTTTTGCCAGAAGTGCAAGACTTCCAGATATTTCTGTTGGGGTAGGTTTTAATCAAAATACTCTTGAAAAGTATAGAGCTCCAGGAGGATCATTAGTGTTTAATGCAATGTATTTCGATTTTAATCGTCGTTTTTTGGTTGGCTTAGATTTTACAAAAAACATTAATAATCGATCCTCTACAATCTTTATTCCTAGTCAAAACCAAGAAATTGGTGATGTCGGAAATTTCAGAAGACTCATTTACAACTCAACCATTTACTCTGTTAGAGGAGGGTTTATTTTTAATGAAAAATTATATGTAGTTGTGGGAACTGGTGTAGAAAGTCTCAATGAGTTTAAGGAGTATCATGCACAAGACAGTAATGCATACTTAACTGTTTTTCATCAAGAAACAAACGAGACTAATTTGTTGTTTTACACAAAGTATGGTGTAATGTATAGGATTAATAAATTTATATCAGAATTTTTTTATTCTAAACGTGGAATTGGTTTTGGTGTAAATTATTTCTTTGGGGATTAATTTCTATTGAGTAAAATAAGTAGATGTAGTTCTAAATTTTCTTTGGAATTATGGGCATTAAATTTTTAAATATCTTTAAGCAATTTTATATTTGAAAATGAATAAAACCACAGAAAGATTAAGAGAACTTAAGAAACGACTCGATAAAGAGGCGGAACACTTTGATAATTTAATTGATATTTTAAACTCTGACAAAAGCAAAGAAAAAATAATTAAAGATGTTAAAAGAGAGTTGCTTTTGGGACAGCTAAAAAGAAACGTAATTGTAACCCAAGAATTTGCAAAATTAACAGCCGATGATGTTATTTTAGATGCTGAGGGTCAACAAATTAAAGCTTATGCAGAAGATGTTTTAAAAGATGTATCACAAGACAATAAAAAGTCCCACAAGCTTTACTAATCAATTAATTTTAAGATAATAAGATGGGTTTTTTGAAATCATCAATCTTTTAGATGAAAATATAAATCGTGAAGGTTTTATAAAAATTCCTTAGCGCTTATCTAAAGCAATGAAGTTTTTAAAAGGCGTTTGCAAGTTCAAGAACGTTTGACCGAACAGATTTTAGAGTGTATTAATTCCACTTTAAAACCTCATGGTGTTGCAGTTGTTATTAAAGCATCTTACATGTGTATGATGATGAGAGGAGTTCAGAAACAATACTCTACCACTACCACATCTGGCTTTAGGGGAACTTTCAAAGAAACGGATACTCGAAATGAATTTTTAAGGCTTATTACTTCAAGTTTAGCCTAAGTTTAATATTACTTTTCTTATGAACACAAACACCAAAATTAAAGCGGTATATCCAATAAAAAAGGGTATTACGAACCTCTCAAGTTCAAACACTATCATAATTGCCATCAGTAGAAGTTGAAAGCCAAGGCCATAAACAGAAATTAGAGTCATAAACCACTTTGGGAATGGTTTGGAGTAACTTGCATTTTTATCTATTGTGTATATGATTTTGTCAAAACAAACATATAAAACAGTGTAAATTTTATGGAATAAATTTACTGTATTCTGATTTTCTCCCTTAAAAGCTTTTGGCCTGGTATTTTCAAAAACTCTACTGGTCGAGTCACCCTGAACAGAATTTCGTAAAATAACATAATAGTAGTTGTAAAGAGTACCTTGAAGTTGAATTCCTAAAAATGCTATCAACATTAAGATTATTGAAGTATTTGTGATGTGCCAAAAAGTTAATAAAAAACAAAAGTTAAGGATTAAATCTGCTATTGAATCGTAATATCTTCCAACATAGGAAGGCTGTTTTTTTAGACGTGATAATTCACCATCTGCAGCGTCTAAAATGGATTTCAATATTATAAAAAATGCAGAGGAAAAGAGATAACCATTTAACAATAAACCAATTGCTGTAAAACCAGAGATAATAAACATGGTGGTAACATCAATGGGGGTGAAATTGGTGTGCTGAAATTTATTCGCAATCCATTGGCCTGCTGGGCGACCGTAATCAGACAAATCTATAAATTGATATTCTTTTGGTAATTTTGCCATTCCTAATTTGAGGGGAAATTTAAATTATTTAACTTTATAAAAGTACAACGATTTTTTTTCTTTGATTTTATAAACTTATTAATGCTATTTCAAAACTCTTTTAAAATCTTGTTTTCACTATCTTGTTTCTCAATCTAAAATGATTTAATATGAAAATGTATCATCTTGAAGATTTTAAAACAAAAATTAAAACACTTAATTTAAATTGGGAATATAAAAATAACGGAATTTATAAAGAATTTATATTGAATGATTTTAAGGAAGCATTAAGCTTTATGAATCAAGTTGGGGAGCTTGCAGAAATTCAAAATCACCATCCAAAATGGACAAATCTTTATAATAAAGTTCAGATATATTTGACTACTCATGACTTTAATGGTATCACTGATAAAGATTTTGATCTTGCCCTTGGGATAGATCAAATATTCTCTAAACTTTAAATATCTATTTTACATTTAGTTAAATAAATGTAGGATTATAATTACTTACCAAATAGAGGTAAAACAAGTGTCTAGGAAAAAATTAGGGAAACATATAGAAATCCAAATGCATTGGAGAACAATGTATAAAGTTTACTCTTTATTATTTCGATATTCTGATGGAGTAATATTTTTTAACAACTTGAAAACTCTATTAAAATTTTCTTGTGAACTAAATCCAGATTTTTCTCCGAGTGCCTCTATAGAAAAGTTTTCTGGAATTGATAGAGGTTTATTTGGGGATACAATTCCATTTAGTCAGTATTTTTCTAAAACCCTATCACCTGGTATAGGAGTTCAGTTCAGAATCACAGATCACTTTGGGTTTGAAATTTCTTCTTCTTTTAACAAAGCGATTGACATAAACGGAATAACACATTTAAGACATAAGGCATCCATATATCTTGGCATTGGAGATAGAGATAAAGATGGTGATGGAATAATTAATAGAAAAGATAAGTGTCCTAAAACCCCTGGAATACTTGAATTTAATGGTTGTCCAGATAGTGATAGTGACGGGATTCCTGACCTTGAGGATAAATGTCCAAATGAACCTGGAGAGAAATTAAATGAAGGTTGTCCTGAAAAAGACGAGGTATTAAATGAAAATAAAATAATACCAAACAAAAATAAAGAAATACAACTGGAAGTAGTTAGCCCAACTTTTTCTGTGAACTCTACAAACACAAAAGAAAAGTCTGAAAATAAAGTTAGCGAAGATGTTTTAGGTATTTCTTCCTCAATTACTGATAAAATTAATGAAAACAGAATTATATATTTCCCTGCTGTAAGCACAAAAATATTGGGTAAAAAAAATCTTGTAAAATTAAAAAGTATAATTAATTTGCTTTCAAAAGAACAAGATTTAAGAGTCTTATTGCAAGGTCACTCCTCAGATGATGGAGATTCTTTTTTAAATCTAAATTTATCAAGAGATAGAGCAAATAGTATTAAGCGAACACTTATTGACTCAGGAATAGATCCAGATAGAATTGAAATCAAAGCATTAGGCGAGGAAGAACCAATTTTTGACAATAAATCCTTTAATGGTAGAGGGTTTAACAGATGTGTTTTAATTACTATTTTCTGATTGATATATAGTATTCCGGAGGCAACCAATAAAAAACTATCACTAAATATATAACAGATAGCTAAGATTTTCCCCTCAAAAAAGAGATTGAGTTTCCTAAGGTTTCCTTGAAATCTTTATGGGTACTATATATTAGAGCTTTTGAAATCAGCATTAATTTAACTTTGATTCAATTGGGTGAATTGAAAAAATAATGTAGTTTCATAAAAAATTATTATCCTATATTAAACTTAATTATGGTCACTAATACTGCATATCCAAAATTGCTTGAACCCCTAGATTTAGGCTTTACTATTTTAAAAAACCGTGTTTTGATGGGCTCCATGCACACTATGCTCGAAGATATTGACGGGGGGATTCCTCGTTTAGCCACTTTTTATGCCAAACGTGCTATAGGACAAGTAGGTTTAATTGTTACCGGAGGAGTATCACCTAACAAGCAAGGTCTGGCCTTGCCTGTGGGTCATCCATTAGATAATGAAGATGAAGCCGAGAAGCACAAGCAAATAACAAAAGCAGTGCATGATGAAGGAGGTAAAATTTGTATGCAAATCTTGCATGTGGGGCGTTATGGCTATACATCAGAAAATGTTTCTGCAAGTAATACTAAAGCACCCATTAGTCCTTTTCCTGCAAGAGAATTAACAGGAGATGAAGTAGAACAAACAATTAAAGACTATGTTCATTGTGCTAAAATGGCTCAGTATGCGAATTATGATGGTGTTGAAGTAATGGGATCTGAAGGTTATTTAATTAATCAATTCATTTCAAAAAAAACAAACCTTAGAACCGATGAATGGGGAGGGTGGTATGAAAACCGCATAAAGTTTCCTCTAGAAATCATTCGCCGTACACGAGAAGCCGTGGGAGAAAACTTTATTATTATCTACCGCCTCTCTATGCTTGATTTAGTTGAAGGTGGAAGCACTTGGGAAGATGTTGTTCAACTTGCTAAAGCCATTGAAGCGGCAGGCGCAACGATTATAAACACAGGAATTGGGTGGCACGAATCAAGGGTACCCACCATTGGGACTGTAGTTCCAAAAGCAGGCTTTGCCTGGGTGACAAAAAAAATGATGGGAGAGGTCAATATTCCACTCATCACTACCAATCGTATTAATATGCCTGATGTGGCCGAAAAAGTATTAGCCGAAGGTAATGCCGACATGGTATCCATGGCGCGGCCTTTTCTTGCAGATCCTGATCTAGTCTTAAAATCAATTGAAGGTAGACCCGAAGAAATTAATACCTGTATTGCCTGTAATCAAGCGTGTTTAGACCACACCTTTACTATGCAAGTTTCTTCCTGTATTGTTAATCCTCGGGCTTGTCATGAAACCATTTTGATACATGAACCTGCCCAACATAAAAAGAAAATTGCTGTAGTTGGAGCCGGACCTGCAGGATTAGAAGCAGCAACTGTTGCAGCAAAAAGGGGGCATTCAGTTGTCTTGTTTGAAGAAAAGCATGAGATTGGAGGACAATTCAATATGGCTAAAGTCATTCCAGGAAAAGAGGAATACAGCCAAACTATTCGATACTATGATAGTATGCTAAAAAAATATGGAGTTGAGTTGCGTTTAAATACAAGAGCAGAAGAAGCAACACTTATCGCAGAAGCTTATGACGAGATTATTTTAGCCACTGGAGTCACTCCTAGAACACTTGATATAGAAGGTTTCGATCATCCTAAAGTAATGGATTATGTTGATGTACTCTACAAAAATAAGACTGTAGGGAATAAAGTCGCAATCATAGGATCTGGAGGAATTGGGTTTGATATGGCCGAATATTTAGCCCACGATATGGCCCACGAATCGGTCAGTATGAATACCGAAAATTATATGAAAGAATGGGGAGTAGACATGACTTATGCTAAAGGTGGTGCTTTAGCAGAAGCTCCACAACCACTTGCATCTCCTAGAGAAATTTACTTGCTTAAACGCTCTAAAGGAAAACATGGAAAGAATTTAGGAAAAACCACAGGATGGATTCACCGCTCAAGTTTAACCATGAAAGAGGTAAAAATGATGGCAGATGTTAGTTATGAAAAAATAGATGATCTAGGTTTACATATTAAAGTAGGTGAAGTCCTTGATGTACTTGACGTCGATCATGTCATCATTTGTGTCGGGCAAGTTTCTTTAAAAGAATTGGAAGCAGGATTGTTGGCTGCCAACCAAACCGTACACTTGATTGGAGGAGCAAACATTGCCGCTCAATTGGATGCTAAAATGGCAATCAAAGAGGCGAGTGAATTAGCGGCAAAGCTATAACGATTCGTCAGATACTTAGTCTTTACCCTTAAACTTTTATCTTTTCCCCAGGGATTTATATTATCAGTTTTTTATATAATAAGTATAAATAAAAACGAGAGACAATCTTACGACTGTCACCCGTTTTGTAACCTTCACAAGCGACTTCTCGAACTTATTTTATCAAAACCTTAATTCATTTTTAAGTTTATGATGCTTAAGATCTAGGTATTATAAATCTAAAAATTTCATTAAACTTATATATAAGGGAAACAAAAAACCCTCCAAAAGGAGGGTTTTTGTACTCGAGGCGGGACTTGAACCCGCACGACCGCAATGGTCATTGGATTTTAAGTCCAACGTGTCTACCAATTCCACCACTCGAGCAATAGATGGTAGTAGAGCGAAAGACGGGATTTGAACCCGCGACCCTCACCTTGGCAAGGTGATGCTCTACCCCTGAGCTACTTTCGCAGAGTGGTGCAAATGTAAAACAAAAATCAAGAAAAATTTAGTGTTTTATTTAGAAAAAAAGTTTTTTTTATCCTTTCAAACGGCGCTTGATGTCGTTCAGTTTCATCAGTGCTTCTACAGGGGTTAGGGTGTCAATGTCTAAGTTTTTAATCTCCTCACGAAGAGCCTCTAAGAGGGGATCGTCGAGAGTGATAAAGCTGAGCTGAAGGTCTTCTGTACTTTTGTTTAAAGCATCTTTTCGGTTTTCTTCTTGGTGCGATTGTTCCAGAAATTTTAGCTTTCGTTTAGCAGTTGTTAAAACCGTCTTGGGCATTCCGGCCATTTTGGCAACATGAATTCCAAAACTATGTGCGCTGCCACCCGGAGCAAGTTTTCGAAGAAACAGTACACTGTCTTTCAGTTCTTTTACCGAAACATTGAAGTTTTTGATGCGCTCGAAGCTTTGGGTCATTTCGTTCAACTCGTGATAATGCGTAGCAAATAGAGTTTTTGGCTGTGCGGGGTGTTCATGCAAATATTCGGCGATTGCCCATGCAATCGAAATTCCATCATAGGTGCTGGTTCCCCTTCCAATTTCATCGAGCAACACCAGGCTGCTTTGGGTAATGTTATTTAGAATTGCCGCCGACTCATTCATTTCAACCATAAAAGTGGATTCCCCAAGGGATATGTTGTCGCTAGCACCTACCCGGGTAAAGATTTTATCTACAATTCCCATTTTCACCTCTTTAGCGGGAACAAAACTCCCCATTTGTGCGAGGATTACGATGAGAGCAGTTTGTCTGAGCAAGGCAGATTTTCCTGACATATTGGGTCCAGTAATCATAATGATTTGCTGCTCGGTACAATTCAAAGAAACATCGTTGGCAATATAAGATTCTCCAACTTCTAATTGGGTTTCAATTACAGGGTGCCTCCCTTCCTTGATTTCCAGATCAGTTTCTGGAGTGAGTTCAGGACAATTGTACTTTTTCTTTTTAGCAAGTAATGAAAATCCCACCAAGCAGTCTAGGGTCGCAATTTGAATGGCATTTTGTTTTAAAATACCCAGATATTCTTGAATATTTTTGAGAAGATCTGCGTAGTATTCGAGCTCTAGAGTCTGAATTTTATCTTCAGCTCCCAAGATCTTGGCTTCATAATCCTTCAATTCTTCGGTTATGTAGCGTTCGGCGTTGACCAAAGTCTGCTTTCGAATCCATTCTTCGGGGACTTTATCTTTATGGGTATTTCGTACTTCTATATAATATCCAAAAACATTGTTGAATGCAATTTTCAAAGAACTTATTCCTGTACGCTCAGTTTCTTTTTCAAGCATCTGATCCAGACGATCTTTTCCTGATTTGCGTAAATTTCTGAGCTCATCTAATTCTTCAGAATAATTTGTGGCAATAAAATTGCCTTTTGAAACACTTACTGGAGCTTCTTCTTTCAAAGTTTCATTTAGTCGATTGATAAGAGCATCGCAATTGTGAAGTCCTAAGCCCAATTCTTCTAAAACTTTTTCTGAGGATTCGGTTAAATTTGTTTTTAGGGGAAGAAGTTCCAATAGGGAGTTTTTGAGTTGTACGAGTTCTCGGGGAGCAATTTTTTGGGTAGCGATTTTAGACATAAGACGCTCGATGTCGCCAATATTGTTTAGAGATGAAACGGCTTGATCCATCACATTTTCGTTCCCTAAAAAAGCACTGATTACCTGATGTCTTCTTTCTATTTTTGAAATGGATTTAAGCGGGAAGCTCACCCAGTTTCTAAGCATTCTCCCTCCCATTGCAGTTGAGGTATAATCAATTACGTCTATTAGTGCAACTCCTTCTCTAGAATTAGGATAGAGGAGTTCTAAGTTTCGGGCTGTAAATCGGTCAATCCCGACATAGTCATCTGAGGTTATTGCTTGAATTGCATGGATGTGTTGTAGCCTCTTGTTCTGAGTTTCTGCTAGATAGTGAAGGATTGCTCCAGCGGTAATCTTTCCTAATTCAAGTCCATCTACTCCAAATCCCTTTAAAGAGACGGTTTGGAAATGTTGAGTCAAAAGTTCGGTGCAAAACTCGGTATGGAAAACCCAATCTTCTAAATAAAAAACTGCATATTGATTTCCAAAATGCTCTGAAAAAATATTTTTATTGGGTTTTGACACCAATACCTCACTGGGATTGAATTTTTGAAGCAATTGATCAATGTGCTCAAGATTTCCCTCACTGGTCATAAAATCTCCTGTAGAAATATCTAAAAAAGAAACTCCCCAATGTTTTTTTCCTGCATGTATTGCAGCCAAATAATTGTTTTTGTTTTGTTCTAAGACATCGTCATTTAGAGCAACTCCGGGAGTAATTAATTCTGTAACTCCACGTTTGACTATGGTTTTGGTCATTTTTGGGTCCTCTAATTGATCGCATATTGCAACTCTACAGCCTGCCTTAACCAATTTTGGAAGGTAGGTATTGAGTGAATGATGGGGAAAGCCAGCCAGTTCCGTTTCACTGCTACTTCCTGCACCGCGTTTGGTAAGGATAATCCCCAATATTTTTGCAGCTTTGATAGCATCAGACCCAAATGTTTCATAAAAATCCCCAACTCGAAACAACAACAATGCATCAGGATATTTCGCCTTGATTTGGTTGTATTGTTTCATTAATGGGGTTTCTTTAGCTGCTTTTGCCAATGGATTTTTTTTAAATGGTATATGCGAATGTAACCATTATTTAAATTTTATAAAACGCTAATGAATAGTTCCTTATTTTTGAACTGTGAAACACAGAAAATTAAAAAATAAAGAACTCCAACGAAAGTCTGTTGAAGAGGTTCGTAAAGCGTCCAAAACGCCTTTGATTTTAATTCTAGATAATATCAGGAGCTTAAATAATATAGGATCTGTTTTTAGGAGTTCAGATGCTTTTTTAATCCAAAAAATTTATCTCTGTGGAATTACTGCACAACCTCCACACAAGGACATTCATAAAACAGCACTTGGTGCTACAGAATATGTAGCTTGGGAATATGTTGAAGACACTTTAGAATTAGTGGAAAAACTCCAGCAAGATGGGGTGTTGATTTGGTCGATAGAACAAGCGGAGAAATCTGTTTTATTGAATAAGTTTCAACCCAAGAAAAAGCAAGTCCATGCCTTTGTTTTGGGAAATGAAATTAAAGGAGTGAGTCAAGAGGTAATCAATGCTTCACTGGGGGTAATCGAAATTCCACAGGAAGGTGCAAAACATTCTCTAAACATTGCTGTTACTGCTGGAGTGGTTGCATGGGATTTTTTTCAAAAAATAAATCAAAATTAGAATTTCAAGGATTCATCCCACAGCTTTAGTGTAGATTTATCGGTGCAGTTCAGTTGGAGTTCTCTTATGTTTTTTTTGATTTTTGGATGTATTATTTCTGAAGCAATGTCGGATAATGGGGTCAATACAAATTGGCGTAATTCCATTCGTGGATGCGGAATTTGTAAACGTTTATGATTAATGATTTCGTTTTTGTACAATAAAACATCCAAATCTATTGGTCGAGATTGATATCCCTTTTCTGAGGTTCGTTTTCTGCCAAATTCGTTTTCAATGGAAAGCAATAGTTCCATGATATTGAGCGCCTCTTTATCTGTTTCGAGCTCTAAGCAAGCATTTAAAAAAGCATTGCCATGGAAACCCCATGGGTCAGTTTCATAAACTGGAGAAATACTTTTTATCGTCCCTATTTTAGTACCAATCTGTTTTACAGCCTTTTCTAAAAATTTAAATCGATTTCCTTGATTACTCCCTAGAGCAATATAAACCATACTTTTTTCAGTAAAAAAAAACAAAAAATAGCAGCGGTGCAACTGTTTGGATAACTATTGATTTTAAGAACCTTTTATCAGTTGGTTTTTTTCATTTTAGTATTTGTCCTTCTTCAATTAATTTACTGTTTTCCAATTCAAAATGAAGTTATTAGCAAATTAAAACCCAAAAGACTATGGCCTAAATTTTTTTGTTTACACTATATTTGTAAAAAAATTACTTTCATGAATTTCTTGCGTACTTTTTTAGCATCACTTTTAGGAACTATTGTCGCATTTGTCATCGGTGGAATACTTTTTTTTATAATAATTGCGAGTGTGGTAAGTTTTGTTGATTCAGAAGAAGGATCCCCCGCTTTGATTAAACAAAATAGTATTTTGGCTTTAAAATTAGATTTGCCAATTATGGATAATGTTCCTGGGAGTGAACAATTTCAAATTAGCTTTGGGTTTGATGAAGAGAATATAAAGTTGATGGATTTGGTCACCGCAATTGATTTAGCCAAAAACAATGAAAAAATAGAGGGGATTCATTTGAGAAGTGATTATCTAAAGGCGGGTTGGTCACAAACCAAAACCCTTCGAGATGCTCTGTTGTCTTTCAAAGAAAGCGGAAAATTCATTTCAGCCTATGGAGATTTTTTTACTCAAAAGGGATATTATTTAGCTTCGGCTGCGGATTCTTTGTTCATCAATCCAAATGGGAATATAGAATTTAAAGGCCTAGCTTCGGAAGTTTTGTATTTCAAAGACTTTGAAGACGAATATGGCTTTAAAATGGAGGTTATTCGTCACGGAAAATATAAAAGTGCAGTTGAGCCTTATTTATCAAACGAAATGAGTGATGACAATCGGGAGCAAATAGGATCATTAATTTCGTCTTTGTGGAATAATATTGGTACTGAGATTGCACAAGAAAGAAAAATATCCACTGAGAAGTTGGATGCCATTGCTTCAGAACTTCAAGCAAATCTGCCCGAAGACGCAATAAAGTTAGGATTAATCGATCAAACGAGTTACAAAACGGATTACATCAATAATTTAAAAAATAAGATGGGAATCGAGGATTCGGAAAATCTTAATCTAGTTAGCTACAGAAACCTTCTGTCCGGTAATGCTGCTCATAAAAAAGGAGTTCGAGATAAAATTGCAATCATATATGCACAAGGACCCATACTTTTTGGAGAAGGAAGCGAAACTCAAATTGGAGATGAGGTTTTTGTTGATGCAATTGAAGAAGCCACAAAAAGTAAGCGAATAAAAGCAATCGTTTTGAGGGTAAACTCTCCTGGAGGTAGTGCTTTAACCTCTGATATTTTGTGGAAAGCCCTTCAAGAAGCAAAAAAGAAAAAACCCTTGGTGGTATCTATGGGTGATGTTGCTGCATCCGGAGGTTACTACATTGCTTGTGGTGCAGATAAAATATTTGCTGATCCCATGACTGTTACTGGCTCAATAGGTGTTTTTGCTACCTTACCAAACTTCAAAGGATTTACAGATCATGTAGGAATCAATGCTGAACATGTTTTGACTCATAAAAATGCCATGGGATATAGTCCTTTTGAATCGTTATCTGAAGGTTTTCAAAAAAGTATTCGAAAAAATATAGAACAAATATATATGACCTTTAAAGAAAGGGTTTCTGAAGGGAGAGGTCTCTCGATGAATGCGGTTGAAGAAATTGCTCAAGGAAGAGTTTGGACTGGAGTTCAGGCAAAAGAAAACGGACTTATTGATGAGTTAGGAGGTTTAAACGAAGCCCTCAAAGCTGCTGCTGAAATGGCTGAAATTGAAAGTTATAATCTTACTTCTTATCCTAAAGTTGAAACTGATATTGATGACATTTTTGGTCTAATGAATCCTCTAGGTTCGGTTGAAAATAAGATAAAATCAACATTGCCTACGGAATTAAAAAACTTTTTAGAGGCCTCCAAAATTCAAGAGAAACAGACACCACGAATTCAAGCTGAAATTCCTTTTTCATTAGACATCAAATAGGAGGATGAAGCAAAAAGATAAATCTCTGGCTCATCAGATATTTTTGTATTTGGCAGCGCTTTTTATTACCTCCTTGGTTGTTTCGAATTTGATTTTTCAAAAGTTCTTTTATTGGTATCCCATTGATAGTAATCTTTTTGACATCCCTTTATTTGAACTATCCGTAGGTATTTTACCTTATCCCATTACTTTTTTAATTACCGATTTGATTTCTGAAATTTATGGTCAAAAGAAAGCAAATCAAGTAGTTATTGCAGGTATTTTTGCTTCTTTTTTTTCCATTGGAATACTATTGATGGCTGATACGGCTCCTGCCATACCAACTTCACCAATAGATGATGAAACTTTTTCCAAAGTTTTTTCTTTGTCTCCTTTGGCAGTATTAGCATCTATGATTGCTTATTTATGTGCTCAATTTATTGATATTCGGATTTATCATTTTTGGAAAAATAAAACAGAAGGTAAGCATCTTTGGTTAAGAAATAATTTCTCAACTTTTGCGTCTCAGTTTTTAGACACTTTTACTGTAATTCTTTTACTTTGTTTATTCCAAGTATTGCCTTGGGATTTGTTTATTGGATTAGTAACTTCAGGGTTTATTTTTAAAGTTCTTATTGCAGCAATAGACACTCCTTTTTTGTATTTATTTGTTTATTTAATCAGAAGAAAATTCAACCTAAAAGCGGGTGAAGAAATACAACTTGAAAATTAGTTAAAAGTCCATGAGCACTCCTGTAAGAATCAATAAATATCTCAGTGAAATCGGATACTGTTCTCGAAGAGAGGCCGATAAAATGATTGACCAGGGTCGTGTGGTTGTTAATGGTGAAGTAATAGAAATGGGACTTAAAGTAACTTCAAAAGATATTATTTTTGTGGATGGTGAGCGCATAAAAGAGCGTAAAACCAAAGCAGTTTATATTGCTTTCAATAAACCGGTTGGGATTGTTTGTACTACAGATACTCGGGTAGAAAAAGACAACATTATTGACTACATCAATTATCCCTCTCGAATTTTTCCTATAGGAAGGTTGGATAAGCCAAGCGAGGGCTTAATTTTTTTGACCAATGACGGCGATATTGTCAACAAAATCTTGCGTGCTCGTAACCATCACGAAAAAGAATATGTAGTAACTGTAAATCGTCCTGTTACAGATGAATTTGTAAGGCAAATGGCAGCAGGTGTTCCCATTTTAGATACTGTAACAAGACCGTGTAAGGTAACACAAACTCATAAAAAAGAATTTAAAATTATACTTACTCAAGGATTGAATCGTCAAATCAGAAGGATGTGTGAGTTTTTAGATTATCGAGTTGTTTCTTTGAAACGAATCCGAATTATGAATGTAAATTTAGATGTAGGTAAAGGCAAATGGAGAAATTTAACCTCAGATGAAATTGCCGAAATCAATAAGATGGTAAAAACTTCTACAAAAACGGTAGATTGATTAGCCTATACTTAAGTTTACTTTTAATCCCTCATTTGAACGAATATTAAAGACGGTGTCGTCTTCGAAGATTAGGTATTGTCCCTTGATGCCTTTGAGAACTCCAGAAAATGAGTGTTCTTTTATTAAATTGAGGCTCTTAACCTTTTTGGGGTATTGATTTACTGGAAACAGAATCTGAAGTGGGGTTAAATTTTCTTTTAAAATGTAGGGTTTTAAATCATTTGGAAGATGGTCAATTGCTTTGTTTCTCTCTAAAGTCCAATCAATAGGATCTGCTTCATTTTGAAGCATTTTTCGCCAGTTTGTTTTATCAGAAAAATAGTTTTTTAAAGCAACTTCTCCCACCCCAGCTAAATATCGGTTTGGCACCTCAAGGATTGCTAGTGCTTGGTGTGCACCCTGATCAATCCATCGGGTAGGGAGTTGTGATTTTCGGGTAACTCCAACTTTAAGATGGCTCGAAAGTGCAAGATATACTATGTGGGGCTGTAATTGAATTTTTTTCTCGTAAGAAAGATCGCGGTCTTCAATATTCTGATGAGCTGTACTGAGCTCGGGTCGCATAATCCAGTCCCCTGCATTGGGATTTTCAAAAAAACATTTTTTACAAAAACCTTGCCTGAAAATAGGCTCAGAACTTGAACAAGTCAAGCACTCATAACCGGTCATTTCAAGACTAATACTTTGATCAAGATATTGATGAAGGGCTACAAAATCATTTTCTAAATCAAGATAATACCGTATCGAATGATCAAATTCTGTATTCATTTTTTTTAAAACACCTGAAAACATGTTGAAGAAAGATTTATATTTATAAATTAAAGATACTTATAAAATGGCAATCCCCTTATTCAATTCTATAGCCTCTTGGTTTCTAAAAAAAAGAATTCATCAAATCGAACTTTTCACAAAGTACCCCCATGAAGTTCAACAAGAAGTGCTGCAAGATTTATTACGTGTTTCTGAGCAAACACAAGTGGGTTTAAAGTATGAATATGGATCTATCAACAATTATGAGATTTTTAAAAGGCGTGTTCCGATTGTTATCTACGAAGATATCGCCCCACAAATTAAACGATGTAGAAAAGGAGAGGGGAATATCTTTTGGCCAACACCCATAAAGTGGTTTGCAAAATCAAGTGGTACAACTGACAATAAAAGTAAATACATACCCGTAAGTGTTGAGGCCCTTGAACAATGTCATTACAAAGCAGGGAAAGACATGTTGTCCTTGTATTTTAACAACAATCCAGAATCTGAACTTTTTACTGGAAAAAATTTGCGCTTGGGAGGAAGTCAAGAGATCTATGATAACAGCACCAGTTATTTTGGAGACCTTTCTGCAATCATCATCGATAATATGCCTTTTTGGGCAGAAATAAGCAGTACACCTTCCCATAAAATTTCATTGATGCCGGAATGGGAAACCAAAATGGATGCTATTTTAAAAGAAAGCATTAAAGAAAATGTTACAAGTTTTGCTGGAGTTCCCTCTTGGTTACTGGTATTGTTTAATAAAGTACTGGACCACACTTCAAAGAAGAATATTTTCGAGGTATGGCCTAATCTGGAGGTTTATTTTCATGGAGGAGTAAGTTTTAAACCTTATCAAAGTCAATACGACAATTTGTTTCCGGGATCTCAATTAAAATATTACGAAACCTATAATGCTTCGGAAGGTTTTTTTGGAATTCAAGATTTAAATAATTCTGATGAAATGCTCTTGATGCTTGATTATGGTATTTTTTATGAATTTATTCCAGTTGAGGGCTCAGACGAGGATATTATTCCACTTTCTGCAGTGGAAATAAATAAGTATTATTCTTTAGTAATCACGACCAATGGTGGACTTTGGAGGTATAAAATAGGTGATGTTGTTAAGTTTACTTCCATATTACCTTTTCGCATTCAGGTTGCAGGAAGGACCAAACACTACATCAACGCTTTTGGAGAGGAACTGATGATTGAAAATGCTGATATGGCTTTATCAAGGGTTAGTAAAAAGTTAGGATTGGATATAATTGACTATACTGTCGCTCCAATTTTTATGGATGGAAAAGTTAAAGGTGCACATCAATGGTTAATTGAATTTTATACTGCACCCGATGACTTAAATCAATTTGCAGGTTTATTGGATAAAACTTTGAGAGAATTGAATTCGGATTACGATGCCAAACGATATAAAGGTTTAACGATGAGGATGCCAGAAATTATTTCAGCTAAACCCAAACTGTTTTATAAGTGGTTATCGGAAAACAAAAAATTAGGAGGTCAACATAAGGTTCCAAGGTTATCCAACAACCGCGACCTCATTGATGAATTGATAGTATTTAATGCTACGAAACTGCTTTAAGCGTAGGGTCTTTAGAATTATTTAGTTTTCCTTCAGCGTAGTTTTTGGTAACTTTTAATTCAGTTTCATTACCACCAGGCATTTCAAACATAGCATCAGTCAGAATAGCTTCACATAAGGATCGTAAACCTCGAGCACCTAAATTATATTCCAAGGCTTTTTCTACAATATAATCTAATCCTCCTGGAGTAAAGCTTAACTTTATGCCATCCAATTCGAATAATTTTTCGTACTGTTTGGTTAATGCATTTTTTGGTTCGGTTAAAATTGACCTGAGGGCTTTTTTGTCTAAAGGGTGCATGTAAGTCAAGACGGGTAATCTACCAATTATTTCTGGGATTAATCCAAATGATTTTACATCTTTTGGGTTGATGTATTGAAGTAAATTATCTTTGTCTATATTTTCTTTTTTGGATTGAACTTTATATCCTATTGCCTGAAAATTTAGGCGTTTGTTAATTTCACGTTCAATTCCGTCAAAAGCTCCTCCTGCAATAAAAAGAATGTCAGAAGTGTCTACTTCGATGAATTTTTGATCCGGATGTTTCCGACCTCCTTTTGGTGGGACATTTACGACAGTTCCTTCCAAAAGTTTGAGTAAAGCCTGTTGCACCCCCTCTCCAGAAACATCTCTTGTAATTGAAGGATTATCTCCTTTACGTGCAATTTTATCAATTTCATCGATAAAAACGATACCTCTTTGAGCTTTTTCAACATCATAATCTGCTGCTTGGAGTAAACGGGTAAGAATACTTTCGACATCCTCTCCAACATATCCAGCTTCTGTGAGAATAGTTGCATCAACAATTGTTAAGGGGACGTTCAACATTTTGGCAATGGTCTGAGCTAAAAGGGTTTTTCCAGTTCCTGTTTGACCCACCAAGAGGATGTTGCTTTTTTGAATTTCTATTTTTTCAGCTTCTGCTGATTGAGGTTGTAGCAATCTTTTGTAGTGATTATAGACGGCAACCGCAATAACTCTTTTTGCTGCATCTTGACCTATGATGTATTGGTCTAAAAAGCTTTTGGTTAATTGAGGTGTTTTGACATCTGATGAATTTGAATCCTCAATTGAATCTTTACTATCCTTGGATTCCTCGATTACAATACCATGAGCTTGATGAATACATTTATCACAAATATGAGCATCCAAACCAGCGATTAATAAATCGGTCTGTGACTTGGATCGACCACAAAAGGAACAAATTAATTCTTCTTCACTCATAATTTTTTATTTATTTAGTCAAAACTTCGTCAATCATTCCGTAGACTTTTGCTTCTTCGGCTTTCATCCAATAATCACGATCACTATCATGATGGACCTTATCAAATTTTTGACCAGAATGATTGGCGATAATTTGATATAATTCAGTTTTAAGCTTTAAAATTTCTCTGGCTGTTATTTCTATATCAGATGCTTGTCCTTGAGCTCCACCAAGGGGTTGGTGAATCATAACTCGAGCATGAGGAAGTGCTGAACGCTTTCCTTCTTGCCCAGCGCAAAGTAATACTGCTCCCATAGATGCAGCAATTCCCGTACAGATTGTTGCAACATCAGGAGTGATGTATTGCATCGTATCATAAATACCAAGACCTGCATATACACCACCTCCAGGAGAGTTAATGTACATTTGAATATCGCGTTTTGGATCTACACTTTGCAAAAATAAGAGTTGAGCTTGAATGATATTAGCAACATTATCATCAATCCCAGTTCCTAGGAACATTACTCGATCCATCATTAATCTTGAAAAAACGTCCATCTGAGCTACATTCATTTGGCGCTCTTCGATAATGTAGGGGGTCATACTGCTTACGATTTTGTCGTAATACATAGCATTAACTCCGTGATGCTTAGTTGCGTATTTTTTAAATTCTTTTCCGTAGTCCATAATAGCGTTTATATAGTAACTAAAAGTAAGTAAAATTATTGTGCACTCCCATAAGCCTCTTTTACAAAGGCAGTATAGTTTACTTTTTTAGTTTTAATTCCAGCATTTTCTTTAAAATAACCCAATAGCTTTTTACTCATTAACTGATCAGAAAGGCGTTTGGTTTCTTCTTGATTTTTAAATATTCTAGCGGCAATATCGTCAAGTTCTTTTTCTTCGGGAGCCATTTGACTGTATTGTGCCATTTGTTGTTTTATCAAGTCTTTGGCAAAGTTCTGTAATTCTTCAAATTGAATTTGAAGATTTTGTTCTTTTATTATGGAGCCTTCAATTAATTGATAACGAATTCCTTTTTCAGATTTTTCATACTCTTCTCGAGCTTCCTCTTCGGTCAAAGGCTTTTCTCCAGAATTTTGTAGCCATTTGATTAAAAATTCCTTTGGAAGATCAAATTTTGTGTTCTTGATAAGCGATTCTGTGATGTCATTGAGTAATTTTTGTTCCGACTGAGATTCAAATTGTTTTTCAATTCCTTCTTTTACTTTAGCTTTCAGTTCTGTTACAGAGGTAACCGTTCCAGCTTCATAAAGTTTGACGAAAAGTTCTTGATCTAAATCGGCTAAAATACGTTTGTTAACCTCTTTAATGGTTAGGGTTACACTTTTAGGTAACTCGCTCAGTTGGGCAACAGTTACTCCAAAAGCTCTTGCGGCAGCGCTTTCTTCGGTAAAAAGATTTTTAGTTTTTAATTCAAGGGTGTCTCCTATTTTTGCTTCGCTAAAATTTTCGATATTCTTTTTCCCTTTAATTTGATCAAATTCTATGATGGGCGATGTATCTATGGCTGCCTCTTCATTTTTTATTTCAACAGAAAGTTCAGTTCCTTTGGTTATTTCAAAAGAAGATTCCAATTTCCCATATTGTTTTTTGATGTGAGAAAGCTGCTCGTCTATCATTTTCTTATCGGCTTCGATTTGAAAATAGGTAACGGATTTTTTCCCTTTCAGTTTAACTTCAAATTTAGGAGACAGCCCTAATTCAAAATCAAAATTAAGGGTATCTGCTTTCCAGTTGATTTCCTCTTGTATCTTTGGTAGAGGATTTCCCAAAAGCTCAAGCTTTTCATCATTGATGTACTTATTTAGATTTTCTTGAAGTATTTTATTCACTTCATCAGCAGTAACAGGAGTTTCATATTGCTTTTTGATCATTCCCATTGGAACATGCCCCTTTCTAAAGCCCGGGATGTTAGCATTTTTCCGATAATCATTTAACACTTTCAGTACTTTTTCAGCAAAATCATTTTGTTCTAATGTGATTGTTAGGGTGCTGTTTAGGGCATCAAGGTCTTTTCTTGTTATTTGCATGGATTTGTTCTCGATAAATTAGGGCGCAAAAATAAGTCTTTTTAATGGGTTGCACAAGCATAAATACGCACTAATGACTGTGTAATCAGACCAACTGCTTATAAATTGTTTAAAAGATTAACATATGGAATGAATTTTACGTCTCTTATTAAAATAAAACAGTACATTTGCAATCCGAATTAATAACCAGAGCGTCGAGTACGTTCAAAATTTAATATGACATGCCAGTAAAAATCAGATTACAGAGACACGGAAAAAAAGGAAAACCATTTTATTGGGTAGTTGCAGCTGATGCACGTGCCAAAAGAGATGGTCGTTATCTCGAAAAAATCGGAACTTACAACCCAAACACAAATCCCGCAACAGTTGACCTCAATATTGATGCTGCTGTTAAATGGCTAGAAAATGGAGCGCAACCTACCGATACCGCTCGTACTTTATTGTCTTATCGAGGAGCTTTATTGAAGCATCATTTGCAAGGTGGAGTTCGAAAAGGTGCATTATCTCAAGAAGATGCTGACAAAAAATTTGAAGCATGGTTGGAGCAAAAAGATGCCCAAATTCAAGCTAAAGTAGACGGTCTTACTAGCGATAAAGCAAAAGCAAAAGCAGATGCCCTGGAAGCTGAGAAAGCTGTTAATGAAAAGCGAACTGCTGATGCTAAAGCATTAATCGAAGAAGCTGCTGCTGCTGAAGCTGCAGCCAAAAAAGAGGAAGAAATTGCTGCTGAAGAAACTCCAGAAACTGAAGCAGAAGCTTCGGTTACTGAAGAAGAAGCTTCGGTTACTGAAGAAGAAGCTCCAGCAACTGAAGAAGAAACTCCAGAAGCTGAGAAGTCTGATGATTCAGCAGAAGCATAAACTTCTTGACTATGACCAAAGAAGAATGCTTCTATCTGGGAACCATCGTCTCAAAATTTAGTTTTAAAGGAGAGGTATTAGTCAAGCTAGATACTGATAACCCTGAAGATTATTTAAATTTGGAATCTGTTTTTGTCCTACAAGGCAATAAATTGGTTCCTTTTTTTATTGAAAACGCTCAATTACAAAAATCCAGTTTATTACGAATTCAATTTGAAGATATTCATACTGAAACCGATGCAGGCTTATTAATCAAAAAAGAGCTTTATCTTCCTCTGGAACAGCTTCCTGAGTTAAAAGAAAATCAATTTTATTACCACGAATTAATCGATTTTAAAGTAAAAGAACAGTCGGGAAAAATTATTGGTCGCCTTCGTTCGGTAAACGATCAAACAGCACAAGCATTATTCGAAATTATAGATGAAAAATATCGTCTTATTTTAGTTCCAGTTCACGATGATTTTATCAACAAAGTCGATCGTAAAAACTCCCTTTTAACATTGGATTTACCGGATGGATTATTGGACATATATAAGCAGTGAAAAATAGCGTATTTCGATTCAAGCAATTTAAAATAAACCAATCGAAGTCTGCGATGAAAATAGGGACTGATGGGGTTTTGTTGGGAGCGTGGACACCGATTGCTAAACAACCCTTAAGCGTATTAGACGTTGGTTCAGGAACGGGTTTAATAGCACTTATGCTTGCCCAAAGACTTCCAAAAGCAAGTGTTGTTGGAGTTGAAATTGATGAAAATTCGGCAAATGAAGCAGCTGATAACTTTAAAAATTCACCTTGGACATCGCGTTTGAAATTAATACATAATCGATTTCAGGTTTTTGCTGAAAAGAGTGATGAAACTTTTGATCTTATTGTTTCAAACCCTCCTTTTTTTAAAACACCAATTAAGCAGTCCAAAAGCGCCAGAGCTACTGCTCGAAATAATCAATATCTACCTTATGAAGATTTGTTTACTTGGGTAAGTAAACTCTTGAGTATTCATGGACAATTTACTTTGATTTGTCCTTTTGAATATCGGAATGATCTCATTTTACTTGGATTGAGTAATGAGTTGTATTTAGTTAAAGAGCTGTTTGTCAAAGGAATGAATGGTACTCCTTTCAAAAGAATATTGATGTGTTTTTCAAAAGTAAAAGCTAATTTGGTTACACAAGAATTAGTGCTCGAAACAATACGACACGAGCGAACCATAGACTATCAAAATCTGGTTAAGAATTATTATCTCTAGAAGTCAAAGACAAAACCAAAAGAAGGGAAGGGTGTATTGCTTTGGTCTGTATCAATTTTGACCAAAGTTTTGGGGCTAATCAATGATCCATCGTCGTTTCTAGCCAAACCATATTCATCCGGTCTGGGATTTTCTTGTCCTAAGAAATTTTGTAATTCGAAGTAAAAGTTGAAAGATAATTTTTTAAAATTCCATTTCTTGTCCACGCGAATATCACATTGGCTGAATGCAGTTAGTTTTTCTTCCCCAAGGCGACTGTAATCCAGTACAATTCGAGGATAAGCGTTTAGACTTTCATCGGTATCTGTGGGGACGTAAGGTGTTGCTCCAGCGTAACGATAACGCAAACTTATTTCCCAATTTTTTCGGAGTTTATATCCACCTGTGAAAGAAAGTAGATTACGACTGTCCCAGACTGACGGTAATTTGGTGTTTTGAGCTCCACTAAATTCACTTTTGAAGTAAGTGTATGCTAAGATTCCATAAAAGTTTTTCGATAGTTTTTGCTGAAAGAGCAATTCAAAACCTGAACTTGTTCCATTACCATTATCAGAAACAGGTTCATTTCCAAGAACTTCAAATCCTCCTCCTTTATTTGCCAATGAAACGCCATCGAGAATAGAAACAGGGTATTGACTGTAATTTTTGCTAAAGGCCTCTAATGTAAAACGAGTAGATGGACTCACATTATACTCTAATCCGAAAACATAATGTTCACTTTGAGTATATCGATTCATCCTGTTGATGAAGTCACCACTATTGCTTTGAAAACCAAGCATGGTATAGGTCGGTATTTTAAAATAGCGTCCAACAGACGCATTTAACTTCCAGCTATTATCTTCTTTCAGAGCATACGAAGCAGATAAACGTGGTGAAAAGTTATCTATTAAATTTGACCCCTCGGTAAAACTATCGGCATCAGAACGCAGACCTAATGCTAAACTCAGTCTTTCATTCAAAAAAGAACTGCTGATTTTACCAAAAAAACCATATTTTATAAAGTCAATTTTGGTTTCGTAGAGAAAATTATCGAGAGTATTTACGGTATTATTACTGTAAACAGAATTCTGTAGGTTAGCTCCATAGGATAATTTCCAATTTCCTGAAAAGCTGGTTACATGTACTCTTAGTTTTGTTTCTTGTTCTTTAGAATCATTTCTAAAAAGTACACCCGATTTATTTTGGTTATCATCATATCGGCTGAAAATATTTTTCAATCGATTGCTACTTAATATTGTGTTTATTTGTCCTTTCCCGTTTCTTAATTTATGCTTCCAAGTTAAACCTAGAGTCAAAGTTTTTTGTTCGATAATTGGTACTTGTTCTAAAGTTGCTTGCTGTTCAGCATCAAATTCGTCAGGCGCTACAACTGAGAAATCATCTATCGAACCTAGCCCGATAAATGTCAGTGTATTTCGTTCATCAATTTCATGATTTAATTTCCATTGATAATCCCAATAATCAGGCCTTATTGGTAGCCCAACTAAAGCAAATACAAATTGTAGGTAACTTCGCCTAGCGGAGAACATTAAAGTAGTGTCAGATCGTTCTTTAGTGCCTTTGAAAATGGGTCCATCGAAGGTTGCCCCAGCTTCGCTTGCACCAATTCGAACATTTCCTGTAAATTTTTGATCGTTACCCTCTCTTTGTTCAAATGCCAAAACACCTGAAAGAGGATTGTCGTATTCAGCTCCAAAAGCAGAAGAAGATAAGGTAACTTCTCTTATAAAGGACACATTGAGCATCCCTACTGGTCCTCCAGCACTTCCTTGGGTGCTGAAGTGATTAATGTTAGGAATTTCAACTCCGTCAAGATAATAAACACTTTCGTTTGGTGCTCCTCCTCGGATGATAAAGTCGTTTCTAAAACCACCAATAGATGGAGAAATTCCAGGTAAACTTTGAGCTACCTTGGTAATGTCATTATTCCCACCTGGATAAGTTTCAATTTCAACAGCAGAAAATGATTGAGTAGACAGTGGGGTTTCTTTTGTGGTTCTGAATGGACTTTTAGAAAGAACAACTTCGTTTAAAGTCTCCAATCTTTCATTTAGTTTAAACAGAAGCTGGGGGGTTCCAACAGATTTTACGATAACATTGTAAAGTGTCTGAGAATCGTACCCCAGATAACTTGCCTTGATATTGTATGATTGAGTTGGAATATTTTCGAAGATAAAATAACCATTTGCATCTGTAATTACTCCGATGTTAGTTCCTTCCAGAAGAATTGTTGATCCTTCTAAGGGATATTGTGTTTTTTCGTCAATGACTTGCCCTGAAAAAGTTCCAGTATTTTGAGCATAAATAATTGATGAAATTGTAATGAAAACAGTTAATAAGCATTTGCGCATGGTGTAATTTTTCAGCTAAATTAAGTTTTGAAATTTAAAGCTCAAATATTTTGTTTAACTTTTTTATAAAATATATAAACAATTTAATTCTTCCGTCGTTTGTTTTTCCTTTTTGCTTTTTTGTTTTGTTCTTCTATTTTTTTTAGCTCTCTTTCTTTTTCTTGTAAGTCATATTCTTGTCTAAACTGCTCCAATTCTTCACTTTTGATTATTTCTTGATCACTTGCTTGAATAGCGATATCATCCACCCCAAAGGAACCTTTCTCGGTTTGTTTACGCATGATTTCTTTGGAAGCCTTAAGGCTGTAATAGATTCCTGGATCAATCATTTTATTGGCGATATAATTTTCTTTCTTTTTTTTGTCCCAGCGAACAAAAACAAAACCTCCTTCGTTCGCTGAATCTAACTTTACTCGAAATACTTTTGCATTATTAGGAAGATTCTGATAAACTTCAATGCTTTTGAGAATATAGCCCGAAATATCAAGTAATTCCTCAACAAATAGTGTTTGTCCTTCTAAGCTTTTGTCATTTAGAGGGGATAAATATTCAACTTCTTCATATTCCTCGTCATAATCATAATCATCCTGAGCATAATTGATGTTCCAAAAGAGCAGGAGTCCGGAGATGAGCGTAAATTTTAATGTATCAGAATTCATGCTGCTTTTCGGGTTGATAAATGAAATAATAACAAATAAAAAATTGTGATCCAATATAGGTTAATTCTGTTAGGCTGTCAATGAAACTCGTATTCTCGATGAAAAGGCCATAGGAGAGTAATGTTCCACTAAAAATAAGCAAAGTGATTCCAATCATTAGCGAAAGTGTTGTTCTGTTTCTTTGTTCAGTCCACAACATAAAACTTAGAAATCCCGCTCCTATCAGGAATGTACCATAAAAAAGTATAGGCCAAAATAATGACCCTAGATTTTCGTATAATATTATTAAAATAATTAGGAGATAAATCATCCAAACCATGGCTACGATTAATGCATGTTTTTTTTTGAATTGAATTAAAAAGTCACCTATGAGTTCTTTTATCATTGTGTCTAAAAGGAGTAAAATTACTCCCCAGAAAACAATTATACCTGCAAGTATATGAGAAAAATCTGAACTCAAAATTAAAATATATCCAATCCAAGAAAAAAATAAAATTATAAAATAAGCATTGGATCGATTTTTACCAGAGAAATAATATAGGGTAAGGGAAGGGGTAAATAATAATTTGAAGATTTGAGCTAATTCTTCAAATTGAAACACTACGGTTTTAATACTTAGTAGAGCAATAATCCAAAAAATATAGATGCTGTATTTTATTGGAAAAGATAAAATTGAATTCATGAGATGGGGTTAAAATTAAGTGTTCTAAAGTAATTGCAAATTAAAAATTGAGCTGGTATGTATGTCGCCATAACCCAAAAGCCAAAAATATTTTCCTCAAAATAAAAGGTGTTGAATGCAATCATGCTATCCGATACAATAAACAAAATAACTCCTACTAAAAGTTCAAAAGTTTTGGCATTTCTTTTTGTCATCCATAGCAGCATGGCTAGTATTCCTATGGTTGCTATAGTGATTGCATATCCACTAACAGGGATGGTTAATGTTCCTAGTTTAGGACCCAATAGCTTCATGGTTCCAAGAAAATAAACTCCAAATAATAGGGATGAAATTAATCCTTCTTTTGAAGAAAGAAAATCTTTTAAGGTTAGTTCTATTTCTTTGTTGATTAAGTGCAGATAAAGAAGTTGTGTAATCCAAAAAGATAGAATTCCTAAGAGAAAAAATAAGGAGCCTTTACCCATCAATAAAAGATCACCCACCCAAGAGAACAATAAAGCTGCCAAAAATATTTTTTTTGAATTTTTATGGTAATAAAACAGTGCTAGCAAGGGCACAAGAAGTGGTTTTGTGTAAGTTGTCCAGATTTCTTGATTTGTGTATTGTAAAAAAACATGTGCAATACCGATAATCCAGAAAAGGTATGCAGCATTTTTCATTCAAGTATATAATTTAGAATTTTTAAATATATAGAATATCATCGAGATTGAAAAAGTTAAACTTTTTTAACTACAAATGTTACAACACCCCAAATGATAAGTTCATTGTCCTCGGTTACCCGTATGGGTTTATATTTTTTATTTTCTGGTATTAGGTAAATGCAATCCGCTTCTACCTTTAATCGTTTTACCGTAAATTCTCCGTCAACAAAACATACAGCGATGTTATTGTCTTGAGGTTCTTTACTTCTGTCAATAACCAAAAGGTCTCCGTCATCTAGCCCAGCTCCCTGCATTGATTCTCCAGCAACTCGCGCATAAAAAGTAGCTTCTTCGTTTTTGACAACTTCTTGATCGATACTGATTCGAAGTTCTTTAAAATCGTCTGCAGGAGATGGGAATCCCGCAGAGACTCTATTTTGAGCAAGAGGTATTTTTCGAAAATTTTCAGTATTGGGTTTAAAGAAAATTATACCTTCTCCAATTTTATTTTTCTTCCTCATAAAGTGATGCCTGAGTTGTTGTTGACTACAATGACCTCATTAAGTTCAGTGGTATATCGTCTTGAGAGATGTTCTTGTCGCATTTTCCAAGTTTTCTTCAGGTCTTGATTTCCTAACTTAATTTGATTTGGGCCAAAACGTAAGTGTATTTTGTCGATAGCTTGCATCAAAGGGTCATGCTTATTTATGTTGGATTGAAATAAGTTGAGTTGTCGTTCTTTAGAGGGTACAAGCCCGAGCAAGAGAACTCCTGCTTTTTTGTATTCAATTCCATCACGAAAAATCCGTTTCAATCCTTCTACTGCATATTTACAAAGGGTAATACTTGAGTCGGTAGCATAGGGAAGTGTAATTACACAACTGTTCCGGTATTGCTGTTTATTTGTTTGATGTCGATTACTGCTTATGAATACCAATACCGCATTACAACTACTTTTTTGTTTGCGAAGTTTTTCTGCACAACTATTGGCATAGGTCGAAATGCGATCCTCTAATTCATGAAACAGCTTATAGTTATTTTTAAAACTCCGTGTGGTTGTGATGGATTTTTTTGCAGGCACAATTTCTTCAAGCTTAATATGAGGCAATCCTAATAGATCTTTTTTTAAACGAAGTTCCAAAACACTCATATGCTTTCGAATCCATGAGTCAGGAAGGTTTGCAAAATTATAAGCTGTTCGAATTCCTTGTGCTTGTAATTTTTTTGTGTGCTGCATTCCAATACCCCAAATGTCTTTTACAGCAGTCCATTTAAGTGCTTTTATTCGTTTTTCTTCGGTGTCAATTATATAAACACCTTGTGTTTTAGAGCTGAATTTTTTAGCGATTTTATTAGCAATTTTAGCCAAGGCTTTTGTGGGTGCAAATCCAATCGAAACAGGGATCCCTGTCCATTGGCGTACCTGTTTTTTTATTTGAAAACCTGTTGTTTCAAAATCAAAATAATCAAAACCGTCAAACCTTAAAAAAGCTTCATCAATACTATAAACTTCTGTATTTGGGGTATAACGTTCAAGGATATACATCACTCGATTACTCATATCTCCATAAAGGGGGTAGTTCGAGGAAAACATTTTGATGTTTTGTTCTGCGATTTTTTTTTGATATTTAAAAGTAGGAGCCCCCATAGGCACTCCCAAAGCTTTTGCTTCGTTACTTCGAGCGATAACACAGCCATCGTTATTTGATAAGATGACAATGGGTTTTGATTCCCATTGGGGTTGAAAAACACGCTCACAAGAAGCATAAAAATTATTACAATCAACAAGTGCAAACATGTTGTCTAAAGTAACGAATTATGAAATGTAATGTTCCTTTTTTTCGAAAAGATGTTTTTATTTTTTAGTCTTTATTTTTAAGGATTCTACTTAAGTTTTATTTGCTTTTTAATTATAAATGTTACAAATGGGATATAAGAGATCGTATTTGTGTTAAAAACAGTCTCATTTTTCTTTCAAATACACGAAGGTCTTAGGCTAAAAGTTGTAATTTCGTAAATGAATTTTAGACAAGTCTTCACATAAATGGATAAATATTCTTTTTTAAATGCAGCTCATACAGGCCATTTTGCTCAAATGTATGATCAATATCTTCAGCAGCCCGATAGTGTCGAAGCCAGTTGGAGGGCTTTTTTCCAAGGTTTTGATTTTGGAGTAGAAAACAGTCAAGAAGGTTTTGATTCTGAGACAATATCTGAAGTTCCCGAACATTTACAAAAAGAGTTCCAGGTAGTACAGCTGATTGATGGATACAGAAAACGAGGCCACTTGTTTACCAAAACAAATCCTGTAAGAGACCGAAGAACCTATACTCCCAATCTATCAATAGAGAACTTTGGACTTAGTTCTGAAGACCTTAATAGTGTTTTCAATGCAGGGGATATTATGGGAATCGGTCCCAGTACCCTAACGGTAATTATTGAACATTTAGAGCGAGTGTATTGCGATTCTATAGGAGTAGAATACATGTATATTCGAAATCATGAGAGACTCAATTGGATTCAACAAAGACTCCATATTAATGATAATCATCCTAATTTTTCTCAAGATCAAAAGAAACATATTTTAAAGAAATTAAATCAAGCGGTAAGCTTTGAGAATTTTTTGCACACTAAATATGTAGGTCAAAAGCGCTTTTCACTAGAAGGTGGCGAGTCTTTGATTCCTGCATTAGACGCTGTGGTAGAAGCTGCAGCTAATCATGGAGTTGAAGAGTTTGTAATGGGAATGGCGCATCGAGGCCGTTTGAATACACTGACTAATATTTTCGGAAAATCAAGCAAAGATATTTTCAGTGAATTTGATGGAAAAGATTACGAAGAAATAGTTTTTGATGGGGATGTAAAATATCATTTGGGTTGGACATCTAAACGTACTACAGATACTGGTAAAAAAATTAATATGAATATTGCTCCAAATCCTTCACATCTCGAAACAGTTGGAGCTGTTGTTGAAGGTATTACCAGAGCAAAACTAGAAAATAGCTTTAAGGGGGACACCAATAAAGTATTACCTATCGTTGTCCATGGAGATGCTGCAATTGCAGGTCAAGGATTACCTTATGAGATTGTTCAAATGGCTGGGCTCAAAGGTTATGGAACAGGAGGGACAATCCATATTGTAGTAAATAACCAAATCGGGTTTACAACCAATTATTTAGATGCCCGCTCAAGCACCTATTGTACCGATGTAGCCAAGGTAACCTTATCACCAGTTTTACATGTAAACTCTGATGATGCGGAAGCAGTTGTCCACGCCACTCTTTTTGCATTAGATTATCGCATGCAATTCGGTAGAGATGTATTTATTGATCTTTTGGGATATAGAAAATATGGACACAATGAAGGAGATGAGCCTCGTTTTACACAACCAAAGCTTTATAAGTCCATTGCAAAACACAAAAATCCACGAGATATTTATGCGGAACAATTGATTGCTCAAAATATTGTAACGGCTGCCGATATAAAAAAATTAGAAAAAGAGTATAAAAATTCTTTAGAGGTAGATCTCCAAGATTCTCGAAAAGAAAAGAAAACAGTCATTACACCTTTTATGGCGGATGAATGGGAAGGACTCTCTTTGGCCAAAGAAAAAGAAATGATGGTCGAGGTTGATACTCAGGTTAATGAAAATACTCTTTCCGAGGTTGCGACTGCTATCACAACCTTGCCTGAAGACAAAAAATTCTTACGTAAAATTGAAAAATTAATCAAGGATCGAAAACGTATGTACTTCGAGTTGGACTCAATGGATTGGGCAATGGGCGAACTTCTTGCATACGGGACTTTACTTCAAGAAGGTTTTGATGTTCGAATATCAGGTCAAGATGTTGAACGAGGAACATTTTCACACAGGCACGCCTTGTTGAAAGCTGAAGACTCAGAGGAAGAAACGGTTTTATTGAATACACTGCCCAACAAAAACCAAGGAAAATTCAGCATTTATAATTCGTTATTGTCCGAATACGCTGTTTTGGGTTTTGACTATGGATATGCCATGGCCAGCCCCAATGCTTTAACTATTTGGGAAGCTCAATTTGGGGATTTTAGTAACGGAGCTCAAATTGTAATTGACCAATATATTTCCTCTGGAGAGGATAAGTGGAAGACTCAAAATGGAATAGTAATGTTGTTACCCCATGGATATGAAGGGCAAGGTGCGGAACATTCCTCTGCACGAATCGAACGTTATCTTCAGCTTTGCGCAAAAGACAATATGTATGTTGCTAATTGCTCAACGCCTGCAAACCTATTTCATCTTCTCAGAAGACAGATGAAAACCAATTTCCGAAAGCCTTTAATTATTTTTACGCCCAAGAGTTTGCTGCGTCATCCAGAAGTAGTTTCCTCAAGGAAAGATTTTACTTCTGGAAAATTTCAAATGCTTATTGAGGATAATACCATAAAAGTAAAGGACACAAAAATATTGGTGTTCTGCACAGGAAAATTCTATTATGACCTGATAAAAGCCAGAAAAGAGAACCAACGAAAAGATGTTGCTATCATTCGTTTAGAACAAATATTCCCATTGCCTTCTAATGAAATTCGTTCGGTTTTAAATCAATATAAGAGCGTAAAAGATGTTGTTTGGGCTCAAGAAGAACCGCGTAATATGGGAGTTTGGTCACATTTACTTTTACATTTGCCAGAAGCTGTAAACTTCAGACCTGCAACAAGACGTTTTTATGCTGCTTCAGCGGCAGGAAGTGCAACACGATTCAACAAAAGACATCGTGAAGTCATTGATTACGTTTTCGATGATTCAAAAGATAATTTTATTAAAAACAAAAATAAATAACAAGTACCCGTTAAAACACCATTCCTATGATTTTAGAAATGAAAGTTCCTTCACCAGGAGAATCGATAACAGAAGTAGAAATAGCTCAGTGGTTAGTAGCTGAAGGGGATTATGTCGAAAAGGATCAGGCCATTGCTGAAGTAGATTCAGACAAGGCAACCCTTGAACTTCCTGCAGAGGAAAGCGGTACAATTAACTTTAAAGCTAAGGAAGGAGATGCAGTAGCTGTTGGACAAGTTGTTTGTTTGATTGATACTGAAGGGAAACCTAGTAGCGAAACTGCTATTTCAGAAGTTTTAGAAGAAAAAAAGCAACCTGAAGCTGCTGTTGAAAAACAAGTAGAGAATCCAAAAACATATGCTTCTGGTTCAGCTTCTCCAGCTGCCAAAAAAATATTGAGTGAAAAAGGAATTCAACCCAATGAAATTGTTGGAACAGGAAGAGATGGTAGGGTTACCAAACAAGATGCTGTTGATGCCGTTCCTTCAATGGGAACACCGCCGATTCATGGTACTCGGGAAGATAGCCGTAAGAAACTCTCTATGTTGAGACGAAAAGTTGCTCAACGATTGGTAAGTGCCAAAAATGAGACCGCCATGTTGACTACGTTCAATGAAGTAAATATGTCTCCAATTTTTGCTTTAAGAAATGAATTTAAAGAAGCATTTAAAGAAAAGCATAATGTTGGATTAGGGTTTATGAGCTTTTTTACCAAGGCAGTAGTGCGAGCATTAAAATTATTTCCAGACGTAAATTCGATGATCGATGGTGATCATCAAATTGAATACGATTATTGTGATATCAGTGTTGCAGTTTCTGGTCCAAAAGGATTGATGGTTCCTGTGGTTAGAAGCGCAGAAAAATTATCGTTTAGAGGTATTGAGACTGAAATAAAACGCTTGGCAATTCGTGCTCGTGATGGAAAGATAACAGTCGATGAAATGACAGGTGGAACCTTTACAATTTCTAACGGAGGTGTTTTTGGATCAATGCTTTCTACACCAATTATTAACCCCCCTCAATCAGGTATTTTGGGAATGCATAATATAATTGAACGTCCCATTGCAGTTGATGGGAAAGTAGAAATTCACCCAATGATGTATTTGGCTTTATCTTATGACCACCGAATTGTTGATGGAAAAGAATCTGTAGGTTTTTTGGTTGCAATTAAAGAAGCTTTGGAAGATCCCATAAATTTATTGATGGATAAAGATTCAAAGAAAGCTTTAGAGCTTTAGAAAAAGATTTTTACTCTTATAATCTATAATAGCGTTAGTTCTTTTAAGAAAGTCAGCACCTATAATGCCATCTATTGTTAAACTCCCTTGTTCTGATAAAGAGGAATTAATTGCATTCATGTCGAGTAAAAAAAACTTTAGATTTAGTATAAAAATTTCTTTGTAGTTAATTGTACTTTTCATACTGGGCTTTGCTTTTAACTTTTCACTACCTGCACCGCTCATTTCTAATTCGTTGTCTTGTCTTACGATAGAGAAATAATCTTCTTTATCAATAGAAATAAAGCTGTTCGAAGCACCAGTATCAATTAAAAAAAGACCATCTTTTTTATTGATTTTTAGGTGAGCAACTAAATGTTGACTTTTTGTTTTTTTAAATTTTATTGAAAGAAATCCTTGAGGTTTTAAAATGGCTTTCAGCACTTTTTTTGTTTCAAAGATACAGAAAGGATTTAAGCTTTGTTTCCAATTTGAAATGCCTATTTTTACTTTATGCAATTAATAGACACCCACACCCACCTTTATGCGGAAGCTTTTGATGAAGATCGAGACGAAATGATTAAAAGAGCTTTGAAAAATGGTGTTAGCGATTTTTTTGTGCCCGCCATCGACTCTAGCTATTCGGAAAGGATGTTTGCACTAGAGAATCAATACCCTAATCAAGTTCATCTGATGACTGGAGTTCATCCTACTCATGTGAAAAGTGATTACAAAGAGGAACTTGCCCATGTATCTTCATTGTTAAAAAAACGTTCCTTTTGTGCAGTCGGAGAAATTGGAATTGATTTATACTGGGACAAAACCTTTATAAAAGAGCAAAAGGATGCTTTTGATACTCAAATACAATGGGCAAAAAACGATAAGCTCCCGATTATAATCCATTGTAGAGAAGCTTTTGATGAGGTTTTCGAAGTTTTAGAGGGTCATAAGTCTGAAGATCTTTATGGAATATTTCATTGCTTTACCGGAACTTTAGAGCAAGCAAAACGAGCTTTATCTTACAATTTGAAATTAGGAATAGGAGGAGTTGTTACTTTTAAGAATGGTAAAATCAATCAATTTTTAAAAAAAATTCCTTTAAGTGAAATAGTTTTGGAAACAGATTCACCTTATTTAGCGCCTGTACCATATCGGGGGAAAAGGAATGAAAGTTCTTATTTAAAGCAGGTTGTTGAAAAAGTTGCTGATGTTTACGATTTGCCTATTGATCTAATAGCAAAAGAAACCACCAAGAATGCTTTTGAGGTATTTAAATTAATTTGATTTTATAGCACTTAAATTTTTAGGTCAAGTTTTTTTTTTGTTATTTCGACAATTGAAATTTTAATTTTAGAGAGGTGGCCGAGCGGTCGAAGGCGCACGCCTGGAAAGCGTGTATACGCCAAAAGCGTATCGAGGGTTCGAATCCCTTCCTCTCTGCTAAGTTGTTTTTTGGTGTATAAATTGAAAAATAGAATAACATCATAAGAGACCTATGAAAAAATATGATGAAGAAAATTCTTTCCATATAAAGTATACAAAAACTTTAATGTGATATATATCCTAATTTAGTGTGTTTAAAAAGATTTAATTTGAATTAACCACATAAAGGAGTGAATCATAAATTATATTATTTTATCGACTGTATCCTAATGACAAAAGGAAAATTAAAATCAATTATTGAGAAAATTATTGGATTTATTAAGAGGAACTTTAATCACCTAATATCTTCAAACCTTTATATTAAGGTTAATACCTCAATCATTTTTTTAATTTCTTTAGTCAGTTCCGCACAACACGATCATACTGGTCTGCATCACTGGGAGATTCCCAGTAAGAATCCTGATCGTATTATATTGACTTTTCATGGAGATCCAGCTACATCTAGAGCCGTAACCTGGCGTACTGACAATAATATCAAAAAGGGGGTAGCAGAAATAGCAATTGCAACCGTAAACTCTAATTTCAAATCCACTTCATCCACTTATGAAGCTATTTCGAAGCCTTTTGATCTGGGACAATATAAGGGAAACAACTCCCTCATAGTTAATTATCACAGTGTGATATTCGAAAACCTAAAGCCTGATGAGCTTTATGCATACAGGGTTGGAGATGGAAACGAATATTGGTCAGAATGGATACAGTTCAGAACTGCCCAAAAAAGAAAAGCCACAACTGAATTTGTGTATTTTGGTGATGCACAAAATAATATTCTTTCAGACTGGTCACGAGTTATACGAATGGCATATCAAACTGCTCCCAATGCATCTTTTGCTATTCATGCAGGGGATTTAATTAATAACGCGCATCAAGATTACGAATGGGCAGAATGGTTCAAAGCTGGCGGCTTTATTCACAGCCAGTGGACTGCAATTCCTGTTTTAGGTAATCATGAATTCTGGCCTTTATCTAAAGAACATGGAAAAAGAGAACTCTCTATCCAATGGCGTCCTCAATTTACTCTTCCTGTTGAAAATTCACTAAGTAAAAAATTACACGAAACAGTTTATACAGTTGATTATCAAAATATAAGAATTATAGTTTTGAATTCAAATTATAATTTAAGAGAGCAAACTAAATACATTGAACAAAAGCTAAAAACTTCAAAAGCTAAATGGAATATAGTTACTTGTCATCATTCTGTATTTTCTCCTGCCAAGGGGAGGGATTTTGAATATGGGCGTGAGCACTGGAAACCATTATTTGACAAATACAATGTAGATTTGGTGCTTAATGGTCATGACCACACCTATGCTCGAGGGCATGTTCCAGAACTGAATGAAATTTGTAAAGATTCGGGAGAAATAAAAACTGTCTATGTAACTTCTGTCAGCGGTCCAAAGCATTACAAGTTAGATCCTTATCAAATTAAAGATTACAATAAAGATGGTTATTTATTGGATAAATCAGCACAATATATTCAATTTTATCAAGTAATTACAATTGATGATAATCAATTGACTTATGTAGCTTATACATCAACAGGACAGGAATACGACAGGGCAGTAATTAAGAAAAACTTTGAAACTGGCACAAAAAAAATATCCCATCCATCAAACCAAAATTAGTTTAGGGAGTCGTTAACGAGAATTTCATCTTTGATTTAACTGTTGATTTTTTTTGGAAATTAATTTTTAAATGTAGCCATTGGGTATAAATTTGATAATATTCAATAACCCATTTGCATTTACTACAAATACATCTATCCCCTTAAATATAAATCACATAACATCTTAATAAAAATCAATACATAATTCATTAAACAAATCTGTATAATTCTAAAGACTCGCCAAAGAAAACATCAAATATTTCAAAAGTATTAGACATTATCACATTTTTTCTTTTCTTTGTCGGCACATAAGAAATGGAGATAATCAAAAATTAGTTTAAACAGTATTTTTTTTTATCTTTAAAACTTTAAATAATAAGAACAAAAATTTATTCAATGAGAAAACTATTAGTTGCCCTTGTAACCAGCATTTTAATGACCGGTTTTTCCGCGAATGCAAATACAATTAATCTCACAGTTGCTGATAATGCAGCAATTTCAACAATTGTACAAGATGATGATCAAGCTTCTGGCGAGGAGTCAGCATCTTTTACACAAGAACTAAAAACAAGATTTATTGAAGGTGGCCCTGGTTTTATGGGAATCGTTTTAATCTGTTTGATTTTAGGTCTTGCAATTGCTATTGAAAGAATTATCTTTTTAAATTTAGCAACCACAAATACAAAGAAATTGACTGAAGGTGTTGAAGAAGCTCTTGCAAATGGAGGAGTTGATGCAGCTAAAGATCTTTGTAGAGATACAAAAGGACCTGTTGCTTCAATCTTTTATCAAGGACTTGACCGTGTTGATGAAGGTGTAGAGAGTGCAGAGAAAGCAGTAGTAGCTTATGGAGGGGTTCAAATGGGACAATTGGAGAAGAATGTTTCTTGGATTTCGTTATTCATTGCTCTTGCTCCTATGCTTGGGTTTATGGGAACCGTAATTGGGATGATTCAAGCTTTTGACAAAATTGAAGCAGCAGGAGATATGCAGCCTTCTCTCGTAGCAGGAGGTATTAAAGTTGCACTTTTGACAACTGTATTTGGTCTTGTCGTAGCAATTATTCTTCAGATTTTTTATAACTATATCGTTGCTAAAATTGACAGCATTGTGAATGATATGGAAGATGCATCAATTACATTGGTAGATATCCTTGTTGCACATAAGAAATAGTTATAGACCTCTAAAAATTTGTAAATTATGAATTTTCAAAAAATAGTAAAAATCATCACGGGAATTCTTGGCGTATTAGGGATTGTATTCCTCTTCAGGGTTGTCGGAGCTGGTGATGAAGAAATCAAGGCAGCGGCAGCAGTAGGAGACTACGGTAAAGTAAGTCCTCTAATAAACCTTTCTCAATTTATCTTAGGGATAGCTGTAATAGCTACTTTGATTTTCTCTCTGATTGGACTTTTTTCGGATGGTGCTAAATTGAAGAAAGCAATCTTCTCAGTAGTGGGATTTCTTATTGTGTTGGGGATAGCTTATGCAACATCTGAAGGTGTTGAAACCCCAATGAAAGACGGAAAAGTGTTATCTGCATCAGGATCTCGCTGGGTAGGAACGGGAATTAGAATGTTTTATTTTCTTGCCGTGATTGCAATTGGATCAATGCTATTTGCAGGCGTAAAGAAATTAATCAAATAAACTAAGAAAATGGCAAAAAGAGCAGCACCTGAGGTAAATGCTGGATCGATGGCAGACATTGCTTTCTTACTTTTGATTTTCTTTCTAGTTACCACAACTATTGAAACGGATTCAGGAATCAACAGAAAGCTTCCGCCCACAGATGAAATAGTGGATACTCCTATTATTAAAGAAAGAAATATATTTACGGTAGTCGTAAATAAAAATAATCAATTTCTTGTTGAAGAAAAACCACTTGAAATTTCTGAAATTAGAGAGCAAGCAATTGCTTTTTTGGATAACGGAGGTGGAGTAGGTGATGAAGCTTGTGACTATTGCCAAGGAGCAAAAGATCCAAGTTCGTCTGATAATCCAGAAAAAGCAATTATTTCACTTAAGAACAACAGAGAGACTTCTTATAAAGTTTACATAGCTGTTCAAAATGAATTAGTTGCAGCGTATAATGATTTAAGAGACCGTGAATTTGTTAGGCTTAATCCACTTTTAGGATTAACTTTTGTTGAAGCGAATAAGCGCTATGCTGATCCACGAACAACTCCAGAAGAAAAAGAAAGACTGAAGCCGAAATTAGCTGAAGTTAAATTAATGTTTCCTCAAAAATTATCTGAAGCAGAACCAAGTAAGAACAACTAAACCCTTAAAACATGGCTAAATTTAAAAAGAAAAAAGGAGGAGAAACCCCTGCTATTTCAACAGCATCTTTACCCGATATTGTTTTTATGTTATTGTTCTTCTTTATGGTTGCTACAGTAATGCGAGATAACACACTGATGGTTCAAAATACTTTACCAGCAGCAGATCAAATTCAAAAGCTAGACAAGAAAGATCGTGTTATGTATATCTATGCTGGAAAACCATCTAGTCGATATGCTGACAAGTACGGAAATCAAGCACGTATTCAATTGAATGATAAATTTGCTACAGTTGGAGATGTAGGAGCTTTTGTACTTGCAGAACGTGCTTCTAAACGTCAAGAATTACAGAATGTTCTGACAACAGCTTTAAAAGTTGATGGAGATACCAACATGGGGCTGATCTCCGACATCAAACAAGAATTAAGACAGGTAAATGCTTTAAAAATTAATTATACTACTCGTGTAGGCGATTATACTCAAAACATGAAAAACTAGTAAAAATTTTATTTTTTTAAAAGGGTGTTTCTATGAAACACCCTTTTTTTTTGAAAGAACTTCTTCTACCTTTATCCAATGAAATTCGCTTTAACATTTTTCTACTTATTCTTAAGTATTCATTTAGTAGCCCAAGACAGTTTGGCGCTTGTTGAAAAATCTTACAAAGAAGATCAATGGTATGCGAGTATATCATTTTTACTTGCCGATGAGTCTATTGAAGGCTTTCGATTAAATGGGTTATCCCAATCCTTTAGTATCGGTTTTATTAAAGATATTTCATTGAATAATAAATCTAACAGAGCATTGGGAATCGGTTTAGGATATGGAATCAATAATTATGGTTCAAATCTTAGTATTTCAATTGAAAACAATGATTCTTATGAGTTTAGTTTAGTTGAAAGCATCCAGCTTATTTCCAAGAATAGATTGGTTTCTCATTTTCTTGAAGTTCCTATAGAATTTCGTTGGAGGACTTCAACGGCTACAACATATAAGTTTTGGAGAATTTATTCTGGATATCTGTTCCGCTACAACTTCTTTACACGAATAAAACCGTTTTATGATTCTGCTAGGGTTATCAATGAAGTAAACCCCATAAGTCACGCATTAAAATTTTCGGCAGGATACAACACTTGGAATATTTATTTTGAATACAGTCTGACCTCTTTTTTCAAAAGCGGTACACAAACAAATTTAGGTACTCCATTAGAACTGAATTCAATGAAAATAGGCTTAATATTCTATGTTTTATAATTCTTTCCTAAGACGGGCAACAGGAAAGTCCATTTGTTCTCTATATTTAGCAACTGTTCTTCGAGCTACTCTGTAACCTTTTTTGAGTAATTCTTCCGATAGAGCTAAATCCGCCAAAGGTTTCTTTTTGTCCTCTTTTTCAATTAACGTTCGTAAATTTTTTTTTATTTCCAAAGTAGAAACTTCTTCCCCATCTTCATTGGTAAGAGACTCAGAAAAGAAACTTTTTAGGAGTTTTGTTCCATAAGGAGTTTCTATGTACTTACTATTTGCTACTCTTGAAACTGTTGAAATATCCATTTTAATTATTTCAGCAATATCCTTTAGAATCATCGGTTTTAACGTGAGTTCATCCCCCGACAAAAAATATTCTTCCTGATGCTTTACAATAGCATTTATTGTTTGATATAAAGTTTGATGCCGTTGTGCAACAGCATCGATAAACCACTGAGCAGCATCTAGTTTTTGTTTGATGAATTGAATTGCGTCTTTTTGAGCTGAATTTTTATTGGGTGCTGCTTGATAACCTTTCATCATTTCTTTATAAGAAGACGAAATATGTAATTCAGGAGCATTACGGCGATTCAACACCACATTCAGTATTCCGTTATCAACGGTTAAGATAAAATCTGGAACGATGTGTGTGTTCTGAAAAGTTCCAGACAAAGCTCCACCAGGTTTTGGGTTTAATCGTTCTATTTCTTTTAGTCCTTGCTTCAATAATTCTTGATCAACATCAAATTTTTCTTGCAACTTTGTAAAGTGTTTTTTAGAAAATAATTCAAAGGCTTCATTTATAATTTTTGAGGCCATGATTTGTGAAACAGAGAGTTGTTTACTACTCAATTGTAAAGAAAGACACTCTTGTAGTGTTCGTGCTCCAACCCCAGCAGGTTCTAGGGATTGCACTTTTTCCAGAACTAATTCCAGTTGTTCTTCCTTAACAAGAATGTTTTGAGTAAAAGCCAAATCATCTAAAACATCTTGCAAAGATCTTCTTAGATAACCACTATCATCTATACTTCCAATCAGAAATTCAGCAATTTGCTCCTCCTCTGGTGTTAAAATTAAGGAACTGATTTGACCTTTTAAATATTGATGAAAACCGATTCCTCCTGTTAAAGGAATAGTTTTTTCCTCGTCATCGTCGCTATAATTGTTTGTAGTTAACTTATAAGAAGGTGTTTCGTCATCACTTAAATAAGCATCAATATCGATTTCCCCAGTATCGATGGTTTCGTGGTCTTCAAAGTCATCTTGAAAATCATCTAAAGGTTCATCTGTTTTATCTTTTCCAGTTTCAAGGGCTGGATTTTCTTCAATTTCATTTTGAAGTCGTTGTTCAAAATCTAAAGTTGTCAATTGAATCATTTTCATCAGCTGGATTTGCTGAGGAGATAATTTCTGTGAGAGCTTTAATTGAAATTGTTGTTTTAGCATAAATAAGTTTGAGACTTTTTCTTAAATATATGAAAAACAGTAGACTTTAGAAAGCAGCATTTTGCGGGGTTCGGGGAAATGGAATTACATCTCGTATGTTACTCATGCCAGTAGCAAACAAGACTAAACGTTCAAAACCAAGTCCAAATCCACTATGTGGAGCACTTCCAAAACGTCTAAGATCAAGATACCACCACAATTCTTTTTCGTCAATTCCCATAGCTTTTATTCTTTTTTGTAGAACATCCAAACGTTCCTCTCGTTGAGATCCTCCTACAATTTCTCCGATTCCTGGGAATAAAATATCCATTGCGCTTACGGTTTTTTGATCTTCGTTCATACGCATATAGAATGCTTTGATGGTAGCAGGGTAGTCATAGAGAATAACTGGGCAATTAAAGTGTTTTTCAACTAAAAATCGCTCGTGTTCACTTTGTAAGTCAGCACCCCATTTATCAATATTAAATTTGAATTTCTTTTTCTTATTGGGTTTACTATTTCGTAATATATCAATGGCCTCGGTATAGCTTACCCGTTTAAATTCATTTTCCACAACAAATTTTATTTTTTCTAATAAACCCATCGATGATCTTTCTGCTTGAGGTTTAGATTTATCCTCTTGCTTTAATCGATCATCTAAAAAGATCAAATCTTCTTCACATTCTTTGAGAATGTAATTCAAAACATTTTTTATAAATTTTTCTGCCAAATCCATATTATCGTTAAGGTCAAAAAAAGCCATTTCGGGTTCGATCATCCAAAACTCAGCAAGATGTCGAGTAGTGTTTGAATTCTCTGCTCTAAAAGTAGGGCCGAAGGTGTAAACTTCTCCTAAACCCATTGCATAGGTTTCAGCTTCAAGTTGTCCAGAAACGGTAAGATGTGTTTCTTTCCCAAAAAAATCTTTACTAAAATCAATATTTCCTTCTTTAGTAAAAGGTGTATTTTCAAAATCTAAAGCGCTAACACGAAACATTTCACCTGCTCCTTCAGCGTCGCTTCCAGTTATGATAGGAGTGTTTACGTATTGAAAGCCTTCATTTCTAAAAAACTGATGAACTCCAAATGCAAGAGCTGAACGCAATCGCATTACTGCACTGAAAGTGGTTGTTCTTACACGTAAATGAGCTTTTTCTCTTAGGAATTCTAGACTGTGTTTTTTGGGTTGTATAGGATAGCTTTCAGGATCAGCTTCACCATAAATGTGTAAATCGGTTACTTGAATTTCATGAGATTGACCTTTTCCTTGACTTTCTATGTAATTTCCAGTTATTTTTATAGCTGCTCCTGTATTAATACTTTTAAGTAAAGCATCATCCATTGACTCAAAATCAACAACACATTGTAAATTCCCTAATGTAGACCCATCATTTAAAGCAATAAATCGATTAGCTCTAAAGGTTCTAACCCAACCTTTTACAATTACTTGTTGACCTGTAGCAGATGTTTTTAGTAAGGACTTGATTTTCATAATGTTTTTGCTTTTCGCTGCAAAGATAACAGTTTATCTAAAATTTAGTTATTCGTTTTACGCTTCCTTTGATTCTTTTTGTTCTAAAATTTGAAGCTTGGGCTTTTTCATGACATTTTCATTAGAAACGGTCCGTTCTAATGAAATTAATAGAGAGGGGAGTAAAATTAAATTTGCAAGCATTGCGAAAAGTAGGGTTGCTGAAACCAAACCTCCGAGTGCAACCGTTCCACCAAATTCTGAAATCATAAAAACAGAAAACCCAAAGAATAAGACAATGGATGTATAAAACATGCTCACTCCTGTTTCTCTTAATGCAGCGTATATTGATCTTTGTATTTTCCATTTTGATTCGATCAATTCCTGTCGATATTTTGCCAGAAAATGAATGGTGTCATCAACAGAAATTCCAAAGGCAATACTAAAAACTAATATTGTAGATGGCTTTATGGGAATACCCAAAAAACCCATCATGCCTGCTGTGACTAATAAGGGTAAAATATTAGGAATGAGTGAAATGAGAATCATTTTGAAAGACCTAAATAAGTATGCCATAAAAAGAGCAATTAATAAAATAGCCAGAGAAAGCGATAGAATTAGATTCTTGATAAGGTATTTAGTTCCTTTTAAAAAAATTAAAGACTTTCCAGTGAGTTGAATGTCATATCGATTTTCAGGAAAAATCTTTTTTATTTCTTTTTCGAGTTCAAATTTAATCTCTTCCATTCGTTCGGTTCGAATATCTTTCATAAACGTTGTCATTCGAGCATATTGACCTGTTGAATCCACATAATTTCTCATCAATGCATCTCCTTGCTTAGAAGAATCAAAATAAGAAAAAACAAAGTTGTTTTCTTGGGCTGTTGGGAGTTTGTAGTAGTTTGGATTTCCATTGTAATATGCTTGCTTAGCATATTTTATGGCATTTACAACTGAAATAGATTTAGAAAGTTCAGGGATAGCATCAATGCTTTGTCCTAGTTCATCCATTCGTTTTAAAGTAGGTAGTTTAACAACTCCATTTTTTCGCTGGGTATTGATTAAAATTTCTAGGGGAACAACTCCATTAAACTCTTTATCAAAGAAAAGGATGTCTTTAAAAAATTCTTTTTTCTGAGGCATGTCCTCTAAGATGCTCCCAGAGATTCTGATTTGGTAAATGCCTATAATGCTTCCAATAAGAAGAATTAGCGAAATAATGTAGGTGTTTATTCTTCGGTACCGAACGTTTTTCTCCATCCAATTTACAAAGCTATCAATGGATTTATTTTTTAAATGATTCAAATGCTTTTGGTTAGGAAGTGGCATGAAGCTATAGATGATGGGA
>Ga0209715_1000189_pt1 | contig 55057 bp, 57 predicted proteins | sample COGITO_mtgs_1205_2_FD_184809 | JGI IMG/M metagenome (GOLD analysis project Ga0209715, IMG submission 184809) | Pelagic marine microbial communities from North Sea - COGITO_mtgs_120503 (SPAdes) (version 2) | ecosystem: Environmental > Aquatic > Marine > Epipelagic ... | reverse complement strand
CAAGCGGCCGACCGGCGACGAGATGCACATGCAAATGCGGCACCTCCTGCACCCCATTGCGTCCTGAATTGGCCAAGAGACGATAGCCATCGCCTCCGGTGCCAGGATCAACCTTCAAGGCCGTTGCTACCTGACCAACTGCACGGGTGAAATCAACAATCTCCTCTGCACTGGCGGAATTGGCAAAATGGTCAAAACAGACGTAAGCTCCTTTGGGAATTACCAAAACATGCTCCGGCGCTTGTGCCTGAATATCGCGAAACGCTAGGCTGTGTTCGGTCTCTAGTACGGTAGTGTTGGGAATTTCCCCACGTAAAATCTTAGCGAAGATATTTTGATTGTCATACTCATACGCCATCAACAGGCTCCTAATCCGAAAACAAATGGTCCAATGCCAGTATGGCACGAGCCTTTTCGATAGAGATACTCAAAAATTCTGCCAATGGCACGGCATTTTCCACAAGCGCCACCTCTTCGTAGATCTGATAACTTTGCGGGAATTGCGCATCGATAATTTGGTGGTGCTCATGCAAAACATCTTGGCCCAGGGTCGGCAACAGGCGCTGCGTGACTTCCTTGGGGGAGCCTTCGACGATAAATCCTGTACGCTGCACATGACCAATCAAATAGGTCTCATTAAATTGGCACATCATCAACATAGCTCTGAAGATCCCACCAATAAAATGCCCATCGGCGAGATTAATCTTGATGAAATTCACGCAAAATTGAGCGAAACCTAAAGGCGGGTCTAAATAATACCCTGCTTTTTGAGCATCTGTGCGATCGAAGTAGCAGGGCGCGGACCGATGTGTCCGATCACCTCTCCTGCGGCAATACCACCGATTTTGCCGCAGGTCTCAAGATCAAGCCCTTGGGCCACCCCATATAGAAAGCCAGCGGCAAATTGATCGCCTGCACCTGTGGCGTCAACTGGGATCACTGGGACAACCGGCACATCCCAGCGCGCATCCGCCTGGCATATCGAGACACCCTGTTCCGAGCGCGTGCACACCACCAAATCACAATCTGCAGCCCCCATTTTGAGCGCTTTTGCCAAGTCATCCGTTTGATACAGCGACTTCAGCTCTTCTTCGTTGCATAAGAAAAAATCCAATGGGCCCAACACCAAAGCGCGAAAGTCATCACGATGCCGATCCACACAAAAGGGGTCGGACAGTGAAATTCCAGCGCGCGCACCAGATTGCCGTGCCAACGATGCGGCCTTGCGAAACGCCTCCTTGCCGGGCTCCTTGTCAAAGAGATATCCCTCAAAGAATAGTATTCCACAGTCAGTGATCACCTCGTCAGGCACATCTTCTGGTCCAACATCTGATGAAATTCCAAGATAGGTGTTCATTGAACGCTCACCATCAGGTGACACGAAAATCATTGACCGCGACGTCGGAAGCACCGCATTGCGCACCGGCGGGTTTGGAAAGTCCGTGCCTTCTGTTTGCATTGCCAAAGCGTAGGAATGACCCAAGTCATCATCGGCAACCCGTCCGATAAAAGCCGTACGAAGACCCAAAGATCCAAGCCCTGCAATCGTATTGGCCACAGATCCACCGGGCGTTTCTGTCCGGCTCTCCATCGCTGCGAAGAGCGCTTCAGCGCGCGGACGGTCAACCAGCTGCATGATGCCCTTTTCAACCCCGTTTTCGGCCAAAAATTCGTCACTGCTGATCGCAATAACGTCCGATACGGCATTTCCGATACCAACCACCTGATAGGCTTTTCTCACTGATTTTTCTCCTCAAATTGGCATAAATCACTGATAATGCAGGCGCGGCATTTGGGATTTCGCGCGACACAAATATATCGCCCATGCAATATCAACCAATGATGTGCGTGCAACTGAAAATCCGCAGGCACATTGTCTTCAATCGCCCGTTCAACCTGATCAACCGTTTTGCCCGGCGCAATGCCCGCACGATTTCCCACCCGGAAAATATGCGTATCCACCGCCTGTGCCGGCTGCTGCCACCACATATTCAATACGACATTTGCAGTTTTACGTCCAACCCCTGGTAGGCTTTGCAAGGCGGCCCGTGAATTGGGCACCTCGCCCCCAAACTTTTCCACCAAAATCTGCGCCATCTTCATCACATTGCGGGCTTTGGTCTTATAAAGGCCAATGGTCTTGATATGGGCGATCAACCCCTCTTCACCGAGATCCAGCATTTTTTGCGGCGTATCTACGATTTTGAACAGCGCCTCTGTGGCTTTGTTGACGCCCTTATCTGTCGCCTGCGCCGAAAGAGCCACGGCCACCACGAGCGTATAGGCGTTCACATGATTGAGCTCACCCTTTGGTTCAGCTTCGCTGTTTTCAAACCGCGAGAAGATTTCGCGCATAACCGGATAGGGGAGTTGTTTTGCCATGGCAGATCTATATGAAAAATTTGAGCAAAACTAAACCAAAATTTCTTGGCTTGTTTTTGCACATCGTCCGCAATTCATGAGCGAAGCCTTGCCGCCACACAATTCAGTGAATTGCGCAAAGATGGAAACTGGCGCATAACAAGACGCTGCAAGAAATTGACCTGGTTTGAGGAACCCATCATGAAAATTTTATCTTCTGCACTCGCCGGATCCGCATTGGTTGTTCTCACAGGATGCGTCACGCCAGAGAGCGCGGCCATTAACAAGCCAGGTGATAACACCACCGCAGGCACGATCATGGGCGGCATGATTGGGGCCATCGCTGGCATGGAGATGTCGAGCAAAAATGATCGCAAAAAGGGGACAATTATTGGTGCCATTGTCGGCGCGACGGCCGGTAATGCAATTGGTCAAACTCTGGATCAACAAGCGGCTGATTTGCGCCGGGATCTGAACAATGATCAAGTCGATGTCACAAACACTGGGTCCGAGCTCATCGTTACGATGCCACAGGACATTCTATTTGCCTTGGATAGCGCCGCTGTGCGCAGTGACTTGCGCCGCGACTTGGGCGTTGTGGCGGGCAATTTACAGGCCTATCCAGATTCCGCCATCTTGATTGAAGGTCATACGGACAGCACCGGAAGCGCCAACTACAACCAAGTACTGTCGCAACGTCGTGCAAATGCAGTGGCGGACGTCTTAATGAGCAATGGTGTGCCACCCGTACGCTTGCGCACATTTGGGCGCGGCGAGGGTGAACCCGTGGCCAGCAATCTCTCTGCCACTGGCAGTGCCCAGAACCGCCGAGTGGAAATTGTAATCCGACCAAACCTGTAACCTTGCCTCAAATCACGCGGCTGCGCGCCGCCGCCTGGCTGAAGTAACGCAACGCCGCTTCTCGAGATGACGGTTGCGTTCCGTAGACTGGTCATATAATTTGACCAATCTATGGGGGATGCATGCCGTTTCAAAGAGTTGACTCAGAAAAATTGTCAAAATCCGTTGTTCGGCAAGTAGAACAGCTAATTCTGCGCGGCATTTTGCGTCCAGGCGAGCGCTTGCCCTCAGAGCGAGAACTTGCGGAAAAGCTGGCTGTATCGCGCCCCTCGCTTCGGGAGGCCCTGAGTGAGTTACAGCAAGCTGGGCTTCTTACGGCGCGCGCAGGCGCAGGAATTTTTGTGGCAGAGGTTTTAGGCTCTGCTTTTTCCCCGGCCCTCATGCGGTTGTTTTCAACCCATGATGAAGCGGTTTACGACTATCTGGCATTTCGCAAAGATTTGGAGGGCCTGGCCGCAGAACGAGCCGCCCGAATCGGATCTGATACGGACCTCAAGGTCATCAACACCATTTACAATAAAATGGAGGCGGCACAATCCAAGCGCTCTACGGACGAAGAGGCGCGATTGGATGCTCAGTTTCACATGTCGATCTGCGAAGCGGGGCATAATGTGGTGATGCTACATATGATGCGCTCAATGTATGATCTGCTCCAAACCGGGGTATTTTACAATCGCAAGGCAACATTTCGACAAAAAAGTGGCCGGTCGCAACTGCTGGAACAACATGGTGCAATCAATGATGCGATCCAATCACGCAACCCAGATACAGCAAGGCAAGCGGTGCATTTACACTTGGATTTCGTCGGTGGAGTTTTGAAAGAACAGGAGCGCGCCAACAAAAATGAGGAGATCGCCAAGCTGCGCTTTTCTCATGCGTTAGACCGGCCCTAAGATCCCGTTTGGAGATCACCTTTCCCAAAAATGCACTCGACGCAGATGCGGCGCGGCACAAATAAGCCCAAGGTTCGCACCTCGGACTTATTCTCAATTCACATAACCAGCTAGTGTAGCTTTGAACCAACCTGTTCAATAGCATCGTCAATTAAACCATTGCCATCTGCCACAGTCATTTGATTTTCGATGATGCTGCGAGCTGCAGCCACGGCCACAATTATTGCTTCATCACGCACATCTTTGATCGCTGAGGCTTCTGCGGATGCAATCTGCTCCTCCGCAGCAACCATGCGGCGCGCAACAGAGTTTTTGATGTCAGCCTTGGCCTGCTCAGCCGCCGTAGCAGCCTCGACGCGCGCGGCCTCCACAATCCGGTCGGCTTGCGCTTGGACTTCAGCTTGCTTTTTCTCGTAAGAGGCCAGCAGCGCCCTCGCCGCTTCATGCAGAGAACGGGCTTCTTCCAACTCTGAGCGAATGCCGTCCGCACGGGCGTCCAGAATCTCACCAAGCATTTTCGGCACACCAAAATACAGAACCAACGCCACAAAGCCAGCAAACGCCAAAGTGACCACGAAATCGGTATTATGGAGTGAGAAGAATGCTCCACTGGCGGCAAGCGCCGGTGAGGCCAAAACTGTCACTATTAGGACTAAAAGATATCTCATGTCTTAGCCTTTCATCCGTTCAATCACGGCGGCTGTTACGGTTTTGGCATCTGCCTTACCGCCCAGCGCGGCAACGATTTCTTTTGTTGTTGCTTTGGCGACAATCTTAACATTTGCTTTCGCCGAGTCGCGAATTTCAGCCAGTTCTGCTGCCGCTTCTTTTGTCCGAGCAGAGATCTGAGCATCGGCCTTGGCTAATTCTTCGTCTAGCTGACCCTGAATTTCAGCACGCATTAAGACGTTAATATTCTGAGCCTCAGCACGTGCATCGCCAAGAGCTTTTTCATAGGCCTCTTCAGCCGCAAGCGCTTGGCTCTTCAAGTCTTCCGCTTCAGCCAGATCATTCGTGATCGTACCGGCACGATCTGCCAAAGCACCACCGATACGCGGCAGGGCAATGCGCGACAAGATGAAGTAGATCACAACAAGCGTTATGACCAACCAAAAGATTTGGTTCGAGAAGGTCGAAAAATCCAGCTGTGGCATGCCTACCTTTGCAGCACCGCCCACGGCTTGACCCGCATCTGTTGTCTGTGTTGCCATATCAATTCCTCCAATACCTGAGGGCGAACTAGGGCTTCAATGAGGCCCCAGAACCTTAAGGAAAGGATGGCTTATACTGCGAACATCAGCAGCAGAGCGACGAGGAATGAGAAAATCCCCAAGGCTTCTGCAAACGCAATGCCAATGAACATCGTTGCAGTTTGGCCGCCAGCGGCAGAAGGGTTGCGCAGTGCGCCTGATATAAAGTTGCCCACAACATGGCCAACACCAACGGCTGCGCCGCCCATGCCAGTACATGCCAAGCCAGCACCAATGTAAGCACCCATTTGTACGATATCGCCAGTCATTTCATAGTCTCCTTGATTTCATTTATAATAGATAAGTTGAAGCTCGTAACTTAGTGATGCGGATGCAATGCATCCCGCAAATACACACAGGTCAGAATTGCAAATACATATGCCTGGATGAAGGAAACGAGCACTTCTAGGGCATATATAGCTGTGATCGCGAGAATCGACAGCGGTGTCACTACCAGTCCAATACCCGTCGAAATAAGAATCAGAGGCGCAAACGCTGCGAACACTTTAATAACAGCGTGACCCGCCATCATGTTGCCAGCTAAACGAATAGAGTGGCTTACGGGGCGCACGAAGTACGAAATCACCTCGATCAGCGCCAAGATTGGGCGTAACACAAGTGGGGCAGATGAAATCCAAAACACGCTCAAAAAGCTAAAACCATTTTTTACAAACCCCAGGATGGTAACCGCTAGGAATACTGCCATAGCCATTACGGCTGTTACCGCAATGTGACTTGTGGTGGTGAACGCCATCGGAAGGAGGCCGAGGAAGTTAGCAACAACAATGAACATGAAAAGTGTCATAATGTATGGAAAGTAGACAACGCCGTCTTTGCCGGTCACGTCTTCAACCATCTTGTAAATAAACCCATATGCCAACTCTGCAATTGACTGACTACGTGTTGGAACCAAAGCCCGGCCGCGGGCTCCCAAAACCAAAATTGCAAAGATTACCAGAATTGAGACGCCCATCCATAGTGTCACGTTGGTGATCGTAAACCATTCCACCGGGCCCGCACCAAACAATGGTGTTACCTGAAATTGATCCATCGGATGAAATACGAGGCCTGCTTCTGCTTCGCCATGTGTTTCTGTTGCCAAGGTCTCAGCCCTCTTTTTCGTCTGCGGCTCGCGCCATGTGCATTTTTTGAACTTCCTGGGCCGTGCGCATCATCGTGCGCACACCGGCCACAAAGCCCAAAACTATAAACAAGACCAGGAAAATTGGCAGTGTGCCAAACAGCCTATCCAAGCCATACCCAATCCCAAATCCAATGACGATTCCAGCCACCAATTCTATCACCATACGCCAGGCCATATTGGCCATTGTATGATGCTCCTCTTTGGCAGGTTTTGGCGCCGTCGTAGCCTTCATCCTCGCAATGCGATTTTCGAGCTCAGTGAGCTTCTGCGGATCTGGCGTCGGCACATAAAACTCCCGTCCAAGAGTGATGCGAGGGGGATAGTCGCCTCTGCACGGAGAGTCAATTCCAGTTTGCATGCAAGTACTCGACCTAACTAATTGTTTTTAAATTATTTTAAATAATTGCACTCCCGTCATCGATCATGAGTCATAGCCAATCACCTCAAATAACGTCAAAAGGGATATTCAACCATTCGGTTGACGATCGGATCGCGTTGGGTATCAGTAAGGATATGGCCAGCTCTCTTGATCTCATCTTTTCCGCCCTCTCAGACCCAACGAGGCGAGAAATCCTCACCTTGCTGCTGGAAGATGACATGGCTGTGACCGATGTAGCGGAACCTTTTGAGATGTCTTTGGCGGCGATCTCCAAGCATTTAGCTGTACTAACCAACGCCAGACTGATCCAACAAGAACGCCGCGGCCGAGTAAAATGGTGCAAACTAGATCCCTATGCCATGCAGGCCGCCGGGGCTTGGATGCAAGGCTTCGGTCACTTTGAACCGCTCGATCTAGATGGGTTGGAAGCCTACATAAAAAAGAACCTCCAGAACTCGTAATCCCTACAGCCTCTATTCGCATCCTAAGTGCCCATGGCAAGAATTAAAAGGCCGCTGGTGACCCAGGCAGGATTCGAACCTGCAACCTGCCCCTTAGGAGGGGGCTGCTCTATCCAGTTGAGCCACTGAGCCACGCAACCCTAGTGCCAAAAATATCTTGGGAAATCCAGTGCCTGAATTGTAGAAGTTTTGGCTTATTCAGGCCGGGTGCATACTAGGCTTGGACATTCCGCATTGGCTTGGGTAACGTTTTGGAAGTTAAATATGGATCAAAACATGAGTCAACAAAAGCGCCCTCTGACCCTCCGAGATGTGTCCGAAGTTTCAGGTGTATCAGAGATGACGGTGAGCCGCGTGTTGCGCAATCGAGGCGATGTCTCGGCCGCGACGCGGGAGAAAGTGTTAAACGCAACCAAAACCCTGGGCTATGTGCCAAATAAAATTGCTGGGGCCTTGGCCTCTCAGCGGGTGAATTTAGTGGCGGTAATTATTCCGTCTTTGTCAAACATGGTTTTCCCCGAAGTGATGACCGGCATATCCGATGCGCTGGATGACACACCCTTGCAACCTGTTGTTGGCGTGACCAATTATCTACCCGAACGTGAAGAAAAAGTCCTCTATGAAATGCTCTCTTGGCGCCCCTCCGGCGTGATCATTGCAGGGCTGGAGCAATCAGAGACGTCACGCGCGATGCTCATAAACTCCGGTATTCCAGTGGTGCAAATCATGGATATTGACGGCGAACCCATTGATGCCATGGTCGGTATTTCCCACCGGCGCGCCGGGCGCAAAATGGCAGAAGCGATTTTAAAGTCTGGGTACCAAAATATCGGGTTCATGGGCACACAAATGCCGCTCGATCATCGGGCCCGCAAGCGTTTTGAAGGCTTCACCCAGGCCTTAGGCAAACAGGGTGTCGAGATTATGGATCAGGAGTTTTACACCGGCGGTTCAGCATTGGCCAAAGGCCGCGAAATGACCGCCGCAATGATGGAACGCTCCCCAGAATTGGATTTTATGTATTATTCCAATGATATGATTGGTGCAGGTGGGCTTTTGCATCTGCGCGAACAAGGTATAAATGTTCCCGAACAGATGGGTTTGGCGGGGTTCAACAAAGTCGAACTGATTGACGGCCTGCCGCAGAAATTGGCCACGATGGACAGCTGTCGTTTTGAGATCGGTCAAATGGCAGCCAAAATTATTGCGGCGCGCAACGATCCTTCGCTGGAACCTATGAGCAATGTGATCGAGCTATCACCGAAGATCGCCTATGGTGACACCCTACGACGCAAATAGTTAAGGTGGGTTGGGGAAAATCACCGGGCGATCGCCAGCCTGCCATTCGGGGTATTTTGTCATGATGCTGACAAAACGGTCCGACGCCAAAAATCTGGACAGCCAGCGCTGCAGGTTTGGCCAGGGTTGGGCATCAAACCTGCTGCGGTCACTATTGGCAAATTGACGTATGAATGGCACAATTGCCATATCGGCCAGGGTGCATGTTGCGCCAAAAATCCAATCTGAGCTGGCAATTTGCGAATTTAAATCCAACAAAAATTCCGCCGCCCGTCCGCGCTCTTGTTCAGGATCTAGATCGGGATAGCGCACGGCATATTTCGTATGATCCAACGCGGTTTTGAACGGCCCGTCACAGCGCGCAATCCACTCATATCCCGCCTCCGGCATGACCAGCCAGCTTTCTGGATCTGATTGATCCAAAGCCCAAAGCATTACCTCAAGGCTTTCCTCAATCACCACAGAGGGCGTCACCAAAACAGGCACGGTGCCCTTCGGAGAGCTGGCGAGGAATTCTGGCGCCTTCTCCCGTAACACGATCTCCCGCAGCTCCACCGTTAAGCCAGACGCCAAAATCGCCACCCGAGCACGCATAGCATAGGGACAGCGCCGAAAGCTGTATAAAACTGGCGACGACGCATCCAAGCTCACGCGGCGCGCCCAAGCAATTGCGTGCCAGAAGTTGCTGTGATCTCTGCAGAAACAATCTGACCTTCCGGTTGAGCCTGATCAAAAGTCACTTCCGCAAATTGTTGTGTGCGACCCATCGTAGGACTCTCCATCAACACGCTGTGAATTTGCCCGATCTGCGCCACAAGATGGCGCTCAACCTGCGCCTCTCCTGCCTGGCGCAGGCGGGCGGCGCGGTCTTTGATGGCGCGACCATTCACCTGCGGCATGCGGGCGGCAGGCGTGCCATTGCGCACAGAATAGGGAAAGACGTGTAGCCACGTCAGGTTGCAATCCTGCACCAGCGCCAAGGAATTCTCAAAATGGGCTTCGGTCTCCGTCGGAAACCCCGCAATAATATCCGCGCCAAATGTCATCTCAGGGCGCAGGCACAGCGCCTCCTCAGTGAACCGAATGGCATCGTCGCGTAAATGTCGGCGTTTCATGCGCTTCAAAATGAGATCGTCGCCGTGCTGCAAGGACAGATGCAAATGCGGCATCAAACGCGGCTCTGTGGCAATGGCCTGCATCAATGCAGGGTCCACTTCAATGGAATCAATCGAGCTAATCCGCAGGCGGGGCAAATCTGGAACCAGTTTTAGGATCCGAAGCACCAAATCCCCCAAGCGCGGGGTCGCTGGCAGATCTGCGCCCCAACTGGTCATATCCACACCCGTTAGAACAATTTCCGCATAGCCGCGATCCACCAATCTTTTGATTTGATCCACCACAACCCCGGCCGGCACAGAGCGCGAGTTGCCGCGACCAAATGGGATTATGCAAAAGGTACAGCGGTGATCACAGCCATTTTGCACTTGCACATAAGCGCGGCTGCGGGTTCCAAAGCCGTCGATCAAATGGCCAGCTGTTTCGGTAACGGACATGATGTCATCCACCTGCACCGGCTCCGTGCCATACTCTCCCGCCAAGCCGGCCCAAGTTGCAGGCTGCATTTTTTCCATATTGCCCAGCACAGCATCCACTTCGGACATCTGCGCAAAACTCTCAGGCTCAGTCTGCGCAGCGCAGCCTGTGACAATCAATTTTGCTTGCGGGTGTGTGCGGCGCAGCTTGCGTATATCTTGCTTGGCTTTACGCACCGCTTCCGCAGTCACGGCACAGGTATTTACCACAACCGTATCAGTGAGTCCCGATTGACTCACCAGCTCTTTCATCGCCTCGGTTTCATACATGTTTAATCGGCAGCCATGATTTGAAAAGACTGGCACATTCATTGGAGGCTCTCCAAAAACTGCACGGTCAGCACGCCATCAAACACATGCATAGTTGCGCCTGTCATCCAAACACCATCGTCGCACCAATCGATGTCAATCAAACCACCGTCAAGCTGAATTTCAACCCGCCGCCCAGTGAGGCCCAAACGCGCCGCCGCGACCGCTGTGGCGCAAGATGACGAGCCAGAGGCCAAAGTCACCCCCACACCGCGCTCCCAGACCCGCATTCTCAGACGGTTCTTTCCGGCAACATGGGCAAATTGCACATTGGTGCGTTCAGGAAACAACGGATCATGTTCAAACCTTGGCCCCAACTGCTCCAAATCTACTGCATCCGCATCTTCAACAAAAAACGTGCAATGCGGGTTGCCCATGCCAGTTGCCGTCGGCTGGCCGTCAAGCGGTAAGTGCAAAGTCTCCATTTCCCGCGCCAACGGCACCTCATCCCATGCAAGCAAAGGCTGGCCCATATTGACGCTGACCAAAGCGCCCTCCTGACGCGCATGCAAGATGCCGCGCTCCGTAATCAAAGAGAGAGTCTGCCGCCCCAAACGCTGCATCTCATATTGCGCGACGCAGCGCGTGGCATTTCCGCAAGCACCCGCTGTCGAGCCATCGGCGTTGAAAAAGGTCAAGGCGACATCCGTCTGCGGCGAATCACTTATCACCGCCAGCTGGTCAAACCCCACACCCAGATGTCGATTGCCCAATCCGCGGGCAATTTCTGGCGAGATCAGTGGCCCATGCCCGCGCGAATCGACAATAACAAAGTCATTGCCGAGCCCATGCATCTTCTTAAAGGAAATCTGCTGCGTCATGATGGCCATATATCGGTGTAATTAAAAGGAATCCAGTAATAGATCATAATAGCCCTTGACCCCGCCCTCTACCCTTTCTAGACACCGCCGCAGTGGGCCCTTAGCTCAGCCGGTAGAGCAACTGACTTTTAATCAGTAGGTCGATGGTTCGAACCCATCAGGGCTCACCACTCGTACAAAGGTTTAGGCTTAGCGGCCTAAGCCTTTTGTTTTTCCAACCAGACATTCAGCTAGATCAAGCCGCGCGGTTCAACGCCCAATCACGCGTCACGGGCCTGCATCTGCGCGCCTATTTCCGCCACGCATGTGCATACCTGCGAAACCAATGCAATCGGTGTGATTTGACGTCCTATGCGCCTCCTCGCCTCACCAGCGCGCCCGCATGCGCAATCCGTCCAAGTGGATGCAGAGCTGCGGACCTTGTGGAATGCGCACGAACCCCGTGCACGCGAGGCCCAAGCAGCTCAAACGCGTGCAGCTGTATATACCGAATGCCGCCGTTTGGGATGCAACCTTGCCAATACGCGATGCCGCTACAAAAAAGAGCGACGCCGAAGCGCCGCTCTCTCTATGGGTAAGTAGGTTTCGCTTAGAATGCGATTCAAACCGATAGCTGTCAGATCGTTATTCTCACCAGCTTTGTCATGCATTGCTGCGAATGCAGATGCGCCACCACCAAGATCGTAGTCAAGGATGAATGTTGTGGCATCTGTTTCGTCAGTTGCGAAGGATGCTGAAGTGGCACCAGCTGCGTATGCAACAGAGAAGTCCCACTCGTCACCGCAGGAACCGGCAGTGCCTGGACGGATTGATGTGTAGCCATCAGTGATGCCGCCCATTACGTATGACAGACCAAGTGTGTTGTCATCTTCGGAACCGTCTGCTTTTGACTCGTCCTCAACGGAGGCTTTCAGCGTCAAGTCACCCATTGCGTAGGATGCAGAGATCTTTGATGCAGAACCGCCGTTATCATCGTTGTCTGTGCCAGTAGCTGTCAACGCTACACCAGCAAAAGTACCACTGAGTGAGTAGGAGTTAGTAAAGTTTTCTTGGTCGGTTGTTGCTGCAACAGCAATACCTTGTACTGTACCAAACAGTTTCATGTCTTCTTGCTGAGTGTCGTCAAACAAAATGCTGTCGCGGCCCTCATACATCTTGGCCAATTTGTATTGCGCCTCGACATCTCCTTGAGACGCCGCCTTTTGATGCCATGCCAGTGTCTTTGCAGGGTGTTACATGACACTCTGACCATGCTGATAAACACGGGCAAACATGTTTGGAGAAACTGCCGCACCCATGGTTTCACCCGGCTCAATATCCTGCGCATAGGCCATGGGTACGCAGGCCAACTAAAGGCACATCACTGCTGAAATTTGGTTGAACCGTCACATAGCATCCATCAAAGTAAATATTAATCAATTATTTACATCCAAACCCAATGAGGTGAGGGAGGGAATTGTTAATCCAATATTAACTTGACGGGAAATGCGATCAACGAAACTCAATGGAATTGAGCCGTAAAAGTTACTTTATGGTTAATGCGGAAAGGCGCCCGCAGGCGCCTCCCCCAGGGTCCTAAGCCTTGGCACGGGCGCCGGTTGGATCATAAAGCGGCTTCATTGACGCTTCCGCGACAACCCGCGTTCCAGCGACGTCGATTTCATAACTGGAGGCCAAAACTTCAGCCACGCTCTCACCGGCACAGGGCACATATCCCAAGCCAATTGCGCCACCGAGGTGATGACCATAATTGCCAGATGACAGGTAACCTACAATCTCACCATCCCGCAGCACCGGCTCATTGTGGTACAAAAGCGGCTCTGGATCGGTCAGTTTGAACTGTACCATGCGCGCATTCAGTCCCGCTTCCTTCTTGCGCAGCACCGCATCACGACCGATGAACTCAGCTTTGTCCATCTTCACCGCAAAGCCCAATCCAGCCTCTAGAACATGGTCCTCGCAAGTGATGTCATGGCCAAAATGTCGAAAACCTTTTTCGATACGGCAGCTGTCCATCATATGCATGCCGCAAAGTTTTGCATTCATTTCTTGCCCAGCCTGCCACAGTGTTTCAAAAGCATGGCCCGCCATATCTGTGCTGACGTAAACCTCCCAGCCCAACTCGCCCACATAGGTGACCCGATGCACCCGTGCCAGCCCCATGCCCAGCTCAATTTCTTGCGCCGTCCCAAAGGGATTGTTGGCATTGCTGAAATCATTGGGAGAAACCCGCTCTAATAACTTGCGAGCATTTGGTCCCATGACAGCCAAGACACCTTCACCCGCCGTGACATCAGTTATCACAACATTAAACGCCCCTTTGTGGCGCATCATCCAGGTCTGATCGGCCAGACGGGTCGCAGCCGGGGTAACCACCAGATAACAAGCTTCAGACAAACGGGTGACGGTCACGTCGGCCTCTATCCCCGCCCGATCATTCAAAAATTGCGTGTAAACAATCTTGCCCTGGGGCACATCATATTGACCACCACCAATGTAATTCATGAAGGCACAAGCATCCGGCCCTTCCACGCGAATTTTGCCAAACGAGGACATATCATAAAGCCCAAGATTGTTGCGCACCGCCTTATGTTCGGCTGCGATATTATCAAAGAAATTTTGCCTCTTCCAACTGTAGGCATAGCTGGCATCTTGCCCAGGATTGGCAAACCAATTCGCCCTCTCCCACCCGGCCAATTCACCAAAGACAGCGCCGTTTTCCTTGAGATGATGATGAAACGGCGTACGCCGCACACCGCGGGCTGTCTTTTTTTGTAGATAAGGGAAGTGATCGGCGTAAAGTAAGCCAAGCGTTTCCTTCGAGCGTTCAAACAAATAATGTTTGTTGCCCTGAAACGGTTGCATCCGACCGATGTCTACATCCCCGAGATCAAAGGGTTTTTGACCGTCTTCCATCCATTGCGCCAGAGCCTGCCCCGCACCGCCGGCGGATTGAATACCAACAGAATTGAAGCCGGCAGCCACCCAAACATTATCCATCTCCGGCGCCAAGCCAAGATGATAGGCGTCATCGGGGGTAAAACTCTCCGGTCCGTTGAAAAACGTGTGGATTCCCGCAGAACCCAGCATCGGCATGCGCGACACTGCTTTTTCCAAAATTGGCTCAAAATGGTCGAAATCTTCCGGCAATTGATCAAATTCAAAATCAACCGGAATGCCTTCGATGGCCCAAGGCTTTGAAACGGGCTCAAAAGCTCCAAGGAGCATTTTTCCAGCATCTTCTTTATAGTAGGCACATTCATCTGGAACCCGCAGCACAGGCATTTGGCTCAGTCCTTCAATGGCCTCACTGACGATATAAAAATGCTCACAGGCCTGGAGCGGAACATTAATGCTCAGCATCCGCCCAACCTCATGGCCCCACATGCCGCCACAGTTGATTACATTCTCGCAGTCGATCGCGCCACTCTCGCCATTTTGATTTTCCCACTGTAAAGAGGTGATCCGCCGCCCCTCGCGTGTCACGCCCATGGCTTTGGTTTGCTCAAACAACTGCGCACCCATCTGCCGCGCGCCTTTGGCCAGAGCCAGCGCGATATTGGCCGGATCGCCCTGTCCATCCAGTGGCAACCAAACTCCGCCCGTCACCCCATCAATATTAAGATGTTCATATTTTGCTTTGACCTCAGCTGGGCTGATCTCTTCCACATCCACCCCGAAGGCCCGTGCCATAGCCGCTTGACGATAGATTTCCTCCCGGCGCTCTTTGGTCAGAGCCACGGTAATCGAGCCGCAACGTTTGAAGCCCGTTGCAACGCCGATCTCCGCTTCCAAATTGCCATACAGCTCTTGGCTATACTTCGCCAATTTCGTCATATTCGCCGTCGCGCGCAGCTGGGCAATCAAGCCCGCGGCATGCCAAGTTGTACCAGATGTCAATTGCTTGCGCTCTAGCAAGACAACATCTTTCCAGCCCAATTTGGCCAAATGATACGCCAATGAGCAGCCAATAACACCGCCACCTATAATGACCGCGCGCGCTTTTGTCGGAACCTGAGCCATATCCATCTCCTATGGAACTTAAACTTATGTGCTAAATGACCCCTAGGGGTACATCTTCGCGTATTTTTCTTTGTAAAGCGCAATCATGTCCGCCTCCGTCACCCCGTCATCATAGGGCGGGGTAGAGAGGGGTTTGACCTCGTTCACCTTGATCACAACAATGGCCCGTATGCGCGCGGATAAATCGCCCCAGAGCGTGTGCCACTTGGGAAAAATCTCCTCAAAATCTGCACTGCCCCGTCGCAAAATTTGCGTGACGCCACGCATCCGCCAGCCTTTGCGGCAAAAACTATCAACAAAATTCACCTCCACCTCAGGACTGTGGCCAATGTTGCTGATGGTGCCGGGCGAGCGAATTTCGGCAAAGGCAATCTTGTGCTCATCCAAAACAACAAAGGTTCCTTTTGGCGAAACAGACGGCCGCCCCCCCGATGTCACAGAGGCGACAAACCCCAATCGCACCTGTTCAATACAGGCCACCGCTGAAGCGTTCAGCATCGTCTTAATCTCCCAGTTCCTGTGCGAGAAGCGCAATATGCGCCGGACCCACCTCACAACAACCGCCAATAATTTCCGCCCCGCTTTTGGCCCAATCGCGCGCAAAGGCGAGATACTTCGCCGGGCCTAAATCGGTTCGAAATTTCAGCAGATCCACCGTCGCATGGATCGAATTGAACTCCTGGTGAATACCCGTGAACCCATTGGCATAAGCGCCCAGATTAAACCCGTGACCGGCCAAGAGAGGCAGGCCCTGCGACACCGCCTCGGGCAGAGAGCAATTGATCAAAACTGCGGCCGGATTAAACGCCTTGAGCATCGCAATCGCATCGGTCAAAGGTTCCCCAGACCGCAGCTTGGTGCCATCACTGTCATCCACAGAGAGGGAGACATAAATCGGTTTGCCCGTCACCCCCGCGCCCATCAGCCCCCCACGCGCTTGATCTACTGACGCCATAGTTTCCAGAATGTGAAAATCTACATAATCCGCATGAAGCCGTGCAATATCTGCATATATCTCAGCAGCCTGCTCGGCGGGTGGCGCCTTGTCTGGTTGATAGGAAAAGCCAATCGGACCGATTGAACCGGCCACCTTTCCAGATCCATGGGCATCTCTTGCCGCCACAGCCAATTCACAAGCCAAGACTGTCATAGGCCGCAGTTTATCAGCCAAACCTTTGCTCTCCAGCCGGTCTGGCAGAACAGAATAGGTGTTGGTGGTGGCTACCTGCGCACCAGCTGCAAAATATTCATCATGCACGGCACGCACCATGTCAGGAGTGTCGAGCAAGGCCTGCATGGACCACAAATCCGTGGCCTTTCCGGCGCGTTTCACCAATTCTTGGCCCAAACCGCCATCGAGAATTATCATCACATCTGCTCCCTATCAGCTGCGCAAACGCGCATTGTCTGGATCCCAAAGCGGTTGATCCTCCTGCACCACGGCTTTGCAGCGTTGGCCGAAAATTTCTACCTCCACTTCCGTTCCCGGCACGGCCAAATCAGGGCGCAGCATGGCCAGGGCGATGGATTTGCCAACACGGTGGCCAAAATCACCCGAAGTGGTTTCACCCACCACCGTGCCACCCTGCCAAATTGTTGACATATATGGCGCATCATAAGCGCCCGCCTCAACGATCAGCATGGCAAAGGCTTTCTTGCGCCCTTGTTGCTTTTCGTTCCGCAAAGCAGCCTTGCCGGGAAAGTCTTGCGGCTTGTCCAATTTGACAAATCGCTCAAGTCCCGCTTCCAAAAGGCTGTAATCTGTCGACAGATCGCCTTTCCAAGCACGGTACCCTTTTTCGATCCGCAGGCTGTTGAGCGCATACATGCCAAAGGGTTTGGCGCCGGCCGCAATTACAGCATCATAAAGCGCTGGGATTTTAGCGTTTTGCGCATGAATTTCCCAGCCAAGTTCACCGGCAAAAGAGACCCGCAGAAGCGCGCAATCCTGCCTGGCCAGCTGTGCCGCTTGATGCGTCAACCACCCCAAAGACAGATCCGCATCGGTCCCCATTTTGGTTAAAACCTCGCGGGCTTTGGGACCTGTGACAATCAAAGTTGAAAAGTCTTTGGTATGGTCCACCAGCTCCAAACCAGCCGGCAGATCTGACTTGAGCACATCATAATCGTGCCATTGCGCGCTGGCGGCGGTAATCAATGTGAAATGCTCCTCGGCGTGACGCACAACTGACATCTCTGTCAAAATCCGGCCGCGGTTATCGGCAAAATAAGCCAGGTTCATACGGCCAATCTTTGGCAGTCCGCCGGTGATTTTACCGTGCAAATATTCTGCGGCGCCGTCGCCCGTGAGGTTGAAACGGCTGAAGCCGGGCAAATCCAACACGCCGCAATGATCGCGCACGGCCTCGACCTCTTGGCGAATACGTTCGGCCCATGGGCCCTCACGTTCCCAAGTCTGGGTCGCCTCATGGGCGGTGTCATCTCCCGGCTGCGCAAACCAATTGGCCCGCTCCCAGCCGTTATAAGCCCCCATTACGCCACCGGCCGCACGCACCTTATCATGAACAGGTGAGAGTTTCTTATCCCGTCCTGCGGGCCATTCGTGATGCGGGAAATGCATGGCATATTCATGACCATAAACTTCCATGGCCTTGCGGTCACAATAGTCTTGATCTGTGTAATCAGTATGGCGGCGCGGATCGACCGCCCACATATCCCATTCGGTTTCCCCTTCGGTGATCCATTCCGCCAAGACTTTACCGGCCCCGCCGCCTTGGGTGATGCCAAATGTAAAGACGCAGCCTTCATAAGCGTTCTTCACACCGGGCATAGGCCCGATGAGTGGAAGCCCGTCGGGCGCATAGGGAATTGGGCCATTGATCACCCGACCAACGCCTTGAGAGCCCAAAATTGGAACCCGCGCCATCGCGTCTTCCATATACCACTCCAAACGTTCCAGATCGTCAGGATAGAGCTGGAAGCTGAAATCCTCTGGCATCGGGTCTTCGGACGTCACCCAATGGGCTTTGCAATTGCGCTCATAGGGACCAAGGTTCAACCCGTGTTTATCCTGCCGCAAGTAATAGGAAGAATCCACATCCCGTAAGAGGGGCACTTTGCGGCCATTGGCCTCTGTCCATTCCTTCAATTCAGGAATTTCTTCAGTTAAAAAATATTGATGGCTCATCACCGTCATGGGAACGGTCCGACCGCCGTAGGGTTTGAACCATTCACCCACGCGCTGCGCATAATAACCGGCACAATTGACCACTTTTTCGCAGCGGATATCACCCTTGTCCGTATGGACAATCCATTCATCTCCCACCTGTGTGACCCCAGTTGCCGGGCAAAACCGCTGAATACTGGCGCCCATATCTCGCGCCCCTTTGGCCAGTGCTTGAGTGAGCTGGGCGGGGTCAATATCACCGTCATCGGGATCCCATAGCCCGCCTGCCAGATCATGCGTCTCCAAAAAGGGATAGGCATCTTTCATATCTGAAACGGACATCATCTCGATGTCCAAGCCCTGATACCGGCCCATTGTGCGCGCGCGCTCAAATTCCAGCATCCGGTTTTTGTCGTGAGCCAGTCGAATAGAGCCCGTGACATGATAATTCATCGGGTAATCCACCTCTTCGGCCAAACCAGCATAGAGACCCAGAGAATAGCGCTGCATATTCATAATCGCCCAGCTGGTCGAGAAAGACGGGCAATTGCCCGCCGCATGCCAAGTTGAACCGGCGGTCAGCTCATTTTTCTCCAGCAAGACACAATCGGTCCACCCGGCTTTAGCCAAATGATACAGGGTCGATACGCCAACAACGCCGCCCCCAATAATGACAACCCTTGCCATGGTTGGAAAATCACTCATTTTGGTCTCCCTAAGTCAATGATCAAACGGGCTGCCAGCCCGCCGAGTAAAATTGCAGATATTTTGTTCAGAACGCCAGCGCGCGCCCAGCGCCGCCGCGAAATAGCCAGACCCGCCACCAAGGCAGAGCGTGAACAACGCCCCACATTCACCAAAAATATTGTTCCAAGGATCAAGATCTGCACCCATATGGAGCCAACGGCGGGGTCAGTGAATTGCGGAATGAAGGCAAAGATAAAAAGTGCGGTTTTCGGGTTCGATACATTGATGAAAAACCCACGCCGCGCCACCTGCCAAACACCACGGGTGCCGCGCGCCCGCACCACTACGTCGCTGCTTCGCCAAGCCTGCTGTGCCATCCAAGCCAGATAGGCCGCACCTAAGATGCGGATGGCGTCATAGGCCGCAGGATGCGCCAATAATAAAGCTGACAGCCCAGCGGCCGCTGCTAAAATATGCACCACAAAACCAAGATTCACACCGAGTGCCGCTGCCACACCAATGCGCGGACCGCCGGAAAGACCACTGGACATAATGAACAGAAAATCTGCTCCTGGCGTGAGGTTTAAGATCAAGCCAGCAATCACAAATCCGGTGATCAGCGCAGGCTCAAATCCCCAAAGCATCTCCCACATCATTGCGAAGCCTCCCTCATGCCGTGCTTCGCATCGAACCGGCGCCAAGCAAAAGCCCGTAGGCGATAAAGCAAACCGCCAGCCCGCGCCGCAGCGAGACATTGAAGACTTTGGCCATGGCTGATTTTCCGAAAGCGGCACCCAAAGCTGTATAGCCCGTATAGGACAACGCAGTCAGCCCCAGAGCCGTCGGCATAATCACCACCATTTGATCCCAAATTGGCACATCCGGCTGAACAAATTGACTGAATGCGGCTAAATATCCGGCCACCGACTTTGCGTTGATCGTCGCAATGGCCAATGCCCGCCCATATATGGAACCTGGCGCTGGATTGAGCTTGAGCGGTGTTCCGGCCATTAGCCAACCGCGAATGCCAAGAAAAATCAAAACAGCCGCGCCGATCAACTTGGCCAGGGAAAAGGCTGTGGGGGATGCCAAGAGCAGCGCGGTGATGCCATAAGCCGATAAGATCAAGAACGCAGTCGCTTGAGTCAAAATCGCCAAAACGGCCCAAAGACCTCGGCGCAGGCCATAGCTCATGCCGTTGCTGATGCAATTGACTGCATTTGGGCCAGGGGTTGTCACGAAAACCACCCAAAATCCTGCAAATATGATCCAGCCCTGAAATGTCATCAATACACCGGTGGCGCGATCACCCAGATCACCTGGCAGGGTTTGTCGGTTGGATTTTCCCAGCGGAAAAATTCGCCTTTGACACGAAAACTGTCACCCGGCGCCAAAAGGTAGTCTGCATCGCCAATCCAAAGTTTCAATTGTCCAGAAAGAATATATCCCACTTCCTGAGTGGGGCGGGCGACAGCAGGGTATAGCTTTGCCCCAGGTTCAAATGTAGAATGAAGCATCTCAAAATCATCGGTTAAATCGGGTGAAAGCAGCTCTTCGACCAACCCAGCTTCCCGGCTGCCAATAGGGCGCCTGCTGTTTTTACGCACCACATAGCCAGCCTCATCTGCAGGCGCGGGACCAGACCCAAACAAAGACGAGATCGACACATCCAAGGCCCGGGCCAAATCACGCAGATCATTAATCGCAGGCTCAGACATATCTCGCTCAACTTGGCTCAACCACCCCACCGAGCGCCCAAGCGTTTGCGCCAGCTCCGCAAGGGTCAATCCCCGTGCCTTACGCAGCGCCCGAATATCGGCCCCAAGGGTGTTTAGATCTGTCTGTCCTTGCAGCATCGCGTGAAATTTTCCGATATTTTTTCATTTCCAAGCTTATCGTTGGCAGAAGCCGTGAAAAAAAGCAACAAATTTTCACCGGTAACTATCTGCTAAAAACCGAGGCAAGAATAGCCTCCAAAGCCTGCGCATCTTCTTGGGAAAAAGCATCTGGTTGATCGCTATCGATATCTAATACAGCTATCACATCACCCGTGCCGTTAAACACAGGCAAAACCAACTCAGATCGGGTCGAGCTGGCGCAGGCAATATGGCCCTCAAATGCCTCCACATCCGGCACCAATTGCGTGGTTTTCAAGCGCGCTGCTGCGCCACAAACCCCACGTAAGAACGGAATTTGCAAACACCCATGCCCGCCTTGATAGGGACCAATCTTGAGCATCTCCGGTCCAGTTACACGATAAAATCCCGTCCAATCAAAGCGGTCATCACTGTGATGCAGCTCACAGACCACACTGGCCATAAGAGCGATTGTATCGTCCTCGCCAGCACAAAGGCTCGCGATGTTTTTTCTCAACTCTTCATAATTCACCCGAGCCATATCCGCAGCCTTTATACGCGTTCAATGGCAATGGCAGTGCCCTCGCCCCCGCCGATGCAAATCGCCGCAACACCGCGCTTGAGATCATGCCGTTCCAAGGCGTTCAACAAGGTCACCAAAATTCGTGCGCCAGAAGCGCCAATGGGATGGCCCATGGCGCAAGCGCCACCATAAACATTTACAACATCCGGGCTAAGTTCCATTTCATGCATGAAGGCCATGGGCACCACAGCAAAGGCCTCGTTGACCTCCCACAAATCCACATCCGCAACAGCCCAGCCGAGGCGATCTAAAAGTTTACGGGCAGCAGGAACCGGTGCGGTGGTGAACCAACCGGGTGCTTGTGCATGGCTGGCGTGCCCCATGATGCGCGCACGCGGCCTGTAGCCCTTTGCCGCGAGGCCAGAGGCATTGGCCAAAACTAGAGCCGCCGCCCCATCCGAAATCGACGAAGAATTGGCCGCTGTCACTGTGCCGCCCTCTCGGAACGCGGGTTTTAAATGTGGAATTTTATCTGGCCGGGCATTGCCGGGTTGCTCATCCATGACAACCTCAACCGTCGCTTTGCGTCCCACCAATGTCACCGGTGCAATTTCGGCTGCAGCGGCGCCGCTGGCCTGCGCCGCCAAGGCACGCTCAAGGGAGCGCAGTGCATAGGCATCTTGCGCGGCACGGGAGAACTGAAAATGCATCGCACAATCCTCAGCGAAGGTGCCCATCAAGCGCCCTTTGTCATAGGCATCCTCGAGACCGTCCAGAAACATGCTGTCTTGCACCTGCCCATGGCCGAGCCGCGCGCCACCGCGCATTTTTGGCAGAAGATATGGCGCTTGGGTCATGCTCTCCATTCCGCCTGTAACCATCGCCTGACCGTGGCCCAAAGCCAATTGATCATACCCCATCATGGTGGCTTTCATGCCCGAGCCGCACATTTTATTAATCGTGGTTGCAGGCACATCTTCGCCCAGCCCTGCAGCAAACCCCGCTTGCCGAGCTGGCGCTTGGCCCTGCCCACCCGGCAGGACGCAGCCCATCAGCACTTCATTCACATCATCCGGTGCAACATCGCCGGCTGCAAGCGCCGCTGCGATCGCAACACCGCCCAACTGACTCGAAGGTGCATCGGCCAAAGCCCCTTGCATCCCACCCATAGGCGTACGGGCCGCTCCTACGATATAAACATCTTCCATGACGCGCCTCTTTTTAACATTTTCCACCTACTTATGACGCGGCCAGCACCTTGGGAGCAAGGCTTTGCATCAGAAAATCACAAACCTGACGCAGCCCCCTCGCCTCCGCCGCATTATCCGCTATATTCGAATGAGCTCAATCTAAAAGGCTCAACTGCACATGCGCGATTTTCACCTCCCCGGCCGGTCGGCCGTCTTTGCAACCAATGGCATGGTCGCAACCTCTCACCCTTTGGCCGCCGCCACTGCGATTGATATTTTAAAAGCGGGTGGCAACGCAGCGGATGCGGCGATTGCAGCGGCGGTTTTGTTGGGCATCTGTGAGCCGCAAATGACCGGTATTGGCGGCGATATGTTCGCCCTGGTCCAAAAGGATCCAGCCTCTGAGGTTGTCGCCCTCAACGGATCTGGACGCGCGCCGCTGGCTGCAAATGCAGCTGCCTTGCGCGATGCAGGGCACGGCACGGTCCCACTGCACAGCGTCGATGCGGTGACGATACCCGGCGCAATGGACGGATTTTGCACCCTAGCAAAAGATTTCGGCGCCCTGCCCCTAAAAGAGACCCTCGCGCCTGCTATTCATTATGCCCGTGCAGGCGTGCCCGTTGCCCCAAAAGTTGCCTTTGACTGGGCCCAAAACACGCAGGCGCTGCAAGGATCCGCGCGCGACACATATCTAACCGCTGGCGCAGCGCCAAAACTTGGGCAACTCTTCGCCGCGCCTGGGCAAGTGGAGGTTCTCGAGCGGGTGGCTGCAGAAGGCCGCGATGGGTTTTATACCGGCGCAGTTGCCGAAGATATGCAAGCCAGCCTGCGCGCGGCAGGAGGGTGTCACAGTCTTGAGGATTTTGCCGCTACCAAATCCACCTATGGCACACCGCTGCGCGCCTCTTATAAGGGTGTTGAAATGCTTGAGCATCCCGCCAATGGTCAGGGCGCAACCGCCCTATTGATGCTCAATATGATGAAACATTTTGACATCGCCGCAATGGCACCTTTCGGGACAGAACGGGCGCATATCGAAGCCGAAATCTCCAAGCTGGCCTATGATGCGCGCAATCGCTTTATTGCCGATGGCGATTATGCCAGCCGCGTTGATCATATGATGGCCCCCGAAACCGCCGCGCAGCTCGCCAGATTAATCGACCCCAACCGCGCCATGGCAAATCCGCATGGGCTGTCCGAAGCGATCCATAAAGATACGATTTACATTACCGTCGTCGACAAAAACCGGATGGCCGTTTCATTGATCTACTCAATCTTCCATGCCTTTGGATCCGGAATTGCCTCAGACAGATTTGGAATCTTATTTCAAAATCGCGGAGCGGGCTTCTCGCTTGCCGCCGGCCACCCCAATGAGCTGGCCGGCGGCAAGCGCCCTATGCACACGATCATCCCCGGCATGCTGGCCGAAGGCGGGCGTATCACTATGCCCTTTGGAGTGATGGGCGGCTCCTATCAATCCAACGGCCATGCTCGTTTCCTGTCAAACATGGTAGATTTCAACTTGGACCCACAAGAGGCGATCGATGCACCCCGCTGCTTTTCAGACGCAGGCACGATGAAAGTCGAGCGCGGATATGGGCCGCAGGTCGCTCAAGAGCTGTCCGATATGGGCCATAAGGTCGAAATACCCGACGGGCCAATTGGCGGCGCTCAGGCAATTTTAATTGGTGCAGACGGCGTCCTGCAAGGCGCATCTGACCCCCGCAAGGACGGATGCGCCTTGGGCTATTAATTCAACTGAAACTGTAAAGGATAGGCGCCGTTCTCAAAAGGGCCAAAAATATCCTCAATATCAGGGTGATCCACTGGGTCCCCCGATATATCCGCCACAAGATTTTGTTCGGAAACATAGGCAATATAATAGCTTTGATCGTTCTCGGCCAACAAGTGGTAATAGGGTTGATCCTTCACCGGCCGCGCCTCTTCCGGAATGGCTGCATACCATTCGTCCGTATTGGAAAACTCTGGATCCACATCGAAAACGACCCCGCGAAACGGGTGTTTTTTATGCCGGACGATTTGGCCCAAATGATATTTCGCTTCAGCTTGCAAAGGTCACCTATGGTTTGAACCTTCTTTTACGCGGATTTGGATCCAAATGTCTATGCGATCACGCAGAATTGATACCCATGCGTGCCATAATTTCGCAATCAGACGAATGGCTGCCAAAACCGTGGCACCATTGCAAAATTCCCGGAATGACGCTATTAATAAACGCAAAAGCTGGCCAAATTAACAAAAAGTGACCGCACCCATGAGCAGTATTCTTCGCAGCCTCGTTCTGATCACCCTTCTGGCGGGGTGTTCTTTTTCTGGTGGCAATTCAAATCCGCCACGGAATCTAGACAATGCCTGCTCGATATTAGATCAGCGCCGCAGCTTCCTGCCGGCCTTTCGTGCGGCCAAACGCAAATATGGCGTGCCAATTTCGACGCAAATGGCGATAATTTGGCAAGAAAGCAAATTCAAAGCTAATGCCAGAACACCAAAGAAATATATACTCTGGGTCATTCCAGCCGGTCGTCAAAGCTCGGCCTATGGCTATGCGCAGGCGCTAGATGGAACTTGGAAAGAATATAAGAAAAGCGCAGGCCGCTGGGGCGCCAGCCGCACCAATATCCGTGATGCTGCAGATTTCATGGGCTGGTATATGGCGCAAAGCCGCCGATCTCTGGGCATTCCGATGTCCGACACGCGCAACCAATATCTCGCCTACCACGAAGGCCGGACCGGTTATCGCCGCGGATCATACAAATCCAAACGCTGGCTGATTAATATCGCAAATGGCCTCAACCGCCGGGCGGCGATGTATAAGAGGCAATTGATCAGCTGCGGTAAGGGATAGCAGCCGGATTTGCCAACAGGTCGTAAGATCAAAAGAGCCTGTAACTTGGATCGCAAAATTTCGATTTGAGCGGAGCATCTGCGCCCAAACCTAGTGTTGCCCGGTGATGCCACTGGCCTGGGAATATCTGCAATATGATTTTATTATGCAGAGGTCCTTTGCAAGCTATTGTCCTAAGGCATTGAGTCACCCGCGACACACCTCAATCGCTGCGTTTTTGCATCTCGTGTTGGATGTTGAACAACATATTCGACAGCCTCCCGCCTTGGGTCAAACTGTCTAAAACGATATGGGTTCGGCCGCCAGAATTGTCTTGCACGACCCATTGGCGCAGCTGCACTGGCTTGGCGGTGAAAATCAGTTGGATGAAACCATAATCAGGGTTTTCCGGATCCTGCAGCGTCACAGCGGTTTGCGACTCGGCCTCGAAATGCGCGACCACCATATCACGTTGCGCCAAATCCACCGTCCGCTCCAAAACCAGGCTCAGCGGTGAGTGGCGCAGCGGAAACCGCAGTGGCTCATCGCGGGATTTGGGATCAAAGACCGCCACCTGTCCGCCGCCAACCACAACCAAAGTTGCCTCTGGCGGGTCATATTCAAAACGAATGCGTCCAGGTCGCCGAATGAACAACCGCCCCGTAGAGGTTTCTCCCGTATCCGTGACCTGTGAAAACTGTGCCTCTGCCGTGGTCATGGCATTAAAATACGACGATATTTCGTTGAGGCTGATTTTTTCAGCTGCAACTGGCGTGGCGAAAATGATATAAAGGGCGGTGATGGGTCTCATTTCACAATCCTAGCCTGTTTTCCAAAAGGCGTGAAGCCCGCCCGCATCACGATTGCCTCACCGCATCACGTGCTCAATGGTGCTCTGGCATCAAGATTTCCCTTTTGCCCACATGATTTGCGGCGCTAACCAACCCGTTCTCTTCCATCTGCTCGACAAGCCGCGCAGCTTTGTTATAGCCAATCGCCAATTTTCGCTGGATGTAGCTGGTGGAACATTTGCGATCTTTCGCGACGATTTGGACGGCGGTGTCATAGAGCGCATCTTCTGAATCCGTATTGCCGCCAAGCCCTAGCACCGCATCAATATCACTCTCGGTCCCCTCGCTCGGACCCTCCAGAACTCCAGAAAGGTAATCTGGTGGGCCGAAGGTTTTGAGATGATTGACCACATCTTCCACTTCTTCATCGGAACAGAAGGGTCCATGCACGCGCGTGACTTTGCCGCCACCAGCCATGTAAAGCATATCGCCCATGCCCAAAAGCTGCTCGGCGCCCATTTCACCCAAAATGGTTCGGCTGTCGACCTTTGAGGTCACTTGAAAGGAGATACGCGTTGGGAAGTTGGCTTTGATTGTCCCGGTGATCACATCCACAGAAGGACGCTGTGTGGCCATGATAATATGAATGCCTGAGGCCCGCGCCATCTGTGCCAAACGTTGGATACAGGCTTCAATTTCCTTGCCCGCCACCATCATCAGGTCCGCCATCTCATCGACCACAACAACGATATAGGGCAGCGTTTCTGGTTTGAATTTTTCGGTCTCAAACAGCGGCTCGCCCGTGCCTTCGTCAAAGCCTGTTTGCACCGTGCGGCTGAACATTTCACCCTTGGCCTGAGCATCTTTAACGCGGCTGTTGTAGCCATCAATATTGCGCACGCCCATTTTCGACATCTTGCGATACCGCTCTTCCATCTCCCCGACAGTCCATTTCAACGCCACCACCGCCTTTTTAGGGTCAGTGACAACTGGGCTGAGGAGATGGGGAATGCCATCATAGACGCTGAGTTCCAGCATTTTCGGATCAATCATGATCATCCGGCATTCTTCTGGTGTCAAACGATAGAGCAAAGATAAGATCATCGTGTTAATCGCAACAGATTTTCCCGAACCGGTGGTCCCAGCAATCAGCAAATGGGGCATTTTCGCGAGGTTTGCCACAATTGGCTCACCGCCGATGTCTTTGCCAAGTGCGAGAGGTAGACGCATATTCGAATCCCCAAAATCACGCGCAGACAAAATTTCACGCAGAACACACATCTCGCGGCTCTCGTTGGGCAGCTCAATCCCGATCACCGAACGGCCCGGCACTGTGCTCACCCGCGCAGAGAGTGCGGACATAGAGCGCGCGATATCATCCGACAGACCTATCACCCGGCTTGCTTTCAACCCGGGTGCTGGCTCCAATTCATACATCGTCACCACCGGCCCGGGGCGCACGCTGACGATCTCACCTTTGACGCCGTAATCATCCAACACGCTTTCCAACATGCGCGCATTGCTCTCCAGAGCATCGTCACTCAAGACATGCCGCTCAACCGAGGATGGGCTCATCAACAGACTCAGAGGCGGTTTTTCATAGGTTTGATCTGGGGTCTTGGGTTCCAGATTCAATGTTGGCTGTGCTTCGGCAATCGCTTGGCTGGACGGTTTGATTGGTCGTCGCACGCCGTGTTGCACCACTTGCTTATGCGAAGCGGTGAGCGGGGGTTCAGCTACATAGTCAGATTGCATCGGGGCCGCAGGATGCACCTCAAAAACCTCAGCCTGATCTTCCATGAAGGGTGCTTCTGGCGCAGGGTGCTGCAAGATTATCGGCTCGGGACCCGTGGGACGACCGGGTTTGGCGGTGACAATTGGAGTTTGGCCCTGTGCTGCCATAGCCACTTGCGGATCGCGCGCACGAATGGCCTCAACGATTTTTCCTCGAATACGATCCTGAATCGGATCCTCTGCCTCACCCAAGGGGCCCGGCAAAACTGGCGCTATCAGAGATTGCGCCGGCTTCGGCTCAACCCCGCGCTTCAGAACCCGCGCAAAAAGTGATTTCGGCTGGGGCTGTCCTGGTAGAGCAAGATCCAAAGGAGCGTTCGGCATCGCGGGATTGGCTCTGTTCACAGATGCAACGCGCGCTGTTTCACTTAGTGACATAGGACCCATATTCGGATCGCTGCGTTCAGCAGTGCGGCGCTCTTGACGGCTGCGCATGACGGTCCAGCCATGCACCAAAACGTAAATCAAACCCAAGATAAGCCGGCTGCCCAGCAAGCTGGTAACGCGAAAAAAGGTTTTTATCTCACAGAAGATTAACCCGGTCACATAGCCGCCCAGGATCAAAACCAAAGTTCCCAACACAAGAGCCAAAATATTTGCGCCCAAAGTCACCGATCCCGGTAGAAATTGCAAAATCATGAAGAGAACCGTGTCACCGAACAAGCCGCCCATCGAAAAACTGTGTGACCAACTGCTGATCGGTGTAAGCGTTGCCGCGTAAAGGGCACAAAGTGCCCAAAAAATTGGCGCATAGACCAAACGCATCAGCATACGTTCCGCACCAATATGCGCGATCAGCCTTAGACCCCATGCTGCAAATGTCAGAGGAATGCCCCAACTGCCGAGCCCCATGATCTTGATCAAGGGCGCCGCGACAATGGCACCAATCTGCCCAAACCAATTTTTAATCTCTGGGCCACCGGCCGAAATCCAGGCCGAATCCTCAGGTGCATAGCTCGCCAAGGCCAGGGCAAAGGCCACGCCCGCCGCCAAAACAATCAGCCCGAGCGCTTCAACGCCCCGTCTTTCTAAGAAAGCCTGTGTCGCTGCGTCCAAAAACGGATCGCGTCCGCGGGTTGGATAAGCCATATGTACCTCAACATCATTTATATAAGCAGTCGCGCAAAATAGTTAATCCGCGCTGCATTTCTTCTTTTGGAGCCACCAAAGCGACCCGAATATAGCCGGACCCAGGGTTCTGCTCATTTGCGATTTGCCCCAGATATGATCCTGGTAGCACCCGCAACCCCGTTTCGGTCCAAAGTTTCAATGCAGCGGCTTCGTCATCTTCGACGGGCAGCCACAAGAAAAACCCGGCTTGTGGCGAATTATAGGACTTAATTCCAGCAAAAATGCGATCCGCCACCTCAAATTTGCCACAATATAGTTGCCGGTTGGCAACAACATGATCTTCGTCTGACCATACCTTAGCAGAAACATCCTGGATAGGTCCAGCCACCGGGCAGCCAGCATAGGCGCGCAACTGTTTGATCTGTGAAATATTTTTAAATCCCGACGCTACAAAGCCCGAGCGCAGCCCCGGAAGGTTCGAGCGTTTCGACAAGGAATGAAAAGCAACCACCCGTTCAGGATCTGCCCCCATTTGCGCCGCCACCTGCAAAGCACCGGGCGGTGGGGCGGTTCTGTAGATCTCGCTATAACACTCATCGGCAAAAATCTTGAAATCATAAGTTTCCGCCAGCGTGAGCAATCGAGTCCAATAGGCCTTCGAGGCGACAACCCCTTGCGGATTAGAGGGTGAGCAAAGAAAAAAGACAGACGTTTGGTTAAGATCGTCGGGCGTCAATGCATCCAAATCCGGCAAAAATCCACTTTCTGCCCGCGCTGGCAAATACATCGATTGCGCGCCGATCGCCATAGCCGCCACCGTATAGACCTGATAAAATGGATTTGGAATCAATATTTTGGATCCCGTCTGACCCAGGGCCACGACCCCATTAAACAAACCTTCACGTGTGCCATTGAGCACCATAACTTGGCTGTCCATATCCAAATCAATTGCGTAACGACGCCGCAGAAATCCCGTGATTGCCTCACGCAATTCTGGCGTGCCATTATTGTCGGGATAGCTGTTGAACCCCTCCATCGCCTCAACCAATGCCGGTACAACCCAATCGGGGAATTTATGTTTTGGCTCGCCGATGGTCATATTGATGACCGGACCACCCGGCGCCTGGCCATCCAACAGATTGCGCAGACGGGGCCAAGTGGCGGTCGGCAAAGCATCAAAACGGGTGGGCATCATAAAGTGTCTCCTCTTGCGCTCAGGCGTAAGGCAGCCAGACGATCACTGCAAACCAAAACCATCGCTAAGCCAATGCATTTTCCACCGCAGCGCCCAATCTAAGGAGATGGTGCTCTTGCAGAGGCGGACAAACCATCATGAGACCGCATGACGGAACGCCCGTCGGAAGCGTCAAAGCGCAAGCGCCCATGAGATTTCCAATGCGGGTGTTGCGCAGAGCCAGAAGGTTTTCTGCCACATAATAATCATGATCCCGTCCCAATCTTTCCATATTCGGCGGCAGGATCGGTGAGCTGGGCATCAAAACTGCGTCAAACTCTCGGGTTGCCGTGTAATAATCTTCGCGCAGCCTGTCTAATTTTTGCCAAGCAGCAACATAATCTGGCGCTGAAACATCCGCTCCGCCACGAAACCGCATCAAGATCTCTTCATACATAAGGTCTGGATTGGCTTCTATTGTGTCTTTCCAAGCGCCATAAGCTTCAGCCGCGAATAGAACTCCTGAAAGTGCCAAAGCCTCTTGCACCTGCGGAATTTCAATCCGCTCAACCATAGCACCCATCGAGCGCAGACGATCTATCGCCATGTCGAAAGCGGCGCGCGGTTCCGGGCGCAGCGCATCTAAAGCCACCGTGTCACAGATCGCGAAGCGCCGCCTCTCCAACGTGCTGTTGGTCAGATCCGCAGCCTCGCTGCCCTCCAGAACCGCAAGCGCCAAAGCCGAATCCTCAACCGAACGGCACAGCGGCCCAACCGTGTCAAAACGCGCGCAAAGCGGAACCACCCCCTCCAAAGATAGGCGCCCACTCGTGGTTTTCAAACCTACCAAATCATTCCAAGCCGCCGGGATTCTTACGGAGCCTCCAGTGTCAGATCCGATCGCCAAGGGTGCCAAGCCAAAGGCAACAGACGCCGCCGCCCCAGAAGACGATCCACCTGACACAGCGTCATGATCATTCACACAAGGCGGAGTCGCTGTTCTGGGATTATAACCCAAACCAGAGAAGGCCAATTCGGACAGATGCGTTTTCCCGAGGCAGACCAGCCCCAACTCCGTCGCGCAGCGCAGCACCTCGCAATCTGTGGACGGCATACGGTTTTTGAGCAAAACACTGCCGGCTTCAGTCGCCACATTTGCGCTGTCAAACAGATCTTTCCAAGAGACCGGAACCCCATCGAGCGCAGACTTCCGTTGACCCAGTCGCACCCGCTCAGACGCCGCCTGCGCCTCTGCCAAAGCTCGGTCACGCGTCACCGTAGTGTAAATCCGCGATGTGAAGGGATGGGCATCAATCGCATCAAGATAGGTCTGCGCCAGATCAACGGGGTCGATATCCCCCTTAGCAATTGCGCGGCCCAATGCTGCGGCACTCATGTTTAACCATCGTTGCATCTCTGATCCTCCTGCTTCAACGTCAGGCTAACGATGTCGCACCCCCTCGACAATATCCCTTTGCTGCCCCATGTCTTATCCATGGATTATGACGTTATCATCGCGGGCGGCGGGCTCAACGGCCTCACTTTGGCTTTGGCCCTAGACAGTGCTGGCATCGCAACCGTGGTGATCGACGCATTTGCGCCGCAAGAGAGTCTCAGCCCAAAATTTGATGGGCGGTCATATGCGCTGTCCGCCGCCAGTCAGAAAATGCTCGACGCGCTGGGACTGTGGGAGGATCTGGCACATCACGCCGAGCCTATGCTGGAAATAAAGGTCAGCGATGGCGCCGCCGGCGGAACCCCTTCGCCCTTTGTCATGCAATTTGGCGATGAAGATTTCAGTCTAGGTCCGATGGGATTCATGGTGGAAGATCGACACCTGCGTGTGCGTTTGGCTCAGGCCGTGAAAGCGTCTAACGTGACCCTGCGGAGTGGGCAGACCATCACCAATCAGACCATCCACTCCACTCATGTCACCGTGGTGATTGACGGGCATCGCCCGATCACAGCTGCAGTTTTGGTCGGTGCAGACGGGCGCAACTCACGCACCGCCCATACGGCGGGTCTGACGCGCACAGGATGGGATTATAACCAATCCTCTTTGGTATGTGCCATCTCCCATGAGAAACCACATCACGGGATTGCCCATCAATATTTCATGCCCTCCGGCCCCTTGGCTATTCTGCCCCTGACACAAAATCGCAGTGGCATTGTCTGGACGGAGCAGCAGCAAGTCGCGCAAAACATTCACAGCCTCAGTGATGCGGATTATCTTGACATCCTACGCCCAAGGTTTGGCGACTTTCTCGGTAAGATTTCTCTTGCGGGCAGCCGGTATATTTACCCGCTTTCACTATCCACAACCCATCGCATGATCGCCCCTCGGGTTGCTCTTGTTGGTGATGCTGCCCATGCAGTGCATCCGATTGCCGGGCAAGGGCTCAATTCTGGCTTTAAAGATGTCGCCGCTTTGGCAGAGGTGCTTTGCGACACCAAGCGGCGGGGTCAGGATCTCGGCATCCAGACCACGCTTGCGGAATACCAAAAATGGCGCGGGTTTGATAATGCCCTGCTGTGCGCGGCAACCAACAGCTTCAACAGATTATTTTCCAACAACAACCCGCTGCTTCGCGGGATCCGGGATCTTGGCATGGGGCTCATCAATGCCGCGCCTAAATTGCGAAAGAATTTTGTTGCCACCGCCGCAGGAGCCGCGGGAAATCCACCACGTTTACTGCGCGGTGAGCCGCTTTAGGGGCTAGGCTTCATCTACTTCGCGGGCTTCGCTGACCAACATGATCGGGATACCTTCGCGAATTGGATAGGCCAAATGTGCAGATTTTGAAATCAGTTCCTGAGCGCCTGCATCATAGATCAACGGCCCACCTGTTTGAGGACAAATCAATGCCTCCAACATTTTTCCATCAATGTCACTCATTGTAAGAAATCCTCATCCGCTCCACCCCGCAGGGCAAATTCAAGCAATGTTGTTAAGGTTTCTCGCCGGGTGCTGAGGCTCGGCGCTTCAAGCAAGGCTTGCTTGTCCTCGGGTTCAAACGGGCAAAGCATGGACAAAGAGTTTATCAGCAACTCATCATCGGCCTCCTGCATCGTGTCCCAATCGGTCGAGAGCTGCCGATCGTCAAAATAGCGTTTCAACGCGCCCATGAAGCTAGCTCTATCGAAGTTTTCGTCCCGTTCAATCTTGCCCAAGTCGCGCTCAAAACTGGCCCAAGACACATGGCATCGACGGTATGGGGTAAAACCTTCCACCTCATCTTTAATCCGAAATCGGCTCATGCCCGAGAGCGTGACCATATAGCGGCCATCTTCAGTTTCCGAAAACTGGTTGAGCCGCCCAGCGCAGCCGATTGAATGCAGCCGTGTCTCGCCATCTCGTGCCTGATAGGGCTGAACCATGCCGATCAATCGGCTTGAGGTTTTCATACAATCCTCAATCATGCTGAGAAAACGTGGCTCGAAGATATGCAATGGCAGCTTGGCACGCGGCAACAGCAGCGCCCCCGGCAAGGGAAAAACGGGGATCACGTCCGGCATATCGAATTTAAATGTCATGATGTTTAGCTAGCTCGGCTTGGGCATCATGCAAATATTAAAGACGATAGTTTACGACGCCCATTCAAAACAATGGGATCATTTGCTGGTAAAGCATCAAAAACGGTGAAAAGTTGGGTTTTCGCTGCTGCCTCATTCCATTCGCGATCTCTGCGAAACAGCTCCAAAAGGTGATCGACCGCCGCCTGCGCATCACCCTTCGCGTGGAGCGCGATGGCCAAGTCAAACCTTGCTTGATGATTGTCACCCTCTGCCTCAACAGCAGCTTGCAATTCCCCCAAAGGCCCCGCTCCTGAGGCTTGCTTCGCCAGCGCCAATTGCGCGTATATCGCCTCAAGATCTGGTGCATTGCTGATGGCTGCGGGAGCGCCGTTCAGGGTCGCTTCTGCTTGCTCCAAATCACCCTGCGCCAGATAGCATTGCGCCAAGCCAGCGTAAGCGCCCACAGTCGATGGCTCTTGTTCCAATATCGCAGCAAAGGTTTGCGCCGCATCTTGGATATCACCATCAGCCAACATCTCTTGAGCTGCGTTCAGAGCATCTTCAAGCCCACCATCCGGAGCACCATTGCCCATAGCGGAAACGCGTTCGACAAAGGCTTGGATTTCCGATCCGGGCACCGCTCCTTGAAACCCGTCAACTGGTTTTCCCTGCCAAAATGCATAGACGGTTGGAATGGATTGGATTTGCAACTGACCTGCAATAGGCTGGTTTTCATCCACATTCAGCTTCACCATCTTCACCGCGCCCTTCGCCGCAGTGACCGCCGCTTCCAAAGCCGGGCCCAGAGTTTTGCAAGGCCCGCACCATGGCGCCCAGAAGTCCACTATCACCGGCACGGACTGCGATGTCTCGATCACATCTTGCATAAAGCTCTGTTCTGATCCGTCTTTTATCAACGTATCGGCTTCGGTTGTCGTGGCGGCCGTGTTCAGTTCCAACATGGTAAATTCCTTTTAAGTTAGGCTCTATATGAGTGTCTTAATGGCGTTTGCCAAGAGCCCTTACAAATCAAAGCTGGCAAAAACAGGCGCATGATCGGACGGTTTCTCCCACCCCCGTGCCGCACGCAGCACCCGACTGGAATGTGCCGAGGCCGAAATATCTGATGTGGCCCAAAAATGGTCCAAACGGCGCCCTTTGTCCGCTGCATCCCAATCTTTTGCGCGATATGACCACCAACTATAGAGCAAGCCGTTAGGAATATCCTGCCGGGTCACGTCCACCCAATCGCCTGCAGACATCACATCATTGAGGTGCTCTACCTCGATCGGTGTATGGCTGACGATTTTGAGCAATTTTTTGTGATCCCAAACATCGTCTTCACGGGGCGCAATATTCAAATCTCCCACCAAGATCGACCGCTGTGGTTTTTCCGCCGCAAAAATATCTCGCAACTCAGTGAGGTAATCGAGTTTTTGTCCGAATTTCTCATTTGTCTCCCGATCCGGCACATCGCCGCCAGCGGGTACATAGTGATTGTGGATGGTCACCCCATTGGGCAAACGGCCTGCCACATGCCGGGCGTGGCCCAATTGCGCCAGATCCAACCCCCCCGCATCCTCGAGCGGAAATTTGGACAAGATTGCCACGCCATTATATCCCTTTTGACCCCGCGCCACCATGTGAGGATACCCCAAATTCGCAAAACCTGCAGTTGGGATTAACTCAACGGGGCTTTTGCACTCTTGTAAGCATAAGACATCAGGGGCCTCATCGCGGAGCAATTGCAAAACAATCGCCTCGCGTAGGCGCACCGAATTAATATTCCATGTGGCGAGGGTGAAGGACATGCGCACAGCTCCGTTCCAATTTGATCCCAATTACTTATAGAGCATGACACCCGGCAACCAACCCGTTTTTGTCAAAAACTTTTGAGGAATGGCACATCATATCGAAAGGGCGTATTCGAATACTATGACACAATTGCCAACATATGACTATGAACGCATCCTTCAGGAGCAAGGCTGCCAGTGGATTGCCGGTGTAGATGAGGTCGGGCGCGGCCCGATCAGTGGTCCTGTCTTTGCAGCCGCTGTTATTTTGGACCCCAAACATATCCCAATAGGGTTGAACGACAGCAAAAAACTCTCGGCCAAAAAACGCGATGCTTTGCTGGAAAGCATTCTGGCCCATGCGGATGTTTCAGTGGCCAGCGCCTCAGAACGTGAGATCGAACAGATCAATATTCTGCGCGCTGCGCATCTGGCAATGGAACGTGCGGTGGCAGGGTTGAGGCAAACACCAGATCATGTTCTGGTAGATGGCAATATCATTCCACGCAATCTTGAGCTCCCCGCCACGGCTTTGGTCAAAGGGGACTCTTTATCAGTGTCTATCGCAGCTGCTTCAATTGTGGCAAAAATTAGGCGTGATATGGTCATGTGTGATTTAGCGCAACAGTTTCCCGGTTATGGTTGGGAAAAAAATGCCGGATACCCGACAGCACAGCATCTAAAAGCCCTCCAAGATTTCGGGGTGACCCCACACCATAGACGAACCTTCAAACCAGTACACAATATCTTGTATCAAGGAAAAATTTAAGCTGCTGATAAGAAAAAGAAATTGACGCCGATTCGTTCCTGACTCATCCTACACCCAACCAACGAGTGCGAAAATGCACCATGGACAGAGGCAGAAAAATGAATCAAAAACCGAATGAAACGGCAGTCGATGGGCTGCCGATGAACGCAATTATCGATGGCGACTGCATCGATGTCATGAACTCACTCCCGGAAAACAGCGTCGATCTAATCTTCGCAGATCCGCCCTATAATTTGCAGCTCAAATCAGATCTGCACCGTCCGGATAACTCCAAGGTTGATGCGGTCGACGATTACTGGGATCAATTCGACAGCTTTGCAGCTTATGACAGGTTCACCCGCGACTGGCTGAAAGCGGCAAGACGAATTCTAAAGCCCAATGGCTCAATTTGGGTGATTGGAAGTTATCACAATATTTTCCGGGTTGGCACAGCCTTGCAAGATGCAGGCTATTGGATCTTGAATGATGTGATCTGGCGCAAGTCCAACCCCATGCCAAACTTCCGCGGCAAACGCTTTACCAACGCGCATGAAACCATGATCTGGGCCTCTAAAGCTGAAGGGTCAAAATATACCTTCAACTATGAGGCGCTCAAAGCCATGAATGAAGGCATTCAAATGCGCAGCGATTGGGTGCTGCCGATTTGTAATGGGCATGAGCGGCTTAAGGATGAAAACGGTGACAAAGCCCATCCAACACAAAAACCGGAAAGCTTGCTGCATCGGGTTCTGCTCGGGGCGACTAACCCCGGCGATGTGGTGCTCGATCCATTCTTTGGCACCGGGACAACGGGGGCTGTGGCCAAAATGCTGGGCCGTGACTTTATTGGAATAGAACGCGAAGAGGCTTACCGAAAAGTGGCCCAAAAGCGCATTGACAACGTGCGCAAATACGACAGCGATGCCCTGGCGGTCAGCGTATCCAAACGCGCAGAACCTCGGGTCGCTTTTGGCCAGCTCGTCGAGCGCGGTATGTTGCGGCCGGGTGAAGTGCTCACCAGCCCACGCGGCAAAGAGGCCAAAGTGCGCGCCGATGGCACCTTGGTCAGCGGCGAGGCTGCTGGCTCCATCCATCAAGTGGGCGCGGTGCTGGAAAATGCACCATCCTGCAACGGTTGGTCCTATTGGAATTTCCGTCGCGACGGCAAAACGGTCTCAATAGATCTGCTGCGCCAGCAAATTCGCTCGGAAATGCGTCAACGCCCCAATTAACCCAATATCAAAACAAAAGTTTCGCCTGTGCTTGCATATCTATACCAAGCGGCACCTTATGCCCCGCCGGTCTGGTGGGGCATTTTTTATCGCAGCAAAGGGTTTGCGGCCTTGTTATTTGGGGTCCAATCCGCATTCTCCGGATAATACATCTTGCGCCAGCGCCGCACCTGAGGGTTCATAAACCGGCGAAATCGCCAAGAAAACATCGCCATCATGGCCATGATAGGATAGCCAAACGCCAGTTGCGGTACCGCCTAAGACGGGTAGGTTTGCAACAAGGGATAGGGGCGATCTGGTTTGTAATGATGGTCAGAATGACGCTGCAGATTGATCAACAACCAATTGGACGCCTGATGCGCCGCATTCCATGAATGCCGCGGCAAGACATGCTCATAGACGCCGTCGTCCAAATGTTTGCGCGTCAATCCGGAATGCTCAACATAGTTGATCAATTCCAGCTGCTAGACTGCAACAAAAGCCGGAAAAGCAAAGAGCAGCCACCCTGCAAAACCGCCAATGCGAAAAGCCAAAACTACAAAGCCAGCCTGCAATACAACATATCGCAACAGCGAATTCTTTGGATAGAAAAACCCGTGCTCGGCACGGCGCAGCATGGCCCGCTCCATGCGTATTGCAGAAAAAAGCACTGCGTCAGGACCCTGGGAAAGAACTTGTAAAAACTCTCGTTATAGCGTGCGGTGACCGGGTCCCGCGGGGTTCCGACATACCGATGATGCACCAGCAAATGCTCGCTGCGAAAATGCGAATCAAGCACCATCGCCAAAAGCACATCTGCCATCCCGCGCTCAACCGCAGTTTTTTGATGTATCATTTCATGGCTATAGTTGATGCCAATCGTACCAGACATCACACCCAAGCTATAAAATAGCCCTAATTGCTCCCAAAAATTCAAGTGACCCGATTGCAATACGTAAATCAATAAACCAAAAATGGTGACAAATTGGAAAGGTGCCCAAAGCAAAGTGGCCCATCGGTAGCCTGCCAAAGCCGAGACATTTGTTGCTGGATCTTCATTGGCGATAGACAGTCCAAACGCCAAATCAAGCAGCTAAAACAAATACCAAGCCACCAGCGGGGTCAACAAAACCCAACAGTCGCCCCAAATTGCGCTCAACCAGATCAGCGGGAACAGCAAATAGGACACCCAAAAGGGTAAAACCTTGCGCCATTGCCCAATCTCAGGCATCCGGCTCAGATCAGCCATTGTTCAATCCTTTAAATATGCGGCGCATGATCGCCCTCAATCCGAAAAATATAGAACCACCACGGGGCTCAAAATATATTACCAGCAAAACGCGGCCCTGAATGATGCCACTTTGAAAATTTATGACCAAAATCAGACAAATGTTTGCGGATCGACCTGACAAGGCCGGCTAGATCTCTGCAGCTGCCATGCTCCAAATCTTGCGCATCACCGTGGGAAGGTCTGCGGGACGGAAGTCCTGAGCGGCAATAAATGTTTGATTGGTTTGGTGGGCCTCAACCTCGGCCACCATAACCAACAGACGCAGATGAAAATGCGTAAACGTATGGCGCACCTCGCCCGGAACCTCGACCCAGTTCGCCTGTATCGGCGGGATCGCATCTGTCAGAGTTTCACGCCAGTCACTCCCCGGCCAGCCCAGCATACCACCCAACAAGCCGCGCTCTGGACGCCGCTCCAGGAGCACAGCCCCATCGCTGCGCCGAGCGACATAAGCGGTCCCAAAGCGCGTGGGTTTTTTCAACTTTGGTAATTTCCACGGCAGGTCCGCCGCAGTACCAGCTTTACGCGCAGCGCAAATACTATGCCATGGGCAAAGGGCGCATCGTGGTGATTTCGGCGTGCAGATCGTAGCGCCCAAATCCATCACCGCTTGCGCATAGTCGCCAGGCCGCGCCTGGGGCGTCAGGCTTGCAGCAAGTGACGTTAGCGCGCCCTTCGATTTTGGCAGGGGCGCATGGAGATCAAACAATCGCGCCATGACCCGCTCAACATTGCCATCCACCACCGTTTCTGCGTGGTCAAATGCGATCGCAGCAATGGCGGCACTGGTGTAGGGGCCGATACCCGGCAGGTTTTGCAAAGCTGCACGATCTGCCGGAAACTTTCCACCATGCTCAGCCACAATAACGCGGGCGCATTTCAACAAATTGCGCGCTCGCGCATAATAGCCAAGCCCTGCCCAAGCCGCCATCACCTCGTCATCTTCAGCAGCAGCCAAATCCACCACCGTCGGCCATGTCTTTGTGAACTTCTGGAAATAAGCTTTTACCGCCGCCACGGTGGTTTGCTGCAACATGATTTCAGAGAGCCAAATACGATAAGGATCTGGCTGCTGCCCAGCCGCGCGCGCTGACGGGCTGACACGCCAAGGCAACTCCCGCGCGTGGGCATCATACCAGGTCAAAAGCTCGGTTGAGTTCATGTGATCACGCAAGTTTGAGTATCTTTCTACAAAAGTGGTGGCGTTGCCTCCAGCTTCAGGTAAAATAGGGTAAATCAGAAAGGGTCAGCAAAATCGATGCAAAAAAACGCAAGCAGATCTAAAAAACGCGGCGCTGGCTTTCGGCGCACCTCTGCTTTGCTCGAGCAAAAACTTCGAAATGCTGGGGAAACGCGTGGCTTTGCGATCACGCGGCTGCTTACCCACTGGTCTGAGATCGTCGGGGCGCCTGTTGCGGATATCTGCACACCCGTGAAGGTCAGCTACGCCCAAAAGGGATTTGGTGCGACATTGGTTGTTCTCACCACCGGCCCTCAGGCGCAGATGATCGCGATGCAATTGCCACAGCTTCGCGAAAAGGTGAATGCCTGCTATGGCTACAACGCGATTTCACGCATCCGCATCACCCAAACAGCCCCCGTCGGATTTTCCGATGGTAAGGCCCTGTTTGGGACCCAGCCCAAAAGCACCACCCCAGCACCCTGCCCCGCCGCAGCTCAAAAAGCCAAGACCATTGCGTGCGAGATCAAAGACGACGGCCTAAGAGCAGCTCTGGCAGCCTTCGGCGAAAACATTATGAAACATGAAAAGAGATCTTGAGATGAAAAAGACTTATGCAATCGGATTGGTATTTGTACTCGCCTTGGGCATCGGAGCTTACATGGTGCAAGCGCCCGCGCCCTCGGGACCAACGGCCCCAGGTTTTGGGGCCGCCAATGCCACACAAGCCGGTGAAATTGACACTTCCTCTATTCTTGAGATGACACTCGGAGCCAAAGACGCGCCAATTCAGATGACAGAATATGCCAGCTATACCTGCCCCCATTGCCGCACCTTCCACAAGGATGTGTTTCAAAAACTCAAAACTGACTATATCGACACAGGCAAACTCCAATTTACCTATCGTGAGATCTATTTTGATCGCTATGGCCTATGGGGTTCGATCATCGCGCGCTGCGGCGGGGCAGATAAGTTTTTTGCCATCACCGATCTTTTATATACCAAGCAATCCGAATGGACCAAAGGCACGCCGGCGGAAATTGCTGAGAATTTGCGCCGCATTGGCCTCACCGCAGGCCTCTCGCAAGAAGATGTTCAGAGTTGCTTTGCCGATGGTGAAAAAGCACAAAAACTCGTGGCGTGGTATGAGGCCAACCGGGCCGCAGATGAAATATCTTCCACCCCATCCTTCATTATCAATGGCGTGAAATATTCGAATATGCCCTACCCGGAATTGCAACAAATTCTGGATGCTCAATAAACGTCAAAGTTCAAGATTGATGAGTTTTTCATCGATCTTGGACCAGTCTTTTAACTCAAGCCGCACGGGCAGGGCCAAAACATTTCTTTGATGTTGAGCAGGCAATCTGGCCGCATCTTTTTCCGTGCACACCAACTGTGCATTCAGCTCCCGCGCCTTTGCGACCAGCCGCTTCATCAAGGGCAGCGACAGCGGTTCGTGATCCGACAAGGCTTCACAGCCCAAAATATTGGCGCCAAGATCGCGCAGGGTGGTGAAGAATTTTTCTGGGTGGGCAATCCCGGCAAAGGCAAAAACCGGCAGCCCCTGCCAAGGCATGCCTGTCAACAAAGGTTTGATCTGGCCCTCAACCCTTAAATGCGCATGGTCTGGGCCCAGAGCCGTAAATCGCCGCTGCGCGGCCGCCTCTCCAATTGACAGGCACAGATCAGCACGCGCCAAACCTTTGGCCAGCGGCTCTCTCAAAGGGCCAGCCGGTATACAAAACCCGTTACCAAATCCAAGGGCAGCATCGACAACAACGATTGAAAAATCTTTGCGCACAGAGGGATCTTGGAAACCATCATCCATCAAAATCACATCTGGCTTTTGTGCCAAAGCTAGGGCCAAACCCTCGACTCTTTTGCGAGCCACAACCACAGGACAAAAGGCGGAAATCAACAAGGGTTCGTCACCCACTTCCGCCGCACCATGTGTTTTAGGATCCACCAAAATTGGCACAGCGACAGTGGCGCCATAGCCGCGCGATAAGGCAACAACCTGCCGGCCACGCTTCTTGAGGTGCTCGGCCAATGCAATAACCACGGGCGTCTTCCCCGTGCCTCCAGCATTGATATTTCCGACGCAAATTACCGAGCAGGGCGCATCAAGCGCCTGCGATGCACGGCTTTGCCGCCAAGCCGTTGCCGCGCCATAGAGGCGACCCAATGGCCAAAGGCCATAGGCCATGACCCCTGGCGGTTGATGCCAAAACTGCGGCGTGCGTATCATTGTGCCGCCTCCCCAAGGCCAAGTTTTTGCAAGGTGATCTCCACCAACCGATCCGTTACCTCTGCCCCTTCTGAGACAACCTCCCACCCCGCAGCGGCCATCTCAGCGCATTGGTCAGGTTCCATCAGCGCCGCCACGCGCTGGCTCAAATCTTGTGAAGTCTCCAAAGGCTGCGTCGCTCCGGCCTCCCGTAAGCGATTATAGGCATGTTGATTTTGGCCAATTTCGGACCCGTGCACAACCGCACTCCCTAGAGCGGCCGCAACCATCGGATTGGGTACATCGCCGCTCGTCAGACTTCCGCCCATATACGCGAGCGCCGCCAGTCGATACCAAAGGCCTGTGTCTTCACCCGATTCCGAGAGAAAGACTTGCGTCCGCGTTTCTGGCTCACCCTCTTCAGCCCGCGCATGTGTGGTCAATCCCAACTCAGCACAAAGAGCCAAGCAATCTTCAGTGCCTAACGGATCGAGCAAATCTAAAATCAACAGCATGCGATGCGCCTTACGCTGGGCTTGCATAAAGGCATCTATCACGACGCGCATTTCCTGATGGGGCACCCGATGCGCAAACCATACAGGCCGCCCCGCCAAAATTTCACCAATACGGTCCCGTTCACCCTCATCACAGCCCGACACCACGACACCACCAAGAAGTGATCCCAAAACCTCTATATTCTGAGCGGGCAAGCCAAGATTTCTGAGGCTTCCCGTAGACTCGCTTGAGGTGACAAAAGCATAGAATACAGTTTTCAAAGTCTGCCGCGCGATCGTCTTGCGCCAAAGCCAGGTGCGGCTCCACAGGGGTCGGGTTTCTGCGTTGATTAAGAGAGTCGGAATTGAGCGGCGATGGTTTAACCCAAACAATGCAGAGGCAACGCTGGCCTGCGCCCAAAGACACAAATCAGGCGAGGTCTTCGACAACCAAGCCAAACCCGCCTGAGCATCCGCCTCATCCAAAACCACCACATCCGGTGCAAAAGCACCCTCCGAGTCTGGGGCCGTCAGGACGTAAGATAGTGTTGGATCGCTCAATTGCGCGCGCATCAACACCTCACGAATTGCATCTACCGCCGCCGGTGTATTTGCGTGGGCCCATACCAGCGGGCGGTCTGTTCTGGCCTCTGTCGTCATATCCGCCCCTAGGTTAGACCCGCCATAAGGCCAGAGTGAATATCTCGATTACTCGCCACCATTCCGTTCAGCTGTGCCGCCGCGCTGTTAAAAAGGGGCGCCGCTCCAGTTTGATCTGTGGCCAGCCCCCCCGCCTCATTCACAATCAAACTGCCAGCCGCGACATCCCATTCCCATGTCGGCCGTAAAGTCAGCATGCCGTCGAAGGCTCCATTGGCCACCAAGCACAACCGATAGGCCAAAGAAGAGCGGAAACTGCGTTTTAAATCCGGAAAACCACCGGGCCAAAATTCAGGGTCAAAATTTGATTTAGCAGATAATATATCGGCCCCTTGGGTCTCAGCGCGCAGCGACACAGAGATAGGCGCGCCGTTCAGATAGGCGCCTGCGCCCAAACTTGCACAAAACATCATGTCCAACACCGGCAGATAGACCGCCGCCGCTTGAACTTGCCCAGCTTTGGCGACGGCCAAAGAATGCGACCAATGTTCTGTCCCGGCAATAAACGCCCGCGTGCCATCTATCGGATCAACAATAAACACCTTTTCTTTATGCAATCTTTCTACACCATCTTCAGTTTCTTCAGACAGCCAGCCATATTCGGGGCGTTCCAAGCACAACGCCGCAGACAGCATTTTATCAACTGCGAGATCCGCCTCTGTCACCGGGCCCGCATTATCAGATTTGTCCCATATCTCAGGATCTTTTTGAAAAAATCCCATGGCTATATCCCCGGCAGCACGGGCCGCTTGGGTTATGAGTTCAAGATCATTCACCAGCGATAGCCATTGATGGAACCAATAAGGACGGCACAACCCGCGACAGATGCACCCGTCCATCATTGGCAGGAACAATATTTTGCAGCATCTCCCGCAAATTTCCCGCGATGGTGCATTCATTGACCGGGTAGGCAATCTCACCATTTTCCACCCAAAAACCTGAGGCACCACGCGAGTAATCTCCAGTCGTGGCATTAATCGACGCGCCGATCAAAGAGGTCAACAAAAGGCCCGTGCCCATATCGCGGATCAAATCTTCTCGACTTTGCGGGCCTGGCGTCAGCGTTACATTTCCCACCCCCGGCGCGGGCGGCCCGGAGGGGCCACGCATAGCGGACCCAGTGCTTTGCAGCCCCAATTGCGCGGCCGTGGACAAATCAAGCGTCCATTGTTGCAAGATCCCATCTGCCACAATCGCTCGCTCCGCAACTGGCAAGCCTTCCCCATCAAAAGGGCGCGAGCCAGCGGTGCGTTTGCGATATGGGTTTTCCAGCAACGAGGTCCCCTGCGGCAAAACCAAACTGTGCATGTCATGTTGCAGCCAACTTGCGCCGCGCGCGACGGCCGATCCATTGCTCGCAGCAAGAAGATGCCCAATCAAACCACTGGAAATACGTTCGTCATAAAGAACTGGGAAAACGCCCGTGGGGGGTTTGCGCGCGCCTTGGCGCGCCACGGCCCGTTCACCGGCACAGCGACCAACCTCGGAGGCCGCACGCAAATCTGCGCGAAAAATCCGAGAATCGCCATCATAATCGCGTTCCATCTCTGAGCCAGTGCCCGCAATGGCGACACAAGAAAACCCGTGATCTGTGCGCGCATAACCCCCGCTAAATCCATTCGACATGCAAAGGTGAATGCGCCGCGCGCCAAAGGCCGCCCCTGCCGATTGGCATTGCATTACGCCCGAAACCGCTCGGGCTGCCGCCTCCGCTTCGAGCGCCGTCGCCTGCAATTGTGCCGCCGATGGCTCCTCTTCTGGATCGGACAGCTCCAGAGACTCCACGTCCCAATTACGGGCCAGCTGGTCAGCGCTGGCCTGACGCAAGTAAGCATCATCCGGCGCATGGCGTGCCATTTCAACAGCGCGCTGGGCCATAAGCTCTATGGCCTCCGCGCTGATATCAGAGGCCGAAACACAGGCCTGGCGTGCACCCAGCATGACCCGCAATCCGATATCAATCCCCTCTGAGCGCTCGGCCTGCTCAAGCTCGCCGCCGCGCACTTCAATGGAGTGCGATACCCCATCAACCACCATGGCATCGCAGGCATCCGCCCCGGCGCGTTTCGCGGCATCCAGCAGTTGTTGACCAAGGTCGACCAAAGATTTTTTCATTCTATGTCCTTTTCTGCTCCCTTGCTAACCAGCAATCGTCGGCCCTACAAGTCAGCGCGATTTTAGAGCGCCACATCGGCGGATAAAATGCAACTTTGCCCACAATGCGGCAGTCTGGACTTGAATGAACGCCGTAACCGCGTATCAATTCGCGAGACATCTCGCAGGCCTATTCCTGCGAAGGACTTGAAGGAAAAAATGATGACAAAAATCGGTCTCTTAGGCGCAGGGCGCATTGGCCAGGTTCATGCCCGTGCCGTATCATCGGTGCCCAACGCACAGTTGGTCGCAGTTGCCGACCCCATGCCCGCAGCCGCAGAAGCGTTGCGCGACACCTATGGCTGCGACATTCGTACGATTGAGCAAATCAAGGACTCGGCTGATATTGACGCGGTAATCATCTGCACCCCAACCGACACCCATGCAGATTTGATCGAGGATTTTGCCCGCGCCGGCAAAGCGATTTTTTGTGAAAAACCAGTCGATTTGAATCTGGCGCGCGTCAAGGCCTGCCTGAAAGTTGTGGATGAGACAAAAACTACTTTGATGGTTGGATTTCAAAGACGCTTTGATCCAGACTTTCAAGCTCTGCGCGCTGTAATTGATGCAGGCCAAATTGGCGCGGTCGAGATGGTCACATTGATCAGCCGCGATCCTGGCGCACCACCCTATGAGTACATCGAACACTCAGGCGGCATCTTTCGAGATATGATGATCCATGATTTTGATGTGGCACGCTGGATGCTCGGCGAGGAGATCGAAACGGTGCAGGCGGCCGGCTCTGTGCTGACCGATCCTGAAATTGGCAATCGCGGCGATTTTGACAGCGCAAATGCTATTTTGCGCACGGCCAGCGGCAAACAATGCACCATCAGCAACTCACGCCGCGCCACTTTTGGGTATGATCAGCGCATCGAAGTGCATGGATCGGACGGCTCCGTATCGGCTGACAACCATCATCAGTCGCGCGTCACCGTCGCCAATGGCACAGGCTATACCCGTCCGCCGCTGCTCGATTTTTTCATGACCCGCTATATCGCGGCATATGCGGCGGAGATCGAGCATTTCGTAGGCTGTTTAAATTCAGGGCAGCCACCTCGCACCAGCGGCTATGACGGGCTGATGTCTCTTGCCTTAGCAGAGGCGGCTTTGGAATCGGCACGCACGGGCCAGGCGGTACGGCCAGCAGATCTTTTGCGCCGCAGTTGAGCAAACGCACAGCCGCTCAGCGGATAACCCCCTTTTTGAAAGGTTAATGAAATGAAACTGATTATGGCCGAAGCCTCTCCCTTTGCACGGAAAGTCCGGGTGTTGTTGCGCGAAACCAACAAGCTCAAAGATGTAGAAGAGATCAGCATCGCGACCTCCCCTTTTCAAGTCAATGAACAGGCCAAGGCCACCAATCCAACCGGGCGTATCCCCTCTTTGACTCGTGCCGATGGGCCTGCGCTCTATGACAGCCGCGTGATCACACGCTATTTGGACGCAAAAGCCGCCTCTGGAATGTATCCAGAGGCCAGGCTTTGGGATGTGCTCACCGTTGAGGCTACGGGCGATTCGATGATGGATAGTGCGGTGAGTATTTCCTATGAACTGCGCTTGCGTCCGCAAGAGAAGGTCAGCACCGAATGGACCGATGCCCAATGGGCAAAAGTCATGGGCGGTTGCGATGCCTTGCAAAGCCAATGGATGGACCTGTTGAACGGCCCGCTCACCATGGCGCATATCAGCATTGCTTGCGCGCTGGGTTATCTAGATCTGCGGCATGACGCACGCAATTGGCGGCAAGGACATGACGCGCTTGCGGCTTGGTTTGCTGATTTCTCAAAACGCCCTAGCTTTCTGGAGACAAATCTCGACGGATAAACCTAGCCGCTACCGGGGCGGCACAGTGCAAATGTTACAAAAATGCGGCAAATTTGCACCTTGTAGACTGCGCCCGAATGTCCGCTGGACGCGGCGCTGTCCCTGAGCTAGGAACCGGATCGAGCGACCCTGCTTTTGCGGGGTCCGAGTCTTTGAGCCAGTCCTGACTGGCATTTAACTTGGAGGAACCTCGTGGCGCATACAGATGAACACGAAGGCACCCGTAGAGATTTTCTCTACTACGCGACGGCAGGTGCAGGCGCAGTAGCAGCGGGTGCAGCGGTTTGGCCTTTGGTCGACCAGATGAACCCCTCAGCGGATGTTTTGGCCTTGGCCGCGATCCGCGTAGATGTAGCCGACGTTGAACCGGGTACACAAATCACCGTTCTGTGGCAGGGCAAGCCAGTCTTCATTCGCCGTCGTACAGAGAGCGAAATTGAAGCGGCTCGGGCCGTTGATATGGGCGATTTGATTGACGGCAATGACCGCAATGACAACAAACCAGATCTTCCTGCGACCGATGAAAACCGCGCGCTCGACGAAAACGGCGAATGGTTGGTCATGCTGGGCGTTTGCACCCACTTGGGTTGCGTGCCCTTGGGCGATGGCGCCGGTGAATTTGGCGGTTGGTTCTGCCCCTGTCACGGATCACATTACGATACAGCTGGCCGAATTCGCAAAGGCCCAGCTCCAGAAAACCTATTGGTTCCAGTGGCCCGTTTCGACGGAGAAACAGAACTGGTTATCGGCAAGGAGAACGCATAATGGGCGGTATTCCACACGATCATTACGAACCAAAGTCCAAGGCCACAAAAGCGATTAATTCGCGTCTGCCAATCATCGGACTTTTGTATGACACATTGATGATCCCCACTCCAAAGAATTTGAACTGGATGTGGATTTGGGGCATTGTTTTGACCTTCTGTCTGGCCATGCAAATTGTCACAGGCGTTGTACTGGTGATGCACTACACCCCGCATGTCGATCTGGCCTTTGCGTCGATTGAGCACATCATGCGCGACGTGAACGGCGGCCATATGATTCGCTATTTCCACATGAACGGCGCGTCTTTGTTCTTCATTGCTGTCTATGCCCACATGTTCCGCGGTCTCTACTACGGCAGCTATAAAGCCCCGCGTGAAATCACATGGATCATTGGTATGCTGATCTATCTGTTGATGATGGCGACAGGCTTTTTGGGATATGTTTTGCCTTGGGGTCAAATGTCCTTCCATGGGACCGCTGTGATCACCGGCCTGTTTGGTGCGATCCCCTTCATTGGTGAGCCGCTGCAAACCTGGCTCTTGGGCGCCAGCGCCGTAGGCCAACCGGCGTTGAACCGCTTCTTCAGCCTGCACTACCTCCTGCCATTTTTGATTGCAGGTCTTGTAATCGTACACATCTGGGCCTTTCACACCACAGGCAACAACAACCCAACAGGTGTAGAAGTGCGCCGAGGTTCGAAAGCAGAAGCTGCAAAAGACACGTTGCCATTCTGGCCCTATTTCGTGGTAAAGGATCTCTTTGCCCTGGGCCTTATCATGACCGTGTTCATGGCGATTGTTGGCTTCATGCCAAACTATCTTGGCCACCCTGACAACTACATCGAAGCCAACGCATTGGTGACACCGGCTCATATTGTGCCTGAATGGTACTACCTTCCATTCTACGCCATTTTGCGTGCCTTCACATCGGAAGTATGGGTCGTTCAGATCGCAAGCTTCGTAACAGGCGGCATCATTGACGCGAAATTCTTCGGCGTTCTGGCCATGTTCGGTGCGATTGCCGTTATGGCACTTGCACCATGGTTGGATACTTCAAGTGTGCGCTCTGGTCGGTATCGCCCCATGTTCAAATGGTGGTTTGGCATCCTTGTTGCAGACTTCATCTTCTTGATGTGGCTCGGTGCGCGTCCAGCGGAAGAACCCTATGCCACTTTCTCGTTGATTGGCGCGACTTATTGGTTTGCATATTTCCTTGTTATCTTGCCCCTGCTCGGCGTGCTTGAGAAACCCTCGACACCGCCTGCAACCATCGAAGATGACTTTAATGCCAAACACGGCGCGGTCGGTGCAGCAGATGCTGCCCAACCGGCAGAGTGAGAAGGGAACGAAATATGTTCAAGAAACTCACAACTGGTCTCACACTGGCTTTGCTCCTCGCCACTGGCGGGGTGCACGCTGCTGGAGGTGAAGGCTATGTTAAAGACCACGCATTCTCTTTTGAAGGTCCGTTTGGTTCCTACGATCAAGAACAATTGCGGCGCGGATTGAAAATCTACACGGAAGTCTGTTCCTCTTGCCACGGCATGAAGTTCGTTCCCATTCGCTCTCTGGGCGATGAGGGCGGACCGCATCTCAGCAAGGAAGAAGTGCGAGCCTACGCCTCTGACTTTATCGAAGTTTGGGATCAAGATCTAAACGATGGGGAAGGCGATTACCGCGAGGCCGTTCCAGCCGATCACTTCCCAAAGGGCGGCAATGCCAATGCGCCCGATCTGTCTTTGATGGCCAAAGCCCGCGCAGGCTTTCACGGGCCAGCAGGCACAGGCATCAACCAGTTGGTTAAAGGTATGGGCGGCGCAGAGTATATTATGTCTTTGCTCACCGGCTATACCGGAAATGAAAAAACGTCCGCAGGCGTGACGCTGTATGAAAACACCGCTTACCCAGGTGGTTGGATTTCCATGGGTCCACCATTGGAAGACGAGCTTGTTGAATTCGAAGATGGCCACATGAACGATCTTCAGCATCTCTCTGAAGATATTTCGGCCTTCCTGATGTGGACAGCTGAGCCAAAACTCAACGACCGGAAACGTGCCGGAACGGTTGGGGTTTTGATCTTGGGCTTTTTGACCCTGCTGCTATATCTGGCCAATAAGCAGCTCTGGCGCCCCATAAAATATAGAAAAGACTAAGTCTTTTTCCAAAATATAACGCGCCCCCGAGGGGGCGCGTTTTTTTATGGGCTCAAGGTGCCCGCCGCCCCAGATAGGCCTGCAAGGCCACTGGAGGCTCGTGAAACAGGGGGCCGATTGGCGCAGGCGCATCTGCGTGACCATCGGCAACCAAAATGGCGTATTCTGCAAAGCTCATTGCGTCTTGCGGATCATGGGTGACCATCAATGTGGTGACACCAGCCTGCTGCACAATCTGACGCGTGATCTCTAGCATTTCATCCTTCAGCGCCGGACCCAGCGCTGCAAAAGGTTCATCCAGCAGCAAAAGTGGACGTTGACGCAACAACACCCGCGCCAATCCCGCTCGACCTTGCTGGCCGCCTGAGAGGTCACGCGGATAGGCCGTCGCCTTGTCACTCAGCCCCACCTGATCCAGCGCGGCTAAAGCCTGTGCCTTCTGAGATACCAAAAGACGCATATCAGGCCGCAAGCCGATGGCCACATTGTCCAGAACCGTGAGGTGGGGAAAGAGATTATGATCTTGAAACAATATGCTGAGCGGCCGTTCACCGGGGTGATCTGGCATGGGCTGACCGTTCCAAAGCACCTGCCCGACACGCGGTGCAAGAAACCCTGCGATCGCGTTAAGTAATGACGATTTACCCCCACCAGAGGGACCAATCACCGCCACCCGATCCCCCGCTGCAATTTTGAAATCCGCCCTAAGAGAAAATCCGCCCTGCTGAACAGCCAACCTATCCAAATGCAGCATGCCGGCGCCCTCCACGATCAAACATCCAGAACAAAAATAAACTCTGCACGACAAGAACCACCGCGGTCGCGGCGGCCTGGTCCATACGATAAGCGCCCATTAAGCGATAAAGCATCAACGGTAAGGTTTGCAAATCAGGATCCGCAAAAAGCGCAATCACACCAAGATCTCCCATTGAGAGCGCCGCAGCGAGACCAGCCGAAAACCCAATCGGGCGACGCAGGCGAGGCCCTAAAATCCGTTTCGCCCAGATCCAGCGGCCCATTCCAAGGCTCATACGCAAATGGAGGTAGTCGCCATAAGTCTCTTGAACCGCAGGCATCAATACGCGCAGAGCGAAGGGCAAAGCCATCATTGCATTGACCGAAGCCGTGATCGGCAGGGCAAAAGCCATTGGTTGCGCGTAAGGGAAAATCAACACGAAAAGACCAGTTCCCACCACCAGCGGACTGCTGGCCAGGCCCAAAATTCCCGTAGCCTCCGCCAAGCTGCGCGCCAGTGCGCCCCGGCGTGCAAAGGCCAGCGACAGAGACAGCGCCATCGCAAGACAGAGGGCAGTTGATATAATAGCGATGGTCAAAGATGTTACGCTGGCCGCAAGAATTTGCGGCGGCAATTCAAGCAAATGCCGCAGCCCCCGAAATAGAACGGCCCCAAGCGGCAGCACCAAGAACGCTGCAGCGATTGAAATCCAAAATCCATCCCATAACCTATGCCGCCACCCATCCAATCGTTGCAGAACCCGATCAAGCCCAAGGCCATTGGTTTGCGGCAAGGGTACGAGAAAGGCCAGAAGTGACACGGTACCACAAATTAAAAATTGGACCAGCGCGAGACTGGCCGCTTTTCCCAAATCAAAATCCAAGCGAAAAGCCTGATAAATGGCCAGCTCTATGGTCGTCCCCCTTGGGCCGCCTCCGACCGCGAGCGCGACAACAAAACTGGTAAGGCATAGCAAGAACACAAGCAGAAATGCCCCTGGAACCGTGGAACGCAGCATCGGACCTTCGATTAATCGAAAATAAGCCCATGGCGCGGCACTAAGACTTTCAGCAACTCTAAATCGCTCTGCGGGGATTGCCATCCAAGCCTGCAGCAAGAGCCGCGTCACCAAAGGCAAATTGAAAAAGACATGGGCCAGGATCACGCCTGGTGCGCCATAAACGGACAGTTTTGCAAAGCCAGCCCAGTCCAATGCAGCGCTAATCCATCCTGCGCGGCCAAAAACTGCCAAAAGACCCAGAACGCCGACGATCACAGGCAGAATAAAGGGCGCGCCTAAGAGAGTGATCAGAGCTTGGCGGCCAGGGAAACTTTGCCGAGCCAAGGCCCGCGCAACTGGGATCGCCATTGCTATGCTCAATGATGCCGAAAGGCTCGCTTGCCACAGGGTGAATTTTATGGCCGACCAATCGGCGCTGTTCAACACACCAAGCCCGCGCCCTTGCAGGCCGACAACCAAGGCTGTGCCAAGGGAAAAGATGAGCAGGGCAATCAAGGCTGCCCCACCAACAACACTGCGTAGCATTATTGCGAGAGTGCGCTCTGCCATTCATCCAAAGCCGCGCTGCGCTGCGCTGCGGCCTGCTCAGGTGAAAGAATCAAAGACTGCTCGGCACTCAATGCCTGAGGAAAGCCATCGGGCAATCCATTCTTAGGCGTAACTGCTGGGAACATCCAATTAGTGGTGGGAATGATGCTTTGAAAATCATCAGAAACCATAAATTTCAGGAATTGATCCGCCAAAGCGTTTTGATCTGTCGTCGCAAGTTTCCCAGCCACTTCAATTTGCATATAATGGCCTTCGTCAAACAAAGCAAAAGTTTTGGAAGAATCCTCTTCGGCAATCAGATGATAGGCGGGCGATGTGGTATAGGAGAGTACCAAATCCGCTTCTCCTTCCAAGAACATGCCATAGGCTTCAGACCAACCTGCTGTCACTGTCACAATATTGTCTGAAAGATCAGCCCAGATATCCGCCGCCTCATCACCGTAAGCAGTCTTGATCCAAAGGAGGAGCCCTAAACCCGGTGTGGACGACCGAGGATCTTGGATCACGATTTTCAAATCACTCGCGGCCAGGGCGCGAAAATTTGTCGGAGCGGTCAGATCTGTGTTGTGAACAAAAGCAAAATATCCCCAGTCGAATGGCGCAAAATACGTATCGCTCCACCCACCGGGCACCGCATAGTTTGCAGACAGTGAAATCGGTGAAAACAAGTCCGTTTCCGCGGCTGCAGCTGTGAGGTTTGTATCCAAGCCCAAAACGATATCAGCCTCAGTGCGGGAGCCCTCAAGCCTGAGGCGCGATAACAACGCCGCCCCATCGCCGGCGCCAATCATCTGCAAGTCGCAGCCACATTTGGCCTCAAAAGCAGATTCAACCGCCGGGCCGGGACCCCAATCTGATACAAAGCTGTCATAGGTATAGACCGTCAATACAGGCGTTTCGGCAACAGCCGCGCTTGCTAAAAACAGTCCTGCGAAAAGGGAAGTCACTTTCATTTTTATCTCCATATCGCCGAACGGGGTCAGGGATTGGAGACGTCCAAACCTTCCCTCCGCCGGTGCTAGCCGGTTCAGGTTCTACGGGTTCGCTTACGCATCTCAGCCCATAAGGGCACCCCGAGGTAGATACTGGATAGTCTTGGAGAAAGGATTTTACAATCCCTACCAGCACAAAAGCCCCCGACAGTTATCCGGCTGTGGGGGAGCATTAGCGCGAAATAAAGAATGTAATCTATTTCTTCCTCAGCCGCTCACCCTTAGCGCGACAGAGGGCATCCGCCTCTTCGACATGCATTGCATGTGGCATGTGAATTACACGATCAAAAATAACAGTGTTACGGTCGTATAGTTGGCAGACGACCTCACCTTTGTCGGTTTTCAAAGTCACAGGCTCAGTTTCAAACGATGCAAGTGTGCAACCTGACACAAGCGCCAGTGTTGCTCCCAGTAAGCTCAAGCTCAAAAATTTATTCATCACAATTCTCTTTCATCTAATGTTACGGCCTGCTCATTTGGAACCACCCAAACCACCGTCCGTTGAAAAATTTTTCAAATTACAAAAAGGCACTTTATAACAGAACTAATTTTTACTGTTTATTAACGTTTAATCGTTACATTCGAGGCGATCAAATCCAACGCTTTGCGTAGATTTTAGCCGCATTTCAATCGTCTTCGGAAGATCATCACCTTCAAAGGTGATGCATACTGTTGCAAATTTTCGACATATACCGTCGCCTCCACGAGGATTTTTCCCGTTCGGCGGGTGGAGATGTAGTTTCACTGCAAAATCATGCACCACAGAAACCTAATAATGATCTGATTAATTGCAATTATTATTCTTGTTATTCAATTTTGAGTAGAATTTTTTGTATTTTCAACTGTTTTGAGAGTACCGCAGACCCATCATTGCCAAAACCCCGGCAGGATCGCTCAAATTATCCCTGCTTAATCACACCTTCTATGTGAATGGCGCGCGCTATTGGCCTTGCTCCACAAGACACGCGACGATATTGCAGGGTCAAAGGAGATGCACCATGAGCTTAAACAGTTTTGGACATTTGTTTCGTGTCACGACCTGGGGTGAAAGCCATGGCCCGGCCCTTGGAGCAACGGTGGATGGCTGCCCTCCCGGCGTTCCGATCGATGAAGCTATGATTCAGCAATGGCTCGACAAGCGCAAACCGGGACAAAATAAATACACCACACAGCGGCGAGAAGCCGATCAGGTGAAAATTTTATCTGGCGTCTTTGAAGGCAGAACAACTGGCACGCCCGTGCAATTGATGATCGAGAATACCGATCAGCGTTCCAAAGACTACA
>Ga0209715_1000185_pt1 | contig 55698 bp, 44 predicted proteins | sample COGITO_mtgs_1205_2_FD_184809 | JGI IMG/M metagenome (GOLD analysis project Ga0209715, IMG submission 184809) | Pelagic marine microbial communities from North Sea - COGITO_mtgs_120503 (SPAdes) (version 2) | ecosystem: Environmental > Aquatic > Marine > Epipelagic ... | reverse complement strand
CTTATTTTTTAAACCCGAAGAAAACTGGGAAACGTATGTAGATTTAAAAATACATAAAGACAATGTTACGATTTCAGAAATTCAGTCCATTCATGGTCATGATGCCTTTTTAATTGAGTTTGCTCAAATACAGAATATTTTAGAACCTGTTTTTAGTTTATAAAAAGTTACCACAAGAGTTTTAATAACTCCAATTAAACCTACAGTTATGAGTTTTAAAAACTTTCAAACCGCTGCGATCCGACTGCAATTAGAGCGTACTAATTATGGCGAACATTCTACGCCTCTATTTTTAACTTCTAGCTTTGTTTTTAACGACGCGGAACATATGCGTAGTTCATTTGCAGAAGAAAACAATCAAAATATTTACAGTCGGTTTTCAAATCCAAATACCTCTGAGTTTGTAGACAAAGTAGTGGCTATGGAAGGCGCTGAAGCCGGATTTGCCTTTGCCTCAGGAATGGCCGCTGTGTTTTCAACCTTTGCAGCTTTATTGAGTTCTGGTGACCACATCGTATCTTGTCAATCTGTTTTTGGCTCTACACATTCGTTGCTTACTAATTTTTTCCCAAAATGGAAGATAGAAACATCTTATTTTAAAGTAGATCAGTTAGAAACGCTTGAAAGTTTGATTCGGCCCAATACTAAAGCTATTTACGCAGAAAGCCCCACGAATCCAGCAGTTGATATTTTGGATTTACAAGCTTTAGGTCGTATTGCAAAAAAACACAATCTAATCCTCATAATAGACAACTGCTTTGCAACTCCCTACTTACAAAATCCTATTAAATTTGGAGCCGATTTAGTGATTCATTCTGCCACCAAATTGATGGACGGTCAAGGTCGAGTTTTGGGAGGGGTAACCGTTGGAAATCGGGAACTAATACATCAAATCTATTTGTTTTCAAGGAATACAGGTCCCGCACTTTCACCCTTTAATGCATGGGTTTTATCCAAAAGTTTAGAAACTCTAGGAGTTCGTTTAGACCGGCACTGTAAAAATGCTATGAAAGTAGCTAAATTCTTACAGAAACATCCAAGAGTAAACTCTGTCAAATACCCATTTTTGAAATCTCATCCGCAGTATGAAATAGCTAAAAAACAAATGCGTAAAGGCGGTAATGTAGTTTCTTTTGAAATTGTAGGTGGCATTCAAGCAGGGCAAGACTTTTTGAATAAAATTAAACTATGTTCTCTTTCTGCAAACCTTGGAGACTCAAGGACAATTGTTACACACCCGTCTTCAACAACACACAGCAAATTATCGGATGAAGACCGCTTAGAAGCGAGTATCAGTGATGGATTGATAAGAGTTTCTGTTGGATTAGAGTATCATAAAGATATTATTAATGATTTAAATCAAGCATTAGCTAATTAGGTCAGTTAACCTGCAATTAGATATTTTTTTAAAGTTTATATATAGTTATGAAACCCAAATCAAAAATAAAGGATCCGTCAGTTAAAGTTAAAGAGAACGTGAAAAGAAGCCTCTTAAAAACCTTAAGCTGGAGATTCATAGGAACGCTTGATACCATCCTAATTTCATGGGCGATTACAGGGGCCTTAAGTTTAGCTTTCTCTATCGGTTTCATAGAGTTAGTTACTAAAATGATTCTTTATTTCTTTCACGAACGCATATGGAATAAAATTAACTGGGGTCGCTAATAAAAGATTATGAATATAGAAAAAATTAATATAGATTTTGCTCTGAAAACGCCTATTGAAATTGTGCAATGGGCAGTGAATTATGCGCAAAAACCAATTGTAACAACAAATTTCAGGCCTTACGAATCGGCTGTTTTACACCTTGTTTCCAAGTTGAGCCCTTCCATTAAAGTTGTTTGGTGTGATACAGGTTATAACACAACTAGCACCTATAAGCATGCTGAAGAGCTTATCAAATTGTTAGGATTAAACATTGAACTATATACCCCAAAACAAACAACTGCACATCGCGATGTGGTGTTGGGAATCCCTAAAGTGGACGACCCTAAACATCACCTATTCACAGAACAAGTAAAGTTAGAGCCTTTTAAACGAGCAATGGCAGCACACAAACCAGATGTTTGGTTTACTAATCTTAGAAAAGGACAAACCACTTTTAGAGATAGTATAGGAGTATTATCTCGCAGTTCAGAGGATGTTTTAAAAGTCAGTCCATTTTATCATTTTTCTGATGCTGATTTAGATGCCTACCTTAAAAAATACGACCTACCAAATGAGTTCAACTATTTTGACCCGACCAAACAATTAGATAATAGAGAATGTGGTTTACACAACTAAAAACATAAAATGAAAAATACATCCCATATTAATCCGCTAGAAAATGAGGCTATCTATATTTTTAGAGAAGTAGTCGCTCAGTTTGAAAAACCTGTGTTATTATTTTCTGGAGGAAAAGATTCCATCACTTTAGTAAGACTAGCTCAAAAAGCATTTTATCCATCAAAGATACCTTTTCCATTACTTCATATAGATACGGGCCACAACTTTCCAGAAACCATTGTATTTAGAGATAGATTAACTAAAGAACTTGGGTTGGAGTTGATTGTGAGACATGTGCAAGATTCCATAGATCAAGGGAAAGTCATAGAAGAATCGGGTCGGTATTCGAGTCGAAATGCTTTACAAACTACCACGCTGCTTGAAGCCATTGAAGAGTTTAAATTTGATGCCTGCATTGGCGGCGCCAGACGCGATGAAGAAAAAGCTAGAGCCAAAGAACGTGTGTTTTCTATTCGTGACAATTTTGGGCAATGGGATGAAAAAAATCAACGTCCAGAGCTTTTTGATATGCTTAATGGACAAATTGAATTTGGTCAAAATGTGCGCGTTTTTCCAATTTCAAATTGGACAGAATTGGATGTGTGGTCATATATTGAACGCGAAAAAATGGAAATACCTTCTATTTACTTTGCTCACCTTCGAAAAACATTTATTAGGGACGGCATGATTTGGACCAATGATGATGCCATTGTTTTTAGAGATGAAGAAGAAGTTGTGAAAGAACGTCTAATCAGATTCAGAACTGTGGGTGATATGAGTTGTACCGCGGCAGTCCTTTCCGCAGCCAGTGATATTTTATCAGTGGTTCAAGAAATTAGAGACTCAACCATTTCAGAACGTGGTGCAAGAATTGATGACAAGCGCTCTGAATCAGCTATGGAAAAACGGAAACAACAAGGATATTTTTAACCAAAGATCCAAATAGATTAATTAGAAAACACTACTCATTCTTAATTTATAAATACACTATGGAAGTTCTAAAAATAGCAACAGCAGGGAGTGTCGATGACGGCAAAAGCACACTTATAGGACGATTGCTCTACGACACTAATTCACTTACAAGTGATAAAATTGAGGCGATCGAAAAAACAAGCAAACAAAAAGGCTATGACTATCTAGATTTTTCGTTAGCCACTGATGGGCTTGTAGCCGAAAGGGAACAAGGTATAACCATAGATGTTGCTCATATTTATTTTTCAACTAACAATAAAAGTTATATTATAGCAGACACTCCGGGGCATGTGGAGTACACAAGAAACATGATTACAGGAGCGTCAACATCCCAAGCAGCCATCATACTAATCGATGCTAGAAAAGGCGTGATTGAGCAGACGAAACGTCACTTTTTCATTAATAATTTACTAAGAGTTAAGGAGGTCGTTGTTGCCATTAATAAAATGGATTTAGTCGCGTTTTCTGAAGAGATTTACAAAACCATAAAATCAGATTTTCATAAATTATTAAAAGAACGCGATTATCAAGAACAGAGAATTACATTTATTCCTGTGAGTGCTTTAAAAGGTGATAATATCGTTCACAAGTCTGAAACAATGACTTGGTACTCAGGGCAAACACTTTTAGAACACTTAGAAGCACTTGACTTCAAAGATATTTATAATGTGGGAACTCCGAGGTTTCCTGTGCAATCAGTGATTCGTCCCAAAACAGATGCTTTTCGGGATTTTAGAGGCTATGCAGGTAAAGTATATGGCGGAGAACTCAGCATTGGAGACTCTGTATTAGTCTTGCCCTCTAAAGCTAAAACTAAAATTAAATCGATATATTTTTATGATCAAGAAGTTCAAACCGCTTCCAGAAGGTCGTCGGTTACAATGACATTAGAAGATGAAATAAACATTAGTAGAGGAGACATGATCACAAAGGTTGCCAACCTTCCTGTGATCAGCAAACAATTTACCGCTAAAATTGCATGGATGGACCGTGAAACATTAAAGGTTGGCAATAAATATGTGATTCAACACGGCGTCAACAAAGTATTAGCTAAAGTAGATAGGGTTCACCACACCATCAATACAGATTTTTCAGGGATTGTAGAGACAGTTAATGAGTTAGATATTAATGATATCGCTCTAGTCTCTTTTAAACTTAATAAACCGATTTTTTATGATGCCTTTAAAAATCATAGAACTAACGGTTCCTTTATTATAATTAATCCTCAATCAAATACAACTGCTGGGGCAGGATTCATTCAATAACACAAAAGATGAGAAGTTTTAGAACAGAAATAGAAAATCCAAATATTGAAAAAGATATTATAGAATTAGCGGATAAGATTGAGCAATTCAAATATGGAAAAATAGATGAAGAAAAATTCAGAAGCCTTCGTTTAGCCAGAGGTGTCTATGGACAACGCCAACAAGGCGTACAAATGGTGCGAATTAAACTTCCTTATGGGAAAGTTTCCAGTCATCAATTGCGCCGTATTTCTAAAGTTTCCGACGAATACTCTCGTGGACGACTCCATATTACAACTCGACAAGACATTCAAATTCACTATGTTGATTTAGATCGTACCCCAGAACTTTGGGCAGAATTAGAACGCGATAACGTCACGTTAAGAGAAGCCTGTGGGAACACGGTTAGAAATGTAACCGCTTCTGAAACCACAGGCTTTGATCTCGACGAAGCATTTGACGTATCTCCATATGCAGATGCAGTTTTCAAATTTTTTCTTAGAAACCCCATCTGTCAAGAAATGGGCAGAAAATTTAAAGTGTCTTTCTCGTCTTCTGATCAAGACACAGGTTTGTCTTATATACATGACCTTGGTTTTATAGCTAAAATCGAAAATAATATTCGCGGGTTTAAAATCATGCTTGGAGGGGGGTTAGGCTCTCAGCCCCGTCATGCGGATGTGCTTTATAATTTTTTACCAACGGATAAAATTATTCCGTTGATGGAAGCTGTATTACGTGTTTTTGACCGCCACGGCGAACGAAAAAGCCGCTCCAAAGCACGCATGAAATTTCTTTTAAAATCGATTGGTTTAGAAGCCTTTAAAGAACTCATAGAAACGGAACAAAAAGCGATTGAACATCAGAGTGTCCCCATTAATCATGAAGCCTTCCCAATATCTAAGCCCGTTGAAATTGAAACACCAAAAGTTGAAATAAAAGATCATAAAACTTTTGAGTTATGGAAATCAACCAATTTGATTCCACAAAAACAAGAAGGCTATAAAGCCATTGGTATAAAGGTATTACTAGGTGATTTTTACACTAATAAAGCAAGAGTTCTGGCAGATTTGGTAGACACCTATGCCGCTGGCGAATTGCGTTTAACCCTACGGCAAAACATAGTTATTCCTTTTGTGAGAGAAGATTTAATTCCGGTTGTTTATTTAGAATTAGAAAAATTAGGGTTTACGGAGCTAGGATATAATAAAGCTGTTGATATTACGGCCTGTCCTGGGACGGATACTTGTAATTTAGGAATTTCAAGTAGCACAGGCATTGCGCGTGAACTGGAAACGGTTATCAAAACAGAATATCCAGAGTATCTAAACAACAAAGATTTAGTCATCAAAATCAGTGGTTGTATGAATGCTTGTGGACAACACAACATGGCCAATATTGGGTTTCAAGGAATGTCCATAAAAACGAAAAACAACTTAGTGGCTCCTGCTTTACAGGTGTTGTTAGGGGGTGGAAATTCAGGAAACGGAATCGGTCGGTTTGCAGACAAAGTCATCAAACTTCCGAGCAAACGAGGTCCGCAAGCATTAAGAATTATCCTCGATGATTATCAACTGAATTCAGATCAAAAAACATTTTACGAGTACTATTCCTTAAAAGGCGAGAAGTATTTTTACAAGCTGTTGAAGCCTCTGTCAGATAGCACAAATTTGACAGCTGATGACTATGTCGATTGGGGATCTAAAGCTGCTTACAAAAAAGCCATTGGAGTTGGCGAATGTGCGGGGGTAGTCATCGATTTAATCTCCACACTCTTTTTAGAAAGTGATGAAAAAATCACGGATGCACGCGCCGATTTTGAATCAAAATCCTATAATAATGCCATCTATTTTGCGTACAGTTCTATGGTGAATTCTGCCAAAGCATTATTATTGTCAAAAGACCACTCTACAAATACACAGGCATCAATTATCAATCAATTTGATGAGGTCTTTGTATCTACAAATTTAATTTCACTAGGTTCTACATTTGCGGAGCTTATATATCAAATCAATAAAAATGAACCCTCGGCATCATTTGCTGAAAATTACATACAATCGGCGAATGAATTTTTAACAACCGTAAAAGAATTTAGAAAAAATGATCTGGACACTTAAATCTATAGAACAGGTGTCTCGTCGCCCAAAATTGACGGTTGTAGGCGCAGGTCCAGGCGATCCGGAACTGATCACTTTAAAAGCCATCAATGCCATTCGCTCTGCAGATGTTATTTTATATGATGCACTAGTAAATAGCGAACTTTTAGAGTATGCCTCTAGCAGTGTTGAGAAAATTTTTGTAGGGAAGCGTCGCGGTTATTACTCTTATCAACAAGAACAAATTAACGACCTAATTGTGACGAAAGCACAGCAGCATGGACATGTCGTACGACTCAAAGGAGGTGATCCTTTTGTATTTGGGCGCGGCTCTGAAGAACTTGAATTTGCGCAACTACACGCGCTTCAAACGGAGATTGTTCCAGGGATATCGTCTGCATTGGCCGTGCCAGCAGGACAAGGTATTCCTTTAACAATGCGTCATGTATCTGAAAGTTTTTGGGTCATTACAGGCACAACCAAAATGCATCTCCTTTCTTCAGATGTTAAAATAGCCGCCCAATCAACCGCAACCATTGTCATCTTAATGGGGATGGGGAAATTAAGCGAAATAGTAAACGTCTTTTCTCAAGCTGGAAAAGAACACACCCCCGTAGCCATCATTCAAAACGGAACAACGGATCACGAAAAATCTGGCTTTGGAACCATTCAAACCATCGAGACAGTGGTGGCTGAAAAACAATTAAGCTCTCCAGCCATCATTGTGATTGGAGACGTCGTTGCCAACAGAGTTCAATTAGCCTCCATTTCAAAGGAAGTGCAAACCGATTCTTTATACCAAACTCATGGAATCTAGAAACAACCTATACCCGATTTTTCTAAAAGCAAAAGCACTTCATGTGCTTATTATTGGCGGTGGAAATGTGGCGGAAGAGAAATTACACTTCTTATTAAAATCGAGTCCAGACGCGAAAGTGACCATCGTTTCTCCAATGTTTAGAGAAGGCACCTTGACTTTGGCAAATGCCTTTGATGTAGAGTTGATTCATGACACCTATAACAACTCCTACTTAAAAGGGAAGCATTTAGTGATTGCCACCACCGATATTCCCGAAGTTAATGTGGAGGTTTATAACGATTGCAAAGCGCGTCATATTTTAGTCAATGTTGCAGACAATCCGCCCTATTGTGATTTTTATATGGGTGGAATTGTCACCAAAGGGCATGTTAAAATAGCCATTTCAACCAATGGACAATCGCCCACCACGGCCAAACGCTTGCGTCAATTTTTTGAAGATGTCATCCCTGAAGATGTGGATGCTCTCGTCCAAAATTTAAATGAATTTAGAAAAACAATCAAAGGCGATTTTGAACACAAAGTTCAAACCCTTAACGAATTTACAAAAGGATTAATCAGTAAAAAACAAATAGAATGATTCAAACAGATATTTTAATAATTGGCGCAGGACCTACGGGGCTCTTTGCCGTTTTTGAAGCGGGATTACTAAAAATGAGATGTCATATTATAGATGCGCTTCCGCAAGCAGGTGGGCAGTGCTCAGAGATATACCCCAAAAAACCGATCTATGATATCCCGGGGTTTCCGGAAATATTAGCAGGCGATCTTACACATAACCTAGTGGAGCAGGGCAAACAATTTGAACCAGGTTTTACCCTTGGAGAGCGTGCCGAGACTATTGAAAAACTAGAAGACGGCAGTTTTATTGTCACCACCAATAAAGGCACCAAACATGCGGCGCCTATCGTTGCCATTGCAGGCGGCTTGGGCTCTTTTGAACCGAGAAAACCAGATTTAGAAAATCGTGATTTTTATGAGAATAATGGATTAAATTATTTCATCAAAGACCCTGAAGTGTACCGTAATAAGCGTGTAGTTATTTCTGGAGGGGGTGATTCAGCCCTAGATTGGAGTATTTTCTTAACGGATGTTGCCAAAAAAGTCACCCTAATTCATCGCCGTAATGAGTTCAGAGGCGCCTTGGATTCTTTAGAGAAAGTTCAAACTCTAACGGCCTCTGGAAAAATTAACTTAATCACTCCTGCGGTTGTCACCAAAATTGGAGGGGAAGATCATATCGAACATTTGACGGTTTCTAAAAATGGAGAAGAGCTGACCATCGATACGGATTATTTTATACCCTTATTTGGATTGTCGCCAAAACTAGGCCCTATTGGTAATTGGGGTCTTGAGATTGAAAAAAATGCCATTAAAGTGGATCCCTTGGATTATCAAACAAACATTCCAGGAATATTTGCGATTGGAGATGTCAACACCTATCCGGGGAAATTAAAATTGATTCTTTGTGGATTTCATGAAGCAACGCTGATGTGTCAAGCCGCCTATAAAATCATCAACCCGGGGAAGAAATACGTTTTAAAATACACCACCGTAAGTGGTATTGACGGATTCGACGGCAGTCGGAAAGAAGCCCCAAAAGCAGTTGTCAAAGCACTTGCATAACTAATTAGAAAAACTCAATTTAGGATGTCAAACATTTATAACGAACTACAAAAACGAATCTTGATTTTAGATGGAGCCATGGGAACCATGCTTCAAGACTATGATTTTTCTGAAGAAGATTATAGAGGGGAACGTTTTAAAGAGTACCCTAGTTCTTTAAAAGGAAACAACGATTTATTGAGTTTGACACAACCTGATGCGATTGCCGAAATTCATCAGAAGTATTTTGCAGCCGGTGCCGATATCATAGAGACCAATACCTTTTCAGGAACCTCCATTGCCATGGCAGATTACAACATGGAAAATTTGGTTTATGAGTTGAATTATGAATCTGCCAAAATTGCCAAACGAGTCGCAGATGAATTTACAAAATCCGAACCCCACAAACCTCGGTTTGTAGCCGGAAGTATAGGGCCAACCAATAAAACAGCAAGCTTGTCGCCAGACGTTAATAGGCCTGAATACCGCGCCATTACGTTTGATGAATTACGTAGTTCGTATAAATTACAAGTCGAAGCGCTTATTGACGGCGGGGTCGATTTACTATTGGTAGAAACTATATTTGACACTTTAAACGCTAAGGCAGCCTTGTTTGCTATTGAAGAAGTGAAAGAAGAACGAGCTATTGATATTCCAATCATGGTTTCAGGGACCATTACCGACGCCTCTGGTCGCACGCTTTCCGGACAAACAGTAGAGGCTTTTTTGGCCTCAATTTCACACATTCCACTCTTGAGTGTTGGGTTTAATTGTGCGCTAGGTGCCGAACAGCTCAAACCGTATTTGCAACGGCTTTCCAAAGAAACTAACTTTTATACCTCAGCACATCCCAATGCAGGGCTGCCAAATGCTTTTGGAGAATATGAAGAAACACCGGAACAAATGACCGCCTTTATTGAGGCCTATTTTAAAGATGATTTAATAAATGTAATTGGCGGTTGCTGCGGCAGCACTCCAGCACATATCAAGTCCATTTTTGAAGCCTCTCAAAACTACCAACCACGCCAATTAAACCAAAATTACTAATGGAGAGTGACTGTCAAAAACACCTGACCCTTTCTGGACTCGAGCCTTTAGTAGTGACTCCAGAATCCAATTTTATAAACGTCGGTGAACGCACCAACGTGACGGGGTCAAGAAAATTTTTGAGGTTAATTAAAGAAGAAAAATACGAGGAAGCCTTAACGGTTGCTAGGAATCAAGTGGACGGAGGTGCACAGATTATTGATGTCAATATGGACGAAGGCATGTTGGATGGCGTCTATGCCATGACCACTTTTCTGAACCTCATTGCGTCTGAACCCGACATTTCCAGAGTGCCCATCATGATTGACAGTTCTAAGTGGGAAATCATCGAAGCCGGTCTGAAAGTCGTGCAAGGAAAATGTGTGGTCAATTCCATCAGTCTTAAAGAAGGCGAAAACGAATTTATCCGGCAAGCCAAATTAGTCAAACGCTATGGCGCTGCCGTGATTGTGATGGCTTTTGACGAAACAGGGCAAGCAGATACCTACCAACGTCGCATTGATATTTGCAAGCGTTCCTACGATATTTTAGTAGAAGTCGTGAAATTTGCACCTCAAGATATTATTTTTGACCCCAATATATTTCCCGTAGCAACAGGGATGGACGAGCATCGAAAAAACGCTTTAGACTTTTTTCAAGCCACCAAATGGATCCGTACCAACTTGCCTTATGCCAATGTTTCTGGGGGAGTGAGTAATGTGTCATTTTCATTTCGAGGAAATAATATTGTTCGCGAAGCCATCAACTCTGCATTCCTATACCACGCGATTAAAAATGGCATGAACATAGGCATTGTGAATCCAACGATGTTAGAGATTTACGATGAAATACCTAAAGAGTTATTGGCTTGTGTAGAAGATGTTTTGTTCGATCGAAAAGACGATGCCACCGAATGTCTTTTGGACTTGGCAGAAACCTTAAAAGGAAAAAAAAATGACGTTGAAGTAGCGGTTTTAGAATGGCGAAATAAATCCTTACAAGAACGCATCACTCATGGTTTAGTCAAAGGAATCGATGCCTTCATTGTGGAAGATGTGGAAGCAGCGCGTCTCATGGCTCAAAAACCCATTGAAGTCATTGAAGGCAATTTAATGATCGGGATGAATGTGGTCGGCGATCTATTTGGCAGTGGTAAAATGTTTTTGCCACAAGTGGTCAAATCCGCCCGTGTGATGAAACGCGCCGTGGCGCATCTACAACCTTTTATTGAGGCCGAAAAAGATGGCAAAGTCGAATATGCTGGAAAAATATTAATGGCAACGGTTAAAGGGGATGTACATGATATTGGAAAAAATATTGTGAGTGTTGTTTTGGGCTGTAATAATTATGAGATTGTAGATTTAGGCGTGATGGTGCCGCCCGAAAAAATCATTGAAACCGCCATCAAAGAGCAAGTGGATATTATTGGACTCAGTGGGCTCATCACGCCCTCTTTAGATGAGATGGTCTATGTGTCCAAAGAAATGGAAAAGCAAGGGTTCAAAATCCCTCTAATGATTGGTGGGGCGACAACCTCCAAAGCGCATTCTGCGGTGAAGATTGCGCCCCACTACAGCAATACAGTCATTCATGTCAACGATGCATCTAGAGCTGTGACTGTGGTAGGGGATTTACTCAAAAAAGACAACCAACAACACCTTAGCGATTTAAGAACGTCTTACGATGTTTTTAGAGAGCAGTTTCTAAGCAGAACCAAACAAAAGGAATACATTTCTATTGCCGAAGCCCGTTCCAAAAAATATAAAATTAACTGGGACCAAACGAGCATTGTGAAACCCAAAAAATTAGGAATTCAAGTGATTCAAGATTTTGACATCACAAAACTCGAGGAATTCATCGATTGGAGTCCGTTTTTTAGAAGCTGGGACCTTCATGGAAAATACCCCAACATATTAACAGATGAGGTCGTAGGAGAGCAAGCTACTGAATTGTTTAAAGATGCTCAAGAACTCTTGCAACGCATTTTTTCAGAGAAATTGTTAGGGGCCAAAGCCATTTTTGGATTGTTTCCAGCCAATACGGTCCATGAGGATGACATTGAAATTTATGACGAAGATGGCAACACCGAGCAGACTTTTTTAACCCTTCGACAACAACTCAAAAAACGAGTCGAAATTCCCAATATTGCACTGTCTGATTTTATCGCACCAAAAACTTCTGGGCAAACAGATTATATGGGCTGTTTTTGTGTGAGTACAGGGTTTGGAACGAAAACGCTCGCCGAAGCTTTTGAGGCGGATCATGACGATTATAACTCCATTATGATCAAAGCTCTCGCCGATCGATTGGCAGAAGCCTTTGCCGAATATTTACACAAAGAAGTACGCGTTAACCACTGGGGGTATGCCGCCGATGAAACCCTTTCCAATTCCGATTTAATCAAAGAAACCTATAAAGGAATTCGTCCTGCGCCAGGCTATCCTGCCTGTCCAGATCATTTGGAAAAACAGACCATCTGGAAACTGTTGGATGTCAAAAAACAAATAGGCGTGGAGCTGACCGAAAGTTTGGCCATGTGGCCAGCCGCCAGTGTGAGTGGGTATTATTTTGGAAATCCTGAAGCCAAGTATTTTGGTTTGGGAAAAATCACCGAAGATCAATTGATTGATTATTCAAAACGAAGAGAGATTAGTACAGAAGATGCACGAAAATGGTTAAACCCAAATTTAGCAAACTAAACAGCCAATTATGAAAGTTACAGACCATTTAAAAAATGCCAACGGAAAGACCTTGTTTTCATTTGAAATTATTCCCCCTAAAAAAGGAAAAAATATTCAGGAGTTGTATAATAACATCGATCCTTTAATGGAATTCAATCCACCGTTTATAGATGTGACCACCTCAAGAGAGGAGTATATCTACATAGAAAAAAAGGGATTGTTTGATCGGAAAATCACGAGAATGCGCCCCGGAACTTTGGGGATTTGTGCGGCTATCAAACACAAATATGAAGTGGATACCATTCCGCACGTACTTTGCGGCGGATTCACCAAAGAAGAAACGGAGTATCTGTTGGTGGACTGCCATTATTTAGGCATCAACAATGTGATGGCGCTTCGAGGCGATACGATGCCACATCAAAAATATTTTGAACCCACCAAAGGCGGACACAATTATGCAACAGATTTGGTTGTTCAAATCAATCAACTCAATAAGGGTACTTATTTACATGATGTTATTGAGGTTGACAACACCCCTGACTTTTGTATTGGCGTTGCGGGCTATCCCGAAAAACACATTGAGTCGCCGTCCTTGCATTCGGATTTGTTGCGCTTAAAAGAAAAAGTCGATGCAGGTGCAGATTATGTGGTTACCCAAATGTTTTTTGATAATAAACGGTATTTTGAGTTTGTAAACAGCGCTAGAGACTTGGGCATTACCGTTCCCATCATTCCAGGGATTAAGCCTTTAGCTATCGAAAAACATTTACAATTATTGCCACAAGTTTTTAAAATAGACTTGCCAGAAGCACTCATTAAAGAAGTCAATAAATGTGACTCAAACGCACAAATAAGACAAGTAGGTGTGGAGTGGACCATTCAGCAGTCGAAAGAATTGCTGGACTTTGGCGTGCCGGTGTTGCATTATTATTCGATGGGAAAAAGTGATAATATCAAAGCCATTGCTTCGCAGTTGTTTTAAGTGTAGCTTTTTTAGAGAGTTCTATAAAACAAAAAAGCCTGTGAAATTCATTTCACAGGCTTTTTATAATAGTGTATTAAAGAAGTACTTACTCTTTAATAATCTTCACTGTTTTACTTTTGTTATCAGCGTTGATTTTCACTAAATACATTCCTGGATTTAATGCGCTAAGATCTAATCTATTATTGTTGATTAAACTTGAATTAGACTCTAATACTAATTGACCTAATTGATTGTATACTTCAACTGAGTCAAATCCTACTGGACTGTTAATTGTAATCACATCCTTTACAGGGTTTGGACTAACTACAATAGCGCTAAGTTGATTATCTTCAGTAGAGAAAGTACCACTTGTTGAAAACGACCAAACGGGGCAATTTACAGCAGAGCCGCCAGCGTTTTTAGGGACAATCTTCCAGAAGTAAGTTGTTTCTGTAGAAAGGCCAGTAAGAGTAAATCCATCATTAGCAGAAGTTTCAGTAGAGAAGTAATCTTCTACACCAGCACTAGTTAATCCAAGAAAAAGATCATAAGTTGTTGCAGCTTCTCCAGTCACACCTGGTGACCAAGTAAAGGTGTAACCAGTATCGGTTTCATCACTTAAGTTTACTGTAGCTCCATCTTCTGGATTTGGTGTTGTAGCAGGCGTTGGAGCAGAAGCATATTGGTTTTGAAGAGTTAAACCGTTAATTAACCATCCGTCTGAATTATTTTGCGTTAAAACCCAAGCAATATAAATATTTTCGCCTTCATATGCAGACAAATCTACTGACCTCGAACCCGTCCCTGCAAAAACTTGCGCGGCTGTTAAGTCGCTTAAAGAAGTAAAAGAGCTAATATCTGTTTGTGAGGTTGTGGAAACCCTTATACTCATTATTGCTGGATCGTAAGCTGCCCCATACGGATTTCGCTCACTAAAGAATAACATCGAGTTAGCAGTTCCGATAGTTGTTAAAGGGCTTACAAGCCAGTCTTGAGTTTCAAATCCAGCATTTTCATACTGACAAATTGCATACCCAGTAATACCATCAGTGAAAAGACCACCGACCCACGACACTTGTGTAGCTGCTTCACCATCGCCAGCAAAAACCGCCCATGTAGCAGGGATGACTCCTCCATCAAAATTTTCAGGAAATTGAGCATGGCTAGTAAAGCCGATTAATAATATTGTTAATAATAAAGTAATTTTTTTCATAATATTTTGTTTAAAAATTAAGCCCTAAATATAAACAAAATTTAAACACAAAACAATAATTAAAAACTTCATTCCTAAACTTCGATGTAATTATATTGAATTTTAATACACTTATTGACTTTAGGATATAATTTTAGCAGCATAAACAATTTTTTTAACGAAACCCTAAGAAATTATGGCTATTATATGTTTAATTTTACAAAGTTAATAAAGCATTTTTTGAAGGTTATAGAAAACATAAAAAAACCGATTACTTATGAAATGGAACTTTTCGAAAAGAAATTTCGATTGTCCATGTCCAGCCGGGTGGCACTTCTGAATCGAATTACGCATTATATTGTGAATCGAAAAGGCAAGCAAATGCGTCCGATGTTTGTGTTTTTGACCGCTAAAATGATATCCAATGGAGACGTTAGTGAACGGACCTATCGTGGTGCCTCTGTTTTAGAATTGATTCACACTGCTACTTTAGTGCATGATGATGTGGTGGATGAAAGTGACCGTCGCCGTGGTTTTTTCTCCATAAATGCGCTTTGGAAAAACAAAATTGCTGTTTTGGTAGGCGATTTTTTATTATCAAAAGGTCTTTTGCTTTGTATTGATAACAATGATTTTGATCTGTTAAAAATTATTTCTGTAGCCGTTCGTGAAATGAGTGAAGGTGAGCTATTGCAAATTGAAAAAGCCAGAAATTTAGATATTACAGAAACGGTTTATTATGAAATCATCAGACAAAAAACAGCCACGCTTATCGCCGCCTGTTGCAGTTTGGGTGCCGCCTCCGTGAAACCCCTTTCTGAAGAGGTGGAAACCATGCGTAAATTTGGAGAACTCATAGGGATGGCCTTTCAAATTAAAGATGACTTGTTTGATTATGGCACCGAACAAATAGGGAAGCCCACTGGCATTGATATCAAAGAACAAAAAATGACGCTTCCGTTAATTCATGTCTTAAATCAGTGTTCTAAAAAAGATAAGAGATGGCTAATTAACTCTATTAAAAACCACAATAAAGACTCCAAGCGTGTCAATAAAGTAATTCATTTTGTGAAACAAAATGGGGGGCTAGACTATGCGGTTTCTAAGATGAAATCTTTTCAACAAGAAGCCTTAGAGTTATTGGAACCTTATCCAGAATCGATCTACAAAAAATCATTAATTTTAATGGTCAATTATGTAATCGAGCGAAATAAGTAACTAAAAACCCTTACTTTTATAGTACATTTACAGCATCCATTTAATTTTTTAATTTGATATCAAAAGCCACCATAGACCAAGTATTTGACACTGCTCGTGTAGAGGAAGTGATTGGTGATTTTGTGCAACTCAAAAAATCGGGAAGTAACTTTAAAGGCTTAAGTCCTTTTAGTGAAGAACGCACCCCTAGTTTTATGGTATCGCCTGTAAAGCAAATTTGGAAAGATTTCTCAACTGGAAAAGGAGGGACCTCCGTTTCATTTTTAATGGAACATGAGCACTTTACCTATCCAGAGGCTATTAAATATTTAGCTCGGAAATATAACATTGAGATAGAAGAAACGGTCCAGTCAGATTCTGATAAAGAGGCTGCGGGCGAACGCGAAAGTATGTATCTAGTGAGTGAATTTGCGCGTACCTACTATCAAAACACATTACACAAAACAGACCAAGGAAAAGCCATTGGACTGAGTTACTTTAAGGAGCGGGGCTTTACGGACGAAACGATTCAAGACTTTCAATTGGGTTTTTCGACAGATGCATGGAGCGGATTGACCGATACCGCCTTAAAAAAAGGCTACAAACTAAAGTATCTGGAAAGTACGGGCCTCTCCATTGTAAAGGGCGAAAAGCAATTTGATCGTTTCAAAGGTCGAGTTCTTTTTCCAATACATAGTATGTCTGGGCGTGTGCTTGGATTTGGAGGTCGAATTTTAGCCAAAAACGAAAAAGCAGCCAAATATTTAAATTCTCCAGAAAGCGATATCTATCATAAAAGTAAAGTTTTATATGGTATTTACTACGCAAAACAAACCATTGCCAAAGAGGATAATTGTTTTTTAGTAGAGGGCTATACCGACGTTATTCAATTTCATCAAAAAGGGATTAAAAATGTGGTGTCCTCTTCGGGAACGGCCTTAACTCCAGACCAAATTAGGTTAATTAACCGCTTGACCAAAAACATCACAGTCCTATTTGACGGCGATCCTGCTGGGATTAGAGCATCCCTACGAGGGATCGATTTAATCTTGGAGCAGGGGATGAATGTCAAAATCTGTACCTTTCCGGAAGGGGAGGACCCAGATAGTTTTGCCAAGCAAAACACCCTTGAAGAGCTTAAGGACTATTTGAAATCGAATGCAAAGGATTTTATTGCCTACAAAGCCTCCTTACTTATGGAGGAAGCAAAAAATGATCCGGTAGCAAAAGCCAACTTGATTCGAGATATGGTGACCAGCATTTCGAAAGTCACCGATAATATTCAGAAAGAAATTTATGTACGTGAGTGCTCACGAATAATGGATATAAGTGAAGAGGTGCTGTTTAGTACGTTGGCACAGATGGGTAAAAAAGCACAGAGTGATGCCAACAAAACCTATAATAAAAAGCAAAAAGCCTTTGAGGTTGTTAAGTCTGTAACTCCCCCTAAAAAGGTAGATATTCAGTATGAGTTAGAGCAAAAAATTATTGAAATTTTACTGCTTTACGGGAGTAGAAAAGAGTCTTTTGAGGATCTTATACTAAAAGAAAATGACAAAGAAGAGTTGGTGCTAGAGCCCGTCATTCATAAGGTAAAGGTGTTTGAAAAAATATTCTTGGATTTGCAGGAAGATGAGATGCAGTTTACCAATGAAAATTTCAAAACGCTGTATTATACAATTATTGATAGTTTAAATCAGACGGACGATTTTGTGATTGAATCTTTTGTAAACCGATTAGACCCTACTTTAGCATCGGATGTCACTAATATTCTAATGAATGAGGAACGGTATAGCCTTCACAACTGGGAAAAAAATAATATTTTCCCTAAGCAAAAAGAGGTAAGCATCGCTCAACTAGTGAGTGAAACAATCTTAACACTCCGCTGTTATTTAATTGACCGAAAAGTAAACGAAATTAAACAAGACACTAAAGACACTGTTGACCACCGAACGCTTCTAGAAGATGTTTTGAACTACTCAAATTTAAAAATGTTGCTTTCTAGAAAGCTAAACAGAGTGCTCTAATAATTATTTCTTTTGACGACCGTGATCTATTAATTCTACCAGGTTAGCGACATTTAGTTTTTTCATTAAGCGCAATTTGTAGGTGCTCACTGTTTTTTCATTGATATCTAACTGGCTGGCAATTTCATTATTTCTTTTTCCAGATGAAATAAGCTTCAAAACTTCTACTTCACGAGTCGAAAGTTTTTTATACAGGTTCATGGTGCCTTGACTATTTTTTTCAAAAGTAAGTGTTTGAGCAAGTTCTTTACTCACGTAGATCCCTCCTTTATACACTTTTAATATGGCTCTTTTTATGGTGGCTGTCGTCACCGATTTCGATAAATAGCCTGAGGCACCAGCTTTTATGGCGCTAATGGCATAAATATCTTCTGGGTGTGTACTAAAAACAATCACTGAGACATCTCTAAAATCCTTTTTAATGGTTCGAAGTACGGTGATTCCATTTGTGTCTGCTAGGTCAATAGACATCAAAACGATGTCAGTATTTGACTTTTTGAGATACTCTAAAAGTTGTTTTGCAGAGCTGGCGGTATTTATAATTTTAATATCTGTTGAGTTCTCAAACAGCATGCGGATTCCATAGCTTACTATTGGTTGATGATCTGCTACAAGAACTCGAATCATTGCTTTTAAGGCTTTAAGTTACTAGGGATTTCACATACAGGAATAGGATTCATTTTGTGTTTATTGGCAGCGTTATATCTGTTATAAATTTCAAAAACAACACGTTCCCTTCCTTCAAAATCGTTTATCGTTTTACCGTCTTCAATACACTTCATAGCCCATTCAAGTTCGGGGTACGAGGCTCCAATTTGGTCTTCGTCACTTCTAGAATCTCCAAATAATCCATCGCTAGGAGCTGCTTTCAGGATGCTTTCAGGGATTTTTAAAGCGGTTCCTAGGGCGTACACTTCTGATTTTAAAAGGTCAGCAATTGGGCTGAGATCCACTCCGCCATCGCCATATTTTGTATAAAACCCAACACCAAAATCTTCTACTTTATTTCCCGTGCCAGCAACTAGTCTTCCCAACAGACCTGCGTAGTAGTAAAGAGTGGTCATCCGCAAACGCGCTCTAGAATTAGCCAAGGCCATGTCTACAGTTGCTTGTGAGTGTTGCAAGTCGATTTCTGCTTTAAATCCATCAAAAACAGGTGTTAAGTTTACACGAGTTGATTGTGCATTTGGAAACTTTTTTTCAAGTTGGGCTATATGCTCTTGTGCTCTTGAAATATGACTCTCGGATTGGTGAATAGGCATTTCTAAACACATCACTTCTAACCCAGTCATTGCACATAGCGTAGAAGTAACTGCAGAGTCTACTCCCCCCGATATTCCTACCACAAATCCATTTACTTTTGCGTTTTTTGCATATGTTTTTAACCAGTCAACAATAAAGGTTATCACTTGATTTGTTTTCATATATTAAAATTTGATAGCCTTACAAAAGTAAACTATTCTAGATAAATTATTTTATCTAAATGAAATATAATGAACAAAATGACAATTTAGAAACTATACAATTTTGTATCTTAGTTTTCATTATGTTTTTAAACCAATCAAAGTTCTTTGGGTCTAAACCCTATAACCAACTATAATGAAGTTAGTGAGTTTTAAACACACATGTGTTTTAGTATTATTGTTAAGTGTTCAGTTAAGTTTCGCTCAATTGAGTCGGACACACTATATCCCACCAATAAGTGCCGCCAATGACTCAAACGCAACTCCTCAAAATCAATACTTACATATTTCAACTCCAAGTGTAACACCCGTTAGTGTGACGGTGACAGAAATTGGCGAGACTGTTTCCGTTCTTTCTGTGTCAAATGCAAATCCACTAGAGATTTTGATTGGTTCAGGCACAAACACCCCTTTTGTTGCAGATGTTAGTACCACAGGGACTAAATATTCAAACAAAGGCTATTCGGTTCAAGCAGAACAACCTGTTTATGCGTCTGTCAGGCTTGTTGCTGGGACCAGTCAATCTCAGGCAGGGTCTTTGGTGTCTAAAGGGTTGTCTGGACTTGGAACAACTTTTAGAGTTGGAACCTTCACCAACCAAAAAACATTTACTTCGACAAATTTAGATTACTTAAATTTTGTATCTGTTATGGCAACTCAAAATAACACCCAAGTGGACTTTTTAGATTTACCATCAGGAATTATCATAGAAAACAATACGCCAACTTCTGTTGTTTTAAACTATGGAGAGTCCTATGTAATTGCACTAAATCCAGCTGCTGCAACGGCCAATAGAGATGGCTTATTAGGGGCTCTTGTAAGCGCTAGCAAACCAATAGTTGTAAATTGTGGGTCTTCAAACGGAAGTAATTCAACAGGGAATGGGCGTGATTTTGGAATGGATCAAATTGCTCCTTTTGAAACCATTCGTATTGACGGACAAACGTACAGTGAATACATATTTGTGAGAGCTAATGGCTATGATGATATCGAACGGCCCATGATTGTGGCTCATTTAGATGATACAGCAGTCTATGTCAATGGAGATGATACAACAGGCACTTTATTAGTCAATTTGTCTGCAGGTGAATATATTAGTATCGACGGAACCTATTTTAGCACCCAATCGGCTTCTGGTTCTAATCCAGGAGGTAACATGTATGTGTGGACCTCTAAAACAGCCTTTGCCTACCAAGGAATTGGAGGCTCAAGTAGCGAGGCTAATCAAGAGCTTTTTTTTGTACCCCCTATAAACTGTAAGACACCAAAAACCATTAATAACATTCCGCTTATTCAGAACACAGGCGCAGGAAGTGTTGCCTTTTCTGGAGGAATCACAATAGTTTCAGAAGTTGGCGCTTCTGTTTTAGTTAATGGCGCCGCAACGACTGCCCTCCCTCAAACTATCAGTGGAAACCCAAACTTCGAAACCTATTTAATAAGTGGTCTTTCGGGAAATGTAAGTGTGTCCTCAGACAAACAAATTTATGTCTCATATTATGGGGCAAACGGCGCTGCTGCCTTAGGGGGGTTTTATTCGGGGTTTATTTTTAAGCCAGAGATTGCATCTTCAGCACTAACAACGGGTGTATCCGAGTTATGTATTCCTAATATAGAACTTAACATTAGCAGTTTAGAGTCTTTTGATTCTTACCAGTGGTATTATAATGGTATAGCTATTCCGGGAGCTAATTCTGAAACATGGATACCAGAAACGCCAGGGTTTTATCAATTAGAAGGCGTTATTACGGGTTGTCAAACAGTTTTTTCAGACAATATTCCAGTGAGTAGCTGTGCAGGTGATTTAGATAATGACGGCGTTAATAACAACATTGATAGAGATGCTGATAATGATGGAACACTTAACAACCAAGAATCTAATTGCGACTTAACATTTAACCTTTCTAACACCTCAGGTCCATTTTTTACGGCTACCAATGCAGCGAGTGCAGAGAATACCCTAGCCACTACATTTACGGGATATGCAGATCAATCCATGTGGTTCCAAGCCGCATTGTCAACAGCAACGGCTGTTAGTTCTACTGCGTATACGCTTGATTTTGATGAGCCTACGAGTTTTATCATAAAGCAATCGGATTCTAATGGCCCTTCAGGAATCGTAGATTTTGATGATCAAGAATCGTTTGTTATGAGCGTTGCTGATACTGAAACACTCACTGTTTTTGACCCTGAAAACCAACTTCTAATAGATGTCAATTATGATGGTATTTATGATAATAATGTCGAGAGATTTACAGCTTTTGAAATTCGATTTAAATTAAATTCAGCCCTCCTTTCTTCTGAGGACGTTGCATTTTCATTTCACAGTAATCAAGCGACTGGATTTAGCATAAAATACAGTAACACCTCAGAGACGGAACTCAACTCAGCGGCTTTTCAGCTTATTCAAGCGTGTAGACCGTTAGACTCAGACGGCGATATGATTTTTGATGCTTTAGATTTAGATAGTGATAATGATGGTATTTTTGACGTGATAGAAAATGGAAATTCAAATTTAGACCAGGATCAAGATGGTCAAATCGATGAGGTTGAATCCAACGACATTAATGTAGACGGTCGTCATGATGCGGCTGTTGAACCAGGTGATTTTGATGGAGATTCAGTACTTGATTTTCTAGACCTGGACAGTGACAATGATGGACTGTATGATCTATTTGAAGCTGGTATAGGAGTTAATACCCTAGACGCCAATAACGATGGTCAGATAGATTTAGGTTTTGTAGACACTAATATGAATGGCGCTTCAGATGTTTCAGAAACAATTACTGCTGCAGATTCAGATGCTAATGGCATTCCAGACTACATGCAATTGGACTCCGACTCGGACGGTTGTTTTGATGCAGATGAGGCAGGATTTACAGCCACTTTAGGAGTTTTAGACGGAACTACATTTAATAATGAAGGGCTAGTGTCTGGAGGCGATGGGTATTATTTTGCAATAGACACTAACGCGGATGGCCTCTTTGATTATCAAGACTATATTAACATTATTCCATTGGATATAGTTTCTCAGGTTTCCGTTTGCGAATTTGAAAACACTTCAATTTCTGCCCTGTTAGACACGAGCTCAGATTCTTTTGATAGTATACAATGGGAGCGGAGTTTGGATGGCGGCGCCAGCTGGACTGCCGTTGCTGAGGTTTTAAATAGTTTTGAAGGACAAGACACTAGTGACTTACAAATTTTAAATACGGATATTTCTGTAACGGCTACTATATTCCGAGCAAGAATGGAACGCGTAGACTATGTCTGTGGGCCTATTTACACGAATGAAGTTGAGCTTATTGTTAACCCTTTGCCGGTAATCCAATCAAACGTTCAGTTGTTTCAATGCGATCAAGATTTGGACGGCATTACTTTTTTTAACCTTAATCAGGCCAGCCAAATAATATCCGCAAATTACCAAAGTGAATTTTTCTCTTTTTATTTTTCACAAGCTGATGCCGTGCTTGGAGATGTATCTACAGCTATTTTAGACCCTGTTAATTATGAAAATTCAACGACAGATCCGTCTGTGAACCCAAACCAATTATTTGTTAGAGTAGAAACTAGTTTTGGATGTGCAAGAGTTGCAGAGTTAAATTTATTAGTATCTACAACACAAATCCCCAATACATTTTCTATTCCTGATTATAAAGAGTGCTTTGATTCAACAGACGGCTTAACATCCTTTGATTTTAGTGATTCTGAAGCAATGGTTTTAAATCTTTTTCCTGCATCACAGCCCCTTACGGTTTCTTACTACGAAACTGAAGCAGAAGCACTTTCAGAAACAAATCAGATTTTAGATAGTTCGAATTACAATAATAGTACCGGAACAGACCAATCAATTTGGGTTAGAGTAGATTCCAACTTAGATAATTCTTGTGTTGGTATGGGCTTATATATTAACTTAATAGTAAATCCGTTACCGACACTAGCAGTTCCTTTGACGAATCCCTATTATTGTGTAGAGGGTGCTAATATGATTACGATTGACTTGCCATTGGAGTTTAACGACTTGCTATTAGGTTTTCAATCCGCAGCAGATTTTTCGATTACGTATTACACGACCTCTAGTGATGCATTGGGTGCCAATAACTCAATTACGTCACTATCAAACACCTCTTCATCACAGCTGTTGTATTGTAGAGTAGACAACGATAATACATTATGTTTTGATATTAAACCTTTTACGGTAGATTTTATCACAAATCCACGGGCAGCTATAGTGACTCCGTTTGAAGAGTGTGACACAAACAATGACGGTAATTTTATATTTGACACATCAAATTTAGAAACAACTGTTCTTGATGGACAAACAGCCATGTCAATCGATTATTTTGATGCATTTGGAGCTCCATTAACCGATTCAAACGGTCTTATTGTTACAAGTCCTTTCCCTTCTCTTTTTTCTACAAATACAACTGTTATTCGTGCAGTAGTTTCTAATGCTTTTTGTAGCGATGCTTATGTGGATATTAGTTTTACTGTGAATTCTAATACAGACTTTTCAGTAGAGGATATTATAATTTGTGATGGCGCTTCAGAACTTTTAGAGTTAGATTTAGAATACCCATCAAATAGGTATAACTATAGTTGGCTGTTGCCAAGTATGAACACCTATTTATCTACGTCTCCTGAAATTACGATTACTCAAACCGGACTTTATTCTGTGACTATTGCCAACCCCAATGGGAGCTGTTCAATTACACAAAGTTTTGAGGTTCTAGCCTCTGAAGGTCCCACACTTTCAATGGAGGATATTACGGTTGTTGAAGCGACATCAAACAACTCTATTTTTATTTTAGAGTCTAATTTAGGGTCTTCTAATTATGAGTTTAAATTGATAGATGAAAATGGTTTTTTGGTTTCAGGGTATCAAGATGATGGGTATTTTGATACACTAACGGGCGGGTTTTACACGCTGTATGTAAGAGACGAACTTCAGTGTGAAGAGGTTTCAATTTCAATCCCTGTCATTTATTTCCCTAGTTTTTTCACGCCAAACGGAGATGGCTATAACGATGTGTGGAAAATCAAAGGCATCCTTCCTAATAATTATATATCTAGTCAGGTTTATATATTTGATCGCTATGGAAAACTTTTAAAATCAATGTCATTAACTAATAATTATTGGGATGGCTTGTATAATGGAGCACGCCTTCCTTCTAGTGACTACTGGTTTCAAATTGAACTTGTTAGGCTAGATGGGACTCCCCTAATAAAACAGGGTCACTTCAGTCTTAAATACTAATAATTTATTTTTTGACAGAACTCAATTTTAAAAAATAGATTAATTACTTTTGTGATTGAAATCAAGTTAAATTATAGTTTGAAAATAAAGTGCAACTCCTTTCCGGTATCTCTTTTTATAAAGACAGTTGTTGTTTTTCTGTTTGTTGCTGTTTTTTCATGTAAAAACTCATCAAAAGTAGAAAAAGAAATTTCTGCCATAAATATCGAATTGACTGTTGAGAGGTTTGACCAACTCTTCGCGTCTTCCTCACCATCCGATCTTGCTGCTTTAAAAGCCTCATATCCGTTTTTATTTTCTAAAAAATTCCCGGACTCTGTTTGGACGCGTCGAATGGAAGATCCAATTCAAGCGCTGTTAGCGACTGCTGCAGATAGTGTGTTTGGAGACTTTAAAACCACAGAAGCTGAAATTAAGTCATTTTACCAACATCTTAAATATTATAACAAATCATTCAAAACCCCTAGGGTAATCACTGTTTTGTCCGAGGTTGATTATCGAAACAAAGTAGCGGTTACAGATACAATTGTCCTCATTGCTTTAGACACCTACCTTGGCAAAGATCATGAGTTTTACACAAGTTTTTACGAGTATATAAAGCAAAACTTGAACTCAACTCAAATAACTCCAGACTTAGCAACATCGTATGCTGAACAGCTCATATACCAGCCAAATAGAACCACCTTTTTGGACGAAATGATTTATTTTGGAAAGCAGTTGTATTTGAAAGATTTATGGATTCCTTTCAAGAAAGACCATGAAAAAATAGGTTATTCAATCTCAGAATATGAATGGTCTGAAGCAAACGAATTTTATATATGGCAGTACTTTGTTGAAAAAGAATTACTATATCAAACAGATCGAAAATTACTAGGAAGATTTATAATAGCGGCTCCATTTTCACGATTCAACTTAGAGCTAGACAGAGAGTCGCCAGGTAGACTCGGTCAGTATATAGGGTGGCAAATTGTAAAGTCTTATATGAAAAACAATCCGACATCTATTCTTGAAATGACTCAAATGAACCCTCAAGATATTTTTAATAAAGCGAAATTTAAACCAAAAAAATAATGGCAAGTACCCATACCTCAAAAATTCAAATTACTGTAGGGCTAGACGATAATCGAATTCCAGAAAAGTTACATTGGACTGCTCAAGATGGTGGGGTTTCTAATGAGGAAGCAAAGGCTGTAATGCTGTCTGTATGGGACCAAAAAAAGCAAGAGTCTCTTAGAATTGATTTGTGGACAAAAGACATGCCTGTAGATGAAATGAAGCTTTTTTTCCATCAAACATTAGTGACCATGAGTGACACTTATTTACGGGCAACCCAAGACGAAAAAATGGCTGCTACCATGAAGGATTTTTGTGATTATTTTGCTGAAAAACTAGATCTTATTAAAAAGTAGTTTACCAAACGTTTAGACGGTTTGAGTCTAGTTTTAAAAATATAAACACCAATATTGTAAAGGCCCATAGCCCGGACCCCCCGTAACTAAAAAATGGAAGGGGTATGCCAATAGTTGGAATTAAGCCCATAACCATTCCTATATTAATGAGAAAGTGTGCGAATAATATACTGGCGACACCATAGCCATATACTCTGCTAAACTGTGATTTATGTTGCTCCGCAAGGAAAACGATTCGCAATATAAGTAGGACAAACAAAATCACGACTATACTACTTCCCAAAAACCCCCATTCTTCACCAACAGTGCTAAATATGTAATCGGTGTGTTGTTCTGGTACAAACTTACCTTTAGTCCTAGTGCCATCCATAAACCCTTTCCCAAAAGTACCACCCGAACTAATTGCCTTCTCAGATTCATTCAGATTGTATGAAATATTACGCTTCATAGCTTGAAGTTTCTCCGGATCTTTTTCCAATCTAAGCCAAAGTCCAATGCGGTCCTGCTGGTGCTTTTGAAGTACTTTAGTGTACGCCCACTCAACACTAAAACTAAGACAAATACTACACACCAAAAGGGCAATAGTTCCGCGAAATTTTTTCTTTTTTCTTTTTATAAAAAACTGATAAAAAAGAAGTGAAACGGCAATAACACTGTTTGTGGCTATTGCAGAAAACTTCAAAGTTGAAATGCCCAGAATAGTCAGAAACACTCCAAATAATAAATAATATTGCGGGATCCCTTCTCTATAAAAAACAAAGAATAAACTTCCAAATACAATTGTACTCCCTGCATCATTTTGTAGTAAAATAAGAACAGCAGGCAGCCCTACTAAAATGGCAGCTCTAACTTGATCTCTTCGTTCTTTAATATTTGTTTGCAAATCGCTAATATACTTTGCCAGTGCAAGGGCTGTTGCAAATTTAGCAAATTCACTCGGTTGTAATGTAAGTCCTCCAAAGTCATACCAAGAAGTTGCGCCATTTATTTGTTTTCCAACAATAAACAACCCAATCAATGATAGTACAGAACCAAGGTATAATATACTAGCAAAACGTTCGTAGAACTTCGCATCAACAGAAAGGATGACCATTATTAGGAGTAGGGATCCTATCATAAATAGTAGTTGCTTACCATAGGGTTTAGTGATGTCAAAATAGGAAGTAAATTCGCCACTAGTTGAGGCTGATAAAATGTTGAAATACCCAAAAATGACTAGTGCTGTAAAAATAATTACAGCGATCCAATCTAATTGAAAACTATTGGAGCGGTTTACATTCATTGGTCATTAATTTTAAAGGGTTTGCCGCTATATGGCTTTAGATATTCGTCTTCCAAACTTTTTTCTATAACTAAACGTTCCATTCTTTTTAAAGAAACCTCTCCTTTTATGTATTTCTCAATCATTAAACTCGCCACTCTTCCAGCCCATCGAGCTCCGTAGCGTCCGTTTTCAACTAAAACTGCAATAGCAATTTTCGGGTTCTCTTTTGGAGCAAAGGCTATAAATATAGAATGATCAGTGAGTTGTTGTCTGACCCCATGAATCTTTGTGAAGTTTTCAGCAGTTCCAGTCTTACCACAGATTTCGATTCCAGGAACTTTTAAAAAACTAGCGGTTCCTTTGTTGTAAACATTATGCATCCCTTCAATAATAGGCTCATAGTATTTAGTGTCTATTGTTGTTTGTTTTGGAATTTTAAAATCGGGATTTATATTTTCATTCTCAATAGCTTTTATAATATGGGGTGTATAATAAAAACCTTTATTAGCAATAGCAGCAGTCATGTTTGCTAATTGAATAGGAGTTACTAAAATTTCTCCTTGTCCAATTGCATTTGAGATGATGGTTGTGGCACCCCATTTAAATTCTGGATACCACTTATCATAGTAGCTACCATCTGGAATATTTCCTTTTTTCCCAACCGATAAATCATTACCTAAAAAGGCCCCTAAGCCAAAACTTTTTATGTGATCACTCCAAGTGTCCATTGATTGAGACGAATTATCATATTTTTCAATGGTATTTCTAAAAGCTGTTGCGAAATAAGAGTTACATGAAAAGCTAATCGCAGAATCTAAATTCCTATAGCCACCCCCACAATGACATTGCATGGTACGTTTGTTTTTGCCATACACGTATTGCCCACTACAAAACAATTTTTCATTTTTTGAAATCACTTTTTCTTGCAAAGCTGTGAGCGCCACTAATACTTTAAACGGAGATCCCGGTTCGTGCATCCTTACAAGTCCTTTGTCAATTAAAGGACGATGTATGGAGTCCAAGTATAGTTTCGTGTAGTTTTTGGAACGGAGTCTCCCAACAAGTAGGTTTGGGTTATATGAGGGCGCAGATACGAGACTTAGAATTTCGCCACTGCTGGGCTCAATAGCTACAATGCCTCCAATTTTGTTTTGCATTAAGAGCTCTCCATACGCTTGTAGCTCAGAGTCAATGGTGATTTTAAGGTCTTTTCCAGGGATAGGCAGGGTGTCGAAAGCGCCCTCCTTATAGGCTCCGATATCTCTATTATAAATATCTTTTTGTATGTATTTTACTCCCTTAATCCCTCGAAGTGTTTTTTCATATGAAATTTCTACTCCTTGCTTTCCAATCAAGTCTCCAAGTATGTAGTAGCTATCTTTTTTGAGGTCTTTTGAATTGGCCTCAGCAATGTAGCCTAGCACATTCGCGCCTATTGAAGTCTGATAGTCTCTAACAGATCTTTTTTGAATATAAAAGCCCTTAAATTTTCTTAATTTTTCGGATAAGAAGGCATAGTCTTCTTTTGATAGGTGAGGTAAGAACACCGACGGTAGTCGGGGAGAGTATCGTTTGGCACGTTTGTAATATTTTAAAAAACTAAGTTTATCAATTTTCAATAAATTACAAAACATTAAGGTGTCTAAAGGCTCTACTTCTCTAGGGATCACCATGACGTCATAGCTAGGCTGATTGGCAACTAAAAGGCTGTCATTTCTATCATAAATGTAGCCTCGTTTAGGATATTGAAATACTTTGCGTATGGCATTGTCATTATTTAAATCATAGGTAGCCGACTCATATATTTGTAAATAAAACAACCTAGCAATAAAGCTAATTCCAGTTAGAATGACCATTCCAAAAAGCAGAATTTTTCTCATGTTTGTTTTTTGCTAAATAGTGAGGTAAAAAGCAAACAAAGCAAGAGAGTAAATATACTTGAGTAGAAAGTTTGTTTTAGTATCAATAGCATCTCATTTTGATTAAAAATAACCAGGAAAAATAGCACAAAATGATGAATTACAATTAGTGACAAAAAGTAAACCACACGCTGTGTAAAATCAGTATTGCTAAATTTTATCGCTTGATATTCGTAGGCAGCACCAAATGAAAACTTCAAAAATAGAGGGCGGATATAAGCAATAAGAACACTGGCTGCTGCATGCGCACCCCCGGAGTCTAAAAACACATCAACCATAAAGCCTAACAGAAAACTACTAAACAGAAAGCTTAATCTATTATTTAATGTAGGATACACTAAAATAAAAAGCAAATAAATATAGGGGTTAATGTATCCCAGAAAGTTAATATTACTACAAATCAAAACCTGTAAAAGAAGTAACCCAAAAAATCGTAACATGTTTAAAAATACACTATTATTCATTTGTTTCTTTTAAGGTCTCTAATTCGTTACTGTCATTGTTTTTTATTAAGTAAACATGCTCCAGGTTGGTCATATCGTTATACAATTTTACTTCAATAATATATAGATCTTTGGTGTCATTTAGTCGAAATGACTTTATAGTGCCTACAGGGATATTTGCTGGGAATGTAGATGAAAACCCACTAGTTACTATACTGTCTCCTTTTGTTAGTTTAACAAGGTCTTGTATGTCTTTTAATTGAACTACATCTGGCGCCTTAGTGTCCCATGTTAAGGTTCCAAAGTGGTTTGTTTTTTTTAACTTCACATTCACTCTACTATTGGTGTTTAGTATAGACAAAACCCTTGAGTAGCTAGTTGATGATTTGTCAATAATCCCTACAATTCCTTTGGAGGTAATGACTCCGAAGTCTTCCACGATGCTGTCTGTTAATCCCTTATTAATAGTTAAATAGTTGTTTGGTTGTGCGTAACTATTTTTATAAACTTGAGCAGGGATTAAGGAGTAAGTTTGTCTTAAAACAGAATCAATAGAAGTGCTTATTTCTTGATTAAATTGTTTAGATTTAAGTCTGCTATTTTCTTCCAACAGCAGTTGATTTTCTTTTACTAAATTAAAGTATTGACTTATTCCGTGAGAGAGTCCATATACGTTAGCCGTTAGTTGATTGGAAGAGTTAAAAAATTTACTCCTGTGAAATTCATTCGACTGTACGGTAATTGAAATGGCAATTGAAAACAACAACAAAAACAAGACGAATGTTTTGTTTTTAATGAAGAAATTAAAAAGTTGTTGCATTACTTAAAATCTATTTTATCAAGACGCTTTTATATTTAGCAAGGTTTTTTAGAACAATTCCAGTCCCTCTAACAACAGCTCTCAAAGGGTCTTCTGCAATATAAACAGGAAGATCCGTTTTTTGAGATAATCGTTTATCAAGCCCTCTTAACATAGACCCGCCACCGGCAAGATAAATACCAGTATTATAAATGTCGGCTGCAAGTTCGGGAGGGGTTTGAGACAGAGTTTCCATAACAGAGTCTTCAATTCTAAGGATTGATTTGTCTAAGGCTTTTGCAATTTCACGGTGTGTAATTTGTACTTGCTTTGGTTTTCCAGTTAGCAAGTCTCTTCCTTGAACATTCATTTCGTCTGGTGGAACTTCCAAGTCTTCTGTTGCGGCTCCAATTTGAATTTTTATTTTTTCTGCAGTTCGATCACCTACGTATAAATTGTGTTGCGTACGCATGTAGTATATAATATCATTCGTAAATACATCTCCGGCAACCTTGACAGACTTGTCACATACAATACCCCCTAAGGCAATTACTGCAATTTCTGTGGTCCCACCCCCAATGTCAACAATCATATTTCCTTTTGGTTGCATAATATCGACTCCAATTCCAATAGCTGCGGCCATTGGCTCATGAATCAAGTAGACTTCTTTTCCATTTACGCGTTCGGCAGATTCTTTTACAGCACGCATCTCTACTTCTGTAATCCCTGAAGGAATACAAATCACCATTCTTAGTGATGGAGCAAATAATTTATTTTTTAGAGCGGGGATGCTTTTAATAAATAAGCTAATCATTTGTTCAGAAGCATCAAAATCTGCAATCACCCCATCTTTTAATGGTCGTATTGTTTTTATGTTTTCATGCGTTTTACCTTGCATTAAATTCGCTTCTTTTCCAACAGCAATAATTTTACCAGATACACGGTCTCTGGCTACAATTGAAGGGCTGTCAATTACAACTTTATCGTTGTGAATTATTAATGTGTTGGCGGTTCCCAAGTCGATCGCTATCTCTTCTGTCAAGAAGTCAAAAAATCCCATATGCTATAAATAATTTACTAAAAAGTGTTAAAGTAATATGCTGTTTTGTAAATGTACTAAATTAAAAGTTATTTTGGTAAGGGTCCCCTGAAATAAATTAGTGTTTAAAATGACGTGTTTTTGTAAACACCATTGCCATATTATTGGAATTACAATAGTCAATACTTAACTGATCTTTTATAGAGCCGCCGGGTTGAATAACAGCTGTAATTCCTGCGTTTTTTGCAATTTCAACACAATCAGGGAAGGGGAAAAAGGCGTCGCTAGCCATCACAGCCCCACTTAAATTAAACTCAAAAGAAGTAGCTTTATGAATGGCTTGATTTAAAGCATCTACGCGACTTGTTTGTCCGGTACCACTAGCATATAATTGTTTATTTTTAGCTAATACGATGGTGTTAGACTTTGTGTGTTTACAAATTTTAGAAGCGAACAACAGGTCTTCAACCTCACTTCCAATCGGAGTTGAAGTGGTGGCATTTTCCAAGATAGAGGCCTCATCAGTAATGGTGTCCTTTTCTTGTACTAACACCCCATTTAAGCAGGTTCTTACACTTGTTTCAGGCAAATTAACCGAGTTCTGGATTAATAAAATTCTATTTTTCTTACCCTTTAATACGCTTTCTGCCTCCACGCTAAACGAAGGTGCAATTACCACTTCACAAAAAAGTGTATGAATTTTTTCAGCAGTTGCTAAGTCAATTTCACAGTTTGATATTAAAACACCGCCAAAAGCAGAAACCGGATCTCCTGCCAAAGCGTCTACATAGGCCTGATGAAGAGTATCTCTTTGAGCTACCCCGCAAGCGTTATTATGTTTTAAAATTGCAAAGGTTGGGTTTTCACCATAAAACTCATTCATTAAATTCACGGCAGCATCAACATCCAAAAGGTTGTTATAGCTTAATTCTTTGCCGTGAAGCTTAGTAAACATCGCTTCAAAATCTCCAAAGAAATACCCTTTTTGGTGCGGATTTTCTCCATAACGAAGTACATTTCCTTGTGTTTCGCTAATCTTTAAGACCACCTCTTCTTTTTCTTTATTAAAATAATTGAAAATAGCACTGTCATAATGTGAGGATACATTAAATGATTTGGTAGCAAATCGTTTGCGGTCCTCAATAGAGACCGCTCCATTTTCAATAGTAATTAGGTTCAAGAATTCAGCATAGTCCTCCACAGAAGAAACACAGATGACATCTTTAAAGTTTTTGGCCGCCGCTCGAATTAATGAAATCCCTCCAATATCAATTTTTTCAATAATAGCTTCGTCGCTAGCTCCTGAAGCAACTGTTTTTTCAAAAGGATACAGGTCCACAATAACGGCATCTATTTGTGGAATTGAAAAAGCATCCATTTCTTTGATATCCTGATCATTGTCTTGACGATTTAAAATTCCACCAAATATTTTAGGGTGTAAGGTTTTTACACGTCCACCAAGGATTGAAGGGTATTCGGTGATTTCTTCAGCAGGAACCACGTTTATGCCTAAGTCGTTAATAAATTTTTGAGTACCTCCTGTGGAATAGATAATAACCCCTTGTTCGTTTAGTTTTTTTACAATGGGCGCGAGCCCTTCTTTACTAAATACAGAAATTAAGGCGGATTTAATTATTTTGTTTTGGCTCATTTTGAAGTCTAATATTAAGCATCAAAAATAGTCAATTAACCCATAAGAAACCATCGGAATTCTTCCAAAAACAGATTTTTTTTTAACTAAACACTAGAGTTATTAACAACTACATAAGTGCGGCGACTGATCGACATACAAATTCTAGAAATCGTTCGTCTGCCTGCGTAAAAGGGTCAATAGTATTTGAGTCAATATCAATTTGCCCAATATTTTTAGTATCAACAAACAGCGGAACTACAATTTCTGATTTCACATTAATACTGCACGCTATGTAGTTATCTTGAGAATTGACATCGGCTACCACAAAGTTTTTATTACTAACCGCCACTTGCCCACAAATTCCTTTTCCAAATGGGATAATTGCATGCTCAGTAGCCGCTCCGGCATAGGGTCCAAGTTTTAGTTCTTCTCTGTCTCCATTTCTAAAATAAAACCCTACCCAATCGTAGTAGTCTACAGACTCTTTTAATAACTCACAAATAGCCTGTAGGGTTTCATCAAGCTCACTTGAATTAGAGATTAAGTTGGTTATTTTAGCTTTCAATTTATTGAGATTCATCAGGATATATTTCTGTAAAAATACTATTATTCCCAAATATGGTTTTAAAATAAACAGCTTTTTGTGTTAATTTTTCTGTAACTGTAACCAATGTATATACAGTTTTTATTAAATTTGCATGATGATTAAACCTAAATTACATAAAGTTTTTTCTATGTTGTTAGCGGTTTTGATACTTCTTTCAGCTTTTTCATTTAGTATTGAAACTCGTTTATGCAGCACGATGCTGTCGGCGTCTGTTTCGAACTCTAATGTTAAATCATGTTGTAGCTCTTCTTCTAAAAAGTTTTCTAAAGGGGTTCAAGACAGTTGTTGTCAAAACAAGGTGATTTCCGTTGATGGCTTGAATCAGGTAGACGTTCTTTCGGTTTCGTTTGAGTTCCCTTCTCTTGAGGTTTTTGAAGTCGTTACCAAAAGCTTTTTCGATTTTATTTATCCCCAATCTTCTATTTCTTGTTCGTATTCTCACTACGCTCCTCCCAACTTGGTTTTGGAGCCGCAGCTGTTGTATCAGACTTTCTTGATTTGATTTTATTGTATTAATTATAATTGTGATTGCACTCCAATATGCGATCATCACTCTCTAAGGAGATAATTTGAAATTAAACAATAATGAAATCGATTTTACAACTAATAATATTATTACCCCTTTTCCTTTTTTCACAAAAAGAAATTAAAGGGATAGTCATGGAGCAGAACTCCAACAATGAGCGGGTGCCACTGTTGGGTGCTAATGTGTTTTGGCTCAATACAACCCTTGGCACTATGACAGCAGATGATGGCACTTTTACGGTGCCGTACGACACGTCTTATAAAAAACTAGTAATCAGTTACATTGGGTTTAGAACAGATACACTTTTGATCGAAACCCCAAAAAGTATTTTCCACGTATTGAAAGCTTCTGATGATTTAGGAGAAGTGACTGTGTCAGTACGAAAAAAATCTTCAGCAACTTCCTTCCTGTCGTCTCAAAACATTACAACCATAAGTAGTAAGGAGCTCTTAAAGGCAGCCTGTTGTAATTTGTCTGAAAGTTTTGAAACAAACCCCTCAATTGATGTCAATTTCACGGATGCGATTTCTGGGACAAAGCAAATTAGAATGTTGGGATTGACCAGCCCCTATATTTTAATCACAACAGAAAACATTCCTTCCATACGTGGTGCTTCTCAAGCTTACGGGTTGAGTTTTGTTCCAGGAACATGGGTAGAGAGTATTCAAATAACCAAAGGGGCCGGAAGCGTAATTAATGGCTTTGAAAGTATCGCAGGTCAAATTAATGCCGAACTGGTCAAGCCAACCACAGACAATAAAATTTTTATAAACGCCTATGGATCCTTAAACGGTCGCGCCGAATTAAACACACATTTTAACACACAGCTTTCTGATAAATTAAGTACCGGCCTTTACATACATGCTGATAATCGATCACAAAAATTTGATAGAAACAACGACTCATTTCTTGATATGCCTTTGGCAAATCAAATCAATATAATGAACCGTTGGCAGTATGTAAATCTTCAAAAAGGGCTGATTAGTTTTCTAAATGTACGTTACCTAAACGATGAAAAGCAAGCCGGACAGCTTAGCTTCGACCCCAAAACCGACCGGCTGTCTACCTCTGTTTGGGGAAGTGAAATTGATACCAAACGCTTTGAGATCTCTGGAAAATTTGGATACGTAAATCCGGATATTCCATATCGTAGCTTAGGCATTCAGGTGGCCTATAGTGCTCACGACCAAGACTCCTACTTTGGTACCAATCAATACGACATAAATCACAAAAGTATGTACTCAAATATGGTTTACAACACCATTATTAGTGATTCAAGACACAAAATAAAGACAGGCTTGAACGCCACTTACGACCGCTATAACGAGTTGGTGAATTCACAAGTTTATAATAGAAATGAACGCTCTGTTGGGGGCTTTTTTGAGTATAGCTTTGACAATCTTGACGCTTTGAATTTAACGGCAGGGGTTCGTATAGATCATCACAATTTGCTAGGGACATTTTTTACGCCACGTTTACACGCGCGCTATACGCCTTGGGAAAAGTCGGCATTTAGAGTGTCTTTTGGTCGGGGGAAACGAGCAGCCAATATTTTTACAGAAAACCAAAAGCTGTTTGCAACTTCAAGACAAATTAATGTGCAGAGTTCGGGCGGAACCATTTATGGTTTAGATCCTGAAATTGCTTGGAACTATGGCGTCTCTTTTTTACAGGGCTTCAATTTGTTTGGAAGAAAGGCGGATCTTACATTGGATTTTTACGGAACTAATTTTGAGAACCAAGTAGTTGTAGATTATGAGAATCCTTATGAGGTAAGTTTTTACAACCTTGAAGGTGCGAGCTACGCCAATAGTTTTCAAGCCGAATTTAGTTGGAACCTCATGGATTATTTAGATTTAAAAACAGCCTATAAATTTTATGATGTAAAAACTCAGTATGCTTCTGGTAAACTTGAAAAACCATTGACATCTCAACATCGCTATTTTGCGAATCTTTCCTATGAGGCACACTCAGAAAAAGGGGAAGGGGTTTGGAAGTTTGACGCGACTTTTAACTGGTTGGGTAAGCAACGTTTTTCATCTACAGAAATAAGCCCACAGGCCTATCAATTGCCAATGTATTCACCTTCTATTTCGACCTTAAATCTTCAAGTCACAAAAGTATTTTCTGAGGCCTTTGAGATCTATTTAGGGGCAGAGAATATAACGAACGTAACACAAAAATCACCAATTTTAAGCTCTGAAAACCCATTTGGCCCCAATTTTGACACTACATTTGTGTACGGGCCTATATTTGGAAGTACTTTTTACACGGGATTACGATATAAACTAAACTAAACAATTATTTATGAAAACAATACTTTTAACAATCACACTGCTATTTGTAGGGACGCTGACGTATGGTCAAAATAAAAATGCGAAAGCTTCTGTTGAAGTTGATGGCGTTTGCATGATGTGCAAAAAGCGCATTGAAAAAGCAAGTTTTAAAACTAAAGGCGTTAAATCCGCAGTTTGGAATGTAGATACGCATGAGTTAAAGCTTTTCTTTGATGAAAATAAAACAAGCGTAGCGCAGATTGAAGCCAATTTAGCCGCTGCCGGTCATGATACAAAATCTTTTGTGGCAAGCGATAAGGCTTATGAGGCTCTACATCCCTGTTGTAAATACCGTGAAGCGGCTGTTATTGAAGATCATAAATAACTCCGATTTCACTTGTAACAAAACAAAGGTTTTGTAAATAAAAAAGCTCCTGAAATTTCATGAGCTTTTTTATTTATATTTATGAAGCATAAAAGAGCTGTTTTAAATGGCAACACACTATTTTTTTAAAACTAATCACCAAAATTATACTCTTTTTTTTCTAGGAGATTGCCATAACCATCTGTAATGTAATCTATTCTTCCATAAGAATCATAATACAGATACGATTCTTCTTTACGCTCGTTTATTCTATTGGTCACACGGCCATTATCATCATAAAACGTCAAGCTAATCATGGCATTTGGTAAGCGATCATAAAGTTTTACCAGTTCGCCCTTTAGTGCTGATGTGGTTAAGTTTTGTAACTGTGCGTAAGTGACATCTAATTCATTTACAACATCTTGATGTTTAGCATTCACAATAGAAGCTACCTCATACAAGTCAGTGTAGGCACGTAAGCTTGAAGAAAATATGTTTTTACCGTCGTTTACTTCTAACAAATTCCCTTGTAAATCTACATTTGTTACTTGATTATTGAGCCGTAATAGAGACACACTGGGGCCCGACCATTTTTCTTTAATGTAGATCTTACCTGAATCATTTTGCCAAATATTTCTTTTAATATCAACAATTTCATTATTTAATTTTGTTGTTGTTTCATAAGCGTCAGTCAACATGTTTTTATCTCTTACAAAGCTATACTGCTCATAAGCATAGCGGATGTCTTGACGTTCTGTTTGGCCTGTGCTACTGGTGCTAGTTGTATAATATAATTGACCTTTTGAATTGTATGTATAATTAGTCAAATTTTCTAGAGAATCCGTATTGAAAAACAGCTGTTCTTTTTTACTACTTAAGCTTATGTAATGGCTTAAGCCTACCGCTTTATAAGAAGTGTTATGAATAGTTTTTAAATGCTTTCTCCAAAAGTTTGTAGTTTTTCTCTTTGTGTTGTTGTTAGTGTCTAAAACACGTTCTTCTATTTGTAAACCAAGCATTTGAATGTCATCCTTTCCTGTGTTAAATGTTTTTTTTACTTTTCCTATAGAACTAGATCCGAATCCTTTATTTTCAATAATGACTTCCCCATAATACGTTGCCGTATTATCAGCTGAAGAATTAGGGTTGCTATAGGTGTAATTAATTTTTCTAATATTGCCGTTATCAGCATCTAAATCGATGCTTCCAACCACAATATCATATACAGATTGGTTGAATTTATCATCTATAATTCTGTATAAATAAGGCTCAAATTCTTTAGGTGATGTGTCTTGTCTTAACCACATTGCTTTTGGCGACATAAATGGTGTGTTTCCACCAATTTTTTCTCGCCCTGCTAGATGGTATTTTGATCCCATATTTATCTCTGACAAAAGCCCTGTTTCCTTATTTATATAGTAATAAGAACTTTTTTTAAATTTATTGTTATTGTCATGTTGTTTTACAAAGGTATGACTTAAGCCATCTGAATATGAGAAATAATTATCATACTGAAGGGTTCCTATGTTTATCATGGGCAAGGAAAGGGGTTGAACCGTTTTCTTATAGATCTTTTTTCCAGCCACTATAAATTCGCTATTGATTGCATTCGAAGCATTGTTTGTATACGCTGCCCAATTCAAATTATTCTCAACCCAACTATTGGAATTAGCAGAATATTCCTTGTACATTATGTTGTCAGAATCTTCGTTTTTGTAGGTCATTAGGTCCAATCCAAAATTTACATGATAAAAATCTGTAGGTTTTGTAAAGGGGCTAACCTTCCAATTGATTCCATTAAAATGTGCCGCTTTTGCGGGTTGATTAAACCAATGCCATACTAAAGTAAACATGCTGTTGTTTACGGGCACAAAATAATGTCCATCATCCCTATATGATCCAATTTTAGAATCCACTGCAATTAAATTATAATCGGTATCCCAGCGTAAAAATAATTCTGGATTGTCTTTAGCCACCAGTCCAGCGATCGAATTGGCAGGATATAAACTTGCAAGACCAGGGCGACTCTCACTGATCCAAATATCATTTATATAGGGGTCTGCTGCTGCCGACCAAGATTTGGTTTGCCATCTATTTTCGGCATCTAAATAATGCACATAATAATTATCGCTATGGTTGGCTCCCGTAACCATGTCGGACCCGCCCTCTTCATCCAATGATAAAATAAAATTATTAGTTGCACCATAAAAATATTGTCCACTACCTTGATTTATTATTTTTAAATTCCAAGTTCGACCATTCCACACATAGGTATGAAGTTTTCCGTTTCTATGAGAGCCTAGTCCAATAAAATTAGTTCCAGATAGAAATCTTGGGGGGTTATCATTACCGATATTTAGGCCGATATGTCTGAAATAGTTCCAGTCAGTACCATTTTTGTTTTTGTGAAATAAGTAAACATCCGCGGCGTTTCCTCTGTGAAAGGCAAAGCCATAAAAATCTGTTCCAAGCACTGAATAAAAATCCTTCATAAAACCTCTACTCGAGTCTTCTATGAGGTGTGGAAAGGTGAACTCATGCGATTCCCACTGTTGGCCATTCCACCAATACCTAAAAATTTTAAAACGGTACTTTCCGCCACTAACGGGGTTCTTTGTTCTTAATATAATAAGGCTATAATTGTCTTTTACTAAGCTACTATAAAAGACATACCCGTTAGCACTAGAAGGAGGATTGAAATTGTCTGCGCCATTGTAAAACAAATATTTATTTTGATAGTTATAGGTCACGGATCCCCCAGATGGATAGCTTATTTCTTCTAGCCCCCCTTTAAATGTACCTGAATAATGATATTTAAACGTTTGTGGAGGCAAAGCGTTCATTTGTCCTTGATTATGTGTTGTTTGGGTAATGCTTGTTAAGTAGCGCTTATCATTGCTGCTATCTAGAGGTTGAATATCATGCCCAAAATCATAAAATAAAACTAATTGGTTATTTGTATTAAAAACTTCAACACTATTCAAAAACTTTTTTTCATAACGTTCTTGATAAGCATCAGGTTCTTGTTGCTCTTTGTGAGGTTCGTAGTACTCACTAACGAACGTAGCTACAGGGTTTTTAGAGGCATAGTTTAATTGTATTTTTGAGCCTTTGGAAGATGTTATTTCTTTTAAGTAACTTGCTTCAGTGTGTTTAAAAGAGGAAGCAGATGGAGATGTGTTTTGTTTCTGTTCTACAAGTTCATATTTAAAATTTATAAAATTGTTCCATTGATCCGTTATTCGACTTAGGTTCCAAACAATGGTACTTACGCCCGTAGGCGTTTGATTGGAGTCCCCAATCCAATTGCCCCATGAAGCGACGACTTCTTTTGATTTGCTGGTATTGGTAGTATCGGTATCTGAATACCCAAAAATATAGGTCTGTCCATTATCTTTAATCACAGACCAATAATCTGTTTTCACATACACGATTACCACATTGCCCCAGATGTCAATCGTGATGTCTTTATAGCCAGGATGGTATGTTATTTTCCAATTCGCATGTTTTTCCAATTGGAACTCCCATACATTTCCATTGGAATTGGTGCCTCTTTTAGTACAAATTAATTTACTATTGGTAGATCCCCCTACAATATAAAACTCATCATCATCGCGTGTTCCAGTTTGTTTGTTGTCTACAACTATTTTTGAGATGGGTAAGGACCAGCCAACCCCAACAACCGATGTTGGGCTGTATTTGTTCTGTTCTTTACCAATTTTAAAGGCCGATTGCCCATCATAGCCTATACTCAGTCCATAGGACACTGTCCCAGAAGCTATGGATGCCAAGGGCACAGAAAAGTTGATTTTTCCGGTCACTTGGTTGATGCTGTTTTGGATGGTTCCCGAAATGTCACTCCCTAAATCAAAGGGCGAATTTGCGGGTGTGCCAATGTCTGAACCACTACCACCTGAAGAAGCACTCGCACTCCGAGCATTAAAAGTGTTGGAGGGTGCAAAATTAGGATCATTTAGACTTGGGTTTTGAAGGTCTGTATCCTCCAACGGAAGGTCTGTTAATGGGCGGTTGTTTTCCGTTTCTTGAGGTTCTTCTTGCGCAAAGCTAAGACCATGTGCTGTTAGGAATAGTGCCAGTAGGGATGCTGTTTTTAAAAAATTTAGAGTCATCTTAAGTTCTTTTTTTTGTTACACGTTCTTTCTTTATTCTTTTGTATAATACCAATTTCTGTATATGGGTTCCATGTCAAATTCTCGTTCTATAGTTAATTCAGTTTTGGTGAGTGTTATGATTTTTTGGTTGATTAATTTCGAAATATCAGATAAAGTAAATGGGTTTTCGGTTCCTTCCTCAATAATCATTTCTGTTTGTTGGTTAAAAGCAATAGAATTTCCATCAATAGTATAAGTGCCTGTATATTGATAGGTGTCATATTCATTAGCATCACAAGGATTGTAAGAATAAGTGCGAATATAGCTGCCATCATTATTGAATATCAAATTGTTTTGCGCGGGACAAACACGGTTGTCAAACCACTGCCCATATAAAAGCGCTACGTCTATGGAAGGCGTATGGTCATCTGAAGTGCAGGAAATAAGGACTGCAAAAAGTAGGAGGGGACTTAGTTTTGTTTTCATTTTTTATGTTCCTCAATAATTAGTTTAGTTATATCTATGTTAGTTTATTTTTTTAATATTCCTCAAAGTCGGGGGACTTTGAGGGGTTGATATGACTCACTTCGCATCAGTACGGTTTTATAAATTATTTTTCTTGTACGTTTTGTAGTCTAGCTCATTACACCAAAACCATTTTTTATGGATGATGTATGTTTTGTTTATGTCTGACTTTCTTTTTGTAGGGGAAATCTTATAAATGCTACCTTTTTTTTTGTAAAAAATATCGGATTTAACATCATCCTTAAATTTTTTTAAGTCTGATTTTGTAATATCATTTAACTTGCCTTGATAGATTACTTCTATAGAATTATAATTAATGATTTTAAACCAAATTTTATACTCAGTAACCCCCATTCCTTCTGGGCTTGATATAATTTGCATTTTAATGGTATCATTTGATAAGCTATATTTTCCATAAGAGCCATATTGAATAGAATTATCAAAATTTTGTTCTGACCAGGATTTACCATGTCCTGATCGTACAAAACCATTATCATAAAAAATAAATTCGCCATTTGTAAGGTATTCATAATCTTCCCCTAAATAATAAAACCCGTTTATATTTATTAGCGAATCTAATCCTGTTTTTTTTCCATCAAAACAATAATTAAAATTTTCACGTACTCCTTTTGGCACCATTATACAAGAAGTGACACAAAAAATAATTAAAAATAATGTTGTATTTTTTTTCATTTGTAATTTAATTTTTAGTCCCATAAAGAATATGAGTTATTTCTTACAGAATTTATATATAACCCCTTTTTAAAATTATCATAGTTCATGAAATAATTTGCACGCCCCTTTTTTAATAAGCCCCAAAAAAGGCGTAAATTGATATATACTCGCATTGCTATTGATTTAAATAAAGATTATTCTTATACCATTTTTTGTTTATAAACCAAGCTTTTGTGCTGTCTGGTTTGTTTTTAGTTTTGTAAAAACGGAAAACATCCGGTTTACTTATGGTGTCATCATTATTTATGTAGTCTTTATGCAAACCAGACAACCAAACCGATGAATAAATTGACAAAGTAGAATCTTTATTGATTCTGATTTTATTTTCATAAACTCTTCTTTTTACAATTTCTTGATTGTGTTTATTAAATATTTGTAACCTTAATTCATTTCCTTCACAAATATAATGACCCCAGAATTCATCATTATCATCATATCTAGTGCTTTCTTTTTTTATTTTATTAGAACTCCAATCATAACTAGATACTTCGCTTGAATCAATTAATACACGTTTAACTAACCCGTTATTATAAAAAAATAAAGATCCATAATCACGTACATAAGCTCCATTCGTTTTAATACAAATATTACTTACGTCCGTAAATGGAGGTGTTTTGTAAATTGAAAACCCATCTCTATTACTTACGCACCCTATAAATAAAAAACTCAATAAAATTCCTCTTAGTATAGTGACCATGGTATGTTTGTTCTAAGTTGATAAAAAGATCTAGTTGGTGGTCCAAAATTTGTATTAAAATAAGGCCCTTTTACAATATGCCTGTGAATACCGTTTTGAAAAAAATCTTGTACAAAAGCACCATCTATTCCCCATCTTTGCTCAAAAATACCATTTCTTTTCCCAATATATAAACCTGAATACACTCTGCTTCCAGAAGAATAAGTTCCATTTTTATTCGCACCCCAAATTTTTGATTTAAACGTTCTATCAATAGTACTAACACTCTGATTGTCTTCTGAGTTATACTCACTATCTGGTGGGGCTGTAGTGTATATATTTGTTCCAAACGTATAATCCCCAATACCAATTTCACCGGCTGCAGTTCTGCCTTTGTCGCCGCCAAGAAATGCATCGTTAGTCATTCTAAAACTAAAATCACCTTTTTGAAAACCTGTAAACCAATTGTTTTGCCTTTCATCTCCTCCATAAGCCGTTATACCAAATGAAAAAGATTGTTTGTTTTTTCTATCGTAATAGGAAACTCCTCCGCCAATAGTAGATTGACCTTTTCTCCAACTCCCACTTATAGTAAATGAAAAATCACCATTTGTGTGAGTAATTGAAGCTAACGCCCCTAGATTATAACTCCCCCCTGTGCCTATTAACATTGAAGGGCTTAAGGTCAATGTGTTATGATTGCCTAGAGGTATTTCAACAGAAGCTTTTCCCATAGTACCAAAATCAATAGCATCTCCAATTACGGCATTTGGACCAAATATGATTGCTGTAGCAGCTCCTTTGCCTGCGCTTCCTGCAACTTTCCAAAAATTACTATATGGCGCATCTCCATTCATTTGGTTTGCATGAATACCTTTAATGATTCCAAGAAAAGCTCCTGCAATTATAAATGCAGACTCCCCATCAGGGTCTACACTCATCACCCAATTATTCCCCATCGCCAAATAGGGGCTTGCAAACTGGTTCTGAGGATCGGCATTAAACCAACGCCCCACAGAGGCATCGTACATACGGCTGCCAAAGTCGTACATATTATAACCTTCAAAGTCCAATCGCTCTTTGCCTTGGTATTTGTAATTGTAGTTAGAGGCAATGCCCGATAGGGTCTCACCCGCATGGGTCAGCCCCATGACATAATAGTCGGCGTTGGAGAGAATCTCGTTATCAGGGCTAATACTGCCATCTAGGTCGCCATCGCTAAAACTAACGCGGTTATTTCCTAAGTGGTCTTTGTACAGGTACACATATTTGTAGGTACTGCCATCCTTGGCAACATAGCCTTCTGGGGTTGGGAAAAACTGTAACTGGGTATTGGTGTATTGGAAGCCGCCTAAATAATCTATAGTGGTTGTACTGCCACTCACAGGAATATTTCGCATTCTTAGTTTAGAGCCATTGGCATCGTAATCAAACTCTATTTTATTGCCATTGCTAAAAGCCACATGCGTCACCAAGTCCAAATGGTTGTACTCAATAGTAATTCCTTTGTTGAGGTCTTTGGTAAGGTTTCCGTTGGTGTCGTAAGTATAGTCTTCTAAAGAAGTGCCCGTACTCCCATTGTTAAACCCACTACTGGTTGAGGTGTCAACAATAGATTTTAATTTATTTCCCGCGTCGTAATGGTAGACAAGTTGGTCCATCAGCGAGCCCGCTTGGTTTTTACGTCTGAGGGTTTCAATGTTTCCATTGGCATCGTATCCAAGTTGGTCAGTTTCAAATTTTCCAATGCCTCCACTCAAGCTGTTATTTTCACGGTAGATGGATTTTGAAAACCGGTTGAGTTTGTCATACCCAAAAGCGTAGGATTTTTTAAGATTGTTTTGAGCAGATTTCCAAATAACTTGTTTGATATTTCCGTTGTAAACATTACTAACCGCCGCAGAGCCTTCTGTAGGCGTGTCGTATTTTAAGTGATAGGCAAAAAGATCGGTTCCTAAATTGTTAACTTCGTTTATGTTTGTTAGCCATCCACGTATGTTGTAGGTGTAATTGATGGTTTGGAGGCCGGTGTCAGCGGTTCCACCTACTTTTTTGGATTTTAACTGTCCCAATTCGTTGTAAGTATTTGCAGCAATGAGTTCTGCATTGGGGTTTTCTTGACTTTCTATGACCGCTGAATAGGTTAAGGAGGTAGAACCTGTGGCTCTAAATCCCCGTCTTAATGTAATCGAATTTGTAGCCACATCAATTCTAGAACTGGTAACGGGATCATAAAGAACTAAATCGGTATCACTAGAAGTTACTAAAGGGAAAATCTGGTTAATAAGTTGTTTGTGTTGTAGTGGACGCTCTGCATGATCATAATAAAATTTATCACTTATGATTAATTCATCGCTAGTAGCGATTCTTTTGTGCGTTGTGTTAGAGACTTGAATTTTCCCTCTAAAATCTAATTGGCTTTCGTTAGACGTATAGCCTCCTAAATGGTTTTTGTCATGCGCATAGATTACCCGCCCTTTTTTGTCGTAAAAGGTGTAGTTTTTGGACCAAGAAGTACTTCCCAATGTTTTTGTCCAGTTGGCAGTTAACAAGCCTTTGGTTCTATCCGTAACGTCTTGCCCTAAAACAGACGTAGGGACTGTTGGTAAGCTGGAATCTGTAAAATTGTAATCGTCAAAATAACTAACCGTTAAGGTTTCTAAGTTTGTATTTGGAAATGCAGTGTTTGTATAATTCATCGAAACCCCTCCTATAGTAGAGGCTGTAGTTGTTCGTGAGACAGTGTTCGCTTTATTTGTACTGGCATTAATGAAATTATCAACCTGTATTTGTAAAGCTGGTCTAGAAATATTGTTAGTGTATGTACCGCTATACACAACACGCCCAAAGACATCATATTTATTAAACAACCATTTGTTTTGCGTTCTTAAATTGACATCTTGCGTGAGAATGGGGCGGTCCAATTGGTCGTAAATCATATACTCCCAGTCCTTTCCAGGGACTTTTTGTTCAATTTGACGGTTAAATTGGTCGTATTTGTATTGAAATGCTAGATCGTTTAAATCAGCTAGAATGGTAATAATTGGATCTAATTGAATGCTAATAGGTTCAGAAAATATAGAAAATAAACGTGTACTAGTTCTATTTATAACCAAGTTGCCATTTTTAATTGAAGCCTGACCAACATTAAAAGGATCAAGCAAATAAGGGTCAACTGACACTGCAACTTTGCCCATAACTTGACCGATGTACATATCTGGAATTGTAGGCTCAGTTGGAAGAAGTGCTTTTGTCGTCTGTAAGTTTAATGTATTTTGATAATCATTTATTGAATTAAGATAACTTAACCTCAGTACATTATTATGAATAGATAAGAATATGAGTCCAGAATTGTCACCAGCACTAACAAAGTCGCCCATTTCCCATTCATACGAAAAATTTTCATAATTGACAGCTGTAGATGTTTCTGGAAACATTTTAGGCGGTAATACATATCTTAAATTTCCGACATCATCATATACGTAATATGTACTTAATTTCTTAACAGAACCCGCATCACTTTCATAAGAAAATTCAGCTATTTTTTTCCCATTTTTGTCTGTAAAAACCTCTTTGGTATTTAGGAGTCCATCTGAAAGAGTCCAATTCTCGTTTTTGACACTATTTTTTAATAATTCTGCAGCCTTATAATAAGATGTGATAAAAGTGTTTAAAGTGTTGTTTCCGTTTATTTTTATCTGGAAAACTTCATTTAAAGTATTTACATCGTAATCATATTTAGAAGTATGACCTGCACCAGAGTTATTAATTAATTGCCATGTGTTTCCAGGAGCTGCGGTTTCTATCTTCCTATTTAAAGGCGAGTTGTCATACCGTACTTCTGAAAACGGATGTTGATCCGCAAATGCGTTCTGATAATATGACGTTATTTGTGCCTCTGCATTAGGAATATAATGACCCGAATCTTGTGTAGTTGGTAGTGCTAAAAACTGCTTGGTAGTTCTGCCAAACTCATCATATTGAATGTGCTGTACAATATCTTTTTTTGTTGGACTCTGTTTTATTCCAACAGATTGCTTTGCTTTACCAAAACCATCAAAATAAGTAACACTTTCTATTTTGTCTATGGAGAGATTAGTGTCAATCTGTAAACTTACATAATCAATGTCAAAAAAGGTTTTATCACTGGTATTGGTGTTGTCCTTATCAATACGGAAAATCATGGTGTTTCCCGACATGTTCATTACATGAGTATACTCATGTGTACCCGTTTGTAAATTCCCATCTTTTAAATTATAACTTACAAGCCCTCCACTAGGGCTTCTTTCTTCTAAATACAGTCTAATATTGGAGGACGTATTTCCTTTACTGAAATCAATTTTGATTTTTAATGTTTTTCCTGTTATGGTTTTAAAGCCCTTAAGTGGGTTTTTGATGCCTTCATAGCTCGTTTGAACATTTGCTCTTATTTTGCCATTTTTTAAAGTATAATTGACTGTGCCGTTTTCTAACCAGCCTCCAAAACTTGAAGTGAAATCATCTTCAACCAATACGGTTTCTATATATTCTATTGATTTCACATAGTTCTGGTCGGGCGATTGTGCAACTCCCAAAGCCATGCAAAGGCTCGTAAAAAGTGTAAGGGTTCCGTTTTTCATGGCTTAATAGATTTAAAGAGGGTACTCTAAACTATTAATAGAATGTTAAAATAGCAAAACCGAACAGGATATGTTAACTTTTATTTAACTTTTGAGCTGTCTCAATTGTTTTTTACTTCATTTTTTCCGCCTTAAGAAAGAATGAGCTTCACATGCTTTTTTATTTGGGATCTAATAAACACACATCGTTTTATTAAATAATTAAATTTATCTATTTAATTAGCAGTTAGTTTTTGACACTACAGAGTGACATTTGTGTCCTAGCCAACCTCATTATGAACCCCAGAATGAAGGTGTCAATGGAAAGATACGATTGTTAATATTGATGATCGTTTTGGGGTATAATTGATGCGTTACAAAAAACGAATCATAAAAAAGCTCCTGAAATTTCAGGAGCTTTTTTATTTAGTGAACTGTAAATTAAGTTTACATCATTCCTGGCATCCCACCGCCCATTGGAGGCATTGCAGGCGTATCTTCTTTGATGTCTATAAGGGCACACTCAGTTGTTAGGATCATTCCAGAAACTGATGCTGCATTTTCAAGCGCTACACGAGTTACTTTCTTTGGATCAATAATACCCGCTTTAAGCATGTCTACATAACTATCACTTTTCGCATCATATCCAAAGTCGCCTTTGCCTTCTAACACTTTGTTGATCACAACGCTGCCTTCGCCGCCTGCGTTTTCTACAATGGTGCGTAAAGGAGATTCAATAGCCTTAGAAACGATTTGAATTCCAGTAGCTTCATCTATATTTACTGCGGCTAGTTTTTCAAGTGTTTTTTGTGCTCTAACAAGCGCAACACCACCTCCAGCAACAATACCTTCTTCTACAGCTGCTCTAGTGGCATGTAAGGCATCGTCAACACGGTCTTTCTTTTCTTTCATCTCAACTTCACTAGGGGCTCCTACATACAAAACAGCAACTCCGCCTGCTAACTTAGCTAAACGTTCTTGTAGTTTTTCTTTGTCATAGTCACTAGTAGTTGTTTCAATCTGTGCTTTGATTTGATTAACTCTTGCTTTGATGTCATTGGCATTTCCAGCTCCATTAACAATAGTTGTATTGTCTTTATCAATGGTCACTGTTTCTGCAGTTCCTAACATGGTTAAGTCTGCGTTTTCTAAAGAAAATCCACGCTCTTCAGAAATCACAACGCCCCCTGTAAGGATAGAGATATCTTCTAACATAGCCTTACGACGGTCTCCAAATCCTGGTGCTTTTACAGCAGCAATTTTAAGGCCACCTCGTAATTTGTTCACGACTAGTGTTGCGAGTGCCTGACCATCGACATCTTCAGCGATAATTAAAAGCGGACGTCCTGATTGTGCAACAGGCTCTAAAATTGGAAGAATTTCTTGCAAGTTGGATATCTTTTTGTCGAACAATAAAATATATGGATTTTCTAAGTCCGCAATCATTTTATCAGCGTCCGTAACAAAGTAAGGGCTCAAGTAGCCTCTGTCAAATTGCATTCCTTCAACCACATCTACATAGGTATCAGTTCCTTTAGCTTCTTCTACTGTGATAACGCCTTCTTTGCCAACTTTTCCAAAAGCTAGGGCAATAAGCTCACCGATAGTATTGTCGTTATTTGCTGAAATTGAAGCAATTTGCTGTATTTTTTCAGAAGAGTTGCCAACTTTTTTAGCTTGTTTTTCTAAATCATTAGTGATAGCTGTGACTGCTTTGTCAATACCGCGCTTTAAATCCATAGGATTCGCCCCGGCTGCTACATTTTTTAATCCTTCTTTTACTATTGCTTGCGCCAAAACAGTCGCTGTAGTTGTGCCATCTCCAGCCAAGTCATTGGTTTTGGAAGCCACTTCTTTTACCATTTGAGCGCCCATGTTTTCTAAGGGGTCCTCTAACTCAACTTCTTTAGCTACGGAAACCCCATCTTTAGTTACCTGAGGGGCTCCAAAACTTTTGCTAATAATAACGTTACGACCTTTAGGTCCCAGGGTTACTTTTACCGCATTTGCAAGTGCATCAACGCCGCGTTTTAGTCCATCGCGTGCGTCAATATCAAATTTTATGTCTTTTGCCATTTTTTAGTTTTTTAAAAATTAAACAATTGCAAGAATATCACTTTCTCGCATGATTAAATAGTCCGTTCCTTCTAATTTAAGTTCAGTTCCTGCATATTTGCCGTAAAGAACGCTGTCACCTACTTTTACTGTTACGGGCTCGTCTTTAGTTCCTTTTCCTACAGCAGCTACAGTTCCTTTTTGAGGTTTTTCTTTTGCATTATCAGGAATGATAATTCCAGAAGCTGTTTTTGTTTCTGCCTGCATCGGTTCTATAAGAACCCTGTCTGCTAAAGGTTTGATGTTTAAAGCCATATAATTATATTTTTATTTTATTAGTATGAATTGTATTATTCTAAAAGTATGCCAAGCCAATTAAACTGACAAACTTTCAGAAATAAAAAATGCCAACGTATCAGCGTTGGCATTATATGTTGATAAAGAACATTCTATTGCTCTGTGTCGTCTGCTTCTGGAGCTGCTTCCTGAACTGGCACAGCTACTGGCTGTGATGTTGTAGGAGTTGCTGCGTCTAAGTCAAGTGCTTTAGACTCCTGACCGCTGTCAGTGTCTCCAATAGCAATGTTAGATAATAAAATTAAAACCAGTAATAAGGTTGCTAATGCCCAGGTGCTTTTGTCTAAAAAGTCAGATGTTTTTTTAACACCACCAACTTGTTGACTTCCGCCCCCACCAAATGAAGAGGATAGCCCTCCGCCTTTAGGGTTTTGAACCATTATAACAACGACAAGTAGAAATGCTACTACGACGATAAGAACTAGAAATATAGAAAACGTGCTCATTATATATTATTTTTTGCTTTTAATACTTTTATTGCTTGAATTTGGTCTGCAAATAAACTACTTTTTTCTGGATATTTCAAACTTAAAATTTGGTAAGACTGTATCGCTTTGTCATAGTTTTTTTGTTCCACATAAATTCTTGCCAAAGTTTCGGTCATTAAACTTTCAGAATCAACAAAGTGATCTTCTGCAATATTGATTATTTGGGAGTCTTTATCCATGGGTTTTAACTTAGGGTTATTGGCGATAAACGCATCGATGAGCGCAAACTTTTTCTCTCTACTAGAATCCGACGTTATTTTTTCTGCTTCAGAACGGATAATGGGTTTTTTTTGAGTGAGGCTTAACCACTCACTAAATGAATGTGTTTCATTTTTGTTGAACTCTAGAGGGTTGCCAAGACCAAGTTTTGATATTGATGTTTTTTCATCTTCTATATCTGTTTGGACCTTTGGGAGTCCAATTTCAATGTGTTCAGCTACACCTTTTGTGTTTGAAATGTCTTGAAACTCATTGAGTTTAATGGTCTTTATTTGTTCAAAATTTTGCTTTATATGCGTAGAAACATCATTTTGTAAAAAGACATCAGAGGTTACGAAGTCAAATAAAATACTTCGATCTGTTGTGTAAGCTGCAGTTGTTTTTAATTCTTGATTGTATTTAAAGCTTCCTAAATCTTTCAGGCCTTTAAGATAAATCGCTCTGGCCGACTGGAAATAGGGGAATTCCTGAACAATAGCTGACATGTTTCCAACCTGGCTCTTATCCAAGGCTGTGGGGTGATGCAATAGATATGTAAAGTCAGAGGTGTTCATATGGCTACCAATTTGCTAGTGATGCATTCACAACATCTTGAGTAATGCGTTCAAAAATCTCTTCTATTGCGGTTGTTTTTTGTGACCCTACGAGTTGTGCACTTCCTGCAAAATCAAAGAAAAAGCTAAATCTTTTTTCAAAATCAGCCTCTTCATCATTTTCATTCACAAAACGCACATTTATGCCGATAGTTAATCGGTTTTGTGCGGCGGTATTGCTAGCGGTTGCTGTTGTAGGAGAAATTCTGTATTCTACAATTTCCCCTTCGTAAAGAATATCTCCATTGGACTTTACGAGACTTAAGTTTGTTTGATTTAGTATTAAATCCTCTAGTGCTAGCTTAAAATCTCGTTCGATTCCAGGCTCAATTAGCGCAGAAGTGTTTTGGAAATAATTTACCTGAAAGGTTTTCGTTTCTGCACTCAAAGAAATCCCTGTAAAGGAGTAGGCGCCACAGCCCACAACAAGGGTCAGGAGGCTTATTAGAAAGCTATGTTTTAAAACGTTAAAGGTCATATTGTTTTATTTTTCGATACAGAGTTCGTTCACTAATCCCCAATTCATCTGCTGCTAATTTACGCTTTCCTTTGTGACGTTCAAGAGATTTTTTAATAAGTTCTAATTCTTTATCGTGTAGTGAAAGGGTTTCTTCTTCTGCTTCAATAGCATCAATATACGAAAAATCACTTTCTTTGTTTTCAATAATTTCAATGGGATGTTCTTTTTCTGATTTGGCTGGAAGCGAAAGTGTTTCAGTTTCTTTTTCTGAGGCTAAAGGTTCATCTTTATTGTATATTTTTTGAATTAAACTCTCATTCTCTTTTTGAACAGTCCCGTGGTTATCGTTTTTCATGAGCTCCATGGTTAGTTTTTTGAGATCATTTAAGTCACTTTTCATGTCAAAAAGAACCTTATATAAAATCTCTCTTTCTGTGCTAAAATCACTTTGCGCCTTATTTTTATTAAGCACTGTTGGGAGATTTGACCCCATTGCTGGTAGGTACGTTTGCAGCGTTTCTAGGTCAATAATTCTTGCGGACTCTAACACCGAAATTTGTTCGGCTACGTTCCTAAGCTGTCTAATGTTTCCGTTCCATTGGTAGTTAATGAGCGCCGTTACGGCAGTGTCTTCCAATCTAATGGTTGGCATTTTATATTTTAGCGCAAAATCACTGGCAAATTTTCTAAATAACAAGTGAATATCTTCTTTTCGCTTTCTAAGGGGTGGAAGGTTAATTTCAATGGTGCTCAGTCTGTAATACAGGTCTTCTCTAAATTTTTCTTTTTCAATGGCTTCAAACATATTAACGTTTGTTGCTGCTACAATTCTCACATTGGTTTTCTGAACGGCACTAGACCCTACCTTAATAAACTCACCATTTTCTAAAACTCTCAATAGCCTCACTTGGGTTGTGAGAGGCAGCTCTCCAACTTCATCTAAAAAAATGGTGCCGCCATCAGCTACTTCAAAATAGCCAGACCTAGTTTGTGTGGCGCCAGTAAAGGCCCCCTTTTCATGCCCAAATAATTCACTGTCAATAGTACCTTCGGGAATTGCTCCACAATTAACGGCAATATATTTGCCGTGTTTACGAAGTGATAGTTGATGGATAATTTTTGGAATACTTTCTTTTCCCACACCACTTTCTCCGGTCACTAAAACCGAAATATCGGTTGGGGCTACTTGAACCGCTTTTTCTACTGCACGATTTAATGCAGTATCATTTCCAATGATGCTAAACCGTTGTTTTATAGATTGAACTGTTTCCATAATTAATTGTTTTCTGAAAAACCAATCGCCTCTCCTATGAGGGTGGCACTGGTGCAGTCGTTTATTTTTACCATTACAAAATCACCGATTTTATAAGGTCCTTTTGGAAATACAGCGACGGTATTTTGCGCACTTCTTCCGGACCATTCAGCGCTAGATTTTTTAGACTCTTTCTCGATTAAGATTTCAACAGTTTGATTAATAAATTGTTGGGTTCTGTAAAGGCCATGTGCACGCTGCAATTCAACGACTTCTGCTAAACGTCTTTTCTTGGTGTCAAAATCCACGTCGTCTTCAAGTTTTCTCTCCGCCATGGTGCCTGGGCGCTCCGAATAGGCGTACATGAATCCAAAGCTATATTTTATCACTTCCATTAAACTTAGTGTGTCTTGATGGTCTTGTTCTGTTTCTGTTGGAAACCCGCAGATCATATCTTGTGAAATAGTGCATTCTGGAATAATGGCCTTAATATTAGTTACTAAGTCAATATATTCTTCACGTGAATGCTGACGGTTCATTTCTTTCAGGATGCGATTGCTTCCACTTTGAACAGGAAGGTGAACATGGTTACAAATATTTTGATGGCTAGCCATGGTTTTAATCACCTCTAGCGCCATGTCTTGAGGGTTAGAGGTTGAAAATCGGAAGCGCATTTTTGGTTGTGATTTTGCACACATATCCAGTAATAAGGCAAAGTTTACAGCAGTCGCTTTTTGCAAATCAGTGGCTTTGGTAAAGTCTTTTTTCAAACCACCGCCATACCACAAGTAGCTATCTACATTTTGACCTAGCAAGGTCACTTCTTTAAAGCCTTTTTCCCAAAGGTCATTTATTTCTTGAATAATACTTTGGGGTTCACGACTGCGTTCGCGGCCTCTTGTAAAGGGAACAACGCAAAAGGTACACATATTATCACAGCCTCTTGTAATTGAAACCAAAGCGGTCACGCCATTAGAGTTGAGTCTTACAGGAGAGATATCGCCATAAGTTTCATCTTTTGAAAGGATGACATTTACAGCATTTCGTCCTGCTTCCACTTCTGAAATTAGGTTAGGAAGATCTTTGTAAGCATCGGGGCCTACGACAAGATCTACAATTTTTTCTTCTTCTAGGAATTTACTTTTTAGTCGTTCAGCCATACAGCCTAGGACCCCAACTTTCATTTTTGGATTGATGCGCTTGACGGCGTTGTATTTTTCTAAGCGTTTTCGTACGGTTTGTTCTGCCTTGTCACGAATAGAACAGGTATTGACCAAAACTAAATCAGCCTCTTCTAAAACTTGGGTCGTATTAAACCCTTCTTTAAATAGGATAGAGGCTACAATTTCACTGTCACTAAAGTTCATTGCACAGCCGTAGCTTTCTATGAAAAGCTTTTTTGTGTTTTCAGGGTTAGATTCAAGGACTAACTTTTTTCCTTGGATGGATTCGTCAATTGTTTTCTCCATAAATTTTTTAATGTCTTTTTTAGGACAATAAGCATGCAAATATACAAAAAATTTATTTTTTGTGACAAAGTGTCAGTGTTTTGATTATTTATTTTGATTTTACAAATCAATCCGCTTTATTTGAATAAGTAATCAAATTTATTTAGAGAATGTTTTCATTTCAAAGTTTATTAAGTAAAATACAAGGCGCTTCAACCATAGATTTTGGAGACCTTTTTAACGAGTCTGTAACGTTATTTAAAAAAGTATGGGTTCAAGGATTGATTCTTCAATTGCTCTCAATTTTAATCATGCTTCCTTTTATCATTATCTTTTATGGACCGTACTTTAAACTTGTTTTAGAAAACAGTTCCAATGGCGTTATGGATTCTGCAGCCTTAGGGCAGGAGTTAATAGATGCTTACGGGAGCTCTTTGTTTTGGATTTATTTTCTGATGCTTCTTACCAGTTTGGTCTCTTATGTATTGTATTTAGGCTTTTATAGGATTGTAAAACAAATCGATCATGGGCAGGCATTTATTTTCTCAGATTTATTTTACTTTTTTAAAGCCGCATCAATTGGTAAGGCCTTAGGGCTTGCGGTAACGTATGTGTTTATTAGTATATTGGCAACCTTGCTTTGCTTTTTACCACTCCTATATGCAATAGTTCCTCTTATGTTTCTATTACCTGTTTTTGCCTACAATCCAGACTTATCAATCTCTGAAATTGTAAAAGTGAGCTTTGCTCTTGGAAACAAAAAATGGGGGATTACTTTTTTAACCTTAATTTTAAATGGAATATTGTTGTATGTAATTGCTTTAGTCACCTGCGGACTAGGAATGTTGTTTGTTAGTTGTTTTATATACCTTCCTCAATATATTATCTATAAAAAAGTTATTGGGTTTGATGAGCCTAAATTGAACATTCAATCGACTGACTTATAAGTTGTTATATACATAATCACCTACACAAAAAACAGTTGCTTAAAACAGCTGTTTTTTGTTTTGTCGAAGAAATAAAAGAAAGAAATAAAAAAAATCATCTACATTTGTACTTCTTAAAAAACAAGTTATGGCTAAGAATTTAGTGATT
>Ga0209715_1000183_pt1 | contig 55786 bp, 38 predicted proteins | sample COGITO_mtgs_1205_2_FD_184809 | JGI IMG/M metagenome (GOLD analysis project Ga0209715, IMG submission 184809) | Pelagic marine microbial communities from North Sea - COGITO_mtgs_120503 (SPAdes) (version 2) | ecosystem: Environmental > Aquatic > Marine > Epipelagic ... | reverse complement strand
AAAGCATTGTTCGTACTCCGCCTGGCCGGTTACCTTAAAGCAAACCGTGTAATCACCCTTAGACAGTCCTGTCACAGATGCTGTCTTGTTCTCGCCAGTAATAGCGATTGGATCGTCCTTGCCAGTAACCGTGATACTGTAATCAAAAGAATTATCCTCAACGCTAAGTCCAATCGAACCATCAGCATTACCAATACAACTCGCACTAGTAACCTCAACCTTATTATTGTTGAAAGGTAAACTGAAAATAGGACAGCCTTTGAAATTAACAGGCGTGCCCGAAGGAGTATTTGGACACTCATCTAATTTATCCCTTATACCATCCCCGTCAGAATCAATATCTTTAAACTCGAACCAGTTTAAGTTAAATCCACCCTTTAAAACCCTCATTCTAATTGTCCTAACTCCACTAACTAAAGGTTTGGTATTGACTGAAACGGTTGACCAAGTTTGCCAACCTCCTGTTTTGGGTGTTTCAATTTGGCACAGTTCATATTCTCTAGAGCCCGAGTCATCCAATAAATACAACCCAATTTTACCTTCGTTGTCCTGGGAAGCGACTCTGAAGTCAACTTGATAAGCTGTAAACTCTTTATTAAAAACTAAGTAATCGGCATAATCACCTTTATCAGTGTATCCAATGTTTCTTCCCCCTCCTTCATCTTCTGTATTTTCAAATCCTAAGCCGATTGAAACTTTAGAATCCTCAGCCTCAACTTTGCCAGGTATAACAAATCTTTTTTGTAACGTATTATTTATCATCAAATTTGTAAAACCCTTTAAAACTTGACCAGATTTAGATTTAATCGATGTCCCTGTATAAGTAACCTTAATTTCATCTGAGTAGAGAAAAGGGTCAGCAGCATTTATAATAAATGTTCTTTCCTTGGTATCACTAGCTGAAATTGAATTTATTTCCCTTTCGATTCCATTCACAAGTAGTTTAAATTCATTTTTAATATCCCCTATTGTTGAGGAATCAACAGAATGATTTAGTGAAATAGAAATAGATTTCTCGTCAGCATCTGTATTACCGTTCAAAGCAACGAAATCCACAGAACTCGCTTCTCCAGTTTTTGTGAATTGTAAACTGCTAATATTAAAAGGTGTTTCACTATCAAAATGAATTTTGAAAGAGTGGTCTCCCTTGTCTAAAATAATATTATTTATATCAGTGTGATTAACAAATTTATACCAGCTGTCAGATCCTGAAACAGTTTGAGTGGTGGTTATATCCTCACCATTTAAAGATAAATGAAATTGTCCGCCATCAGACTCGGCAGCATATCTAGCAATTGCTTTGTAAGCTCCTGACTCTTTGACATTGATGGTATATTTTATCCACTCTCCTTTATGAACAAATCCAATGTGGTGCCCATTACTATTAGTGGAATCATCGTTAGTTTCTATATCCACACCACCATTTCTATATTGCCATCCAGAATTCCAAGCTTGAAATCCACTTCCGTTTGCGCGATCATCTGCTACGTCGACATCATAATAAGCAAAATTATTTTTTCCTAAATCATAATCTGAAAGAAATATAGTTCCAGGAATAGTTTGTTTATTTGAGTAAGGAATAGTTTCATCTGAATAAACCTGTCTAAACATAGCATCCGGAATATCCTTTCTATACAAACAGTTTTCAATAAGCAGATCATTAGCAAGTTGCATCATAGCACTGTAAGTTTCCTCTTCTGTTGGTTTATCTCCCTCGCCTTTCCAATAATCTAAAACCTTTTGATACCCAGAATTTAATTTTACTGAAAAAGGACTGTCAATATCTCCAACTTTTTTTATTGTCCACCATGCCCATCCAATATCATTTTTTTCTAAAAGAGAAATAAAATTTGTATACCATGTGTTTGAATTCTCACCAGATTCACCCATCCATAATGGTACATTGTGTGTTTCTCTTAAAGGAGTTACCCAGTCTAAATCATCATCGTTAACAGTGCTCCAATATTTATGAAAACTATAAGCCATATTATCATCCCAAGGTGGAGTTAGACCGGTATAATTATTGGCATAATCATTTCCTTCAATGAATATAATATGGTCTTTGTCTACCTCTCTAATTGCTGCAGTAATTTGTTCAAATAATTGTCTTAGTAATGTCCCACCTGGTAAATTCCAATTAGTTTCATTTATTAAATCATACCCTCCTATCCATTCATTATCCTTATACCTTTCTGCAATTTTCCTCCATAGAGCTACAGTTTTCTTTTGGTTAGCTTCACTTTCCCATAAAGAAGGTTTATCACTATCATAGTCTGAAATATCTGCATTATAACCCTGACCTCCAGGCGCGGCATGTAAATCTAAAATCACATACATATTGTGAGGTTTTGACCACTCCAAAACATTATCAATTATAGTGAATCCTTCCTCTATCCAAGTGTTTTTTCCATCAACAGGCTCATCCTCTATTGGAAGGGTCATTAAATTATAGTGCATAGGAATACGAATACTATTAAAACCCCATGCAGCTAAAGAATCAACATCTCGTTTTGTAAAATGATTTTTTCTCCACTCTTTAAAAAAAGTTTCGGTTTTTTCTTCACCCATTAATTTAATGAGCTTGTTTTTAATTTCATGTTGAGGGCCTGCAATTCCTGCAGACTGGTTCATGTAACCTTCCATTACCAACCATCCGCCAGGACCCATTCCACGAAGAAGGACCTCGTTGCCTTGTTTGTCTACTATTTTTTTACCGCTAGTTCTTAGTCCTTGAGACCAATTAAAATTAATTGTTAAAAAAATTAGTGCTATTAAACAAAGTAACTTTTTCATATCAATTTAATTTTATTTAATCAATTCAAAACTTTCTTGAAGATTAGCATTTGAATTTGTTCCAATAAAAATATCAAAAAATCCCGATTCAGATTCCCATGTTTCATTGGCTGTATAAAATTTTAGTAAAGACTCGGAAATTTCAAAATTTATTGTTTTTGTTTCTCCAGGACTTAACATGACCATTTCAAACCCTTTTAATTCTCTAACGGGTCTGGTAACACTTGCAAATCTATCTTTAATATAAAGCTGAACAACTTCTTTTCCAGAATAATTACCCGTATTTTTAAGATCAATAGAAACATTTAATGTTTCGTCAGGAGTAAGATTTTTATTGTCAATTTTTATATTGGAATACTCAAAAGAAGTATAACTTAAACCATAACCAAAAGGATATAGTGGTGTGTTAACTTCATCGTTATAATGAGACCAAAAAACTTCTTTAGCAGGTCCAGGTCTTCCTGTATTTTTATAGTTATAATAAATTGGGATTTGACCTACACTTCTCGGAAAGCTCATTGGTAATTTTCCACTAGGATTATAATCTCCGTAAAGAACCTGAGCAACTGCATTACCAGTTTGAGTTCCTAATTGCCAAGCTTCAACAATAGATGGAATATTCTTATCTGCCCAATTAATATTTAATGGTCTTCCATTCATTAAAACAAGGACAACATTCTTATTTACTCTATAAACTTCTTCCAAAAGTTCTTGTTGAACACCAGGTATTCCAATACTAGTCCTACTTCTACCCTCTCCAGATTGAAAACCATCTTCACCAAGAACCATTACTACGACATCTGCATTTTTAGCTGCATTTTTAGCTGCATTGAAGCCAGATTTATCATTTTCATTTATAATAACTTTTTCATGAAATTTGACAACTCCACCCTTATTTAAATTAACATCTGCACCTCTTCTGTAAATCAACTTATTTTTTGGGTAAGCTTGCATTCCTTCCAAAACAGTAATTGCTGTATTATTATCAGAATTTGTTCTCCAATTACCTAGTGGACTATTATTATCATTGGCCAAAGCACCGATTAAAGCTATAGTTTGATTTTCTTTTTTCAAGGGAAGAAGATTGGTTTTGTTTTTTAGAAGAACTATTGATTTTTTTGCCATTTCTAAAACACCTTTTTGATTGTCAGGGTGATATAACACTTCTTTTTCTCTTTCGATATTTAAATATTTATAAGGATCATCAAATAATCCTAATTCAAATTTTACTCTTAAAATTCTACTAACTGCATCATCTACTAATTTGATATCTAATTTTTTAGATTCTACTAACTCTTTGATGTTTTTAATATATAAATGTGACTCCATATCCATGTCAGATCCAGCCTTTACAGCAAGCTCAGTTGCATGCGCTCCGTCTTTCGCATATCCATGGGGAATCATTTCTCGAATTGAGCCCCAGTCAGAAATAACAAAACCGTCAAAATTCCACTCTCCTTTCAAAAGATCTCTTTGTAAAAATAAACTACCTGTAACCGGAACCCCGTCTAATTCATTAAAGCCATTCATAAAGGTTCTAACTCCAGCATCAATTGTAGCCATAAATGGAGGTAAAATAATATTGTATAGAGTGTTTTTACTTACATCTACTGTGTTATAATCTCTTCCTGATTCAGCAAATCCATATCCAGCAAAATGTTTAGCAGTTGCTGCGATTGTGTTGTGTTTAGACAAATCATCCCCTTGAAATCCCCTGACTCTTGCCGCTGCAATTAAACTTCCCAAAAACGGATCTTCACCAGCACCTTCCATTACACGTCCCCATCTTGCATCTCTTGAAATATCGACCATTGGAGCAAACGTCCAATTAGTCCCAGCAGCAGAAGCTTCTAAAGCAGCAATTCTTGCCGAATTTTCAATTTCTTCTAAGTCCCAACTAGCAGCCTCAGCAAGTGGAATCGGACTTAGAGTTTTATATCCATGAATAACATCATTTCCAATAATTAGAGGAATTCCTAGTCTTGTTTGTTCTACAGCAATTTTTTGAAGAGCAGTAATTTCTTCGACTCCTCTTACATTAAGCATTGAACCGACTAACCCTTTTTTTAAATTATTAAATTTAAATTTTGCATCACCATTTTTTGGAGCTGGGCCAGTTACGTCCCAAAAACCATTGTATTGGTTCATTTGTCCAATTTTCTCATCAAGAGTCATGATACTTAAAAGTGAATCCACTTTTCGATTGATAACATGACTGTCATTATTAGATTTTTCTACACTTGTCTGACAACCATTTAATGTCAGTATTATTAATGTTATAATACAGTATTTTTTCATTATTAAATTATTTATTGATAAATTCTTACATATTCAATTTCCATAGAGTCACTCACAAAGTTTGATGCAATTTCGCCTCCCATAGTTCCCCCCATAGCAACATTTAATATTATAAACTGATTCCAATTAAAGGGAAGAGCACAAGAGTTACCTACGATGTGGTGAGGCTTATCATCAACATAAAAAGTCAATGCTTGTTTTGTCCAAACTAAAGAATAAACATGAAAATTATCAGTAATGTCAGTGTATTCATTAGTAATATTAGTATCACCCTCACCGTAATTATCAGGGTGATGAACGGTTGACTGAACTTTAAAATTATTTGATTGAGCAGCCTCTAAAATATCCATTTCACCACATTTAGGCCATTCCACGGTTCTAAAATTAGATCCAAGCAACCACAATGCTGGCCAAGTTCCTTTAGTTCCTGGAACTTTTGCTTTAATATCTACTCTTCCGTATGTAAAATCCATTTTTGTATTTGAAATAATTCTTGCAGAAGTGTAATTGTTTCCATTATATGATTCCTTTTTTGCAATAATTTTTAGTTTTCCGTCCTCAACTTTAGAATTTTCTAATCTTGAAGTGTAGGACTGAACCTCATTATTATACCATGAGTCGCCGACTTCATGAACCCATTTACTTGAATCTAAAGTGCCTGGCTCATCAAACTCGTCTGACCATATAAGGTTTGTAAATTGATCTTTTGGATTAATATCAGAAACTTCTTTTGCAGTTAACCAAACATACCATGCAATATTTTCACTCTCATCTATAGCTCTTAAATAAATATTATTGGAGTCGTGACATTCAATGGTATAGTTTTGCTGTCCTACATAAAATCCTATAAAGCCTTTTCCATTAATTTCTAATTTATTTTCTTCACTGTCTTTTTTTGCAACAAAAGTAGTTTGATAATCAGCAAGATTATAGTTTTCGATTTCGCCTTGAGCATTTGAAGACTGAGAGGTTGAACCAAAATCATTAGTCAAATGACTAGCTTTTCCAAAAACTGTGTTGTTAGTTTTATGCTTATAAGTTCCGTCAACATAAAAGGTATATTGGTCATCATAAAAACCAGAATTGTTTTTAGAAAATGCCGAGGCTTCCCAGTAAGTTGAGTACTTTTTGTCTTGGACTCCATTTGAAAAATGTGCATCTTGAGCAGCATTAATTTTCCATGTTTTTGAAGAACCTCCAGCAAGTAATTCCAATAAACTTGCCTCTGAATCAGGTTTGACGTATACTGTTATTTTTTTGTCTATAGATATATAATTATTTGTACTAGAATAAGCCAAAACTTTTACATCATACGTTTTAGTTCCTACTTCGGTGTAAGTATATTGTACTGTTCCAGAGGAGGTTTTTGAATCCCCAGTACCAAACCTAAAACTATAAGAAACTCCGTTAGTAGCGCTTGCTGTAAACTCTACTACTCCGAAACCATCACCATTTGGCTGATTATCATCTGCTCCAATTACATTTACAGAAAGAGATAATTCCGAGGGAATTACATCAACAGGTTCTGTAGGACCGGAACCACCTTCATCAGAGGCACTTCCAGAACAAGAAATCAAAAGCGAAATAAAAAAACTAAGCCTTAGAACGGAAAGCTTAAAAAGATTATTAATAAAATATTGCATTTGAACTGTTTGTAAGAGAGAGTAAATTGATTTCTTTTTAAACAAATGATTTAAAAAAACCTGAAAAAAATAAGGATATTATTTTTTCCAGGTTCCGATTTTAAACAAACTGTACTATTTATTAGTTATTTTCCACCACCATGCATTATTATCATGTGCATAGTAATTTTTTAAATGCAACTCCCCATCTGTTGATCTATCTAAAATTTCAAAAGTGTGACCACCAACATACATACCCATAAATCCTAAGCCTGATAAATTAAGTGTTTCCACTCCACCAGGTGCAGAGATAAACCATTTACCTGAGATTTTTTCAATATCTCCTTGAGTTAAAGGATAATTATCAATTTCATCACAACAATCACTTGGTGTTTGATCTCTAAGACCTCCAAAATCTAGGTTAGCAATGTGTGCTTTTACTAGAATATTATTATCAGCTCCAGCATCAAAAGTAAATGTACCGTCAGCTGAGAAAGTATACCTATCGTCATACAAACCTGTTGCAGCTTTTTCATCTGCTCCTGCTGACCACCATATAGGCTCAGTCATGTCATTAGCACCAACCCCCATATGACCACCAACATCTTTATTGATTCGCCATACTCCATTTGTTAAAGCAGCCACTAATTCTGCAGGTGGAGTATAAGTAGCCAATACTGTTACAGTTTTGGCTACAACTGTGGAAGTTCCTCCAGCACCGACTGCAATAGCACTTACCGTATAATCGTTAGTCCCTATATTAGAAAAATTATAAGTTTTTTTACCCGTTGGTATCAACTTTTCTTCTCCATCAAAAGAAAATTTATAAGTAATTGCACCATTACCTGTCACAGTAAAGTGAACTGTTCCAGAACCGTCTCCATTAGGTTCGTCAGCATTAGCACCAACTATTTCAGCTGTTAATGTCACATCTGTTGGAGCAGTAATAGCTCCAAGTGTAAATTCTTCTTCTTCACAGCTTATAAGTGTAAAAACTGTAAGAACGAATATTGTTTTAAAAAGTAGATTTATTTTTTTCATTTTTTTTATTTTTATCTGTGAACAAATATATTATCGATGTAAGCTATGACTTGATCGGAGTTATTTTCCCCATTAAATTGGATTAAAATTCTACTAAACTTAGTTTCAGCTTTTTGATCTGAAAAATCAAACTCTAAAGTTTGCCATCCATTTACGGTTACTGCTTGTTCTTTAACAGCTTGACCATTCCATGGCTCACCTGATGAGCCGTCTTGTAGTTTGACCCAAAGTTTATTGTCTTGACTTCCTGTTAGACCATCCTGAGGAACATATACTTTAACTGTGACTTTATTATAGACTGATAAATCTAATTTTTTAGTTTTAGCAGCATCTAAATCAAGTCTTATGTTAGCATATTGACCTCCTGTGTCAGAATACTTAAGAACTTTTGCTGAAGTATTAATAGTATTAGAAAAAGGATTATCTATAATTTCTTGTCCACAAGAATCCCCAAACCAAGTAGTCACGTTACCATTCCCTTCAAAATCATCATGAACAACAGGCGATACGTATTCAAAATCATCAACATAAGCAACCACCTTATCGTTATTATTCTCACTGTTTACTTGGAAGACAATTCTGCTGTAGTTAGTTGCAGATGCTTTTGCAGAAAAATCAACCATTACCGTCTGCCATTTATCCAGTTCAAGTGGTGTAATTACTCCATACTGTCCAACCCAAGGTTGACTAGAAGTTCCATCTTGAAGTTTCACTTCAACCTGATTTGGTTGAGAACCCGTAAGACCAGACGAAGGAATATAAATTTTAAATGTAAATTTATTATTTACAGACAAATCAAATGTTTGATCTGCATCAAATTGTACATTTGCATATTGACCGCCAGTGTCATCATATTTTAACACACTTGCAGAACTATTTCCAGTACTAAATGGATTAGCTACAATAGATTTTCCTAGAGCATCAGCTTTCCAATTAATTGTTCCATTACCTTCAAAATCATCAAAAAGAACTTGATCTCCCGCAGGCACATACTTTTTAATATCATCAAAATGATAAGCCCCTGCTGTTGAAGAGCCTCCATCTACAAAAAATACTAATTGTTTGAAGTCTGCTGTACCATCAAAGGCAGCACCACCATTGGGGTAATCCTGGGTAGTTACTGTTGAGAAATCAAAGATTAAATTATTCCATCCAGCTTTTGAAAAAGTTTGAGCCAATATAATGTACTCATTTGCACCACTTTCCTGAAGCTTCATTGATAATTTATGCTCGTTAGCATCTGGCGAATAAATTTTAACAGAATATTTATTATCTGCATCTTTTATTACTTTGATTGGTTGATCCAAAGTAATTTGAACACTTTCCCAGTCTGAACCTCCATTTGTTAATTTTCCAGTATTATTTGATGAGTCATCCGGATCAGTTGACAATTCAAAAGAAGCCCCACCATTTCCAGTGAATTTTTCTTCCTTGTTGAAACTTATAGGTAGTTTTAGTTCAGATTTTTTATAGAAATAAATATTATCAATAAATACTGATTTATTACCAGCACCAACTAACTTAAATTGGAAAATATCATTCATAGATAATCCCTGATCAGTGAATTCAGTGATTGGAATTTCAATTGAATTCCATTCATCCTTAGTTAAAATTTTATTAACTGATTTTTCACCACTTGCTTTACTTATAGCAAAAATATCAATCGCATCTAAATCTGCTGTCCACATATCCATGTGTAAAATCTCCATTCCGGAAACATTCTGCTCGTCAAATTGGATTCCTTGGTAATTAAGGTTCGAATATTGAATCATTTTATCTCCGTTCAAATCATAAGGAGTGTATTGAGTCGATTGACCCCAGTTAGGGTATAAATCTAAATTAGCTACCCCAGTGTACTTATCAGAAAAAATTGAAATAACACTTGCTGCTGGTCTATCTTTAGGTGTTTCAGCAGATGTTGTTGGCTGTAGTAATGCTGTTACTTCAAAATCAGCTGTATAGTCAGTAGTCGCAATTGCTCCACCTTTTGCCGTTACCTTAATTGAATAAGTTCCAGCTTCTTTATAAATAAATTTGGCTGTTTCTCCAATGTTAGCAGAAACTACTTCAGCATCTGTTTCACCAGAAACAAAATCAAAAGATGTTGCGTAATCAGCAGTTGCTACAACATTAACCTGTTTTGAAACCGATTCGTCATTAGTAATTGCAACAACTAAATTTTCAGGAGCCTTAAATGAAACTACCAATTGTACATCAGCAGTTGTTTTTAAATTGTTTAAACCCTTAGCAGTCACTTTAACTGTATGAGTAGCTTCAGTAAAGGTATGCTTAACTCCTTTTCCCGGTGCAACGCCAGTTGAAACAACGCTACCATCGCCGAAATCTACATCAAAAGATATAGCATTTACAGCAGTTGGTGTGATTGTAACAAGCCCTGTATTGTCTTGTGTAATTTGGAAACTTGCGCTTACTTCAGATGGAGCAACAATTCCAAAATCTGTTTCTTCCATGAAGTCTTCGTTACAACTAATAATAGTTGTAAATACGAAAAGTAATGTAAAAATTTGTTTTATTGTTTTCATGTTTTTTCTTATTAAAAAATTAATATCCTGCATTTTGAGTTAATCCAGAAATATCAATTTCTGTTTGTGGAATTGGAAAAACCTCGTGCTTTCCTGCAACAAACCCAGTAATTTTTGCTGCTGCTTCTCCAGTTCTTACCAAATCAAAAAATCTATGACCTTCCATAGCTAATTCTAATCTCCTCTCGTTCCAAATTTCTTTAGTTAAAGTAGCGCCAGTTGATGAACTAGCTTTGGAACTATTTCCAAATGCTCTAAATCTAACTTGATTTAGATAATTTTGAGCTTTTGTTTCGTTAGGTGATGCCTTTCTGCTATTAGCTTCTGCAGCCATTAAAAGAACATCTGCATATCTAATGGCTCTGAAATTAATTCCATAATTTAACTCTTGTTGAGCGCCACTTAAACCAGCTCTTGGAATATATTTATGATTAAAGTATCCTGTGTGCTCATACCCTTTTGAATATTCAGCACCAGTACTTTCAGCCCATGCCTCAATATCTAAAATAGCAACACCTCTTCTTGTATCGGTAACGTCATATGAATCATAAAGATCCTGAGTTGGTACATTAAAACTCCAACCAGAAGCATAAACAGACCCATTATATCCTCTTGGTCCGTGATGAATGATAGCAAAGCTTCCTTCAGAACCCTGAGGGAATCCCCAATCATACCAGTTAGAATTTTTTGAATGCTGGACTTCAAAGACTGATTCTGGACCATTTTGTCCTGAATTATAAAATACAGATTGCAGGCTTGATGGTAAGGTATAAAGTCCAATTAATGGTTCCAAAATATCAGCAGCTTCTGTAAATTTATCTTGATACAAGTAAACCTTTCCTAATAGAGCATGGCTAGTAAAAGCTGTTGCTCTTCCATCAGTACTTTTTTCAGCTGGTAAAACAGCAATCGCATCATTAAGGTCTTTTTCAATTTGAGCGTACACTGAAGCTTTCGGCGCTCTTGTTAAAGTATTCGAATCAGAGGCAGTTAATCTTGAATCAGTAAACAATGGTACGTCACCAAAAATTTTAACTAACTCAAAATAGTAATAAGCTCTTAAAAAATGTACTTCACCATAAAGTTGAGCTTTTCTTGAAAAATCAAGTTTATCTTTATTTTCAATCATGTAGTTGGCTCTATTAATACCTTCATATAACCATTTCCATGTGCTTGTTAACTGATCGTTATTAGGAACATGAATCATGTCATCAATTTTTTGCATTCCTATAACGTCGGTAGCACTTTCACCTCCACAAAAGGAATTATCTGAAGCAATATCTCCAATCATTACACTGTAAATATTCCATTGAAGAACATCGTAAGTTCCAACTAATGCCGCTTCATAATCCGCAGATGTTTTAAAATAATCATCTGCTACTATAGTGTAATTTTCAGATGCCTCGTAATCTACGTAGTCTTCGCAACCTATAAATCCTAGGGAAAGAACAATTAATAATATGTTATTAAAAAATTTATTTTTCATTTTATTTATTTTTAAAATTTAATATTTAAACCAAGTGAAACAATTCTTGGAGAAGGATAAGTTCCTCTATCGACACCTGTATCAAGCACCGGACCTCCCCCGTTAGAAATTTCTGGGTCATAACCTCTATAATCAGTGAAAGTAAAAGCATTTTTAGCAAGTGCATAAATTCTTAAACTTGTCAATGAAGATGATTCGCTTAAAGGAAAATTATATCCCAATTGAATATTTTTAATTTTAACAAAACTTCCATCCTCTACATATCGATCAGATGCTCTAGTATTATTATTAGCATCAATAAATGAATATCTCGGTTCTGTAGAACTTGATCCCTCACCAGTCCATCTATTAAGTACAGAGGCAAACTTATTTGTATAGTTCAGATTTCTTTCATATCCTCTAAAAATATCATTTCCGACAGAAGCATAAGTAAAGACTGATAAATCAAAATTACTAACATTTAAAGCAAAATTCCACCCTAAAGTAAAATCTGGAAATGGATCACCAATCTTAGTTCGGTCTTCAGAATCAATTTTATTGTCTCCATTAACATCTACATAACGAATATCTCCTGGCTGTGCATTATCTTGAGTAGCATGGTTACTAATTTCGCTTTGATTTTGGAAAATTCCGTTAGTCTTGTATCCCCAAAAAATTCCTGGTGATTCACCTTGTCTAAATTGAGTTAAACTTGTGAAAGGAATTCCATAACCACTTCCCCAAATATATTTATCTCCGTTGTTAATTTCTTTTACCAAGTTTTCAGCAGTTGTAAAATTGAAAGTGTTTGAGAAACTAATTTTATCAGAAATATCATCATTATAAGATAAACTAATTTCAAATCCTTTTGTCTCTGTTTTACCGATATTTGCAATTGGATAGGCTGGAATACCTAAATATAAAGATAAAGTAGGACTAAATAACAAGTCATCAACCGTCTTTATGAAATAATCAGCAGTAAATCTCAATTTTGAGTCAAAGAAAGCTAAATCAATACCAGCATTAGTTTGTATTTGATTTTCCCATGAAACATCATCATTAGGAATTCCTAACAAAGTTGATCCAGCAGTTATTGTATCTCCAAAGGTATATTTTGGAAAATTAGAAATTGTTCCAAATTGTGGGGATGCGTTATCATTACCAACAGAACCATAACTAGCTCTAATTTTTAGAAAGTTTATAAATGATGACTCAAAAAAATCTTCATTTGAGGCTACCCATCCAAATGAAGCTGATGGGAAGATTGCGAATTTATTATTCTTACCAAATGATGTAGAACCATCTCTTCTTACAGTAATTGATGCTAAATATTTTTCCTGAAAATCGTATTCTATTCTAGTCATCAGCGAAACACTTCTACTCACTGATTGATTAGATCCAGTGCTTTGATCCTCAATACCGCCAGTAGCAGCACTCAAATCAGCATAAGTCCAAGAGTTGTTTGGGACATCAACATTACTTCCAGATAGAAAATTATAGGTTTGTTTTCCAATTGTAAATCCAGCAAACACATTAAAGTTATGCTCGTCATTTATATTAAAGTCATAATTACCGAAAAGTTCATAAGTGTAATTAAACCAATTTTGCTTAGATTCAGAAACTCTACTGTGGTCATCAGATGTTCTTGGTGTCAAATCAGCATTAGCATTGGTGCTATTGTGACCAACTCCATAAAATCTTAAAGGACTAAAAGATTTTTGCTGTTGCCAAATTGAAGAATAACCAATTCTGGTTGTTATCTTAAAATTATCTAACAGGTCGTATTGTAATTCAATTTTACCAATCAACTTATCTGTCTTATTATCGCTGTATGAATTGCTTAATCCAGCCATTGGGTTTATTACTTCTTGTGTGATTGTTCCACTAGTACTATATTTCCCGTCTGTCATTAATGGAACTGTAGGGTCAAAATTTAATGCATTAAAAATTTGACCACCTCCATGACCATTACCCTTTATGTTTGAATATTTTGTTTGGACAATAGCTTTTAACCTATCTGACATATCAGTTGTGAAGTTTGCAGAGAAAGTAGATCTATCAAAGAAATCTTTGTCACCACCTCCAGCAACACCCTCTTGAGCAGTATAACCAGCAGAAATAAAATAAGTTGTAGTAGCCGAACCACCGGAAGCGGAAAAGTTAGTAGTGGAAATTGGGGCAGAATCATATAATTCTTTTTGCCAATTAGTTCCAACACCAAGACTTGAAAGGTCTGTAAAAATAAGATTTCCACCTGATGTTACACTACCCTCGTTTAAAATTGCTGCATATTGAGAAGCATTTAAAACATCAATGTATTTATCAACTTCTTGCATTCCAAAAGAGGTGTCAAGAGAAAATACAGTGTCTTGATTTTTTTTACCAGATTTAGTTGTTATAACAATTACACCACTACCTCCTCTAACTCCATACATAGCAGTTGTAGAGGCATCTTTTAAAACAGAAACGCTTTCAATGTCTGAGGGACTAATAGCATCCATATCATACAAAGATGAATTAATACCGTCAATAACCACTAACGGGTCAGTACCAGAAAAAGAAGTGATTCCCCTAATTAATACAGATGGTTTACCACCAGGATTAGGGCTAGAAATTACATTTAAACCAGTTGTACCCTGAAGAGCATCTTCAATTCTTAAAGGTTTAATTTTTTCAACTTCTTCACCAGAAACGATTGAAACAGATCCAGAAATATTAGAAGTTTTTTGAGATCCGTATCCCGTAACGACAACTTCATCAAGCAGGTTATCTGGAGATAGACTTACATTAATAGTAGATGAAGAACCAACCAATATGGATTGGGATGCATAACCAATAAAGCTAAACACTAATATATCATTACTAGATGCAGATATGGTAAAAGCACCGTCAAAATCGGTAGAAACTCCATTTGTAGTGCCTTGTACTAAAACTGTTGCACCAGGAAGTGCAACCCCATTGTCATCGGTAACTGTACCACTAATAGATTGAGAGTGCATGGAAAAACCAAAAACAACTGTCAATGTAAATGATAGTAGATGAGTTAAAAATTTTGTTTTCATATTATTTTTTGATTATTAAAAAAGTAAACTTAACATATATATATTGTTAAGAAAACATAAATAACCTTTACATAATTATTGAATATTTAAAAATATTGACTTAAAAGAATGAATTATGTAATTGTAAGATGAAAAAATGAGTAAATTAATGATTTAAACTAATTAAATATAGAATTTTAAAAAAGATAAAAAACAATATGTATAGTTTATGTATAGTTTTATTATATGGATATCTAAAAATTACAAACTAAGCAAATGATCAGTAAGTCCCTCATTTCGTGATAAATTCATCTTTTTTCTTAACCTATAACGCTTGATTTCAACGCTACTTAAAGAAATATTAAGTAAAGGTGCTATATCCTTAGAAGATAGGTTTAATCTAAGATATGCGCAGAGTCTTAAATCATTATTTGTAAGAGAAGAATGAAGTTCTTTTACTTTCTTTAAAAAATCTTTGTCTGCATTATTAAAGGCTTCTTCAAAAAATTTCCAGTCATCTTGGTTATTTAAATGCCTATCAATTAATTTAATAACAGATCCTGTTCTCGATTCAGATCCCTCTGACATTAAATCCTTTTTTATCTTACTCAAAAATTGATTTTTCTTAATCATACTCATAGTTGAAATCGCCAACTCTCTATTTTTACCTTCAATATCTTCAGACAATCTTTTATTTTCAATAGTCATCAAAGCCTGTTTTTTTTCAATTTCTTTTAACTCTAACTGGCTTTGGTTTCTTTTAATCATTTTTTCCTCTTTCCTGCTATAGAAGTTATTGTAGTAAGAGTTGACAACAAAAAATAAAATTCCTAAGAACAAAGCGTAATTAGCTATCATAAAATTTGATACGTACCAGGGTCTTTCAATTGAAAATTCGAAAGTTTTTGATTGAAGGGAAAATTCATTCCCAATTTTTGATCTTACTTTAAAAACATAATCTCCAAATCTAAGATTATTAAAAGTCATTTCAGAAAGTTCACTGAACTCGCTCCATTGGTCCATATAACCCTCTAAAAGATATTGGTATTCAACATTTTGGAATTTTTTAAAATTAGAACTATTAAAATAAAAGCTAATATTATTTGTTTTATAATCCAGCTGTAAGTCCTCATTTTTAGGGACAGATCTAGGAGACTCCCCAATTTTATTGACTTGAATTTTTTCTAATTGTAATGAGGGAGCGGTTAAATAGTAATTATTTAAATCAAATAAAATATAACCATTGTTTGTTCCAATAATATATTGATTGTCTTTAATTTTAGAAATATTTTCAAAAACTGTTTTACGTAATTTTTCAGGGAAAATAATTGAATTAATTTTATTTTCATTTGACATCAAATCTTTATAAACATAATGCATGTAACTCTCAGAAAATAACCAAAGTTTATTATCATAATCGTTTATAATAATTCCGTTGATTAATTCTTTATTCGAAACATTTGAAAGAAAAGTGTCTCTTTCAAAATTATCTTTTACACTATCATATTTATAAAAGCCTCCACTATAATTATAATAAATTTCATTACTAAATTTTGCTAAACTAGCATTTCCTCCAATTGTAACAGATGAATCTATTTTAATATCATTTAAAGTGTAAAAATCTGAACTAACCGAAAGTTTATATATTCCTTTATATCCGTGACTAACAATAATTTTACCATTTTTTGAAATTTCAAATAGTCTAGAGGAAATATCGAATCCCTTTATTTTATTTCTAACAATCCATTGGTTGTTTTTCTTTATTAGAATATTAATTCCTAAATAACCGCCCTCTAAAATCAATTTTGAGGAATCTGACACCTTTCTAAAAGTCCAACTACCAGATGTTTTATTTATTTTTGAGGCAGTTCCATTACTAATAACAAAAGATCCGTTATTGTGCCCGCAAAACAACGTATCATCAATTATGGTTAAATTCCAAACTTGTCCTCTTGTGCCTGGAACTATTTTAAAATCAGAAAAAGAATTATTTTTTTTATAAAACAAGCCTTGATTAGTTCCTATATAGAGAAAATCTTTATAAAGTTTTGAAGCATATACAGTTCCTAAAATACCATCATCATCATTATAAATTTTAAAGGGTGACTTATTATTAATTAAAGAAATTCCATTGTCAAGACCTAACCACAAATTACTATCGGAGTCCTCAAATAAAGATAAAATAGTGTTATTAATTATACCATTTGATTTATTTATGGTTCCAGAAAATAATCCATTTTCATCGATAAGAACTAAACCCTTACCAACAGTACCTATAGCAAATCCACCTTCCGCTAAACTTATTACCTTATAAACCGAAGTGCCTCTTAATAATGGATTGGAGCTCAAAGAATAACGAGCGATAAGTTTTCCATCGGGGAATAGCTCTAAGAACTCTAACTTATCAGTAATAATTAAAATATTATTTCCCTTTTTTGATACATTTAAAATATGAGGATATTGATTAATGTTTTTCAACCTTTCATCGTTAGAAACCAGCAACTCAATACCGTTTTCTATTGTGAAGAGTCCTGAAACAGAAGTGTAGTATACTCTTTTATCAACTATAAAAGAGTTAAATATATTTTCTGAGGGTAAAAAAGTTTTTAGTTCTTTGCTCTCTTCATTAAACATTACAAGACGTGAAAGAGATTGAAATATTAACCAATTATCATAATACAAGACGTTCCAAAATTCTTCATCATTAAAAACAGTTAAATCATTTTCCTTTACTAAGGAAGTGTATAAATAAGATCCATCGATTTTTTGTTCCCAATAGCCGAAATCTTCATATAATCCCGCATAAACTCGATTTTTTACTGCTTTCACACTTCTAACTATGGATCCATTTGGAGAAGAAAAATTTGTCCACCTTGTTCCGTTAAATTTAAGAAGACCCTCATTGTTTGCAAAGAAGATATCATTTTGTTCAGACTGGGTGATGTTCCAATTTTGATTAGAAGCATTATACTCGTCCGGTGAAAAAGATTGTATAGGTGGCAGGAGTTGAGAACTAGCACCTAGAGATATAAAAAAAAATAGAATAAAATTCTTCAAAACATTAATAATTAGACTTTTATAATAAATAATCGTCTTTTACGTTATCAAAATTAAGATAAATTTTACAAATAGATAATTTATATATGTATAGGTTTTAAAACCACTAGTTTATTAGAATACTTACCAAAGAAATGCATACAAAAAGGCAGTGATAATACAAATAAGCATAGCAGCAATATTAAAAGTAGAAGATGTTTCAAACAGCTCTTTACTTACTACTATTCCTTTTGGATTATCTTTATTTCCTTCAAAATAACTTATGGCAAAAATTATAAATATTGTCGCTAAGCAAGTTATTCCCATCTGATTCATAAAGGGAGTCTGTGCTAAAAACCAAGTAGATGGGACTACTTTAAAGTACATAGCAACAGGAACAGACATAATAACACCCCAAATTGCAGCATTATTTGTTGCTTTTTTATAGAACAGTCCCATTAAAAATACGGCTAAAATTCCAGGGCTAACTACACCAGTATATTCTTGAATAAATTGAAAGACCTCTCCTAAACTTCCTAACTGAGGAGCTATTATCATCGCTATAATTAATGAAACAAGAGCTGTTATTCTTCCCACTTTAACAGTTGACTCATCAGAGGCATTTTTATTAATAATAGATTTGTAAATATCCATTGTAAAGATAGTTGAGGTTGAATTTAACATGGAAGCTAAAGACGATACTATTGCAGCTGCTAAGGCTGCTAAAATAAGACCTAAAAATCCTGATGGAATAAAGTTTTTGATTAACCATGGTGCTGCATTATCATTGGCGATAATTCCATTATCACCAATAAAACTTTGATCAATAGTTGCGGGATTAAAAACGCCAGCATCCATATTCATTACATAAGCAACAATTCCTGGAACAACCACAATTACAGGCATTAAAAGCTTAAGAAATGCAGCAAAAGCGATTCCTTTTTGTCCCTCTCTTAAATTTTTAGCAGCTAAGGTTCTTTGAATTATATATTGGTTAAAACCCCAATAATATAAATTAGCAACCCACATCCCACCAACTAAAACTGCAATTCCTGGAAGATTTTCCCATGTGTCTTGTCCATTGGTATTAATAATTTCTCCTTTAGATACTATCATAGTAAATCGCTCTGGTACAGTGTTATATACATAAGTAATTCCATCAACAAAACTTCCAGAATCCGTAACATTAGAAAGTGCAAAATAAGTCATCATTAGACCTCCAAAAATTAATAATACTACTTGTATCACGTCAGTCCATGCTACAGCAGCTAAGCCTCCCCAAAGTGAATAAGCTGCAGCAAATAGACCAAGACCAATAATACTTCCAAAAAGCAAACTTCCATCACCTGTTCCTATAACAATATCCAATGCCTTTGCTCCCAAAAATAAAACGGTTGTAAGATTTACAAATACAAATAAAGCAATCCAAAAAATCGCTAGAATGGTTTTAAGATTTGAACTAAATCTTTTTTCAATAAACTCAGGGATTGTATAAAGTCCTTTTTCTATGAATATTGGTAAAAAATACTTTCCAACAATTAATAATGTAATTGCTGCCATCCATTCATAAGATGCTATTGCCAACCCAGCAGCAAAACCAGATCCGTTCATTGCGACAAATTGTTCAGCTGAAATATTGGCTGCAATTAAAGATGCTCCAATGGCCCACCAGGGAAGGGATTTTCCTGCTAAAAAATAATCTTCTGCACTTTTTGATTTACCATCTTTTTCCCTTGAAACATAGAGACCTATAAAAAGGATAATTAGACAATATGAGATGAAAACAATAATATCTAATGTGGAAATATTCATAATTTAAATTTATTTAGCTGTAAAAAATTGAAATGTAAATCTAACAATTTAGAACAATTCTAAAAAGATTTAATACTAGTTTTATTTTATGAAAAATAAAAGACGCGAATTTCTTACCAATGTTTGTCCTTCAGTTGCCTTAGCCTTCATGGGAGTCACAATGTTAGAAGCCTGCTCATCAGGAGGAGATGAATCTAATATAGGGAATAATGGCAATTCAGGAGGAAATACTAATAACGGATACACCGTTAGTGGAAATACAGTAGTTATTGATTTATCTCATTCTGCTTTTGCATCACTTAATAATAATGGCTGGATGAATTTTACTGCTCAAGGAATGCTTCTTTTGAAAATAGATGCCTCTACATACAGAGCTTTTACAAATAGCTGTCCGCATCAAGGGGTCAGAACAAATTGGACATATAATTCTTCTCAAGACAGGTTTAAATGCGGCCAACATAACAATACTTACCCAACGGATTGCTCATCCAACGGAACTACATCAAACGGAACTAGCGGAGATCCATTGAAGTGCTACAATACTTCTGTTTCTAACGGAAAATTAACAGTAACAACTTAGTAGCCCTGCTAGGAATCGAACCTAGATCTAAAGTTTAGGAAACTTCTATTCTATCCGTTGAACTACAGGGCTAAGATATTTATTAATCCAAAAAATAAAAACTGAATAATTAATAAATGAAAAGAGAATGTATGTTCCTTTTTGTCAATTCCGTTATGAAAAAGTATTTGAACGGGAATTCCAATTACAAACCATGCTATATAATTTTGGATTGGAGCTTTGAGGGAATTAAAAACCCAAAACCCCATTTCTGGAGCAACAGGTTCGATTAGCATGTCAAGTAAAACCATTAAAATTGCTCCAAAAAAAATAGCTTTAATTTTACTTTTTTCAAAGATGTAAGCAGAAAATGACCCCGTAATAAAAGTTAAAAGAATCCACTGAACTCCAATTATTATAGGCACACCAAAGATTTTAATCCCAAGGTTATCTAAATATTGATACTCTCCGAAAATTATTCCAAAATTTACTCCAAGAATTTCAGCGATCATACCAATGAGAAATATTGATAAGGCGCTAATTATATTTTTATTATTTAATTCGTTTTGTGTGACAAACAATAAAAAAAAAGATAAAAATAAATTGACTGGCGTGAAGGCTATAAACCAATCCTTATTTCCATATGTAATCCCGATAAGTCCACATACATGAAAAATCCAAACAATAAATATTGATATTTTAACAGTGATGTTTTTACCTAACAAGATGTTCATTTGTTATTCAATTAAATTAGAAACAATTTTAGCTGAAAGTAAACAAAGTGGTATTCCTCCTCCTGGATGAACACTTCCACCACAAAAATATAGATTTAAAATATTATTTGAAAAATTTGGATGCCTTAAAAAAGCTGACATTTTACTATTACTAGATGCGCCATATAAAGATCCTAAATAAGACTTAGAGGTAGATTCAACGTCCTTTGGCGTGTAAACTCTTTCTTTTTCGATCAAGTGTTCTATGTCTGTATTTAATATTTTATTTATTTTTTTAATAACATTTTTTCTAACATTTTTAACTATTTTTTTCCATTCCTGACCTTCATTATTTGGAGAATTAATCATAACAAACCAATTTTCACAATTTTTGGGTGCATCAGAGGGTATATCTTTGGACGTAATATTTATATAAATTGTAGGATCATTCAAAATTTCTTTTTTATTAAAAATTGAGTCAAATTCTTTTTTATAATTATCCGAGAAAAAAATATTATGTAAATCAAGAGATGGAAATTCTTTTTTTATTCCCCAATAAAAAATAACTGCAGAACTCGATCTTTCTTGATTCAAAACAATATTGGGTTTTTTTTGTCCTTTTAAAAGTTTATTGTAAGTAGGGACAACGTCCATATTAGAAACAACATAATTTGCGTAATATTTTTTGCTACCTACCTGAACGCCAATGGCTTTTTTATTTTCAACTAAAATTTGTGATACATTTTTATTGAATTTAAAAATAACTCCTTTTCTTGTTGCTAAATGAAAAAGAGAATTGGCGATATCAACCATTCCTTTTTCAACTAAATATGTACCATATTCTTGTTCTAAATGTTGAACAAGGGTCATCATCCCTGGGGTTTTATATGGAGATGATCCGTTATAGGTAGCAAATCTATTGTAAAGCTGAATTAAGTGTGGCTCGATCAACTCTTTTTCATTAACGTCGTTCAAGCTTTTACCTATTTGAAAAAGATTTAAATGAACAATCGCTTTGAGTGTATCTGTAGTTAAAAATGTACTTAATTTGTGTAACGATTTTTCTAAAAATATTGTTTTAGTCAAATTATATTTCTTTTCGGCCTTTTTTAAATATTTTAATAATCTATGTGTAGGGACTCCTAATTTTTTTTTAACCTCATTTGCAAACTTTTGTTTGTCCGAGAAAGCAGAAAGCCTTGTTCCATCTTCCCAAAAATAATTACATGAAATATCTTTTTTTTTATAAGTAAAATGTTCTTTTGGGTTTTCTCCGAACAAATCAAATAATTCGTCTACATAATTGGGCATTGTAAACAATGAAGGACCAGCATCGAATCTATAATTTCCTAAATTAAAACTAGCTAACTTACCTCCAGGATATGAATTAGATTCAAAAACTTGCACATCATATCCTTTAGATCTTAATCTAATACTTGATGCAATACCTGCAATGCCAGCGCCAATAATTATAGCTTTTTTCAATTTTTAAAACTTGTTAATTTTGAATGTAAGACTTCAAATCTGGCAAAAAGATCTTCTTTATACCATTTTCTTTTTTTAGTTTTTGTTACAATTTTTGAATGCGCTCCTTCTCCATAAGCAAATTCTTTAACGGAGTCTAAATTATCCCACACACTAAATGTCGCTTGTTGAATAAATGGCCACTCGCCAATTCCCTTAAACCACTCGACACCTTTTGCATTTTGCATTGCTAAAGAGGCCTTAGGAACAGATTTCCAAAACTCAAATAATCTGTTTTTATTTAAGGTAGCTCTAGTAATTATGCCGATTTTATTTTTTTTATTAATTTCATCTTTATTACTATGAAAAGGGTTTACTCCCCCCCATAGACCATGACTTTTAATAGTTTTTAAGAAAAAATCCTCTCTTGAAAATGCTTTTTCAGAAATTAATTTAGAGTGATTACTATTTTGAATAAATGCATTAGCATATGATTCTTTTTCCCAAACACAAAGTATAGCATAAGTACTAAAATCTGGATACAAACTAAAACCTTCTCCAGATCCAGTACCCAAAAGTTTAAAAAAGGATAACCCAGCAGTTTTGTTTATAGCATCAAAAGCAAGGTTCATTTGGGTAAAAGCCCAAAATTTGTTTTTTTTATATTTAAAAAATGAAATTGTAGTCAAAACTTATAAATTACAAATCTATACAATAATTAAAAAGATTTTTATCATAAATTCTTATAGTTAATAGTCAAATACTTTGATTAAGAATTTAAAATATTCAATAATTTACTTTTTAACTTTTCAGACGCAAAAGATGCATTAATTGCATTTATATTACAATTCAAAAAATCATTATCATCCCACATAAATTGCTTAGAAATCAGCGAATATTCTTTGCTTAAATTCGTATTAGAAATTGTTCTCCCATCAGAATTTACACTAATTGAAAGATTTTTTTTATAAAATTTATCGATAGGGTGATTAAAAAAATCGTTATAAACTTTCGTTACTACATTACTGGTTAAACATATCTCTAGATGAATGTTTTCTTTTATTAATCTTTCTATCAAATTAGGGTCTTCAAAACTTCTAACACCATGTCCTATTCTTTTGGGTTTCAGTAGATCTAAAGTTTCAATAACACTTTCAGGTCCCAAGGCTTCACCTGCGTGTGCAGTACAATGTATATTGTTGTCATTTGCAAACTTAAAGGCTTTAATATGATTTTTAATTGAATAGCCCGCCTCATCTGCTGCAAGATCAAAACCAATTACATTAGACCCTTTAAAATCATTCGCCAAATTGACTGTTTCCATAGACTGTTCAGTGGAGTAATGTCTAAGCGTACAAAGAATCAAACCGGCTTCAATTCCTGTTTTAGTAGATTCTTTTTTAGTTATTTGACTTATAATTTTAACAACTTCTCTCGAGGAAAGCCCTCTTTTGAGATGAAGCAAAGGGGCAAATCTAATTTCAGCATAGATTACATTATCTTTTTTTAGTTGCTTGAAAAGATCTGTAGTTACTAATTCCAGTTGTTCTTTGGTTTGCATAATTTCAACTGCTCTATCAGCACATTTAATATAATCTTTTAAACAGCTACATTTACTTCCAATAAATTCATTATTAAATTGATGATTTGTGATTTTAGGGTTGATTTTTTTAACGACATCATAACTTAAGGAACAATCTAAGTGTATGTGTAATTCAACTTTTTTGTTTTTATTAAAATTCATTATTAATTTATAAAATAAAGTACATGAGTTGGATTATTATTTCCACACTTATAAACATGGTATAAATTTCCGTTGTTGTTGTCTTTAATGTTTTTATAAAAATTCTCATTGATTAATGAATTCACAAATAATGGAATTGTATTACTATGACCTACGATAAGAACAGTCTTTCCGTTATTTTGTTCTAAAAAATTTTTATAAAACTTCAAAGAGGGTTTATATTTAAGAATTTCTAAGTTATTAGTTTTAGAAATTGGCAGGGCTGTTTCAAGAGTTCTAAAAAGATTTGTCGATAAAATTTTATCAAACTTAATATTCCCCAAAATATCTTTCCATTTATCTGCCCTTAAAAGACCCTTGGTATTTAGGTGAGGGTTGCTGTTTTTTGAACCATCCCTTACTTTTTCAGCATGCCTTATTAAATAAATTGAAGTACAATTTTCATTTTGAGAAAAAGATAAAAAACTTATTAAAACTAGTAATATATATAAGTTACTTTTTATCATTTAACTATTTAGTTTCGATGGAAATTCAAATAATTCTAATTGAAAAGTATTTAGTGAGGCTAACAAATGATCAAATATATCTGACATTATATGTTCGTAATTTTTCCACTCTTTATTTTTGCTAAAAGCATAAATTTCTAGTGGAATCCCTTGAGGACTAGGTGATAATTGTCTACACATTACTGTCATTTCAGTATTTATAAAAGCAGCACTTTCGAGATACATTTCTATATAATTTCTAAAGAGTCCTAAGTTGGTTAAATTTCTTCCGTTGACCAAAACTGATTTGTCCATTTCTAAATTTGAATTATGAGTATCAATTTCTTTTTGTTTTAGAACTATAAAATTTTCAATTAATTTAATTTTTTTTAATTCAGCTAAATTTTCTTTATTCATAAACTTAATAGAGGAACCCTTAATAAGGAGAGATCTCTTGATTCTTCTTCCATTTGATTCGCTCATTCCTCTCCAATTTTTAAAAGAATCTGAGATAAGCTTGTAGGTAGGAATTGTAGTAATTGTTTTATCGAAATTTTGAATTTTTACAGAATTTAAATTAATCTCTATAACATCTCCATCAGCGCCGTATTGTTTCATAGTAATCCAATCCCCAATTCTAATAAGATCATTTGTGCTCAACTGAATGCTGGCAACAAAACCTAAAATAGTATCCTTAAATATCAAAAGAATAACAGCTGAGAGAGCTCCCATTGCCGTTAAAAAGGTTGTAATTTCTTTTCCAGTAATAATTGAGAATATATTAAGAATTGCAACAAACCAAACAAATATTAAAACAACTTGAATAAAACTTTCTATTGGTTTGTCTTTTAAAGAATCTACCGTTTTAAGAAATAATTTAACAGATCTTAAAAAACTTCTTATTATCCAAACTAAGATTAAGACAATATATATTTCTAGTCCAAGAAAAACATAGTCAATAACTGGTTCAAAATCATAAAACCAAAACGGAATAACCCAATAAATAAAAAAAACAGGAACCAATTTAGAAACATAAATAGGAGTATTATTCTGAACTAAAAAATCATCAAAATTAGTTTTTGTGTTTCGAGATAAACCTTTAAATAATTTTAAAATAACTTTTTTAGAAAAAAAATTTATTATAATAATTGATAAAAAAACAATTAATGAAAAAAATAATAAATTCAATATTTGTGAATAAAATTCAGAAATATTTGAGTTTATTAAGAAATCATAAAATAATCGTTCTGTTCTAATTGTGTTAATCATTTCAATTTAATTTTATTAAAAAAGTTCATCTTGATTATTGTGTTTTTTTTTACCTAGGTGATCGTAAGCAAACTTTGTCACCTCTCTTCCTCTTGGTGTTCTAACAATAAAACCTTGCTGAATTAGAAACGGCTCATAAACTTCCTCTAAAGTTTCTGAACTTTCAGAAACAGCAGTTGAAAGAGTATTAATTCCTACTGGTCCACCTTTAAACTTATCAATTAAAGTCGATAAAATTTTATTATCCATCTCGTCAAGACCATGCTTGTCTACATTTAATGATTTCAAAGCAAATTTGGTAATATTTAAATCAATATTTCCATCACCCTTTATCTGAGCAAAATCTCTAACTCTTCTTAATAGTGAATTAGAAATTCTAGGGGTCCCTCGACTTCGCCCCGCAATTTCTATAGCAGCATTATTATCAATCTTAATTTCTAGAATTTCTGAACTTCTTTCTACAATTGAGGAAAGAAGTTCTGTTTTATAATATTCCAATCGACTATTAATTCCAAATCTTGCCCTCATAGGTGCAGTTAAAAGGCCTGATCTAGTAGTAGCACCAATTAATGTGAAAGGATTTAAATTGATTTGAACTGTCCTTGCATTTGGACCAGTTTCAATCATAATATCAATTTTATAATCTTCCATTGCTGAATACAAATACTCTTCAACAATTGGACTTAATCTATGTATTTCATCAATGAATAGAACATCTCTAGGTTCGAGATTTGTCAATAAACCTGCTAAATCACCTGGCTTATCTAAAACTGGGCCTGAGGTTACTTTTAAATTTACTCCTAATTCATTTGCAACAATATGTGCTAAGGTAGTTTTACCAAGCCCTGGCGGTCCATGAAACAAAGTATGATCTAACGCATCTGATCTTTGATTACAAGCTTCAACAAAAACCCTAAGATTATCTAAAATTTGATTTTGACCAGCGAAATCGTCAAAACTTAATGGTCTTAAAGCTTTATCTATCTCGATTTCTTCGTTATTAAAATTAGAGTCGGTTGGATCTAAATTTTCATTCATTGAGTCAAAGATAAGCAAAAAGCAAATCCTTACTTAAATAAAAAAACTTGATTTTAATGTTCTGTAATCTCCTCGTTCTTTCCAATTGGAACGGTTTGAGGAACAAAATCATCGTCTTGACCTGGCTTACTATAATCATATGCCCACCTGTGTACATGAGGGATTTCTCCTGGCCAGTTTCCATGCATGTGTTCAACAGGTGCCGTCCATTCCAAAGTAGTAGATCTCCATGGATTCTGTTCTGCTTTTTTACCAAAAAACATACTATGAATAAAATTATATAAAAATACTAATTGAGCAGCACCAGCTAACAAAGCGAAAAGAGTAATAATAACGTTAATGTCAGCTAAATCGTCAAAGTAAGGAAAAGCAGTATTTGTATAATACCTTCTTGGCAAGCCTGCCATACCTACAAAATGCATAGGAAAAAAAACACCATAAGCAGATATTGCAGTCACCCAAAAATGAATATAACCTAGATTTTTGTTCATCATTTTACCAAATAGTTTAGGAAACCAGTGATAGACTCCAGCAAATAGCCCGTAAAGTGCAGATATCCCCATAACTAAGTGAAAATGTGCGACTACAAAATAGGTATCATGTATATTAATATCTAAAGTGCTATCTCCCAGAATAATTCCTGTTAAACCTCCAGTTATAAATGTAGATACTAATCCAATTGAAAAAAGCATGCCAGGATTAAACTGAAGATTACCTTTCCAAAGAGTTGTAATATAGTTGAAAGCTTTAACGGCTGAAGGAATAGCTATAAGTAAAGTCGTAAAGGTAAATACCGATCCTAAAAATGGATTCATCCCAGAGATAAACATGTGATGACCCCAAACCACGGTGGATAAAAATGCTATAGCTAGAATGGAAGCTACCATTGCTCTATAACCAAAGATTGGTTTTCTTGAATTAGTAGCAATTATTTCTGATGTAATTCCTAAAGCTGGCAACAGAACTATATAAACTTCTGGATGTCCTAAAAACCAAAAGAGATGTTCAAATAAAACTGGCGAACCACCTTGATAATGTAATACTTCTCCTTGAACAAAAATATCTGATAAAAAGAATGATGTACCAAAACTTCTATCCATTATTAAAAGTAAAGCTGCAGACAGTAAAACAGGGAATGAAATTACACCAATGATAGCTGTTACAAAGAAAGCCCAAATAGTTAAGGGCAATCTAAATAAAGACATTCCTTTCGTTCTTAAATTAATCACAGTAACAATATAATTTAAAGAACCTAATAAAGAAGATGCAACGAAAATAGCCATAGAAATTAACCAAAGAGTCATACCCATTCCAGAACCTGATTGCGCTTGAGGCAAAGCACTGAGTGGAGGATATATAGTCCAACCCGCAGCTGCTGGACCAGCTTCTACGAATAATGAGGCGATCATTATGGCACTGGAAAGAAAAAATAACCAAAATGAAACCATATTTAAAAAACCTGAAGCCATATCACGGGCACCAATTTGTAATGGAATCAACAGATTACTAAAGGTACCACTTAACCCCGCAGTTAAAACAAAAAACACCATAATGGTTCCATGGATGGTAACTAATGCCAAATATATATTAGGATCCATAACACCTTCAGGTGCCCACTTTCCTAAAAAAATATCAAAAACAGCAAATGATTCTTCGGGCCAAGCTAGCTGTAATCTAAATAAAAGTGATAGAGCAATTCCAATAAAACCCATAAAAAGTACTCCAGTAATAAGATACTGCTTAGCAATCATTTTATGATCTTGACTAAAAATATATTTAGTAATGAAAGTCTCTTTGTGGTGATGATCTTGATGAAAATCTCCGCTTTTATCATCTTTGAGTAAATCCTCAAATTTTGTCGAATCCATTTTAACTCTGACTCTTGGGTTATTATTTTTTTTACCTTTCATTTTAATATTCTTTTAAAAAAACTTTTATTGCATAATTGAAGCAAAAGCATCTTGACTTGATATCCATTTATTATAATCTTTTTCAGTATCAACAACAATTTTCATCTGCATATTATAATGCGAAGTTCCACAAATTTTAGCACAAAGTAATAAATAATCAAACTGATAAGGTTCAAGACTTTCTTCACCTTTAGCGATTAACTTTTGACTTTTTTCATATCTAATTTTATTGATTCTATCAACTTTTGCTACTACGTCTGGATTCATTCTCATTTCAGCAGTAGTTTTAGTTGGTGTATAGGAAAATTCAGTAATCATTCCAGGAACACAATTCATTTGAGCTCTGAAGTGAGGCATGTATGCAGAATGTAAAACATCCTGAGACCGCATTTTAAAAATAACTTTACGATTTACAGGAATATGAAATTCTTGAGTAACTACTATGTCGTCCCAACCATTGGGATCAGATGAATCAATTCCTACAGTATTTCTTCCGTCAAAATCATTTAAAAACCTAACATTTGCATCACCTAGCACATTATCTTGTCCAGCATATCTCGCCTTCCAGTTCCATTGCTGAGCATATAACTCTATAACTAGCGCGTCTTCATCCTGATCATTAAAATTCATAATATTTGACCAGGTTAACATTCCATAAATAATTAAACAGAAAAAAACTATAGCCGGAATAACTGTCCATATTAACTCCAGATTATTATCATGAGTAAAAAAGAATGCTTTTCTATTGTTTATTCCTCTGTATTTATAAGCAAAATAATGTAAAAATGCTTGAGTAATTGTTTGAGCAAATAAAATTATAGCGAAAGATATCCAAAGTAGTCTATCATAAGGAACCCCATGTTCAGAAGCGGCTTCCGGTAATAAAACTTTTGAATAAGCCCAAAAACAATAAATAGTAACAACATATATAAATACAAGAAAAGCAAACATTAGCTTACCTTGTAAATCGTTATCCTTTTCAGTAGCTACTTGAGAATCATCTCTTTTATTTCCTAATTTATTTTGAATTAATTGATAGATATTATTAATCTGCCAAATAGCAATTCCCATTAAAACTAATACCGCAACTGTTAACAATCCAATCATTTCTAATATTTAATAAACAAATTTTTCACTTTCTTTTAATAATGGGTCTCCGCTTGGTTCTAAAGAAACTTTAGAAATTGTACTAAAAACAACATAGATAAATAACCCAGTAAAAAACATTATGCCTCCAATTTCTGGGACGCCAATATACCACTGATCCCCAACTGTAGCAGGCATTATCATGTTATAAAAATCTAAATAATGACCAAATAAAATAACTAAACCTGTCATAACAATTAGCCAATTAACTCTCTTATAATCGCTATTCATTAATACAAAAAATGGGAAAATTAAGTTTGTAACCAACATACCCCAAAAAGGCAGTGGGTAGTCTTCTATTCTGGTGACAAAATACGTTACTTCTTCAGGGATATTTGCATACCATATTAGCATAAACTGGGAAAACCATAGATAGGCCCAAAACACGCTAACTCCAAACATAAATTTAGCTAAATCGTGCATGTGATTGTTGTTCACTTTTTCTAAATATCCTTGTGATTTTAAGTAAATAGTAATTAGAGCAATCATAGTAATTCCTGAAACAAACATACTTGCAAAAACATACCAACCAAAAAGTGTGCTAAACCAGTGAGGATCTACTGACATAATCCAGTCCCATGACATCATTGATTCAGTAACTATAAAAAAGGCTAAGAACCCAGCTGATAGTTGAAAGTTTTTTTTATGATTAGAAATATCTTTTGCCTTGTCTTGGGCAAGGGAAAATTTTCTTGAAAAAAATCTATAAACATTCCATCCTAATAAGTAAAATATAGCTCTGGCTAGAAAAAATTTAGAATCTAAATAACCTGACTTTGCTTGAATTATTTTGTCATGCGCTACAACCTCAGGATCCATCCAAACAAATAAATGATTTAGATGCATGGTACATAAAACTAAAATTATTAAAACAATAATGGAACCAGGAAATAAGTATCCGGTAATACCTTCCATCACTCTAAATAAAATTGGAGACCACCCAGCTTGAGATGCCCTTTGAATTGCATAAAATGCCAAAGTTCCCAATGAAATCAAAAAGAAAAATAATGCGGCAACATATAAAGCAGACCATGGTCTATTGCTTAACTGATGGTAAACATGTTCTTCGTGGGAAACTTCGTGTCCTTCAGACTCATGAGAATTCTCTTTGTGATCAGAATTATTTTGATAATCAAAATCACTACCATGATCAGAACTATGTCCATGATCTCCGTAGGAAGCAACTATTGCATTTGACTCTTCTATTGAATGAGGCGCTGTGTAAAATCCATAAAAAAGACCGATAAAACCGACTGCCATCAGAGTAAAGGATAATATTTTTATATTTTTTGTAATTGTATACATTAATCTATTCTAATATTAAAACTATTTATTTAACCAACTTCCCTCTTAAGCTCAATACATATTGGGATATTTGCCATCTTTCTTTAGAATCTACTTGACTTGCATGAGAACCCATCAGATTCTTTCCGTACATTAAAACATGGTAGGTACTTCCCTCAGTGATGTCTCTGTCGGCATAACTTGGTATACCTAAAAACTTTTCTCTTTTCATCAAAATCCCTTGTCCATCCCCTTTTGCACCATGGCAGACTGCACAATAAACACCATATAATTCCTTTCCTTTAGCTAAGTTTTCTTCGTTTTTTTCAATAGGGGAAAATAAAGTATTCTTAGCTAAATCATAACCCTCGTTCGTATCCTCAAATTCATAAGGCATCCACCCTCTTGGAATGGTGCCTTCCACGGGAAGTTGAGCTTCAATTCCATTATTAAATGCTTCAGATTCATCATAGGTCCCATAACCGACAGATTCATACATATTAGGAAAAAATTGATAATTTGGTTTTGAAGGATCAAAACAAGAAATAGTAATTAAACTAATAAAAACCAAAAAAACAAAATTTTTGTTTCTATTCATGACTTGGTTTTATTTTAGTATGTACTTTAATATTCATGACCTCAGTATCATTAATTAATTTTTTTAAATCTTTTTCGTTTCCACTGAATTCCATAACAATTAGAAATTTGTCGTCTGTTGTTTCTGGCATAGGATTTTCAGCTTCTTTAAATGGCCATAATTTACTTCTTAAATAAAAAGTAATAACCATTAAATGTGCAGAAAAAAATACTGTAAGTTCGAACATTATTGGCACAAAAGAGGGCATGTTTTCTATATATGAAAAACTAGGCTTTCCTCCAATATTTTGTGGCCAATCTAATATCATAATATGATTCATCATCCATATTGCAAAACAGAATCCAATACAGCCATAAATAAACGCAGTAATTGCGATTCGAGTTTCTTTTAAACCCATTGCTTTATCTAAGCCATGAACAGGAAAAGGTGTGTAGACCTCTTCAATCTCATAGTTTGCAGCTTTAATTTTTTTAACCGCAGCTAAAAGCTTGTCATCATCATCGTAAACGGCATGTAAAATTTTCTCTGCCATATTATTTATCTCTTAATTTTTTATAATTATCTCCTGATGTCTTTAAAATTGTTTTAACCTCAGCTTGAGCAATTACTGGGAATGTTCTTGAGTAAAGTAAAAACAAAACAAAAAAGAATCCTATGGTCCCCAAAAATATCCCAATGTCTACAAAGGTAGGAGAGAACATTGTCCATGAAGAGGGTAAATAATCTCTGTGAAGAGATGTTACGATAATAACAAATCTCTCAAACCACATACCAATATTTACCACAATTGATATAACAAAAGAAAAGATTATACTTGTTCTTAATTTTTTAATCCACATGAACTGAGGAGAGAATACATTACATGTCATCATAGACCAATAAGCCCACCAATATGGTCCAGTAGCTCTATTTAAAAAGGCATATTGCTCATATTCAACTCCTGAATACCAAGCAATAAATAATTCTGTAATATAGGCTGTCCCAACGATACAGCCTGTAATCATTATTACAATATTCATCAACTCTATATGCTGAATAGTAATGTAATTTTCTAAATTTGAAACCTTCCTCATGATAATGAGAAGGGTATTTACCATTGCAAACCCGGAAAAAATAGCTCCAGCAACAAAATATGGAGGAAAGATTGTAGTGTGCCAACCAGGTATTACGGATGTTGCAAAATCAAAGGATACAATCGTATGAACAGAAAGAACAAGAGGTGTCGCTAAACCAGCAAGAACTAATGAAACTTCTTCAAACCTTTGCCAATCTTTTGCTCTACCACTCCATCCAAAGCTTACTAAACTATATATCTTCTTTTGAAATGGTTTGACAGCTCTATCACGTATCATCGCAAAGTCAGGAAGCAACCCTGTCCACCAGAAAACTAATGATACTGATAAATAAGTAGAAATTGCAAAAACATCCCAAAGTAGAGGAGAATTGAAATTCACCCACAAGGAACCATATGCATTTGGAATTGGTAAAGTCCAAAAAGCTAACCAGGGTCTTCCCATGTGTATGATTGGAAACAATCCTGCTTGAATAACAGAAAAAATTGTCATTGCTTCTGCCGATCTATTAATTGCCATTCTCCATTTTTGTCTAAAAAGAAGAAGAACTGCTGAAATTAATGTTCCAGCGTGACCAATTCCAACCCACCAAACAAAGTTTGTAATATCCCAAGCCCATCCAACAGTCTTGTTTAATCCCCACGTTCCAATACCTGTAGAAACAGTGTATACCATACATCCTAATCCCCACAAAAATAGAGTTAAGGCAATAGAAAAAACTATCCACCACTGCTTATTAGCCTTTCCCTCAACTGCAGCAGCAATGTCAACCGAAACATCGTGATATGATTTACTGCCGGTTACAAGAGGCTTTCTAATAGGTGCTTCGTAATGAGACGCCATATATTAATTTTCTAAATTTAAATATTTAAACTTCATCGGTATTTCTAATTTTCACATGATAGAAAACATTTGGTTTAGTACCAACTGTATCTAAAAGGTGGTAAACTCTTTCACTCTCTTTTAGCTCTGCAACTTTACTTTCTTTTTCATTAATATCTCCAAATCTCATGGCACCTGTGGAGCAAGCTGCAGAACAAGCACATGCATCATTAAATTCATCTTTTGCTACAACTCTTCCTTCTTTTTTTGCATTAAGAATAATTGATTGGGTTGACTGAATACAAAAAGAGCACTTTTCCATAACTCCCCTAGATCTAACTACAACATCTGGGTTTAAAACCATCTTACCTAAGTCATCATTCATGTTAAAATCAAACTCATCATTATTATTGTATAAAAACCAATTAAATCTTCTTACTTTATACGGACAATTATTAGCACAATATCTCGTTCCAATGCATCTGTTATAGGCCATATGATTTTGACCTTGTCTTCCATGAGATGTGGCTGCAACAGGGCAAACTGTTTCGCAAGGCGCATGATTACAATGTTGACACATAACTGGCTGAAATACTACCTGAGGATTTTCCGAAGGGTTTTCCATTTCGGCAAAAACAGATAATGAGTCTGAAAGGCCGTTTATTTCCTCTTTCGTTTTGTTATCTCCATCAAATGATTCATCAGAGGAATAATACCTGTCTATCCTTAACCAGTGCATATCTCTAGATCTTCTAACTTCAGATTTCCCCACAACAGGAACATTATTTTCAGCGTGACAGGCAATAACACAAGCTCCACAACCGGTACATGAATTTAAATCTATAGATAAATTAAAGTGATGACCAATTGACCTATCAAATTCGTCCCATAAATCAACTTCAGGTGAATTTACTGGTGTTTCGATGTGATTCAATGAAACTTTGGTTATTGGATTCCAATCAGAAACTTTTTTAGTATTAAAAACTTCTAAAGTTGTTTCTCTTATAATGTCACCTCTGCCCATCAAAGTGTTATGTAATTGAACACAAGCAAATTCATGATTTTCGTCTATTACGGTAATTTCAACGTTTTGTAAAGAGTTAAAATTATGATATACACGGTAAGCATTAACGCCAACTTGCATTTCTTTTTTAATTCCATTTGTTTTTCCATAACCAAAAGCTAATCCAACTGACCCCCTTGCTTGACCTGGTTGGATAATAACTGGCACTTTCATATTAACGCCACTTACATTAATATTTGCGTAATTACTGTCTAAGGCACCGTTAGCAACATTTTGATTTTTTAATCCAATTTTTTTAGCATCAAATTTTGAAACAGTCAAGTAATTATCCCAAGAAACCCTTGTGATAGGATCTGGAAATTCTTGAAGCCAAGGATTATTCGCCTGTTGGCCATCTCCCATTCCAGTTTTTGAATATAATACTAGTTCCAATCCATTTGATTGAGCATTAGAAAGATTTTTAGCTGCGTTTAAAAAATCATAGTTGATTTTTTTTAATGACAGCTTTGAATTCGATTTGTAAAATCCATCATGAAGAGCTTCATTCCATGATTTTTTTTCTAAAATATTTTCATTCCAATTTTCTTTTATCAAATCGTAAAAGCTATTTTCTGAACTCATCCATTTCAATAAACAATCTTGAAACTGCATTGTGTCAAACAAAGGCCTAATTGTTGGTTGAGTTAAACTAAAATTACCGCTAACCATTTCATTGTCTCCCCATGATTCAAAATAGTGAGGACAAGCTGCAGCCCATTTGGAAATATAAGCGGTCTCATCGTTTTTCATTGAAAAGCAAATTGAAAGCTGAGCCTTATTTATTCCAGAAACAAATTCATCACTATTTGGCATTGTATATACAGGATTTACCCCACACATGATAATACCTTTCACTTTTCCGCTATTTAAATCACTTACAAGTTCAAGAACTTCACTGTCATTACCTTCTTTAATTAACGATACTTCATCTTTCTTGATTGAAATACTTTTTAACAGATCATTTATTTTATGAGTTAATAAATGAGCATTTACATCGTCGAGTCCTGTTATAATTAGGCCCTTACTCCCTGATTTAATTAAAGAATTTGAAATATTTTTAATTTGAATTTCAATATTTTCTGGAAGTTTTCCTGAAACTACATTACCTGAAATATATCCATAAATTTTAGCTAAAGCAATTTTTTGTTGTGTTGGAGTAAGTGAAATTCTATTATCAGCATTAGCTCCTGAAATTGTCATGTTCGATTCAAGCTGAAAATGCTTTGACATCTTAGCTTTTTCATTAGTTATTTTATTTTTTAATGGAACTCTGCCTTTTACGTAGCTTGTATCATGACCACCACCCTGCCAGTCACCTAAAAAATCCGCACCTACAGAAACTATAACATCGGCTTTTGAAAAATCATAAATCGGTAATGCTCTTTTACCGTGAGCTATTTCAAAAGCGTCTAAAGCTTTGGAATCTGAAATAGCATCATAAACAACATGTCTTATATTCGGATATTTATCTTGAAAGTCCTTGATAAGCTTTGAGGTTGTTGGACTTGCAAAAGTTTGAGTTAATAAAACAACTTCAGAATTAGAAGCTAACATTAAATCCAGTTCTGATTTAACATCTTTGTTAAGTTTATCCCAACTAGTAGTCTCACCATTAACAGTAGGGCCTTTTAACCTCATACTATCATACATAGAAAGGACCGAAGCCTGAACTCTTGCATTTGCTGAAGACTTAACTTTAGCTTTAGAATTATTTAGAATTTTTATAGGCCTTCCCTCTCTAGTCTTAATAAGTATATTAGCAAAATCATAGCCATCAGCTATTGAAGTCGCGTAATAATTTGAGATACCTGGGATTATTCTTTCCGGCTGAACAACGTAAGGGATAGATCTATTTACAGGCCCTTCACAGCTTGCTAAAGTGGCTGCTGCTGTACTAAAACCTAAATATTTTAAAAAATCTCTTCTATTTGTACTTGAGTTTTCTAAATTGTTTTTGTCACCAAGTAGAGTATTTACCGTTAATTCATCAACAAATTCATTGTTCCTCAAGTCAGACATCATCTTGTTGTCTGATGATAACTCAACTTCACTTTTCCAATATTTTTTATGGTTTCCCATTTTAACAAATATATTTATTTAATAGTGACATTTTCCACATTCCAATCCACCCATTTGAGCTGCAGTAAGTTCTTTTACTCCATATTTTTTTGACAATTCCTCATGAATTTTGGTATAGTACTCATTGTCTTTAACCTTAATGTTCGATTCCCTATGACAATTTATACACCAACCCATAGTTAATGGGGAGTGTTGATATAAAATCTCCATTTCTTCAACAGGTCCATGACATTTTTGACAATCCACACCTGCAACAGTCACGTGTTGGGCGTGATTGAAGTACACAAAATCAGGAAGGTTGTGTATTCTAACCCACTTTACTGGCTCAGTATCTCCTGTATAGCTTTGAGTATTTTCATCCCAACCTACTGCTTTGTAGAGTTTTTTGATTTCATTAGTGTAAAAATCTTTTGTATATCCTTTTTCCAAGTCTTCTTCCCCATTATACTCAGCAATATTTTCATGACAATTCATACAAACATTTAAAGAGGGTATGCCAGAATGTTTAGATTTTTTAGCAGAAGAATGACAATATTGACATTCTATTTGATTGGCACCTGCATGTATTTTATGCGAATAATGAATAGGTTGGATCGGCATATATCCTTGATCAATTCCAATTTGCATCATATAATCGTAAGCAAAATATGCACTTGACAACAACAATGACACAACTGAGACCAAAACTAAAAACTGATTTTTTACAAAAGCTTTCCAAATAGGTATTCCTTTTTTATTACTTTTTGAATCAGCAAATACTGTATTTTGAGCAACTAGACTTTTTAATGTTTTGTTGATTAGATACAAAAGAACAACCAATACTAACAAAACAAATGATAATAAAATTAAAATGATATCACTTGTTGAATCAGACGTAGAAGTTTGAACAACATCTGCTCCAGGGGGAGGTGTTGGTTTAGGTGGGACGTAATCAGTATATGCCAGAATATTATCAATATCATTATTTGATAAATTTGGAAAAGCATTCATCGCAACCTTATTGTATTCCTCATAAATGGCAACAGCTCTTTCATCACCAGATTTGATCATAGCAGCGCTATTTTTTATCCAAGAATAAAGCCACTCTTTTTCATACTTTGCTGATACCCCTTTAAGCGCTGGGCCTACTAATTTTCTATTTAGCTTGTGGCAAGATGCGCATTGAGAATTGAATAAAGATTTTCCTTTAGCTATATCAGGTTCTTGAGCTGTAAGATTTAAGGTGAAACAAAGAGATAGAAGAAAATTTGAAGCAAATAAAGACACGAAGCGTCTCTTTGAAAAGAGGCTAGAAAAGACATTCAAAAAATAAAAATTTCTTTTCACTAAATACTTAAAAAATACATCAATTTCAGAGCACAAAAATACAACACAAAAACCTTTTTAAAAACCTAGTTTAAATCTAATTTTTAATTTATAATCATTCTAAATAAATTTAAGTTAAAGACAAATATTAATATAAAAATAGTGTCTAACTTAGCGTATATGAAAAATTTGAAATTAGTTTTTTTTCTATTTATTAATTTTTTTATTTTTTTCTCTTTTGCACAAGATGGAGAAGTCACAATTTATCAAGACAATAAACTAATTGATTTAATGGAGCTCAAAAAAGCAGTCAATAAAGAAGATTTTACGTCAGGTCAGTTTACTGTCCAAATATTTAACGGAACATATGAAGAAGGTAATAGATTAATGAAAGAGCTAATTTTAGAAGATACATTTAAGGATGTTTACTTTAGCTTTGAAACACCTTACTATAAAATTAGAATTGGAAAATATATTTCAAAAATTGAAGCAATTAAAGAATTAGAAAAAATAAAAAAGACATTTCCTGCTGCTTTTATCTTAAAACCAAATTAATTATTTTATTTTCTTTTTAATTTCAACTTCAGAATAAGCCTCTACAACATCTCCAATTATAATATCATTATAATTTTTAATTTGAATTCCACAATCATAACCTTTGGAAACTTCTTTAGCGTCATCTTTAAACCTTTTTAATGAGGCCAATGTTCCAGACATCACAACAACACCATCTCTAATAAGTCTAATATTTGAATTTCTAAATATTTTTCCGTCAATAACCATACATCCTGCTATTGTACCAACCTTGGAAATTTTAAAGGTTTCTCTTATTTCAGCATTTCCAGTTACTTCTTCTTTAAAAACAGGGGACAACATACCTTCCATGGCGTCCTTTAAATCATTTATTGCATCATAAATTATGGAGTAGTTTCTAATATCAATTTCTTCTTTATCAGCTATTTGTCTAGCATTTCCTGTTGGTCGGACATTAAACCCAATTATGATTGCGTCAGAAGCAGAAGCTAATAAAACATCTGATTCAGTAATTGCTCCTACCGCTTTATGAATAATATTGACATGTATTTCATCGGTAGAAAGTTTCTGAAAAGAATCGGTCAGAGCTTCAACAGAACCGTCAACATCTCCTTTCAAAATAATATTTAATTCCTTGAAGTCCCCCAAAGCAATTCTTCTTCCAATTTCATCAAGTGTAATGTGTTTTTGTGTTCTTACAGATTGTTCTCTTACCAATTGCGTTCTTTTAATGGCTATCTGTTTAGCCTCTTTTTCATTTTCGAAAACATTAAATTTATCACCAGCCTGTGGAGCTCCATCAAGCCCTAGGACTGAAACAGGAATAGATGGGCCAGCTTCTGAGATGGAATTTCCTCTCTCGTCTTGCATTGCTTTAACTTTTCCACTATGTTGGCCTGCCAATAAATAATCTCCAATTTTTAAGGTACCAGATTGAACTAATATTGTAGAAATATATCCTTTTCCTTTATCCAAAAATGCTTCAACCACAGTTCCAACTGCAGCCTTATTAGGATTGGCTTTTAGTTCTAAAAATTCCGCTTCTAAAAGTACTTTTTCCAGTAATTCATCAACCCCTGTCCCTTTTAAAGCAGAGACATCTTGAGATTGAATTTTTCCGCCCCATTCTTCAACAAGTAAATTCATCCCAGAAAGTTTTTCTTTAATTTTATCAGGGTTTGAATTAGGCCTGTCAACTTTATTAATTGCAAAAATAATTGGAACTCCCGCAGCTTGAGCATGACTTATAGCCTCTTTTGTTTGAGGCATTACATCGTCATCAGCAGCAATGACTATAATTACTAAGTCGGTAACTTGAGTTCCTCTGGCTCTCATGGCTGTAAAAGCTTCGTGACCTGGCGTATCTAAAAAAGTAATTTTTTGATCATCTTTTAAAATAACATTGTATGCGCCAATATGTTGAGTAATGCCACCAGATTCACCAGCAATAACATTTTCTTTTCTAATAAAATCTAATAGAGAAGTTTTACCATGATCTACATGACCCATAACAGTAACGATTGGAGCTCTAGGGAATAAATCTTCAGGCGAGTCAGTTACTTCTTGGATAGACTCTTCAATGTCAGCTGTTACAAACTCTACCTCATAATCAAATTCATCGGCAACTATCGTTAAAGTCTCAGCATCCAATCTTTGATTCATTGTCACCATTATGCCTAAAGACATACATGCAGAGATTATCTCATTTGAGGAAATTTCCATCATGGTAGCAACCTCACCTACCGTTATGAATTCAGTAACTTTTATTGTCTTTTTTTCTGCTTCATTTAATGCTAAATCTTCTTCAGATTTTAATTTATGAGAATCTCTTTTTTCTTTTCTATATTTTGCCCCCTTTGATGTAGATGATTTCCCTTGAAGTTTTTCTAAAGTCTCTCTTATTTGTTTTTGAACATCCACATCAGAGGGTTCAATTGATATATTTTTTGTTTTATTTTGCTTGCCAAAATTTTTCTTTCCAAAATCTTTAGACTTAGGGACATCTTTAGTAATTCTTATTCGTTTTCTTTTTGAAACAGGTGCAGGGCTACTTGATTTAGCAGAAGTTTTGGGCTTCTCAAATTTATTTAAATCAATTTTATCACCAACTGTTTTTAAACCTGTTAACTTTTTATATTGAGTTTTAATACTAGATTCGTTACTTACTTTTTGAGTTTCTTTTGAAATTTCTTTTTGTAATGTTAAATTTTCTTGAGGTTTAGTTAATTCTTCTTTATTAAGATTTTCTTTTTTAGAAAGATTAGGTTTTAATTTGTCTAAGTCAATCTTGCCAATTTGAACTGGTTTATTAATTTCAGCTTTAGCCTGAATTATTGTCTTTTTTGCAATTAATCTTTCTTCTTGTTCTTTTTCAAATTTGAGTCTTAGCTCTTCTTTTTCTTTTCTCTTCTCTTCACTCAAATCATGAGATTCAACTTTACTTGATTTATCAGAACGAAACTCATCAAGAAGTAAATTATATTGATCAGAAGAAATTTTAGTTGTAGGTCTAGCGTCAATTTCATGACCATGAGAGGCCAAAAACTCAACAGCCCTATCTAAAGAGATATTAAATTCCCGCAACACCTTATTTAACCTTGTCAATTTATTTTCACTCATACAAACTTTTTTATTTATTCAGAAAATTCCGCACTTAAAACTTTTCTTATTTCTAATATTGTTTCCTCTTCCAAATCTGTTCTTTTTATAAGGTCTTCAACATCTTGTTCTAAAACACTTTTAGCAGTATCCAATCCAGCCTTTTTTAACTCATCCAAAACCCATTCCTCAATTTCATCAGAAAACTCTGTTAATTCAACATCCTCTTCAGCACCCTCTCTGTATACATCGATTTCATATCCAGTTAATTGACCAGCTAATCTAATGTTAAATCCTCCTCTTCCAATGGCTTTGGAAACTTGTTCAGGGTCCATAAAAACTTCAACAGTCTTATTTTCCTCATTTATTTTAAGAGATGAAATTTTTGCTGGACTTAATGCTCTAGTAATGAGTAATTGTGAATTATTTGTAAAATTAATCACATCAATATTTTCATTACCAAGCTCTCTGACTATTCCATGAATTCGAGACCCCTTCATTCCAACACAGGCACCCACTGGATCAATTCTATCATCATAAGAATCCACAGCTACTTTTGCCTTTTCACCAGGTATTCTTACAACTTTTTTTACAGAAATTAAGCCATCGAAAACTTCAGGGATATCTTGTTCAAATAATTTTTCTAAAAATTTCGGTGATGTTCTAGACATAACAATTGAAGGTTTATTTCCCTTGAGTTCAACAGATTCTATTATTCCTCTAACATTGTCTCCTTTTCTGTAAAAGTCAGAGGGAATTTGCCTATCCTTTGGCATTATTAACTCATTTCCGTCATCATCTAATAATATCACTACATTATGTCTGATGTGGTGAACTTCGGCAGTGTAAATTTCTCCAATTAAATCTATAAACTGTTTATAAATAATTCCATTATCATGTTCATGAATTCTTGAAACTAAGTTTTGTCTCAAAGCTAAAACTGTTCTTCTACCTAAATCAATTAATTTAACTTCTTCAGAAACATCTTCACCTACCTCAAAATCTGGTTCAATTTTTTGTGCTTCAGAAAGACATATTTCTTGATTTTCATCTTCAACAGAACCATCTTCAACAACAATTCTATTTCTCCAAATTTCCAAATCTCCTTTATCAGGATTAATGATAATATCAAAATTATCATCATCTCCATACTTCCTTTTTAATGTGTTTCTAAATACTTCTTCAAGAATAGACATCAAAGTGACTCTGTCAATAAATTTTTCATCTTTAAATTCCGAAAAAGATTCAATTAGGGCTAAATTCTCCATTTTCTTATTTTTTAAAATTCTACTATTAATTTTGCTTCTTTAATGTCATTAAAAAGTAATGATTTACTTTTCAAAACTGTAACTTTACCTTTGCCAATAGGTTTGGGTTCTCTTGAGCACCACTCAATTGTTATACCATCACTATTAACTTCAGAAAGATTTCCAATAAAATCTTCTCCATCGTTAGATTTTACGTTTAACTTTCTATTTAAATTCTTCAAAAACTGTCTAAAAGAAACGATTGGCGATAATAATCCTGCCGAACCAACTTCAAATGAAATGTCTTCATAATCCTCAATAAGATTTTTTTTTAGATGTTTACTCAATTTCACGCAATCTGAGATTGTTACACCCGAATCTCCATCAATGATAATATTTATTTTATTGGTGGTATCTATAAAATAATCGACCAAAAAAAGATTATTATTTATTTTTAAATAATCGTCAACTAAATTTTCAAAAAATTTATTCAAAACTAGATTATATTTAATAAAGAAGGGGACTATGTCCCCCTTCAAATTCTCGTAATGCTGCGCAAATATATGAATTTTAAATGACTTTTTAAAACATAAAAGCTGAAGCTTAGTTGGCCTACTAGGGCTCGAACCTAGACTCTTCTGGACCAAAACCAGACGTGTTGCCAGTTACACCATAGGCCATTGTACTAATCGGCAAATTTAACATAATCTTTGAATTGTAAAAATAAAAATCATCAATTATAGTTATTCTTCTTATTTAACTATAAATTTCAAAATATTAATATTTATTCATAGTTGTTAATTAATGATATTACTCTTTATTAGAAAATGGATTGTTAAAAAACTTGTCGAAAAAATATTATAAAAGAAAGTAAATTATTGTCTAGAGTATAATGATTAGTTGAGAATTGTTTTCAAATTTTAAAACACTTGTAATCAATCATTATATCAAAAAATTTTGTTTGATTTATTTAAATAAAGTTTTTACTTGACAAATAATTTATATTTAAAAAATGTCAAAATTTAATTAGCAATATTGTTTAAATTCGCTTACTAATTAATCATAAATGGATTTAGTTAAATTTAAAAAATGGAACAATTTTTTTGCTATTACAGCTTTTTTAATTGCTCTATTAACATATTCCCTCACAGTTGAACCAACAGCAAGCTATTGGGACTGTGCTGAATATATTTCTACATCTGCAAAGCTTCAAATTGGACACCCACCAGGTGCCCCACTGTTCCAAATGTTAGGCGCATTTTTTTCTTCTTTTGCTTCTGAACCAGAAAAAATCGCACTGATGGTTAATATGATGTCTGTTTTTGCTAGTGCATTTACAATTCTTTTTTTATTCTTGACCACATCTATTATTGGAAAAAAAATAATATTAAAAAGTAATACTCTTTCAAAATTCAACGCAATCATAATTATAGGATCCTCGTTTGTAGGTTCTTTATGTTTCACCTTTTCTGATAGTTTTTGGTTTAATGCTGTTGAAGCTGAAGTTTACGCGATGGCTACTATGATTATGTCATTACTTTTTTGGCTCGGGTTCAAATGGGAAGAACATATGGATAGCAAAGGAGGCGATAGATGGTTAATCTTAATTTCATTTGTTGTTGGATTGTCATTTGGAGTTCATTTTATGGGACTTTTAGCTATCCCCGCAATTGGAATGATTTATTTTTTCAAAAAAAACCCTAACCCTTCAATCAGTTCTTTCATAATAGCCAATGGAATTTCAATTGCTATTTTATTATTTATATTTAAGTTACTTCTTCCCTCAACACTTGGCTTATTTGGATATTTAGAAGTCTTTTTTGTAAATAAAATCGGTATGCCATTTAACTCCGGAACCATTTTTTCTGCATTTTTGATTATTACTTCTTTTTATTTTGGTATAAAAACTTGCAGGAAAAAAAGATGGTTGAAAATTAATAAATTTTTGCTTTGCATAATGTTTGTTTTTATTGGATTTTCCTCCTGGTTGATGATCCCCATAAGATCAAATGCAAATACAGTCATTAATGAAAATGCACCCTCCGATGCAAGAGCATTATTGGCCTATTACAACCTTGAACAGTATCCCGACACTCATATTTTTTACGGGCCGATGTTTTCTGATGCTTATGCTGGTCAAGACCCTGACAATCCCTACAAAGATGATAAGCCTAAATATGAAAGAGATTTAAAAACAAATAAATACAAAATTGTAAACGAATGGAAATCTGGTAAAATAAATTCTAATGGTAATCATGTGGGCTTACTACCAAGAATGTGGAGTGCAGAACACGCTCCTAATTACATGAAATATTTTGGATATTTACCTTTTAAAATAAAACCAGAATATAGTTCTGAAAAAAAATTGATTCAATTAATTAACCAATTTGAATCTAGCTTTAACCAAGGAGATATTGATTCACAGGGTTATCATGAATTTCTCACCCAATATGGCGGTTATCTTGATATTGAAAAGCCTTCACTTTTTTCTAACATACAATACCTTTTACAATACCAAATGGGTTCGATGTATTGGAGATATTTTTTTTGGAACTTTGTTGGAAAACAAAATGATCTTCAATGGAAATATGACTTATTAAATGGCAATTGGTTAAGTGGAATTAATTTTATTGATGAAATTAGATTAGGGCCTCAAACAAACCTTCCTGATGATGTTGTTAATAATAAAGGAAGGAACAAATATTATTTTCTCCCTTTAATTTTAGGAATATTAGGTTTATATTTTCTTTTTAAAAAGGACAAAAATCTATTTTGGATTGTAACTGTTTTGTTTCTTTTTAGTGGTTTAGCTTTGAAAGTTTATGTAAATGAGCGAATATTCGAACCTAGAGAAAGAGATTATGCTTTGGTTGGATCTTTTTATGTTTTCTGTATTTTTATTGGACTTAGTATCATGGCTTTGTATCAAAAGTTTGGCTCAATTATAAATAAAAATATAAATCCCTTGTTAATAGTTGGTATTACTTTATCAGTCCCTTTGTTAATGGCTTTTGAAAATTGGGATGATCACGACAGATCAAATAGGTACACTGCTCAGTCACTTGCAAAGGCTTATTTAAATTCAATAGATGAAGGATCAGAACCTATGATTTTTACCATTGGAGACAATGATACTTTTGCTTTATGGTATGCACAAGAAATTGAAAATTATCGGACAGATGTAAGGACAATAAACACAAGTTTAATTGCCACTGATTGGTATATAGATCAAATGAAAAAAAAGACCTATGATAGTAGCCCAATCCCCTCTCAATTAATTCATGATCAGTATGCTTACGGAGTAAGAGATTACATAAAACACGAAAGTCTTATAGATTCGGTAAGGTGGGACATTAAAGATTTTATGGACTGGGTTGGAAGTGATCATCCAAGGACAAAGTACAAGAACCTTTTAGAACAATATGGGGCAGATTTAAATAACGTTCCAAAGTTTACTCAAAATATGATTTTTTATCCTACCAATAAAATTAGAGTACCAGTCAATAAAGAAAATGTAAAAAAAAGTGGATTAGTTAACAAGCAAGATTATGATTTAATATTGGATTATATTGATATTGACCTTCCCACTAGTGGTTTGTATAAAAACCAAATTTTGATGCTTGATATTCTTGCTAATAACGATTGGAAAAGACCAATATACTTTACGGGTGGGAGTTATAATGATGCCGAATACATTTGGATGAAAGAATATTTACAATTGGACGGATTAGTCTATAAATTAATCCCAATAAAAACAGAAATACCAAAAAATAATCCCTATGAACTTGGTAAAATTGATTCTGAATTAATGTATAAGATTGTAAAAAGTTGGGAATGGGGAAACTCGGATAGTTCTAAAATTTATCACGATCCTGAAACAAGAAAAAATAGCATTTCTTTTCGTGGGAATCTTCATCGTCTTTCATCAAAACTTATAGAAGAGGGTAGTTTCAATAAGGCCGAGGAGATTTTAGATTTATCTTTAGAGAAAATGCCTTTAGGTTATTTTGGCTTCTACAGCTTATTAGAGCCCTATATCTCTTCTTATTATAAACTTGGGAAATTCAAAAAAGGCAATGAATTATTTGGTCAATTATCAAAAAAATACCAACAAAATTTAAAATATTATTCTTCATTATCTAAATCTAAAGAATCTAAATTCTCGATTTATTCATATGCAGAAAATATTGTAACAGACACCGAAAGGTACCGTGTTTTGGTTGAATCCGTATTAAAATCCAATAATATTGATTTTATTGGAAAGTCAATTGAAGAATTTATTTATAATACTGAATATGTAGAAGAATTTTATGGTAAATACGAATATTACACTTTATTAATTCCTTTTTTAGAAAATCTATACAGTTATGAAACGTCTGATTTATCCAAAGATCTTTACATTAATATTTCCAATGAGTTGAAAAACAGACTACTCATTTTTAATCAAATGGAACAAAATGAAAAATCTGATTATGTAGAAAATATTGCTAATAATTTATTTCAATACACTAAAATATTAAAAACACTTAAAGAACTGGAAAGTGACCAAAACTTTGTAAAATCAGAAATTGAAACTTTTTTAAGTTTAAAGGAAAAATTAACTAATTAATAAAATCTTTGATAAGACTTACTAGTGTGTTAGCATCTTGCTCACCACTTTGTCTCCACACCATTTCTCCGCTTTTGTATATCATTAAAGTAGGTAATATTTTAACTCTTAATGCCTCTGCAAGTTCATTATTTTTGTCAACATTGATTTTAATAACTTTACATTTATCACCAATTGCCGCCGCCACATCTCTTAAAACTGGATGCATAATGTTAGAGGAATCATTGTCATCTGAATAAAAATCCAATAGAACAGGAACTTCTAATCCAATAAGCTCACCAAATTTTGACATTAGAATTAAATTATATTAAGTAAAAGTAACATTTTTTAGAAATTTATACTTTTTTAAGGGTAATCACAGAAATTTCAGGCCAAACTCCAACTCTTCCTGGAAATCCCAAAACACCAAAGCCTCTATTTACATTTAAGTATTGACTTCTTTCATTGTACATTCCAGCCCAATATTTGTAAGCCCATTTTACTGGACTCCATTTTATTAATCCAGGGATCTCAATTCCAAATTGCATCCCATGAGTATGACCGCTCAAGGTTAGGTGAAAACGAGTATTATGTTTCTTCAGTATTTTATCCCAATGAGATGGATCATGACTCATTACTATTTTAAAATCATTTTCTGTTAAGCCCTGACAAGCTTTGTCAATATCTCCCTTTTTTTTAAAGCCACCTTTACCCCAATTTTCAACACCAACTAATGATATACTTTGACTTTTAGAACTTATTTTGATGTTTTCATTTAATAATAATTTAAATCCCATTTCGGTTTGAATTTTTAAAAGATTCGAAAAATTTTTCTTTTTATCTTCTTCAAACTTCCAAGATACATAATCTCCGTAGTCATGATTTCCTAAAACAGAAAACTTTCCGTCTCTAGATTGAATCGTTGAAAAAATTTTTTTCCATTCATTCAATTCATTCGCTTTATTATTTACAAAATCACCAGTAAAAAGAACAAGATCTGAATTTTGTTTATTAATTAAATCCACTGCATATTCTACTTTATTTTTTTTTTGGAGACTTCCACTGTGTATATCTGAAATGTGAGTAAGCTTATAACCATCAAATTCTTCAGGCAAATCATCAAACTCTAATTCATAGTTTACTACTCGGTAGTTATACCTTCCTCTAAAAATTCCATGTAAAACGAAAGGAATTGGTAAAGCAGCAAACAAAATCGATATTTTGCTTATAAAACCTCTTCTTCCAATTAAAAAATTATTTGATTCTGTTGTTGAAAAAAGGAAATTAAAGGAAGAAATTAAAACCCTAGTAAAATCTTCAAATAAAAGAAATGAACTAATTATTAATTTAAATCCAAACAATGTGATTACAAAAGCAAATGGGATTGAGAGGTAATTATAAAAAACATCCGAAAAGTTTAGGGAACTGTTATTAATTACTAAAAATCTGTAAAGTAAATTACATATAACTAGAACATTGAAAGCTATATAAATCTTGAGAATCCACTTATTTTTAAAAACAGTTTTAAATGCTTGAAATGCGTATATTTCGATTAATAAAAATACTATTATAAGAATTGTCCACCTCAAAGCTATATTTTTTAAATTAGCTTTCAAATGTAAAAAATTTAAATGCAGGTAAAAAAGAAACTATTTTTAATTGATGCTTATGCTTTAATTTTTAGAGGATATTACGCTTTCATAAAAAATCCAAGGATAAATTCAAAAGGAATGGACACAAGTGCTGTTTTAGGGTTTATGAACTCTCTTCTTGACTTGATTAAAAGAGAAAATCCTGAAAATTTAGCTGTAGCATTTGACAAAGGAGGTTCTAGTGATAGGCTAGAAATTTTTCAAGAATATAAAGCTAATCGAAATGAAACACCAGATGCAATTAAAATTGCAGTTCCATATATTCAAGAAATTTTAAAAGCTATGCAAATTCCCATTTTGATTAAAAGTGGGTATGAAGCAGATGACATAATTGGAACAGTTGCAAAAAATGCGGAAAAAAATAATTATGAGGTTTTCATGGTGACACCTGATAAAGATTTCGCACAATTAGTTTCAGAAAATATTTTCATGTATAGGCCGGCAAGAATGGGAAATGGAATTGAAATATGGGGGGTTAAAGAGGTTCAAGAAAAATTTGAAATCACAGATCCATTGCAAGTGATTGATTTTTTAGGTATGATGGGGGATTCTGTTGACAATATTCCAGGACTACCTGGCGTAGGAGAAAAAACTGCAAAAAAATTCCTTACAGAATATGGTTCAATGGAAAAACTTTTAGAAAATACAGATAAAATAAAAGGGAAGTTGAAAGAAAAAATTGAACAAAACAGAGAAAAGGGGTTGCTTTCAAAAAAATTAGCTACCATAATGTTAGATGTTCCGATTGATTATGATTTTGCAAGTTTCAAATTTAAAAATCCTGATATTTCTAAAATAAAAGAAATTTTTGGAGATCTTGAATTTAGAAGAATGACAGAAAATTTCATGAAAATCTTTACTTCAAAACAAGAGAAAGAAATCGAAGTAAATGATTCAAATGATATTCAATATGATCTGTTTACTTCACCAGGGCAACCAAATACAGAATTAAAAAAAGAGACATTTGAAAACTCTCAATCCAAAAAAATTTATCAAGTAATTGAGAAAGAACTGGGTTGTGAGTTACTTTTCAATAAAATTTTAAATCAAAAATTTATTTCAATTGACTTGGTTAACTCCGATTTAAAATTAAAAAAATTTGGCATTTCATTTACCTGGGATAGTTATAAAAGTTATTACATACAAATAGATCAACAAACAAATCGAATTGAACACTTGAAAAAATTATTTGAAAAAAATGATATAACAATTATTGGTTATGATTTAAAAAAAATATTAAAATTCCTATATAAATTAAATATTAAAATAAATAGCGTCTGCTTCGATACAAAAATTGCTCATTATCTAATAAACCCTGATTTAGGACACAATTTTAATATTTTATGTGAAACCTATTTAAATTACAGGACACATTTCGTTAAAAATAGTGAAATAGAAAATCCTAAAGAACTGTCAATGGAAAAAAGTGATTTAAATTTTCAGTTAGTTGAATTTTTAATGAACGACTTAAAAAGCGGAAAGCTAGTAGATTTGTTTAAAAAATTAGAAATGCCTCTTCTAAAAGTACTGGCTGAAATGGAATTTAATGGTATTAAAATCAATTTGAAATTTTTACAAAATCTTTCTCAAAATTATTCGGAAGAACTAAAATCTATAGAAAAAAATATTTTTAATCATTCAGAAGAAGAATTTAATCTTGCATCTCCAAAACAATTGGGTGACATATTGTTCGAGAAACTTAAAATAGTCGACAAACCCAAAAAGACAAAAACTGGACAGTACTCAACATCAGAAGAAGTTCTTTCAGGACTCTCAAAAAATCATGAGATAATTAATGAAGTGTTAAAGTGGAGATCTTTACAAAAATTAATTAATACATATGTTGATGCATTACCTAAACAAATTAATGAAGATAGTAGGAGAATTCATACTATTTTTAATCAAGCAGTAGCATCAACAGGGAGACTAAGTAGTCAAAATCCCAATCTTCAAAATATTCCCATAAGATCAGAAAAGGGTCGTGAAATAAGAAAAGCATTTATTTGTGAAAATAATGATTTTGTAATGTTGGCAGCTGATTATTCACAGATAGAACTTAGAGTTATAGCATCATTGAGTAAAGACCCCAACATGATATCTGCATTTAATGATAATTTGGACATTCATTCATCAACTGCTTCCAAAGTTTTTAACGTGGAAATAAAAAATGTTTCAAAAGAACAAAGAAGTAATGCAAAAACTGTCAATTTTGGAATAATTTATGGTGTTTCTGCATTTGGATTAAGTAATCAAACAGATTTAAGCCGATCTGAATCAAAAGATTTAATAGAATCTTACTTCAAAGCTTATCCTGAATTAAAAAACTACATTTCTAATCAAATAAATTTTGCTAGAGAAAACGGATATGTAGAGACAATTTTAGGTAGAAGAAGATATTTAAAAGATATTAACTCAAGAAATCCAATTGTAAGAGGGGGAGCTGAAAGAAATGCTGTAAATGCGCCAGTACAAGGGAGTGCCGCAGATATTATTAAAATAGCAATGGTCAAAATTAGTGATAAAATCAAACTAAATAACTTTAAATCCAAAATGCTAGTACAAGTTCACGATGAATTAATTTTTGAAATTTACAAACCAGAGCTTCAAAAAATGAAAGAATTAATAAAAAAAGAAATGGAGTCTGTTTTTACATTAAATGTTCCTTTAACAGTTGATATTGGTATTGGAGAGAATTGGCATGAAGCCCATTAATTTTTTTATTAATTCATCATTTGCAGATTTCATTTATTATTGTAAATTTGCGGGCCATATAATTATGGTTATCTAATTAGAAAAAAAACAAAATTTTGGATTCATTAATTTACAAAACAATATCTGCTAACAAAAACACAGTAGATAAAAAATGGGTTATCATTGATGCCAATGGTCAAACCTTAGGAAGAATGTGTTCTAAAGTTGCAAAACTTTTAAGGGGTAAATACAAACCAAATTTTACTCCCCACGTTGATTGCGGTGATAATGTAATTGTAATAAATGCAGAAAAAATTATTCTTTCTGGAAATAAATGGGATTCAAAAGAGTATATAAGGTATACTGGCTACCCTGGTGGTCAAAGGTCTTTAACTGCAAATGAGCTTTTTGCAAAAGATCCAACCAGACTTGTTGAAAAATCTGTAAAAGGTATGTTACCTAAAAATAAACTGGGTGCGAATCTTTTTAGAAATTTAAAAGTATACGTTGGTGAAAATCACAAGCAAGAAGGACAAAATCCAGTTTTAATTAATTTAAAAGATTTAAAATAATTTATGGAAGTAATTCACAAAATAGGTAGAAGAAAAACATCAGTTGCAAGAGTTTACTTATCTAAAGGAAACCAAAAGCACACGGTTAATGGTAAAGCTCTTAACGAATACTTCCCAACTGAAGCATTACAGTCAAAAATAATCAAGCCATTAGAATTAACCGATAATCTTTCTACTTTCAATCTTAAAGTAAACGTTTATGGTGGAGGTGTTAATGGTCAAGCAGAATCTATTAGATTGGCTATATCCAGAGCTTTATGTGAAGTTAACGAGGATAATCGCCCTATACTTAAAAAAGAAGGTCTATTGACCCGTGATCCACGAATGGTGGAAAGAAAAAAGTTTGGTCAGAAAAAAGCAAGAAAAAAGTTCCAATTTTCGAAAAGATAATTTTTTCTATTGGAATTATGTTCATATTAATATTGAAATTAACCTGTTGTCGTATTTCGCAATGCGAAAATTAGTTTAGCATCTAAATAAATAAGATATCACAGTCACTATTTATTGCTAATCATACGGAACGTAAACTAAAAAAAAATGACAAAAATTAAAATCAAGCCTTTACTTGAGGCGGGTGTACATTTTGGACACCTTACACGAAAGTGGAATCCTAACATGGCTCCTTATATATTTATGGAGAAAAATGGAATCCATATTATCAACCTTTATAAAACTGCATCTAAAATTGAAGAAAGCATCCAAGCTTTAAACAAAATTGCCCTTTCTGGAAGAAAAATTTTATTTGTTGCTACAAAAAAACAAGCTAAAGAAATAGTTTCCAAGGTAGCTTCTAATGTTAACATGCCTTACATTACCGAAAGATGGCCAGGTGGAATGCTAACTAATTTTGTAACTATTAGAAAAGCGGTAAAAAAAATGTCTGCAATTGACAGAACAAAACAAGATGGGACATTTGAAACCCTTTCTAAAAAAGAAAAATTACAAATTGATAGATTAAGAGCAAAACTTGAAAAAAACTTAGGATCAATTTCTGAAATGACCCGTCTTCCAGGAGCTTTATTCGTTGTGGACATAAGAAGAGAGCATATTGCTGTTAGAGAAGCTCAAAAATTAAATATTCCAATTTTTGCTATGGTTGATACAAACTGTGATCCAAGAGAAGTTGATTATGCGATCCCATCTAATGATGATGCTTCTAAGTCCATTGATTTGATACTGTCTCATATTTCTGAAGCAATATCTTCTGGATTAAGTGAAAGAAAAAAAGAAAAAGAAGAAGCCGAAGTAATTAAAGAAAAAGAAGAAAGCGAAGCTGATTTGTCTGAAAAAACTGACAAAAAAGAAGACATCTCAACTGAAGACACCAAGCCAGCGGAAAAAAAGAAAAGAGTTAGAAAAAAAATAACAAATAAAGAATAATAATTATGACTAAAATTAGCGCGTCTGAAGTTAATAAATTAAGAAAAATGTCGGGAGCCGGTATAATGGATTGTAAAAATGCTTTAGTTGAATCTAACGGAGACTTTGATCTTGCAATCGAAATTCTTAGAAAAAAAGGGCAAAAAGTTGCTGCGAAAAGAGCTGAAAGAGAATCGTCTGAAGGTGCTGTAATTGCAAAAGTTGATAGCGATTGTCAAAATGGAGTTATTATTTCTTTAAACTGTGAAACTGATTTTGTAGCCAAAAATGATGGATTTATTTCTTTAGCAAATGAATTAGCTGATTTAGCATTGAATAGTAATTCAATTGAAGAATTTCTTAATTCAACGATTGATTCTATGACTGTTAATGAAAAATTAGTTCAACAGACTGGTGTAATTGGAGAAAAATTAGTAGTTGGTAATTTTGAAAAGTTATCTGCTGCCTATGTAGGAAAATATATTCATGCAGGAAATAAAATTGCTACTCTTTCAGGATTCTCTAGTTCTTCCAATGGAATTGAGGAGATTGCTAAAAACGTAGCTATGCAAGCTGCAGCCATGAATCCGATTGCTCTAGATGAAAACGGTGTAGATCAAAGTACAATTGATAAAGAAATTGAGATAGCTAAAGACCAGCTTAGACAAGAGGGTAAGCCTGAGGGCATGTTAGATAATATAGCCAAAGGCAAATTAAAAAGATTTTTCAAAGATAACACTCTTGTTAATCAAGATTTTATAAAAGATGGAAAGCAAAGCGTAGCTGCATATGTTAAATCCAACGACTCGAATCTTAACATAACTGGATTCAAAAGAGTTGCTCTAGTTTAATTCTATATTATCTAGATTTGTTTTTTATAAATTCTAAAATCATTGGTTATATTTGTGTAAATAATCATCGATGTCTTACAAAAGAATTTTATTAAAATTAAGTGGAGAAGCTTTACTTGGTAAAAGAGATTATGGAATTGATCCAGCTAGAATTTCCCAATATGCAAAAGAAATTAAGTCTATAATTGATTATGGACTTGAAGTTGCGGTTGTAATTGGTGGTGGGAATATTTTCAGAGGGGTTTCGGCTGCTAGCAACGGGATGGATAGAGTTCAGGCTGATTACATGGGAATGTTAGCAACGGTTATCAATGGATTAGCTTTACAAAGTGCTCTTGAGGAAAATCATGTACAAACAAGACTACAAACAGCTATTAAAATTGAAGCAGTAGCAGAGCCGTACATTAAAAGAAAAGCAGTTCGTCATTTGGAAAAGAAGCGTGTTGTTATCTTTGGAGGCGGTACAGGAAATCCTTTTTTTACCACAGATTCTGCTGCTGTATTAAGGGCGATAGAAATTAATGCGGATGTAATTTTAAAGGGTACTAGAGTAGATGGTATTTACGATTCTGACCCTGAAAAAAATATAAATGCAATAAAATTTGATTCCATATCATTTCAAAATGTATTAGATAAAAACTTGAAAATTATGGATTCTACAGCGTTTACTTTAAGTCAGGAAAACAACTTGCCAATTATTGTCTTTAACATGAATGTAAAAGGTAATTTATTGAGTTTGGTTAAAGGAAATAAAATTGGAACAACAGTAAATTAAGATATTTTGGAAGAAATTGAATTTATTATTGAAGCATGCAAAGAATCTATGGATAATTCTATAGATCATTTAGAAAGAGAATTATTAAATATTAGAGCTGGTAAAGCAAACCCATCCATGTTAGCCAGTGTAAAGCTAGATTATTATGGTTCTCTGACACCTCTATCACAAATTTCTAATATAAACACGCCTGATGCTCAAACAATTTCTATTCAGCCTTGGGAAAAAGATAAATTACAAGAAATTGAAAAGGCAATTATGATTGCAAATTTAGGTTTCAATCCAATGAATAATGGTGAATCTATAATAATTACTATTCCTCCCTTGACAGAGGAAAGAAGAAAAGAGCTAGTAAAAATTTCAAAATCTGAAATTGAAAAAGCTAAAATCAGTATACGAAATTCTAGAAAAGATGCTAATAATGAAATAAAAAAATGTGAAGTTTCTCTTGATCAAAAATCCATCTCTGAAAGTGATATTCAAGATTTAACTGATGAATATATTTCAAAAATTGATAAGATTTATTTAACTAAAGAAAAAGAAATTCTTTCAGTTTAATTTTTAATAGCATTATATTTGATTATTAATTCTTTGTTCTAAAATGAATAGCTCCACAGTAAAAAGTTTATTAAAAGAAAATGCTAATTCTCAAAAAGTTTTCGTTCAGGGGTGGGTTAAAACTTTCAGAGCAAATAGATTTATTTCACTTAACGATG
>Ga0209715_1000176_pt1 | contig 56998 bp, 50 predicted proteins | sample COGITO_mtgs_1205_2_FD_184809 | JGI IMG/M metagenome (GOLD analysis project Ga0209715, IMG submission 184809) | Pelagic marine microbial communities from North Sea - COGITO_mtgs_120503 (SPAdes) (version 2) | ecosystem: Environmental > Aquatic > Marine > Epipelagic ... | reverse complement strand
ATATTTTTTTCTAGATTTAATTACTCCATGAGAACCATCAGGGTGCACATCACACAAAGCGACAACTCTTTCTTTACTGGCCCATTTATCTCTAATGTCTCCTCCTTTTCCACCAGAACCAATTGCAGCAATTAATAATTGATCACTTGGTGAAACATAACCATTTCCTCCCAAAACATTTCTAGGAACTATGAAAATACCTGATCCAATAACTGATGATTTTTTTATAAAGTTTCTTCTAGAGTTTTTTTTCATTAAATTGATGACTTGAAATTATATTTACTATAAGCTTGAATTTATGAAGAAATTTTTTATTTACTTATCTATTAGTTTAATTTTTTCTCAACAATTAGCTTAATCATAAGAAATTAAAGATTAAAATGCGTTATTATTTGGGGAAGTAGGAAAGACCTTGTTGCCAACTAGTTATAACGACAACAAATCTACAGTTTACAGATCTTTGGTTTCTGATAATAGAAAATTTTGTTCCATTTTAGTAAAAGCAGAAACATTCAAAATATAATTTTTTTCTGAACGTATCTGCTTTTTGAAAACAAAAATATCAAATAAATAAACGAATTGCTTTATTAATTGTATCCTGGATTTTGAGTTAAATTTGGATTATTAACCAGTTCTAACGCAGGAATCGGAAACAATAAATGTTTTTCCTGTAAAGATTGATTTGAATCAAGATTAGTGTGTCCAACAAAATTATTGAAATCACCTGTATTGCTATCAAATACCTTTCTAAGACGAACCATGTCAAACCACGTAATTTGCTCGTAACATAACTCATGCCATCTTTCTTTCCAAATTAATTTTTGAAATGATTCCTTTGACAAGGAACTTGGCATAGCCAGTCCTGCTCTGTCTCTTATCCTTTTAACAGCATTAAGGGAATCCGCATTTGGTCCAGAGATTTCATTTGATGCTTCAGCGAAAATAAGTAATACTTCAGCAAAACGAATAATAGAAAAATTCAGGAAATCACCTGTGCCTTTACCTTCCACAACATCACTTCCATAATTAGCAACATTAAAGTGTTTATAAACATATGGACCGCCTAAGTCAGTAAGTGCTCCGCTTCCTCCTAAGAAATAATCAGTAAAAAACCAACCTTTACGATTTACTTTTCTTAAGTCTCCATCTTCAAATGAATTATAAAAATTTGATTCAGGCACATTAGTTTGCCATCCTGTAGCTCCACCCTTTGTAATGTTTACAGGGGGTAAAAAGCTATATGCCATTGGATTTGATTCAACATTTGGTGCATATTGTATGCCGAAAATATGTTCAACTTTGTTTTCATTGCTTTCTTCATGTATTTCTCCATAAGTATCAAATAAATCAGCTCCGGAACCATCAATCACTTCCTTAGCTTTAGTTGCCGCATCAACATAATACTCTGTTTTGTTAAGAGGATTTCCAGCCATTGTTATATAAACTTTTGCCAGTAAAGATTTAACGGCAGCCATAGAAACCCTACCAGTTTGGTCAGTGAAGGGTAACCCTGAGCTTTCAGAAAATTTCAAATCAGAAACTATTTGATTGTATACTTCGCTTTGAGAAGTACGAGCAGCATAAAAATCTTCCGAACCAGTACCTACAGGTGAAGTAATCAAAGGTATGTCACCCCATATTCTAACAGCATTAAAGTAAGCCCAAGCTCTTAAAAAATAGGCTTCTCCTAAAATTTGTTTTTTTCTATTTTCAGGCATATAAATGCCTGGAACTTTTTCAATTACCATGTTAGCGTTAGCAACGAGTTTGTAAGTCCCAGCCCAAATATTTTTTACGTGTGCGATATTAGAATCGTAAGACAATGAAGACAAACTATTTAAGTCTTGGTTTGAACTGCTATTATTTTTAGATTGTCCTGTTACGGCTTCCAATAAATGCCAATTACTAGAGTTACCACCAGCGTATCCGCCGATAAACCTAGTACTTGCATAAACTCCATTTAAAGCAGATTCGGCATGAACATTAGATTTGTAAAAAGAATCGGGATTTAAACTTGATTGGTTTTCTTCATCTAAAAAATCAGAGCATCCTAAGTTAACGAGAAATAATAGAGAGATGCTAAGGATTCTATTTATTCCTTTTATTTTAAAATATTTCATAATATATAATTTTAAATTTATTTTAATTTATTTAAATACCTACTTGTAATCCTATTACAAAGGTTGAAGATTTTGGATATTCATGCCACTTAAATCCTTGTGAAGCAACGTTTCCACCAGCCACATTCCAATTTGCTACGTCTACCTGAGGATCTGACATTATATCTTTATCCATTAATAAAAAGAAATTCTGAGCCGAAACATACAATCTTAATTTATTTAGGTTCAGGCGTTGAATTGATTCTGATTTAAATGTATAACCAAGCATCAAGTTATTTCCACGAAGAAAAGAAGCATCTTTTACCATGTGAGAATCAAATAATGACACACTTCCAGCAGATGCATTTCTTACTTGAGGAATCATAGTATTTTGATTATCAGGTGTCCAAGCGTTTAATACAGTTGTATAGAGATTGGTACCACCAATACTATTTTCACCCCAATGTAAGCCAAGGTCTGCAAGATCATTACCAATAGAATATTGAACATCAAGAGTTAAATCAAAACTTTTGTATTTGAAATAATTTGTAAAGGTTCCATAAGCATCTGCATATCCATTACCAATAATAGATCTATCTGAATTATCAATTACATAATCACCGTTAAGATCTTTATATTTTATATCTCCTGGCAATACAGTTTTACCACCTCTATAATTATATTTTGCTGCCTCTTCAGCTTCATTTGTACCCCAAACCCCTAATCGGGTGAATCCATACATTGAACCTATAGCCTCACCTATTCTAATAATAGAACCTCCCCCGAGAAATTGAGGAGAAGCTACATCAAAAATATCTGAAGGAGAAGCAAGTGAAAGTACTTCGTTTGTATTCATTGAAATATTAAAAGTTGAATTCCAAGTAAAATCAGGCCTATCTATATTTATTGAATTTAAACTCAATTCGAAACCTTTATTTACCATTGACCCAATATTTTGTCTTATAACACTAAATCCAGTTGACTCTGGAACTGGTGCGTTCAATAGCATATCTGTTGTTTCTCTATTATAATAATCCATTTCAATATTTAGCCTATCATTTAGTAAACCAAGTTCTAATCCAATGTCAAATTGAGTCATTATTTCCCATCTTAGACCTGTGTTTTCAAGAGTAAGTAAACCAGTTCCACCTGCTGAAGCGCTACCAAAACCAGCAGTATAACCAGGAATGTTACTCCCTCCTAAAAGAGATCCTGGACCTAATTGGGCTTCAGAAGAGTATGCGGGTATACTTGAATTACCAGTTTGTCCATAACTTGCTCTTAGCTTAAGATTTGAGATTACATCGCTATTGGAAAGAAAATCTTCTTTAGATAATCTCCAAGCTGCTGCTGCTGATGGGAAAAATGCCCATTTATTAGCTTTCCCGAATTTAGAAGATCCATCAGCTCTAGCAGTAAATGTAAAAAAGTATTTGTCTTTAAGATTATAATTAATCCTAGTAAAAAAGGAATTAAGCGCCTCTCTACTCATAGATGATGATGAGTTTTTAAATGACGCCGCACCTAAGTTATTAGGACCATATCCATCCGAGGGAGTGCCATACCCATCCCCTTGAAACCAAGTAAGGTCAGTTTGTTGCCATGAAGCTCCTAATAAAGCAGTTATTGAATTATTATCATCTATTTCCTTTGAGTAGGTTAAATAGTTTTCAATTGAATAAAAAACATTTCTTGCATTACTTTGAATAGCCCCATTGTTTCCGCCATTCATAAATTGAGGATAAAATATTTTTCTTCCTTGATTTAGAATATTTGATGAAACAGATGTTCTCAATTCTAAATCCTTAGAAATATTAATGTTTGTAAAAAAACTACCTGTAAAATTATGACTATCAGTCATGAACTTACGATTATTTAAATCCATAACTGGATTATACATAAAATTCCCGCCTGCTCCTGTACCAAAACCATATTCTAAATTAGATGCGTAATTTAAAAACCATGGAGGGAAAAACGGACTATTTCCAGTTGCATATTGCACTGGTAAAAACGGAAAGGCATGAGTCGCTGACTCAAATACCCATGGACCAGTGTCCTGATTGTTTTCTTGTCGTACACTAAAATCTACTGTTCCTCCTACTTTTAACCATGAGTTAACTTGATCCTCAAAGTTAACTCTTGTAGAATAGCGTTTCATATAGGAGTTTATTAGAAGACCTCGTTCGTCTCTTAAACCAATAGAAGCATTAAATGTTCTTTTATCGTCACCTCCAGAGAATCCAATTTGATGATTTTGAGACATCCTGCGTTGTCTAATTTCATTATACCAATCTGTATCGTATTTAGCTTTACCACTAGAGTCAAAAAGTTCGTTAACTAAATCACCAAGAAAAGCACCTGCTCTTTTTTTGCTAGGTTCTTGATTAGCATAATTTCCAGATGCCCAGCCTGTAGGATCAAATTTTGCAATATTATCATAAGCTAGTTGCTCTATCATTTGAAATTGTTCAGAATTTAGCCTCTTAGGTGTCGCATTAGGGCCATATTCACTTACAAAAAATTCAGAATTATAGGTAACTCTACTCTCACCTGATTTTCCTTTTTTAGTTGTTACTAGTATAACTCCATTAGCACCTCTAGCTCCATATATAGCAGTTGATGAAGCATCTTTTAAAACTTCTATAGAAACTATATCTGATGGATTTATATAATCAATTGCAGTATTTGATAAACCAAAAGTCAATGGACCCTGAGGCAACTGAACACCATCAACTACATAAAGAGGATCATTACCCGAATTAATTGAGCTAATCCCCCTAATACGAACTTTTGACTTACCACCTGGTCTACCGTTAGCTGCGTTGACTTGAACCCCAGCAATTTTTCCTGCAAGTGCTTGATTAATTGTAGCAACTGGACGCTCAATAATCTGACTCTCCTTTATTGACCCAACTGCACCTGTAAGATCAGATTTTTTTTGACTACCATATCCTATAACTACTATTTCATCAAGAGATGAGCCATCAATTGTTAATTGAACAGAAATGTTATTAGAATTACCCACAGCAATTGTTTGAGTTTCAAATCCAATAAAAGAAATTTGTAATGATGCATCCTCGTTCTCTAAAGAAATAGAAAAATTACCGTCAAAATCTGATGTTGTTCCATTACTTGTTCCAACTTCAATTATTGTTGCACCTGGAAGAGGATTTTCATTATCATCTGTAATTATTCCAGTGATAATTCTTTGCTCAATGTCTTCTTGTTTAATATCAACTACATTATCTTTTTCAATTAATTGTGATTTTTCAAGAATAACAACGTTTTCTTTTAATCTAAATTCAATTTTATTTTCAAAAATTAAACTGATAGCTTTTGATATTGTCACTTCTTTTAAAGATAAACTTATTTTTTTCTTAAAATCATAAATATCATTATCATAAAAAAACCTCAGTTCAGTTGATGACTCAATATTATCCAGAATATTTCTAATTTCAGTATTTTCAACATTTACTGAAATTTTATCTTGTGAATAAATATTGTTGTGTGCAAAAGATGAAAACGTCATAATTACAGAAAGTAAAACTGACATTTTCATAATTTTTGCTAGCTTTTTTAAATTATACTGCCAATTACTTGACAACAAGTGATTAAGTTTCATAAATTTGTTTTTTTAGTGATTATTTTAATGGTTCTCGTTTTAATGGTTGCTATTTTATAGGGGCTATTGTTACAGCAATAGCCTTTTTAAATTTTTATTTTTTTCATTCAATTAATATTTTATTGTTTATAATTTGATATTTTAATCCATATACCTCGCTTAAATAAGAAAGCACATCATTTATAGTTTCTTCATTATAGAGTATTGTTGCTGTAAAATATTTTTCTTCTAAATCCTTATTATTATTAATAATTATAACATTATAAATTCTTTCTAGCTTTTGTATCATTCCAGGAAGACTCTCGTTTCTAAATGCTACTCTACCATCAATCCATGAGGTATATAATGAAGTATTGACTCTAGTACGTACAATTTCTGAATTTGAGTAATTAACTTTAGCTTTTTCTCCAGGTCTAATCATTAAAATTTTATTCTTTGTATCATCATCTGAAAGTTCACTAACTCCTAAACTGCCCTCAGTTAAAATAACTTCCGAAAAATTATCTTCTGGATAGTCCTTGAAATTAAATTTAGTTCCATAAACATATGCTGAAGTATTATTTGAGGATACTATAAATTGACTTTCATTGCTTTTCACTTTAAAAAAGGCCTCACCATCAACGAACACCTCTCTAGTAAGGTTATTAATAAAATTAACTGGATATCTTAAGGATGTCCCAGAATTTAAATAAACCAGAGTTCCATCAGAAAGTTCAAGATTAAAAACTTTTCCATAGGGAACACTGATAGTATTATATTTTAGATCTTTAATTGTAGGATCAGTTTTATAATAAAGCGTATTGCTTGTATGATTTACTAAAATATTATTATTAATCTTATTTTGATTTTTATTTAAATTTTCTAAATCAATTTTACTACCATTTTCAGTTGTTAGAGTAATCTGATTAGGATCTATTGATTTTAAATCATCATTTTCATCTACACTTGAAAATAAATAAATTATTATTAAAAAAGAACAAAGCACATAAGCAATGTTTGTAAAAACAAGTGCTCTTTTTTTAATTGAAGGTTTATTATTAGAATTAATTTTTAAATTAATATCTCTTATGATTTGTTCTTGATCGAATTTATTCAAAGCTAAGTTTGTAAGGTGGTTTATTGAAATATACTCAACATATTGAGCATAGTTCTTTTCATTATTAATCCAATGTAAAAGAATATTTAACTCTGATAATGAAGCTTCATTATCAAAAAATCTTAATATAATTTTTTCAATTTTACTTTCCATATTATATCATTATTACGAACTCCAAAACTAAAACCCTATATAATTGGGGAAATCGTAAATAAAAATTAAAATTTTTAACAATTTTAAAAAATATTTATAGATTTATTAAATATTAAATAATTTTGAATGGATCAAGATAGTTTAGAAAAAAATAAAATTCTTATCAAAAAACTTCAAGAAGGAGATCAAAAAGCTTGGAAAAATGTAGTTCAAAAATATAGTGATAAACTCTTTGGATATGCTCTTAGTTTATCGTTTGATCATTCTATTGCATCTGACATTGTTCAACAGGTTTTTATTAATTTTTACGAATATCGTTATAAATTAAAGCCCCAATATTCAATGGAGTCATTTCTGTATAAGTCAATCTATAATAAATTTATAACTGATTATCACAAAAATAAATCCTTAACAAGATTACATGAACAATACTACTCTATTTTAGATCAACAATTAAAAAACAATTCAAACGAAAATCTATCTAAAAAGATACGTGAAATGAACTCCTTAATTGATGAACTTCCAGAAAAAACTAAAATTATATTTTCTCTAAAAAAGAAACATGGCCTTACTAATGAAGAAATCGCTAAACACAACAAGATTTCAATAAAAAGTGTTGAAGCTCATATAACAAAAGCATTCAAATTGCTACGCAATAAGGTAAGGAAATTCAAGTACTAGCAAATATTTATATCTACTTAAACGAGTTGGAAAGGTTATTCAGAAAGCAGAAATGAGTTTTTGATAAAATTAGATTCAAAATACATTCATTAATCTACTCTTCCTACTAGATTTTTTTTATACATTGAATATTAATTATACTTTTAAATTTATGAAGAATTTTTTTATTTGTTTGACAATTGGTTTAATTTTTTCTCAACAATTAGCCCAATCGCAGGAACTAAAAGGCAAAAAGGTGTTAATTGTATGGGGAGGCTGGGAAGGACATAATCCAGAGGTCTTTTCAAATATTGTTGAAAATTGGTTAATTAAAAATTCGGCCAAAGTAGAAGTTAAGAATAGTTTAGATATTTATTCAAATTTAGATCATCTTATGAAATTTGATTTAATAATACAATCAGTAACCAATGGAGAAATCACACCCGAACAAGAAAAAAATCTAATTCAAGCGATAAGAAATGGCGTTGGATTTGCTGGAGCTCACGGCGGACTTATAGACTCTTTCAGATCTAATACTGCTTATCAGTTTATGACTGGAGGACAATGGGTGGAACACCCAGGTGGTATGGTAAATTTTAAAGTAAAAATTCTAGAAAATAAGATTACAGAGGGAATTAAAGATTTTGAAATATTTACTGAGCAATATTACCTTCACTTAGATCCAAACGTTGAGGTACTTGCTACTACAAAATTTGACGGAACAATTTATCCCTGGATTAAGGATGTTGAAATGCCAGTAGTTTGGAGAAAAAAATTTGGAAAAGGAAAAGTCTTTTGTATTTCATTAGGTCATAACCCAAATGAATTCAAGAATTACACAGAAGCTTGGAAATTACTAACAAGAGGATTTGTTTGGGCAAGTTCAAATTAAAAAGAATTCAAATTTATCAATTCTTGTTTTTTTAATGGTCTCCATTTTCCTCTTGGTAAATCTTTTTTTGTTAGTCCAAAAAGCATAACTCTATCAATAGAAATAACTTTATGGTTATATTTTTCAAATAAATTTACAATGCTCGACATTCTGCCAGCCCTAACCTCAAGTCCTAATTCATTTTTCAATCCATTAGTAATAAAATTAATTGAAATTATTTCGATATTTCTACTGTCTAAGGAGTTTTTAATTGAATTTAAATCCTCATTTGAAATGACATTTTTTAACTTAATCTGAAATAACTGTTTAAATGAATTAAACTTTTCAGAAATACTATTATTAAACCTGGTGTCATTAGAAATTAAAACTAACCCAGAAAATTGCTTTACAGTAGCTTGAATAGGGCTTAGGTTTGAAGTATTTAATGATGACATTAAGTTTAAAGCATTTTTTTTGACAGAGTTATTAAAATCAAAATCTATTGGCATATTTAAAAGTAAATAATGAAAATTATAAGGAAAAATTAAATTTCCATCAACTTTAACTTCATCATTAACAGAAATTTTTGAACCAAGTTTTTCAACTAATTTGTTATTTACAGAAACTCTTCCGCTTTGAATATAATTATCTGCCTCGCGTCTAGTGCATAACCCTGAATTAGAAACATATTTATTTAATCTTATGAGTTGAATTTCCATATTGTCTTTATATATCATGTAATATTATACTAAATAATCCCAAAAAGATTAAAAATTTTAATGAATTATGTAATAATTGAAATTTTTCTTTTGAATGACTTTTCCAAAGATAATAGTTGAAGATTGTTATGAAAAAATAACTGAAAAAATAAAAATATTTCATGTAAGATATCTCATAAGAAGTTAATATTAATGAAGAAACTATCAGTACTAAAGCCGAACAAAAAGTGATATAAAACTTAGAAATTTTTTCTCCATACTTTACAGGAATAGTGAAATAATTTAATGTAAAATCTCCAACAAAGTTTTCAAGATCTTTAATTACTTCTCTTATTAATACAATTAAAAATAAAAATAGTGCATGTGAAAAAATTTCACTAGAATAATTTTTATAATATAAAATAATAGCAAAAAAAGGAGTAATTGCTAAAAGAACAGAAAATATATTTCCTATAAACGGATACTTGCTAATTTTAACTGAATAAATAATTATACTAAAAATATAGATGCTAAAAAAAATTAGAGCTTTTAAAGAAACTATAAAAGATAAAATTAAAGTAACGATATTCAAAAAAACATAAACTGTAAGTTTAGTTTTTCCAGAAATTTGTTTCTCTAAAATAGTTTTTAAAGGTCTGTTAATTAAATCTTTTTCTGAATCAAAAACATTATTTATAATATAACCAGCTGAAATTGAGAAGGCAGATGAAAAAATAATTAACCATATATTAATATCAAAAATAACTTCATTAATACTATTATTGTCAGAAAGAATATAAATTGAAGAAATAAATTGAGCAATTATAATAAATAAAATATTGTGTCCCCTAACAACAGAAAACAAACTCAAAAACTTAAATAAAAATCTTTTATTTAAAGACGCAAAAGACATTAGAAATTGTAAACTAATTCCAGTTTATAATTGGATAGAGATTTCTTAGCTTTTTGAAAATCCTTTGAAAAACCTAGTATATACCCGCCACCACCTGATCCACATAATTTTAAAAAATAATCGTCAGATTCTATTCCTTTTTTCCAAAGTTGATGAAAATCTTTTGGTATCATTGGTTTAAAATTTTCTAAAACAACCTTAGACAGAATCTTCATGTTTTTAAACAATGAATTAAAATCGCCGTTTAAAAAATCCTCTACACAATCATCAGTTGTTTTAATAAAATTTTCTTTAATTATTTTATTGTAATTTTTATTTTTCATTGATTTAAAAAATAAATCTACCATTGGTGCAGTTTCACTTGATGTTCCACTATCCAATAAAAATACAGCCCCTTTTCCATTTGAAGTTTGAGATGGAATTCCTGTTGTTTCAATTTCATTTTTAGAATGAATTAAAATTGGCAAACTCAAATAACTATTTAACGGATCTAACCCTGAAGATTTACCGTGAAAAAAAGATTCCATTTTTGAAAAAAGATTCTTAAGAGTTAAAATTTTAGGCTTAGTTAAATTTTCTAAAACCGTAATTTTATTCAATGCATATCTGTCATATAGGGCGGCAACTAAAGCACCACTACTTCCAACTCCATATCCTTGCGGAATTGAGCTATCGAAAAACATTCCGTTTTTAAGATCTTTTTCAAGTTTAACAAAATCAAATTCAACAATAGTACTCTCAATTGTTTTTAAATAATTTTTAAAATCTATTAGGTTTTTATTTGACTCTTTTTCAGTATCGTTTTCAAAATTTCCAATCTTCAAACCACCTTTAAAGAAATTATAAGGAATGGACAAACCTTTAGAATTTTTAATTATTCCGTATTCTCCAAACAACAATATTTTAGAGTAAAACAAAGGTGCTTTCATACTGCAAAATTATAATTTATTTGGTCCATTACCAACATGGTCGTTTATAAACTCTCCGTTTTCACAAAACTTAGATAGTTTTTCAGTAATGAATTTTTGAATCTTAGTGAAATTTTTCTTTGGATACAACATATGAATGTTAGCCCCTGCATCAAGAGTAAAACATACTTCAGAATTTGTATTTTTCCTGTAATTCCAAATTTCATTAATTATATTTAATGTATTTGGTTTAATTAATAGATAATAAGGATTAGATGTCATCATCATAGCATGTAGAGTTAGTGCTTCTAACTCAACAATATTTGTAAAAGCCTCAAAATCTCCTGATCTTAAAACTTTCTTTAAAAGTTTTAAATTTTGATCAACTTGAACAAGTCGATCACTAGAAAATGAATGATCATTCATTAGTTCGTGCCCTACAGTGCTTGAAATATGTTTTTTTCCTTTATCAACTAACAAAATAGTATCTTGAATATTTTTAAAACTACTATGTATTTCGTCTAAATATTTAATAGCATATAAATCAGAACTATTTTTAAAAAAATCATTTTTTCCCCAAATTGCTAATGGACCTAAAATACTTCTAGAAGCACTACCTGATCCCAATCTTGATAAAAAAGATGCCTTGTTAAAAAAAAACTCTGAACTAATTTTTGGATTTATTTTCTTTTCAATATCCATTATACATAGTGAAAGTGCACTGTAAGCAGAAGCAGAAGAAGCAATTCCACTACTATGAGGGAATGAATTTTTGGTTTCAATAGTTAATTTTAAATCCAATAAATATGGACAATAATCAACTATTCGTTTAAAAAATTTATTTAATTTTTGCTCAAAAGAGACCTCTCTTTTACCTTCAAAAAGTAATTTAAAATCACAATTGGTTCCTGATTTCTTTAATGATTCGTATTTAATTATACAATCAGTATAGCAATTAGCCAAAGTAAAGCTTAAAGATGCGTTTAAAGGAATTTGAATCTCTTTTTTTCCCCAATATTTTATTAGCGCAATATTGCTTGGGGATTTCCATCCTGATTGTCCGCATATTTTCTGATTATCGTATAAATTAAATTTAAATATGTTAACCATTAATTGATTGTCTTTATAATTGAGTTATCAGATTTCTTTTTAGAGCCGTCAAAACCCTGGATTCCAGAAACTGTTGTGTATTTAAGAACATTTTTTTTATTTGGATTAATAATCTTTAATGCAGATTGGCACATTAAAGTAGCTTCATGAAAGCCGCACAAAATTAATTTTAACTTCCCAGGGTATGAGTTTATATCCCCAATTGCAAAAATACCTGGAATATTAGTTTGATAGTCTAAACTATTATTAACAATAATTGAGTTTTTATTTAACTTTAGCCCCCAATCAGATAAACTTCCTAATTTAGGAATCAAACCGAATAAAGGAATAAAATAATCTGTATTAATTTTCTTTCTTTTGTCTAAGTGTTTAATTACAATACTTTCAAGTTTATCGTTACCATTTAATTCAATTACCTCACTTGGTGTAATTACATCAATTAGTGATTGATTTTTTAACTTTTGAACCTTTTCAACTGAATCTATAGCACCTCTAAATTCGTTTCTTCTGTGTATCAAAGTAACTCTTTTAGCAATTTTTGATAATTCTATAGTCCAGTCCAACGCTGAGTCTCCTCCTCCAGAAATTATAATATTTTTATCTGTAAATATTTTAGGATTTTTGACCATGTATTCTACTCCCTTTTCTTCAAAGTTAGATATGTTTTCTATTGGTGGTTTCCTAGGTTCGAAGCTACCTAATCCACCTGCAATGGCAACAACTTTTGCATTATGTATTTTTCCTGTATTTGTAATTACATCAAATGAACCGTCTTCATTTTTAATTAACTTTTCAGCTCTTTCGCTTAAACTGTAACCTGGACTAAAAGGTTTAATTTGTTCTAATAAATTGTCTATTAGATCACCTGCTAAAACCTCTGGCATTCCTGGAATATCATAAATAGGTTTTTTTGGATATAATTCAGCACATTGCCCTCCTGGTTTAGCCAATGCATCAATAATGTGACATTTTAATCCAAGTAATCCCGCTTCAAATACAGCAAATAATCCAACTGGACCAGCTCCAATTATTAAAATATCGGTTTTAATTCTATTCATTTAATCAATACTTATAACTTCTTCTATTTGAGGAGCGAATTTTTTAATTGTTAATTCAACTCCATTTTTGAGCGTCATTTGATTAACAGAACAACTTACACAATTTCCTAATAATTTTACTTTGACAATATTTTTTTCAATAGAAATTAGCTCAATATTTCCGCCATCAGATTCTAAAAACGGTCTAATTTCATTTAAACCTTCTTCAACTTTTTCTTTTAGTAAATCTTTTTTCATATGCTTTTATTTTTGACTTATACAACCAGACATTGTTGTGATTTTAACAATCTCAGTTTCCGGTAATTCCTTATTTCTAATCAACAATTGCGACAACATATTTTTTGAAACACTTTTAAATATATCCTCAGAAATAGTGTTTTCTTGCATTGCAGCTGGTCTTCCAAAATCTGCAGCTTCCCTCACACTTTGAATAATAGGAACTTCTCCCAAAAACGGAATATTTAAATCTGTTGATAAATTTCTAGCACCCTCTTTTCCAAATAAATAATATTTATTTTCAGGAAGTTCGTTTGGTATAAAATAAGCCATATTTTCTATTATACCTAAAACAGGAACATTGATATTTTCTTTTTTAAACATAGAAACTCCTTTTCTAGCATCATTTAAAGCTATTTTTTGAGGAGTGCTTATAACTACAGCTCCAGAAATTGGTAAAGATTGCATTATGCTTAAGTGAATATCTCCTGTTCCTGGAGGAAGATCTACTAAAAGAAAATCTAAAATTCCCCAGTCAGCATCAAATATCATTTGATTTAAAGCTTTTGAAGCCATTGGACCTCTCCAAATTACAGCTTGGTCGATTTTAGTAAAAAAACCAATAGATAATATTTTTACACCATAATTTTCAATAGGCTTCATTTTTGATTTACCATCCACGTCTACAGCAAGTGGTTTTTGTCCTGAGACATCAAACATTTCTGGAATCGATGGACCATAAATATCAGCATCTAAAATTCCTACTTTAAATCCCATTTTAGACAATGAAACGGCGAGATTAGCAGTAATAGTAGATTTTCCAACCCCACCTTTTCCAGATGATATTGCAATAATATTAGATATGTTTTTAATTTTTTTTGTTGAATTATATATAGTAGGTTCTTTTTCAGAAATTAATATAAAGTTAATTTTAACGTCAATATTAAAATCTATATTATTTTTAAGAGAATCTGTAATTTTTCTTTTTATGGTATTTTTAGCTTGAAGAGTTGGTTTTAAAATCTCCAAATCAATTACAATTTCTTTATCAAAAACTACTATGTTTTTTACAGATCCGTTACTAATAATATCCTCTTTAGTGCTATCAAAGTGAACATTGCTTAAAATTTTAGAAATTTGATTTTTTGTTAACATCTAAATTTAAAATGATTCTAAATTGCAAATATACTATTCTAATTCTTTATTTGGATCCCAAAAAAATAATTTAAAATCATGAATTTGATCATTTTTAATTACTAAACCTTCACTTTCTAAAAGCTGCTTCATAAGATTCACTCCAAAAAAGTGTTTTTTTCCTGTTAATAATCCTATTCTGTTAACGACTCTGTGTGCAGGAATATCATTACTTAAATGAGAAGCGTTCATAGCCCAACCTACAACTCTTGCGCTTTTAGCTGATCCTAAATACTTGGCAATAGCTCCGTATGTTGTAACCTTTCCAAATGGAATTTTTTTAACTACTTGGTAAACATTCTCGAAAAAATCTGATTTATTCTTACTAATCATTAAAATTAAAACTTAAATAAGTGATTTTTTTGTCGACTTTTAGATAGATACTTTCATAATGAGTCTGAATATTAACTACTTCATTAGGTGCATTTTTATTTTTATATACATCATGGTTTGAAAACAAAGGCTTAATAGACATGCCTTCTAAAAGCCCAAGTGTGTAGCCATGAAGGAATTCACTATCTGTTTTTAAATGTACTAATCCACCAGGTTTTAGAACATGCTTATATGAGGAGAGAAAATTTGGATTAGTTAGTCTATGCTTTTGTCTTTGAAATTTAATCTGAGGATCAGGAAATGTTAACCAAATTTGATCGATTTCGTTTATACTAAAAATATACTTTAATAGTTCAATTTGAGTCCTAATAAAAAATACATTAGATAATTTTGATTCAATTGCAGTTTTAGCTCCTCTCCAAAATCTAGCTCCTTTAATGTCTATACCAATAAAGTTTTTATCAGGATTTAACTTAGCTAAATTAATAGTGTATTCTCCCTTACCACACCCAAGTTCAACTATAATTGGGTTTGTATTTTTAAAAACTAATTTGTTCCATTTACCAAGAAATTTAAATTTTTTTGATATTAATTCCTCTCTGGAGGGTTGAACAACATTTTCAAAACTCTCATTTTCAATAAATCTTTTTAGCTTGTTTTTACTTCCCAAATTCTGTTATTTTGAAAGTAAATTTAATTATTATTAATTAGATTTTTCTAAAGAAAAAGAAAATTCAGAACCTACACCGAGATCACTTTCAACATATATTTTTTCATTGTGAGCGTCAATTATATGCTTAACAATAGCCAAGCCTAGACCAGAACCACCGGTTGACCTATTTCCTGAATTTTCAACTCTGTAAAACCTTTCAAATAACCTTTCAAAGTGTTCTTTTTTAATCCCTTTTCCATTATCTGTGATTCTAATAATTAATCTATCATCAACAAGATCTTCAATAGAAACTTCTGTAGTTCCATCTTGTTTTCCATATTTAATGGAATTTTCTATCAAATTTGTAAGTACCTGGTGAATTTTTTCCTGATCAGCATGGACATTAACTCTTTTCATTTTACTATCAATTAACAAGGAGATATTTTTTTTATCAGCTTGAATTTCTAACATTTCAAATACATTGTTGATTATAGATATTAAATTAAATTTAGATTTTTCCAAATTCATATTATCAGACTCTAATTTTGTAATTAAGTCTAAATCTTTTACAATAAATATTAATCTTTCGACAGCCTTTTCCGCAATTTTCAAATACTTTAAATTTACTTTCTCATCACTCAAAGCGCCATCAATTAGAGTTAAAAGATAGCTTTGAGAAGTAAATAATGGTGTTTTTAATTCGTGAGCAAGATTTCCAATGAAATTTCTTCTAAAATTTTCTTTTTCTTGCATTGATTTAATTTCTGTCTGACTCTCTTGAGAATAGGTCTTTAATTCATTAATTAAATCTTCCATATTTGTAGATATCAAATTATTTGAAATAACTTCATTTTGAGGAATTACAGAATTATAAATTTCTTTAATCTTATTCTCAATAAAAAAATTTAAATATAGGTATGTAAAAAAGAAAGAAAATGATGTTAATATTGAAATTAAAATAAAAAACTGGCTCAGAGAATTAAAAGAGGAATTGAAAAAAAATTCAATAATAAAATAGATAATTATTGAAAGTAAAAGACCTGACACAAATGCAAATGCAATAGATTTTAATTTAATTTTACTAAATGAATACATACTAATATTGATTAAACTTGTATCCTACCCCTTTAACGGTTTTAAAATACAAATCTCCTATTTTTTCTCTTAATTTTCTAATATGAACATCAATAGTTCTATCGCCTACTATTATATCTGATCCCCAAACTTTATTCATGATTTGGTCACGAGAAAATACATCTCCAGGTTTAGAAGCTAAAAGAAAAAATAATTCAAACTCTTTTTTTGGAAGTTGAATTTCATTTTTATTTATGAAAACTAAATATTTAGCTCTGTCAATTTTAATTTCTCCAAGATCAATTAATTGACTTTTATTTTCTTTTTTTTGAATTCTTTTAAAAATAGAAGAGATTTTCTTTAATAAAATTTTTGGTTTAACGGGCTTAGAAATATAATCATCAGCACCTGCATCAAAGGCGGATATCTGAGTGTAATCTTCATTTCTAGCACTTAAAAAAATAATTCGAGTGTTATTTAAAGATGGTATTTCTCTAATTAATCTACAAGCCTCTATACCATCCATTTCGGGCATCATAACATCCAGTAAAATAATTTCAGGAATAAATATTTTTGCTTTTTTTATAGCTTCTTTCCCATTCGAAGCTGATTTTACGTCATAACCAGCTAGAGATAAATTATATCTTAAAATCTCCACAATATCCGGGTCATCATCTACAACTAAAATTTTTGGAATTTGCGACATTTTTTTAATTTTTTTCAAAATTAAATATTTAAGGTTTTAACTTGCATTAATTAACAATTACTTAATATTAAGTGAATATAGTTTTTAAATGACAATAGATTTAAAATCAGAAATAAATTTTAACGTTGAAGCTTTAAAAATATTCAACTATCAATACAATAATAATAAGGTGTATAATAAATACTGTAATCTATTAAACATTACAAAAGTATCTAAAATAGAAGAAATTCCTTTTCTGCCAATTCAGTTTTTTAAAAGTCATAAAGTATTATGCAAAAGGAACTATTCTCATATTTTTAAAAGTAGTGGAACAGAGGGTAAAAGAAGCAAACATTATGTTTATGATATAGATTTATATGTAAAAAGTTTTAGTAAAATGTTTAAAATGCAATATGGAAAAATTAAAGAGACTATTTTTTTGGGCCTTCTTCCCTCATATTTAGAACAAGGAAATTCTTCATTAATTTTTATGGTCGATTACTTAATTAAGAATTCAGGTCAAAGTGAAAGTGGATTTTACATGAATGATTACAAAAAACTATTTAAAGTAATTAGTAATAATAAAAATAAAAGAATTATCCTTTTTGGAGTTAGTTATGCATTATTAGACTTTATAGAAAAATATTCTATAGAGTCTAATAATTTAGTTATTGTCGAAACTGGCGGAATGAAAGGAAGAAAAAAAGAGATCACAAGAGATGAACTTCATGAAAGATTAAAACAAGGTTTTAATGCTAAATCAATACATTCTGAATACGGAATGACTGAACTTCTATCTCAAGCCTATTCAAATAAAAACGGGATTTTCAAAAGTCCTTCATGGTTAAAAGTTTTGGCAAGAGACATAAATAATCCATTATCTGTCAAAACTACTGGAAAAGGCGCCTTAAACTTTATAGATTTAGCTAATGTGAACTCGTGTTCTTTTATAGCAAGTGATGATATAGGTGAAGTTTATAAGAACTCGTCCTTCAGTGTATTAGGAAGATTAAGTAATTCTGAAATAAGAGGTTGTAATTTGATGTTTAATTAAAAGAAATTAAATAGTAATTTTTCTTTCCTCTTTGTGCTAAGATATATTTATTGCAAATTAAATTATCTTTTGAAATTTTGTAAGAAGCATCAACTTTTTCTTTATTAATTGAAATTGAATTTTGTTTTAAAGCTCTAATAATTTCAGATTTTGATGATAAAAATTTTGCCTTATAAAGAAATTCTTGAACGAGAGCGGGTTGTCTGATTTCATCAGATGAAATAACGATGCTGGGCACACCTTCAAAAATATCTAAAAATGTTTTTTCATCCAAATCACTCAGATCTTTAGACGTAGATTTTCCAAATAAAATATTAGATGCTATTATTGATTTCTCTAAATCCTTTTCACTGTGAACTAATTTTGTAAGAAAGTTTGCTATTGTTTTTTGAAGAAATCTTTGATGAGGTGCTTCATCGTGTGTCTTAACGAATTCTTGTATTTCGCTTTCAGTGTAAAAAGTAAAGATTTTAATATACTTTTTTGCATCTTCATCAGAGATATTAAGCCAGTATTGATAAAACCTGTAGGGAGATGTCTTGTTTCTATCTAGCCAAACATTTCCATCTTCTGTTTTACCAAATTTAGTCCCATCTGCTTTAGTTATTAATGGACAAGTTAAAGCATAAACTTTTTTTCCAGTTTTTTTTCTTATTAATTCAACTCCACTTGTTATATTTCCCCACTGATCACTTCCACCCATTTGGATTAAACAATTCTTTTCTGAAAACAGATGGTAAAAATCATAAGCTTGAATTAACTGATAAGAAAATTCTGTAAAAGACATACCTACTGAAGAGTCCTTACTTAATCTTTTTTTTACTGATTCTTTTGCAATCATGTAATTTACAGTGATATATTTTCCAGTATCTCTAATAAAGTCAATTAGATTAATATCTTTAAACCAGTCGTTATTATTACATAATAAAGCAGAATTTTTATTATTAGAATCAAAATTTAAAAATTTAGACAACTGCTTATGTATACCTTTTATATTTTTATCTAAATCATCTTGACTTAATAAATTTCTCTCATTAGATTTTCCAGATGGATCTCCAATCATACCAGTTGCTCCACCAACCAAAACGATAGGTTTGTGACCGCATTTTTGAAAATGCATTAAAATTAAAATCTGAACCAAACTACCAATATGAAGAGAATTGGCAGTAGGGTCAAAACCAATATATCCAATTGAGGAATTTTCTAGTAACTGTTTTTCACAACCAGGGATGGAATCTTGAAGCATTCCTCTCCATTCTAATTCTTTGATAAAGTTTTTTGACACAGTTTAAATTTTAACAAATATATACCTCTTGACATTAAGAAAAAAGTAAACTAAAAAATAGTATTTTTACATTATGATATTAGTAACTGGAGGAACTGGTCTTGTAGGCTGTCATTTGCTCTATTCTCTTGTAAATGAAAATAAAAAAGTAAGAGCATTACACAGAAAAAATAGTAAGACTGATAGTGTAAGAAAAGTTTTTTCTTATTACTCAAAAGATTATAAAAAATTATTTGATAAAATTGAATGGATTGAAGGAGATATTAATGACATAACTAGTCTTGATGTTGCTTTTCAAAATATCTCCGAAATATATCATTGTGCAGCCTTTATTTCTTTTAGCAATCAAGATTTTAACGCTATGAAGAAAATTAACGTTGAAGGCACAGCAAACATGGTTAATACTGCTATCGATAAAAAAGTTGATAAATTTTGTTACGTAAGTACAATTGCTGCCATAGGAGAAAGAAAAAACATGTTAATTGATGAAGAATGCGAGTGGAAAGAAAATAATAATCCATATTCTAAAACTAAGCACGATGCAGAATTAGAAGTTTGGAGAGGAATTTCTGAGGGATTAAATGCTGTAATAGTTAATCCAGGTGTTATAATTGGAAGTGGCTATTGGAAAAGAGGAAGTGGAGCTTTTATTACTCAAATAAGCAGAGGAATGAATTACTTTCCGCCTGGAAAAACTGGGTTTATTTGTGTTAAGGACGTTGTAAAAATTATGAGAGAATTAATGGATAAAAATATTTTTTCTGAAAGATTTTTACTAGTTGCTGAAAACTGGACTCAAAAAGATTTTATTTATTCGGTTTGTAATTATTTGAATTTAAAATCTCCCTCAAAGAAAGCCAGTAAAAGTATAATGATATTAGGACTTATTTTAGATACTGCCAGGAGTTTTTTCCTAAATAAAAGAAGAAGATTAAGTAGTGCCATTATTAAATCTAGTCATTCAAAAAACGAATACTCAAATAAGAAAATATCTTCTGTTCTCAATTATAAATTTACAATGGTTGAAAAGTCAATTAAAGTAACTTGTGAAAACTTTAAACTCAATTAGCAAGTGATAAAGAATCCATAATTTTTTTAGTTTCTTTATTTAACTCAATCTCAATGGAATCTTTTATAAATTTCATTTTTTTTTGAAGCTCAGAATAAATTCTTAAATATTGTTTTGGCTTTGAAGAATAATAACTGTTGCTTTTAACAAATTGCATACTGTCTATATTATGTTTTTTGTATAGAAATGTATCTTTTATGTTATAATAATTTAAATCGGAATTGTTTCTGTATGCTCTACTTGAATTAATAATATTAATATCTAAAAGAAAATCTACCATCTGTTGCTCTGACATTAAATCAGTTGAACTGCTTTGATCGGAGCAAGAAATAATCAATATTATTAAAATAAATCCTTTTTTCATCTGTTAAATGTTAGTTTTTTTCCACTTAAAATCGAATTAAACAATCCATTCTCATAAACTAATTTGCCATTAACAATAGTATGTGTTACTTGAGAATCAAATTGTAAACCCTCAAATGGAGACCAATTACATTTATATAAAATATTTTCTTTTTTAACCGTCCATGGTTTATTAATATCAATTAAAACCAAATCTGCGTAATACCCTTTTCGTATATAACCTCTTTTTTTAATTTGAAATAAGATGGCAGGATTATGACACATTTTAGTCACTATTTTTTGTAAAGATATTTTATTATTCAAATGATGTTGAATCATTGAAACAAGAGCATGTTGCACTAATGGACCGCCAGAGGGACAATCTAAATAAGGTTTGGATTTTTCTTCTAATGTATGTGGTGCGTGATCGGTGGCTATTACATCAATTCTATCATCTATTAAAGCATTCCAAAGCCCCTCTCTGTCATTATCAGTTTTAATAGCCGGATTCCATTTAATGAAAGATTGTTTATCCTTGTAATCTTTATCACTGAACCAAAGGTGATGAACACAAACTTCTGAAGTTATTTTTTTTTCTTCCAGAGGAATATCATTTTGAAATAATAAAGATTCGACTTTAGTAGACAAATGAAAAACGTGGAGCCTTGCATTTGTTTCTTTTGCAAGTTCTATTATTTTTTTTGTTGATTTTAAACACGCTTCTTCAGATCTAATCTTTGAATGACACTCAAAAGGAATATTAGAATTATATTTTGTCTTATATTTTTTTAAATTTTCTTTAATGATTTGTTCATCCTCACTATGTACAACAATAATTAAATCAGTAGTTGAGAAAATATCTCTTAAGATTTGTTGGTCATCAACTAACATATCACCTGTTGAAGAACCTAAAAATATTTTTAAAGCCGCTACCTCATTTTTATTTACTTTTTTTATTTCATCAAGATTTGAATTAGTTGCTCCAAACATAAATGAATAATTTGCATATGAACTTTTATCAGCTATTTCAAATTTTTTATTTAATTCATTAATAGTTGTTGTTTGAGGAACAGTATTAGGCATTTCAATAAAGGACGTGATTCCTCCAGCAACAGCTGCTTTGGATTCTGAATTTATGGTTGCTTTATGTGTTAAACCGGGTTCTCTAAAATGTACTTGATCATCAATTAGACCTGGAATTAAAATTTTTCCTAAGGCATCAATAACTTTACAATCATTTGGAGTTGAAATATTTGAGCTAATTTGACTGATTACATCATCAACAATTAATAAATCAGATTTAAAAATCTTTTCTTCATTTACAATTGTTGCGTTTTTTATAAGAATTTTTTTCATTATTTGTTGAACAAACTTTTAAACCTCATTATAATCAAACCAAAAATTGCTTCAAAAATAATATTTCCATTCATCTTAGATTCTCCGTATATCCTATCCTTAAATATAATTGGAATTTCCTGTATTTTAAATTTTTTCTTAAAAGCTTTAAACTTTAATTCAATTTGAAAAGCGTATCCGTTAAACATTATGGAATCTAAATTAATTTCTTTTAAAACATTTGCTTTATACCCCACAAATCCAGATGTTGCATCTTTCACAGGCATTCCGGTTATAATTCTAGAATAAAATGAAGCAAAGTAGGATAGAATAATTCTACTTAATGGCCAATTAACCACATTAATACCATTAATATATCTTGATCCAATCACAACATCAAAATCAGATATATATAATTCATTATACATCCTAACCAAATCATTGGGATCATGAGAAAAGTCAGCGTCCATTTCGAATATATAATTGTATTTATTTTTTAGTGCCCAATAAAACCCATCAGTGTAAGCTTTTCCTAATCCATCTTTATTATCTCTAGAAAGCAAAAATACTCGTTCTGAATTTTTTAAAGCAAATGATTTTACAAGAGAACCTGTCTTGTCTGGTGAATTGTCATCAACAATTAAAATATTAAAGTTTATAGAAAGTGACAAAACACTCTTAATAATATTAATAATATTATCAGCTTCATTATATGTCGGTACAATTACAAGAGCTTTAAACATTTTGTTTTTTACAAAAATACAGATTTAAGAAGTAAATTTAAATAAGGATTAAAATATTATTAATTTTGAATAATGAATGAACTAGAAATTATAGATTATCCAATTCAAAATTGGGTTAAAGCAATTATAATTCTAGGAACAATTCTAATTTTATTTTCAAGATTATATATTGGAAATAGATTCCAATATTTATTTTCATTTTGGAATATTCATCGTTACTTTCATTACAAATCTGGAGAAACTATATCACTATTTACTCCAAACAATGTAATAATGTTTATTTTAAGAATATTAATCACAGCTTTATTCTTATTTATGTTATTCAAAGACAATTATTTAACTGATCAAAAAGAGTTTTTTTTTAAGCTTTCTATTGGGTTAAGCGTTTTAATATTATTAAAATTTATTTGTGAGAATACATTTTCCTTGATTTTTAAGTTCAAAAGAAAATTAACTGAAATAAACAGATATAGAATTGGAATTAAAAATTTGTTTGCTGTCCATTTATATTTCTATCTATTAATAATAATTTTTGGCGATTTATCTACAAAAAATCTCTACACTATTTCGCTTACGTTGTTTGTGGTCTATAATGTTTTTTATTTAAAATTTATTTTAAATAAATATTTAATCAATGGTGTAAAAGCTCTAGTATATTTTATTTTGTACATTTGCACGTTCGAAATCGCACCTACAATCGGTGTTATTTATTTAATTAAATAAAAATAGTATTTATGAAAGTTAAATCAATTTTAGTTTCTCAGCCTGCTCCAACTATTGAAAATTCACCCTACATAACTTTGAAGAAAAAAAGAAAAGTTAAAATAGATTTTATTCCTTTTATTCATGTTGAAGGAATGACGGCAAGAGAAGTCAGACATCAAAAAATTGATTTATCAAAATTTTCTGCTATTATTTTAACTAGTAGAAACGCCATTGATCACTTTTTTAGAGTCGCTGAGGAGATGAGATTTCCAATCCCAAATGCTCTTAAGTACTTTTGCTTATCTGAAGCTGTTGCATTTTACCTTCAAAAGTATGTTGTTTACAGAAAAAGAAAAATATATGTTGGAGGAAGAACTTTTGAAGATCTTTCAGTTCAAATAGAAAAATATAATGAAGAGAGTTATTTAATTCCAAGTGCTGATGTATTATCACCTGCTATTCCTAAAAAACTTGATGAACTTGGAGTTAGATGGACCCAAGGAACATTTTATAGAACAAAGATCAGCGATTTATCTAGCTTAAAAGATGTTTATTACAATATTTTAGTTTTTTTCAGTCCCTCTGGGATAGAATCTTTGCTTTCAAACTTTCCCGACTTTAAACAAAATGATACTAGAATAGCTGTTTTTGGTAAAACGACGGTAAAAGCAGCTGAAAAAGCTGGACTAAGAATAGATATTTTAGCGCCTACTCCAAAAGTTCCTTCAATGTCTAAGGCTTTAGACATATATATTGAAAAAGCTAATAAAAAATAAATTAAACTTTAATTCTACTTTTAAAAGTTTTAACAAACCCATCAAAATCTTCTTGAGATTTAATGTTTTTGTAATTATCATCTTTAAACAGATGTAAATAAATTTCAATTTGCTTAGGGTTTAGGTAACCCTTTACCGGACTAATATAATTCATTTGAGAATCAAAAAACAAAGTTGACGGATAAGCATTGATTCCTAGGAATCTAGTAAATTCATGAGAAGAATTTCTCTTTTGAGATCTACTACTATCATAATTTGGATTTGTAAAGGTTTTATTCATGAAACTCACTGTTTCATTCCCTTCAGCATTGAATTTTACAGCATAATAATTATTATTAATGTAATTAACTATTTCAGGATTACTAAAGGTATTTTTATCCATTAGTTTACATGGACCACACCAATTAGTGTAAACATCAATAATAACATTTTTTGGGTTAGTTCTCTGTAATTCAGTAACCTTCTCTAAACTTATCCAATTTATATCTTGAGCTTGAATATTAAAAGATAAAAAAACAAAAAATACTATCGAATAAATATTATAAAATTCAAACTTAATGTAATTATCATTCTGCATTATGAGTTAAACGTTTTAATGGCTTAATAATTAATATTACTAATACACCAAAAATTGTGCAAAAAATTGTAATTCCTGTAAAAGTCCAAAATTCACCTACCTCAGACGCATTCTCACCAATTAATCCGGCTACTTTATTTCCTAACCCGGTTGCTGCAAAATATGCACCCATCATAAAAGCTCCCCATCTTGCAGGAGCTATTTTAGTTATAAATGAAAGTGCAACAGGAGATGTGCATAATTCTCCAATAGTATGAAATAAATAGGCTAACATTAGCCAATACATAGCAGATTTTTGAGTAATCTCTCCAGCAGCATTGTAAGTCACTTCATTGGATGCTAAAGACATAAATGAAAATCCTAAGCCCATAATAATTACTCCAACTGCCATTTTAAAAATAGATGAATGTTCGTAACCTCTTTTTTTCCACCAAATCCAAAAAGACCCAACCAATGTGGCAAAAATTAATATATAGGTTGCGTTTGCAGATTGAAACCAACTAGCTGGAACCATAAAACTACCCAAAGCTAAATCAGTTTTTTGCGATGCATAAAGGTTCATTAAACCTCCGGCTTGTTCGAACGCTCCCCAAAACACTATAACAATAAGAAAAGCTAAATAGGTAACTAAAATCCTGTCTTTTTCAATTTTATTACCATCGTTATAAACTACTATTGCAAATCCAACTGCAAAAGCAATTCCTAATAATAATAATCCATAACTCCAGTCTCCACTATAACCAATATAAACACCTAACAAAGCTGTCAAACTAAATCCAATCAATGAATTAGTTGTCTTAAAAATTTGAAAAAATAAATTAGAAGATTCTTTATTAGTATTCTCTAATTCTATTTTATTTCCAACGTGAACCAGGTATTTTTGACCTTTCCAATATACAAGTTGACCTATAGCCATTCCAATCCCAGCTAAACCAAAACCGTAATGCCAATTATAAACTTCTCCAACATAACCTACTAGAATTGCTGAAACAGCCGCACCTAAATTGATTCCCATATAAAAAATATAAAAACCCATGTCTCTTTTATCATTTTCTTTATCTCCATATAATCCACCAACCATAGTGGAAATATTTCCCTTTAAACATCCTACACCCAAAACAATAAAAGTAAGTCCTGTGTAGAAAGCCCATAATGCTTCAACCGCTAAAATACCGTGACCAAAACACAATAAAAGACCTCCAACCATAACAGATTTTCTTTGACCTAAAAATCTGTCTGCTAAAATTCCTCCGGGAATTGTTGCTAAATAAACAAACATAGTATACCAACCATATAGAGCGATTGCAGAGCCGTCAGTCCATCCCATTCCAGGGTTGTCTCCCCCAGTCTCAGAAACTAAGTACAAAACAAGAATTGCTCTCATTCCATAATAGCTAAACCTTTCCCATAACTCAGTAAAAAATAGTACGAAAAGTCCTATTGGGTGTCCGAAAAGTGTTTTTTGATGTAATTCAATTTGATTACTCATATTAGTTTATTTAATATTAATTATTTTTTTTCCGTGATAAAATTTCCCATTTGAAAGGGCATGTAAACTTTCGAAATTCTCAAATGTTATTCCTCCAGCTATAATAATTTCAAATTTATCAGGTACTAAAACTAACATTTTTTTTAGAGTTTCAACAGCATTTATTGCAAATCGCTCACCTCCAGATGTTAACACTCCATTTATATTAGAATTTTTTGATATTAAAGACAAAGAATCTAAAATAGAGCTTGTGTAATCTATAGCTTTATGAATAATCACATTTAAAGGCTTTGCAATTATAGAAAGTCTATTTATCTGATCCATTTGAAAATTAGAATTCTCATCTAAACATCCAAAAACTACGCCATCCACACCTAACGATTTACAAAATTTAATATCATCAATCATAGTGTTTATTTCTTCTTCTGAGTACTCAAATGAAGGATGTTTAGGTCTAATCATCACTCTAATTGGAATTTTTAATATTGAAAATGCATTGCTAATCAAATCACGAGATGGTGTTAAGCCATCCAAATCTAATCTTCCACATAGTTCAATTCTATTGGCTCCATTTTTTTCAGCTTTTATTGCATCTTCTAATGAATCAACGCAAACTTCTTTAATTATTTGCATTTAAGTAAGGTACCTAAAAATGATATCTTTTAAAAGTTTCAATTGCTGAGTAATCAGACATGCCAATCTCTCTAAACTTTTTAGCTATTGCACGGTTTCTGTCCTCTGTTCTAACCCAAAACTCTCTATTATCATCTCCTTGAAACATAACATTATCTTTTTGAGTTTGGTGATAAAATATGGCTTTACGTTTTCTTAAAATTTGATTTGGGCTCAATGGAACTGCCATATCTATTTCATGAATTGGCCATTCATGCCAGGCTCCTCTGTACAGCCAAACCCAACAATCTTTCATAAAGGATTTATTTTTGATATCGTCCAAAACATTAAGAAAAATATCCAAACAAACTTTATGAGTGCCATGAGGGTCTGCTAAGTCTCCAGCAGCGTAAATTTGATGGGGTTTAATTTTATCTACAATATTTCTTGTTATATCAAAATCTTTTTTAGTTGGAATGTTTTTCTTTACGTTTCCTGTTTCGTAGAAGGGTAATTTCAAGAAATGAACTTGAGAATCTGGAATTCCAAAAAATCTTGTGGCAGCTAAAGATTCTTTTTCTCTAATAATTCCAGCTATTTTTCTTATTTCAGGATGATTTAAAATTTCATTATTATCTTTTAAAATTTCTATAAGATTTTTGTTTTCACAATTAGAATTTGGAAATGCTGCGCTTGTAACTTCTAAAAATTTTAGAACGTCAGAATTATTCACTGCTATATTTCCGGATGTTTGGTATGCTATGTGAACTTCATGACCCTGAGAAACTAATCTGTCAAAAGTACCACCCATAGAAATTACGTCATCGTCAGGATGAGGACTAAAAATCAATACTCTTTTTTTAGCTGGTTTTGATCTTTCAGGCCTTACCTTATCATCAGAATCAGGTTTTCCACCTGGCCAACCTGTAATTGATCTATGTAATCTTTTATAAAAATCAAGATTTATATCATAATATGATTTAGTTAGTAATAGTTCCGAAAGATTATTTTCGTTATAATCTGACTCAGTTAAATTTAAAATTGATTTTCCTGTTTTTTCACAAAGCCATGCTACAGCTTTGGCTTTTAATTCCTCGCTCCAATCTGTTGAACCCGTAAGCCAAGGAGACTTTAGTCTTGTCAAGTGCTCTGAAGCTGACTCATCTAATACAAATGTTACATTATTATGTTTTTGTAAGAAACTTGAGGGAATATTAGAATCTATTTCACCTTCTATTGCTTTTTGCACAACCGCTGATTTATTATTTCCCCAAGCCATTAAAACAATTCTTTTAGATTTTCTAATGGTTCTAATTCCCATTGTAATTGCAGTTGTAGGAACGTTTTCGATGCCGTAAAATGATTTTCTAGCATCATTTCTTGTCATATAATCTAGGTGAACTAACCTAGTTAAAGAACTGTAATTAGAACCTGGCTCGTTAAAACCTATGTGACCAGTTCTTCCAATTCCAAGTAGTTGAAAGTCTATTCCGCCGAAATCGACTATTTGTTTTTCATAATTTACACAATACTCATCAATTTTATCTTTTTTGATTATTCCATCCGGAATATGAATATTTTTCATATCAATATCAATATGATTAAATAAATGAATTCCCATAAAATGATGATAACTGTTGACATCATTTTTATCCATTGGATAATATTCATCTAGATTAAAAGTGATAACATTTTTAAAACTTAATCCCTCCTCCCGGTGCAACCTTACTAATTCCTGATAAACAGAAATCGGAGATGAACCCGTAGCTAAACCTAATACACAATTTTTATTTTGCTTTTGTTTCCTTATTATTAGATCAGATATTTCTTTGGCTACAATTTTTGAAGCCTCTTTTGAGTCTTTAAAAATTACACTATGAATTTTTTCAAATCTAGTTTTTTCTAAAGTACCAGTAGATTTATGACTAATATTCATTAATTTAATTTTTTAAGTTTATTCCAATTATATTTTAATCCCCAAGCAAACACAACGGATATTGTTAAAAATGAAATACCATCATTTATTTGACCATAAATAAAATACCCAGTTGAAAACAAAAGAGAGTAAATGGCAAAACATCCGCATAACATACACAATATCCCTAACGGAACTGACCATGTTTCATCATCATTAGATTTATTAAATGAAATGTTTTGATTCTTCGCTACATTTTTAATTTTATTCCATCCCGGTCCTCCTGGATTAGTTTTTTTACAAAAATTAATTAAAGATTCTGTAGTATCAGGTTTAGTTAAAAAAGTTACGATAACCCATATTATTGTAGTAAATAAAACAACTGCTGGAAATTTATAATAACTTGGAAATTGTCCGGAATCGGAAAACAATATATCTCCTAATGAAGAAAAATTTAAAACAATAGAAATAAATCCAGAAACAAACATTGCAGAAATTTCGCTCCAAGCATTTATTCTCCACCAAAACCATCTCAATATAAATATTAAACCAGTACCTGCTCCAAACATTAAAATAACATCAAATAATTGTAGAGCATTTGTAAGGAGTAAAGCAAATATAGCACTAAGAACAAACAAGGTTACAGTTGAAAATCTTCCTATGTTGACCAGTTCTTTTTCACTAGCATTCTTATTAACCTGTTGTTTATAAAAATCGTTTACAATGTACGAGGATCCCCAATTTAAATGAGTAGATATTGTTGACATATATGCTGCGCCAAGAGAAGCTACAACTATTCCTAAAAGCCCTGAAGGTAATTTTGTAAGCATAGCCGGATAGGCTAAATCTTGACCTAATTTGTCGGCAGATATATTTGGAAAAGCTTCCTGAATGCTTGCTAAATCTGGAAAAATAACTAGTGAAGCTAAAGCAACAATTATCCATGGCCATGGTCTTAATGCATAATGCATTACATTAAAGAAAAAAGTAGCACCAATTGCATGATTTTCGTTTTTTGCAGCCAACATTCTTTGAGCAATGTAACCACCACCTCCAGGCTCTGCGCCTGGATACCATGAACTCCACCATTGGACAGCTAGAGGAACTATAAGCAATGGAATGTAAACATTTGGATCATCAAAACTTGGTATAATTGAAAGTTTATTTGAAACATTTTCATTTAATATTAAATTAGATAATCCACCGACTTCAGGTAAATTAACTAAATAATAAGCTGCACCAATCGAACCTATCATAGCAACAAAAAAGAGAATAAAATCAGTATAAACCACACCTCTAAATCCTCCTACTGTACTAAATATAACTGTTATTGACCCTGCATATAAAATAGTTTCAACTGGATCTAAACCGAGCATAATCTCTCCAATTTTTATAGCTGCAAGTGTAACACCAGCCATCGCCATTACATTAAAAATAACACCTAAGTAAATTGCTCTAAATCCTCTTAAAAATTTACCTCCCCAACCACTGTATCTTAATTCATAAAATTCCATATCAGTGGATACATTTGACCTACGCCAAAGTTTTGCATATACAAATACTGTTAAAAGACCTGTGAAAAGAAACGCCCACCATACCCAATTTCCTGAAACACCATTATTTCTAACAATATCTGTAACTAAATTAGGAGTGTCCGTTGAAAATGTTGTAGCAACCATTGAAATTCCTAACAACCACCAAGGCATGTTTCTTCCAGACAAAAAATACTCACTAGAACTTGAAGAAGATTTTTTTGAAACATAAAAACCTATGTATAATGTTATTGAAAAAAATCCTATAATTATTGAAATATCGAGAAAAGAAAGATCTATCATGAAATAAAAATTAATTAAATTTAGTAATTATTATTTTTCTATTTTTTTTTAATAGATAAAAAGAGAATAACTATAGACTAAATATTCCCCGTGACACATTAGCTTTTACCACTTCCTTAGCACCAGCATTATACATCTTATTAATAATTCTTTTTTCATCTTTTTCATTCGCCAATATTAAAATAGAACCTCCGCCTCCAGAACCAATTATTTTTGCACCATATGCTCCATTTTCAAAAGCTAAATCTACCATTTTATCAATTAAGGGAACGGTGATTGATAAATCATTTTTTAAAATTTTGTGATGCCTATTCATTAAAATTCCCAAATGATTAAGACTAGGGTTTTTCTTTTTTAATTCCAAAAAAGCTGCTTGAGTAATCGAATGATTTAATACAGCAGCTTTAAAGTATCTAAAAGAAGTTTTATTCATTTGATTTTCGTATTTATCTATATCATTAACAGCAATTTTATTTAAGTTAAAAGTTGGATTATTTATTCTGAGATTTTCAATAGAACTAATAGTTTTACTTTTTAGTTTTTTTAAAACTAAATCGGTTTTTTTCTCAACTCCAGAGTTTGCAATTATGAAATTTTTAAAAGGATTATTTATTTTTTCATAACTAAAAGCACTTTTAGTCTCTAAATAAATAGTGTTTCCAATTGAAATTGAATACTGATCCATTCTCCCGCCTGAACCTCCTTGTTCAATTACTTCACTTTGATAAGCAAGTTCTGCTATAAATTCTTCTGAAATATTTTTTGAATCAGAAATTTTTATAAAAAATCCAATTAAAGCTACAATTAGAGCTGAAGAACTTGAAATGCCTGCATTAATAAAAATATCACTACTAATTTTTATATCGTAGCCTTTATCAATATTAATATTATTTTTTTTTAAAGTCTTAATTACGTGTCTAATATGATCTCCTTTTTTTAAAACTGAAAAATCTTCATCCAAATTTATCTTAACTTCCTTTTCAAGATCAATCAAAGAGAACAATAAATAATTAGTGTTATTTGGTAATCCTTCGACTGACATGTATTTGTTAATTGCGCAAGCAATAACTGGAAGCCCAAGATAATCTTGATGATCTCCAAACAAACAAATTCTTGCAGGTGCTTTTGAAATCATTTAGCTATTGTTCAAGTGAAGGAATGATAAATTCTTTTAAATAGGGAGTGCTGTGAGCCTCAATAAGTTTTTGCTCAAGCAGATTAACTATTTCAGGATTTTTTAAAGAAACATCATTTAATTCTTTTTCATCAGACATTAAATTAAACAGCTTTAATTTTGAGGGACTTATAAATAAATTATTTTTAACACCTTTCCATTTACCCATTCTTATTGCTTGCAAGCCACCACTAGCAGGATATTCCCAGTATAAGTATTCGTGTTTAGCTTGAACTTCTCCAGTCATTTCAGAATAAAAACTTATTCCATCTGTTTTAACATTGTTTTTAATCCCAGCAACATCACATGCCGTTTCAAAAAAATCATAAAATGCCGATATATGGTTTGATATAGAACCTGGCTTTATTTTGTTTGGCCATGAAGCTATCATGGGAACCCTAATACCACCCTCGCTTACACTTCCTTTCATAGTTCTTCTTGAATTGACAAATTTACCAGTACTATTAAAAAACTTATAATCAACATGATCAACCCATGAGGGACCATTATCACTAGTAAAAATAATTAGTGTGTTATCAAGTTGATTTATTTCTTTTAATTTTTCAACTAGTTCACCAACCTGCTCATCTAGATAAGAAATCATAGCAGCATATGTAGCTTTTGGAGTTTTATTTGGGTAATATGATTTTCCTGTGTAGGGGGTTTCTTTACCAAACTTTTTTTGATAATATTCAACCCATTTAATTGGGGCTTGCAGAGGTAAGTGAGGAATTGGAGAAGCATAATAAAGGAAAAAAGGTGAATCTTGGTGTCTTGAAATAAAACTTAATGCTTCATTGTGCATTAAAGTTGGTGCATAATCATTTTGATTATATTTTGAATATGAATCAGGATTAAGTGGATCTAAATCAGCTAGACCCTCTTGTTTTGTGACTATATAATTATCTAATAATTCTCTTGTTTGATTTTTCCACAAATGAGTTGGATAGTAAGTATGAGCTTGTCTTTGACAATTGTATCCATAAAAAAAATCAAATCCTTTTTTGTTTGGAATGCTATTAGTTAATGGCGCTCCAAGACCCCACTTACCTACCATTCCTGTTCTGTAGCCATTATCATTTAGTACTTGTGCAACTGTAGTAATCGAATCTAAAAGAGGTCTTTGCCCTTCTAAATTGGGGTCTTCTAGCATCGCTTTAAAACTCCATACATTACCTCTTTCAGACCATTCACCGTTAGCTCTAATGTGTGTATTTCCAGAGTGTCTTCCTGTTAACAAAACACTTCGTGCCGGTGCACAAACAGGTGCGCCAGAATAATGATCAGTAAAGATCATTCCTGATTTTGCTAAGTTATCAATATTTGGAGTTTCAATTAATTTCTGACCAAAAGCTCCTATTTCTCCATAGCCTAAATCATCAGCTAGTATATAAATTATATTTGGGCGTTGAGTTGCATCTGAAACATTACAAGCATAATTAATAATTAACAAAAGACACAAAAATATAATCGGAATTTTTTTAATAATATATTTCATTATTTATTTTGAAGTTAATACTAATTTAAAAAATTGAAAGAACATCACCAATACATTGATTATCTTTGAACAATGAAAAAAGAATTTTTTGAAAATAAAATTGAGGGTTTTTCTAGATTAAATAAAAAGAAAAAAATAGAGTGGATAGAATCAAATTATTTTAGAAATCAATCTACTTCAATTTTAGAGAAGTACTGGAACAATGACAAAGCATTACAAAAAATTCATGATGAATTTACAGAAAATACACTATCGAATTTTTATTTACCGTTAGGTGTTGCTCCTAACTTTTTAATTGACGGGAAAGACTATACAATTCCTATGGTTATTGAAGAAAGTTCAGTAATTGCTGCTGCTTGTAAAGCAGCGAAATTTTGGAGAAATAAAGGAGGTTTCAAAACTGAAATTTTAAATTTCAAAAAAACAGGTCAAGTTCATTTTGTTTTCAAAGGAGATAAAAATAAATTATTCAAGTTTTTTAATACTATAAAACCCGTTCTTTTTAAAGATAGTGATTCATTAAACTCTAGTATGAAAGCAAGAGGAGGGGGAATATTGGATATTGAAATTTTAGACAAAACCAATGATATTGAAAACTACTTTCAGATAAATTCAATCTTCGACACTGTAGATTCAATGGGTGCAAACTTTATAAATTCATGTTTAGAACAATTTGCAACCACACTTAAACGAGAAGCTAAAGTCTATTCTGATTTTGACGATAAGGAGAAAGAGTTGGACATTATAATGAGTATTCTTTCAAATTACGTTCCAGAATGCGTTGTAAAAGCTGAGGTAAGTTGTGATATAAAATCTATTACTGAAAATGGAATTAACGGCTTTGAGTATGTAAAAAAGTTTGCTCAAGCTATAGAAATTGCTAAAACTCAAACCAATAGAGCGGTAACTCACAACAAAGGAATAATGAACGGAGTTGATTCTGTTGTTATTGCTACAGGAAACGATTTTAGAGCAATTGAAGCAGCAGTACATGCTTATGCGGCTAAAGATGGACGTTATAAAAGTTTAACTGATGTTTCTATTGAAAATAACATATTTAAATTTTGGATTGAAATTCCTTTATCACTAGGAACAGTTGGAGGAATAACAAATCTGCATCCACTTGTTAAGTGGTCATTAGATTTATTAGGTAATCCAAATGGAAAAGAATTAATGAAAATAGTTGCTGTAGCTGGACTTGCTCAAAATTTTGGAGCTATCAATTCTCTAATAACAACGGGGATTCAAAAAGGACATATGAAAATGCACTTAATAAATATTTTAAATTCTCTAAATGCAAGCGAGAAAGAAAAAGAAAAATTAATTAATTTTTTTAAAAAAAATACTGTTTCATACAGCTCTGCTAAAACTGAATTAACAAATTTAAGAAACAATGGATTTTAAAATTTCAAGTCCAGGAAAACTTTTAATTACAAGCGAATATTATGTCACAAAAGGTTCTCTTGCGTTAGCAATACCAACTAAATTTAGACAAAGTCTAGATTTTAAATACGACAATTCAAATAGGCTAAAGTGGAAAAGTTATGATAAAGAAAATGACATATGGATAGATTGTGAATTTGAACTTTCTAATTTTAAGATAACAAAAAATAAAAACAAACATAGCAAAACACTCCAATCAATATTGATTTCTGCAAACAATATAAATCCCGAATTTTTAATAAATAACGGAGGAGGATTAGTAACAACACAACTGAATTTTTCAAGAAAATGGGGTCTTGGAACATCCTCGACTTTAATTAATAATATTTCAAAATGGGCTAATATAGATCCTTATGAGTTGTTATGGTCAAACTATAAAGGAAGTGGTTATGATATAGCATGTGCATTAGCAAAAAGACCAATTTTATATAAACTAGAAAATAATGTTCCAATCGTAAAATCAATACAGTTTAGTCCTGATTACACCAAAAATATTTTTTTTATTTATTTAAATAAAAAGCAGGATAGCAATAAAGAAATAGATAAATTTTTTGAACTGAAAATATCTAAGCAAACAATAAATAAATTGTCGGATTTAACAATTGAATTTGTTAATTCAAAAACATTATTAGATTTTCAAAACTGTATAATAAAGCATGAAAATATAATCTCAAAAACTCTAAAAGTAGATACTATTAAAAATATGTATTTTAAAGATTATGAAGGACAAATTAAAAGTTTAGGAGCTTGGGGAGGAGATTTTATTTTAGCAGCAGGACCAGTAAATTCAAAAAAATATTTTTATGATAAAGGCTACAATACTGTTCTTAATTACAAAGAAATATTTTAACAAAAAGAGTTTGGCACGATTAATGCAAATTTACTAACACATAATATTTTTGGTTAGTTGTTGTTAAAAATGCTCAGTTTCCTAAAACTGAGCATTTTTCTTATTAGTTTAAATCTAGTACAGTTCTAAACCCTACATGTTGAGAACTACTATCAGGTGTACTCTTCATTCTCATTGAGTTTCTAAAACCACTACAATATGAATCATTACACAAAAAACTTCCTCCTCTCATAACCCTTTTCGAACTAAATGGATCATTTGGGTCAAAGCTTTTTTCTGGTCCTTTTGGATTATCTGCTACTACATTTGAAAGAGTTGAATAATAGTCGCTATTATATAAATCTGAACACCATTCCCAGACATTTCCAGAGATATCAAATAAACCAAAATCATTTTTGTCAAATGATTTTACAGGCGAAGTGAAATAAAACTCGTCCGACAGTGTATTGTTTGAAGGAAAATTTCCTTGCCAAATATTAGCTTTTTGTTTGCCTGAATCAACAGGTTGATTTCCCCAAGTATATAAAGTGTTTTTATTCCCAGATCTCATTGCATATTCATATTCAGCTTCAGTCGGCAATCTCCTTCCCTTCCAATTACAATAAGCTACAGCGTCATCCCAACTAACATGAATAACTGGATGATCTAAAATCGTATCAATTGTACTTTCAATTCCGTATGGTTGTTTCCAATTAACTTCTTTTTGAAGCCTCCACCATTGGGAAAAATCATTTAAATTTTTGGTTTTTGATTCAAAAAAAACAAGTGAAGAAGGTGCAAGTAAACTATCATGAGGTTTTGGAGTATTTGGAGGTAAGTATTTTTTCAAATCGTTCCAATCTATGATTCTTTCTGCAGTTGTCAAATAGCCAGTAGATTCTACAAATTTCTTAAAATCAGCATTAGTAACTTCAGTTTCATCCATTAAAAAAGAATTAACAATAACTTTATGTTGAGGATATTCATCCCTCATAGCTTGATTATTGTCTGCTCCCATCAAAAACTCGCCACCTTTTATTAGAATCATTCCTGTTGGAACTTCTTTTAAATCTTGTGTATTAGAATTGTTACACGAAAAACTTAAACATAAAATAAAAAAGAAAAATATTTGTTTCATAAAATAGGGTTTGTTTTTTTAGAGGTGTATTATAATTAACAATAGTTTAGTCATCTAATTTAACTGATTAGTATAATAAATACAGGCTTTAATCCTATTTAATATAATTATTTTTTTATTTTTTTTAAATTAGATACAACAACGACTGCAGTAAACTAAGAAGTAAATTTGCAGTATGGTATATTTATAAATCTTGGTGTTTAAAATATATCTTTAAAAAAATTACAATTAAACAACACACTATCATGAGTAAAAACTTAGCTAAAGAATACTGGAAAAAAAATCTTAAATATTTATTAATTCTTCTATCAATTTGGTTCACTGTTTCTTTTGGTTTTGGAATACTCTTAATTGATGAACTGAATCAAATTAAAATTGGTGGATTCAAACTTGGATTTTGGTTTGCTCAACAAGGATCTATTTATGTTTTTGTAACATTAATTTTCATATACATTGGTCTTATGAACAAACTTGATAAAAAATATCATTCAAAAAAATAATTATGGATTTACAAATTTGGATTTGGTTAATGATTGGAATAACCTTTTCATTATACATAGGTATTGCTATTTGGTCTAAGGCAGGTTCAACAAAAGAGTTTTATGTGGCTGGGTCAGGTGTTTCGCCTATTGCAAATGGAATGGCTACGGCTGCTGACTGGATGTCTGCTGCCTCATTTATTTCAATGGCAGGATTAATTTCCTTTATGGGCTATGATGGTTCAGTATATTTAATGGGTTGGACTGGAGGATACGTTTTACTTGCTCTTTTACTAGCACCTTATTTAAGAAAATTTGGAAAATTTACTGTTCCTGATTTTATTGGAGACAGATATTATTCGGACACAGCAAGGCTTGTAGCTGTTTTTTGTGCTTTAATAATTTCATTCACATATGTTGCTGGTCAAATGAGAGGCGTTGGTCTTGTCTTTTCAAGATATTTAGAGGTAGATATAAACACAGGAGTTGTCATTGGAATGGCTATTGTTCTATTTTATGCCGTTTTAGGAGGAATGAAAGGAATTACTTATACCCAAGTAGCACAATATTGTGTTCTAATTTTTGCTTTTATGGTTCCGGCAATTTTCATTTCTATGCAAATGACAGGCAATCCAATTCCACAACTTGGCTTTGGATCTGAAGGCTCAGATGGGATTTATCTTTTAGAAAAGCTAGACGGGTTAAGTAGAGACTTAGGATTTCACGAATATACTACAGGCTCAAAATCAAAGCTCGATGTGTTTTTTATAACAGCTGCTTTGATGATTGGAACTGCTGGCCTTCCCCATGTTATTGTTAGATTTTTTACTGTTAAAAAAGTAAGTGATGCAAGAAAATCCGCAGGTTGGGCTCTTTTATTTATAGCAATTTTATATACTACTGCACCTGCAATTGCAGTTTTTGCAAGAACCAATTTAATCGAAACTGTAAGTGAAAAAAAGTACGAAGATATGCCTGTTTGGTTTGAAAATTGGGAAAAAACTGGACTTCTAACTTTTACAGATAAAAATAATGATGGAGTTATACAATATGTTGCTGATTCACAAATAAATGAATTAACAATTGACAGGGATATCATGGTAATGGCTAATCCTGAAATAGCTGAACTTCCAAATTGGGTGATAGCTTTACTTGCAGCCGGTGCTTTGGCGGCAGCTTTGTCAACTGCTGCTGGATTATTACTTGTTATTTCTTCTTCAGTTTCGCATGATTTAATTAAAAAAATTATAAAACCCGATGTTAGTGAAAAAGGTGAATTAATTGCCGCAAGAGTATCTGCATTTTTTGCTGTTTTAATGGCTGGGTATTTTGGAATAAATCCACCTGGATTTGTTGCTGCAGTTGTTGCTCTTGCTTTTGGATTAGCAGCTGCTTCATTTTTTCCCGCAATAGTCATGGGGATTTTTTATAAAAGAATGAATAAAGAAGGTGCGGTGTCTGGTATGATTACTGGACTACTATTGATGCTTTTTTACATGACAAAATTCAAATTCGGATGGTTTGGCGGGGGCACTGAAGCCGATTGGTGGTTTGGTATATCACCAGAGGGATTTGGAACATTCGCTATGCTAATTAATTTTATTGTTTCATTAATTGTATGTCATTTAACAAAGGAGCCCTCAGAAGAAATTCAAGAATTAGTTGAAAAAATTAGAATTCCAACAATTGAAAGCAAATGAAATATGTAATTACATTTTTTTTTCTATTTAGCCTTTTTAACTTGACTTCACAAGAGTTAAAAACATATGAAAAAGAAATATTTGTTAATGAAAATGACACATTAAACTATAGAATACTAAAACCATTAAATTATAATCCACAAAAACAGTATCCAGTTCATTTGTTCTTGCACGGAGCTGGTGAGAGAGGAAATGACAATGTTTCTCAACTGATTCATGGAGGAAATCTTTTTTTAGAAAAAGAGAACAGAGAAAAATATAACTCATGGGTAATATTCCCACAAGCTCCACAAAACGATTGGTGGGGCTATAAAGATCCTTATAAGTTTGCGTATAATGTGAAAGAGTCAAAAGCTATAAGTCTAGTCGTGAAACTAATGGACAGTTTCATTGAAAGAAGTGATGTTGATACTAACAGAGTTTATGTAAGTGGACTGTCTATGGGTGGGATGGGAACATTTGTTATATTAAATTTAAGACCTGATATGTTTGCTGCAGCAACTCCAATTTGTGGAGATGGTAATCCCGATTTAGTTAATAACTATGCGAAAAAAATTCCAATGTGGATTTTTCATGGATCTGACGATACTGTAGTTAGTCCAAAAAAATCTTTAAAAATGGCTAATGCTATTATTGATGCTGGGGGAAGTCCCAAAATAACCTTTTATGAAAATGTTGGACACGACAGCTGGAACAATGCTTTCGCTGAAAAAAATTTTCTTAAATGGATTCATTCTAAAACTAAAAAACAATGAAATATAATATAACAACACTAATAATTTTTTTATTTTCAATCATTATGAGTAACAACGCACAAGATATTTATATTCAAGGTGGAGGAACTCTTACAGATTGGGCTCACCTAAAAAAGTTTGAGAAAGATAACGAACAACTTAAAAAAATAGATGAGCCAAATAGAGTTGTTTTTATGGGTAATTCTATTACAGAAGGATGGTCGAATTTTGATAAAGATTTTTTTATAAATAATCCTTTTGTAAATAGAGGAATTAGCGGTCAAACTACTCCTCAAATGTTAATCAGATTTAGACCTGATGTAGTAAACTTAAATCCTAAGGCTGTAGTAATTCTAGCCGGAATAAATGATATAGCTGGAAATACTGGACCAATCTCTCTTGAAAATACAGCTGAAAATATTATTTCAATGGCTGAGATAGCAAAAGCTAATAATATAAAAGTTTATATATGTTCTACTCTTCCAGCAATAGACTTTCCATGGTCACCTGGAATAGAGCCTGGTCCAAAAGTGATTAAGTTAAATAGTATTTTAAAAAATTATTGTGATCAAAATAATATAACTTATGTAGACTATTTCACTTCAGTGGCTGACGATAAAGGAGGTCTTAAAGTACCTGAATATACAACTGCAGATGATTTAGTCCATCCTAACCTTGCAGGATATAAAGTAATGGAAAAAATAATTTTGTCTGCATTAGAAAAATAGAGTTTAATTAAAAACAAGAGGTTTTATTTTTAAAAAGATCCTATTCATTAATTTTTTCTGCTAAATTTCACAATAATTTGAATACTTAGGCGATGAAAAATGGATTGGTTTTTCAAAAAGTAAATCAGGTCATATTTCTCTTCAAGATTAACCTGGAAAAGCATTTTTTAAAAATATCTTTATAGCAGAATTAAACTAATTTCTTAACTTTAGGATTAGTGAAAAAGAATAATTTTAAAATATTATCATATTTCTTTGTCCCTCTAACTGTTGTGTTGGTATTTAAATATATTTATTCTAAGCCAACAATAGATGAAATAACTACAATCAATCAAACTAATCAGTTTGTTGAAACAAGTTCTAAAATTGATGTCACAGAAGTTAATTTCAACTTTGATGTTAAACCAATTCTTTCTGATAAATGCTATACTTGTCATGGTCCTGACGACAAAGCTAGAAAAGCGAATTTAAGACTTGATATTGAAGATGGTTTTTATAAAGCTTTAGAAGATAATACAAACCATTACGTAATAGATAAAAAAAATCCAAATGAGAGTGAAATTTTAAAAAGGATTGATAGTGAAAACTCTATCTATATAATGCCACCACCAGAATCAAACTTAATTTTATCTGAAAAAGAAAAACAGATTTTAAAAAAATGGGTTAATCAAGGTGGAAAATGGGAACCTCATTGGGCATATACTAAACCTGAACTTCCAAAATTACCAGAAACAAATTTTAAAAATTGGGCAACTAATGAAATAGATTTATTTATAGCTAGTAAATTAGAGTCTAAAGGAATGTCACCTTCAGAAATTGAAGAAAAAGAAATATTAATAAGAAGAGCTTATTTTGATCTTACCGGTCTTCCTCCATCTTTAAAAAGGATTGATGATTTTATTTCTGATTCAAGCGATGATGCATATGAGCGTTTAATAGATAATTTATTAGATTCTAAAACTTACGGCGAAAGAATGGCCGCTATATGGATGGATTTATCTAGATATGGAGATAGTCATGGTTATCAAGACGATCAAGAACGAATCATGTGGCCGTGGAGAGATTGGGTTATTCACGCGTACAATTCAAATATGCCTTATGATAAATTTATAACATGGCAAATGGCTGGAGACATGCTGCCAAACGCCACTAAAGAACAAATTTTAGCTTCTGGATTTAACAGAAACCATAAGATAACTCAGGAAGGTGGAGTAGTTCCAGAAGAATATAGAGTTGAATATGTTGCAGATCGAACTGTAACATCTGCTAAAATAATGATGGGATTAACTGTAGAGTGCGCCAGATGTCACACTCACAAATATGATCCAATTTCACACGATGAATTTTTTAGTCTTTACAGTTTTTTTAATAACGTGGATGAAAACGGTTTGATTGTTTATGGGGATACTGCTCCAAAACCAAATTTAACTATAAACGCTAATGATATTAAAAGTGATTTGCCTTTTGTAAACCTACCAGACAGTATTAATGATGTAACTCTGATGGTAATGAAAGAAACTGAAAATCTAAGAAATACATATGTTTTAAACCGCGGAAGTTATGATGCTCCAACTAGACTTGTAAAGCCTGGTACACCTGAAACTGTATTAAAATTCGATGAACAAAAATATTCTTCAGACAGAATAGGGCTATCGAAATGGTTTTTTGATAAAGACAATCCTTTAACATCCAGAGTTACTGTTAATAGGTTGTGGCAACAATTTTTTGGAATTGGTATAGTAGCCACACCTGATGATTTTGGAAGTCAAGGAAATAAACCCTTTAACCCTGAATTATTAGATTGGCTTGCTTACACTTTTCAAAATAAAGACAATTGGGATACAAAAAAGTTTATTAAAAGGATAGTAATGTCATCAACCTATAGACAGTCTAGTAAAATTAAAAAAGAGAACCGATTAATGGATTCTGACAATACATACCTTGCTAATTATCCAAGACAAAAACTTTCAGCTGAGATGATAAGAGATAATGCACTTTCAACAAGTGGAATGCTTGTTCACAAAATTGGTGGTCCTAGCGTTAAGCCTATGCAGCCTCCAAATCTTTGGAATGAAGTTACCGGCGGTGGTGGTGGAAGTCTAGCTTTCTATGTTCCTGACACAGGCGACAATTTATTTAGAAGAAGTTTATATACTTTTTGGAAAAGAACTGTTCCGCCTCCTTCAATGATGATATTTGATGCGCCAACTAGAGATTTTTGTGCGCCAGTTCGTCAAAAAACTAGCACTCCACTTCAATCATTAGCATTAATGAACGACCCGCAGTATCAACTGGCTGCTGAGAATTTATCTACTTCAATTTTTAAAGAAAACATTTCAATTGATAAAAAAATTATAAAACTGTATCGCACCGTTACTGGAAGAACACCAATTGACAATGAAGTTGTTAAACTAAAAAACTATCTTGATGAAATAAAAAAGTTAAATAATATTGAAGAAAAAATAGCATTTAACTCTCTCGCGGTTTTAGTATATAACTTAGATGAAACCACCCAAAAAAGTTAAAAAATGGAGGAAATACATAAACACTTTTTAAACAATAACAGACGTAACTTTTTAAAAAAAGCTGGTTTAGGTATTGGTGGTTTAGCACTTGGTTCTATGCTAGATCCTTTCAATTTTGGTAAAGAAACAAATCCTTTTGCTTCATTAAACAATAATTCTTTAAATCTTCCTCATTTTGCACCCAAAGCAAAAAGAATAATTTATTTATTTCAAAGTGGAGGTCCATCACAATTAGATTTATTTGATTACAAGCCTAAGCTTAATCAATTAAGAGGAACTGACCTACCTTCATCTGTTAGAGATGGTCAAAGGTTAACTGGGATGACATCTGGTCAAGATAAATTTCCTTTAGTTGGTAGCAACTACAACTTTAAACAATATGGAGAATCTAGAGCATGGGTTAGTGAATTAATGCCATATGTTGGTAAAATAGCTGATGAATTATGTTTTGTAAAATCTATGCACACAGAAGCAATAAATCATGATCCTGCAATAACATTCTTTCAGACTGGTTCACAACAACCAGGAAGACCAAGCATGGGTTCATGGATGAGTTATGGTTTAGGTAGTTTAAATAACAACATGCCTTCTTTTGTGGTTTTACTCTCAAATGGAACAGGGAGACCAAAAGGCCAACCTCTTTATTCAAGACTTTGGGGAAATGGATTTTTAAGTTCACTTCATCAAGGAGTACAGTTTAGATCAGCAAAAGATCCTGTTTTATATTTAAAGAATCCTGACGGGGTTACTGCACAAGAAAGAAGAAAAATGCTTGACTACTTGGCTGAACTCAATCACCAACAAGAAGCTTCATTTGGAGATCCTGAAATTAGCAGTCGAATAGCTCAATATGAAATGGCTTATAGAATGCAGACCTCAGTTCCTGAAACAATGGATATCTCAGATGAACCTGACCATATACTTCAAATGTATGGACCTGATGCTCAGAAGCCTGGTACTTATGCAGCTAATTGTATTCAGGCTAGAAGATTAATTGAAAAGGACGTAAGATTTGTTCAACTTTATCATATGGGTTGGGATCAGCACGAAAATCTTCCTAATCAAATTAAAGGTCAATCAAGTGATGTTGATCAACCTACAGCTGCTCTAATAATGGATTTAAAACAAAGAGGATTACTTGAAGATACATTAGTAGTGTGGGGAGGAGAATTTGGAAGAACTAACTATTGTCAAGGTACTTTATCAGACACCAATTACGGAAGAGATCATCATCCAAGATCATTTACTATTTTTATGGCAGGAGCGGGAATTAAACCTGGATTTAGCTATGGAGAAACTGACGATTTAGGCTATAATATTGTCAAAGATCCTGTTCATGTTCATGACTTACAAGCAACAATATTAAATCAATTTGGAGTTGATCATACGAAAATGATTTATAAGCATCAAGGCAGAAGGTTTAGATTAACCGATGTTTCAGGAAATGTCATTAAAGATTTACTTGCCTAATTATTTTAGGTGGTGTTTGAAAAATTTCCATATTTCATCACTCGTGTTTATATCTCCGTTTCCCCAAGATCCAGGCCAGTCATGACCTCCTCCGTCAACCTTGTAAAACCAAACTTCATTATTATAACTTCCTCCCTTTTTTTTCGTTAAAGAAACTGTAGAATAATCTGTTTTATCAATATCAGGAAAATTAAAAACCTCATCTTGAACACAAGCATTTAAATCAGACCAAAATTCCATTACTTCTAAAATATGAGGAGCGCCTCCCCAGCCATAAGCAGTATTCATAGTTCCGTCCCAAGGAACAGTAGTATCAGCTGTACCAGACATTTGTAAAATAGGAATTTTATAAGCTGGTGAACAATTAGTCCAATCCGATCCGCTCATTGTTCCTGTAATTGATGCTACAGCCTTGAAAACATCAGACTTTTCACATCCTAAAGTATAGGACATAAATCCTCCGTTGGACATTCCTGATGTAAATATATTGTCAACACTAGTCTTAAATTCCTCTTGAATTTTTAAAGCTAAAAAAGATAAAAAATCTATATCGTTTACAGTACTCATTTGCAAATTAGCATTCCAGTGAGTTTGTCCAGTCACTAGAGTTGTTCCCTGTGGATAGCAAACCATGAATCCGTTTTGATCTGCTATATCATTCATCTTTGAATACGCTAAAATATTGTTCATATTACTTCCAAATCCGTGAAGCATAAACAAGAGTGGAGAATTTTCAGAATAACTTTTTGGTTTATATAATGTGTATCTTCTGCTCAATCCACCATAGTTAATCGAAAATTCTTTTTGCGTCCAATCGGGCTGAGTTATTGGCTGTAATTCATCGTCCTGGTCACTACAACCAATTAAGACAATTAGAAAAAGATATAAAAATATGTGCCTATACATTTTAAATCAATTTAGTTTGTCCTGGCTTTGGAATAGAATATCTACCATTACTATCAGGAAGTGTTGGTGGAGTAGAATTCCAGCTTAAATCATTAGGAACAAGAACTTGTTGAGAATTTAATGCCTGTTCCCATGTAATTTCTTTTCCTGTATAAGTAGCCATTCTACCCATAATTGCTGTTAATGTAGATTTTGCTCCATATTCTGCATTATTAATTACGCCTCCAGATCTAATAGATTCAAATAACCTGTCGTGTTCGATTTGGTATGGGCTTATATCATTGGAAGGATCATGCTTAAACATATCATTACCATTATGATCAATAATTTTACAATAATCTCCTGATGTTACCACATTAGCTTTCGTTCCCTGAAATGCCTCACTTACGTCATATTTTGTTCCTGGTTGATGACGACATTGACTAGATATTATTGCTCCGCTAGGGTATTTAAATTCTACAAAATGATGATCAAATATTTCTCCATGATCGATTCCGTTTCTTACTTCTCTTCCACCCATTCCACTTGCAGAATTTGGGTATTCACCAATAAACCAATTGGCAACATCAATATTGTGAATGTGCTGTTCTAGTATATGATCTCCACAAAGCCAATTAAAATAATACCAATTTCTCATCTGATATTCCATTTCTGTTTGACCTTTTACTCTTTTTCTTACCCAAACTCCAGCACTGTTCCAATAAACTTGACCAGAAACAATTTTTCCAATATTACCATTATTGATAAGTTTAAGTGTTGAGTTATAACTTTTTTGATACCTTCTTTGAAGACCAACCACTACATTTAATTTTTTTTTCTTTGCAACTTTAGCAGATTCAAGAACTTGTCTAACTCCATTAGCATCTGTTGCAACAGGTTTTTCCATAAAAACATGTTTGTCATTGTCAATCGCATATTTAAAATGAAGCGGTCTAAAACCAGGGGGTGTAGCTAAAATTACTACATCTGCCATATCTATAACTTTTTGATATGAGTTAAATCCTACATGTCTATTTTTTTCTTTCACTTTCACGTTTCTTTCACCATCAAGTTCTTCTGAAATAGCTTTTAAACTTGATTCTAATCTGTCTTCAAAAGCATCAGCCATTGCAACCAATTCAACATCCTTGTCAGCTCTTAAAGCTTGAACTGCAGCGCCAGTTCCTCTACCACCACAACCAACTAAGACAAGTTTTAATTTTTTATTAATAGAACTATTTGCCATGGCTTCTAACGAAAATGTTGAAGACAATAATACGCCTCCAGTTAAAGCCGTAGACTTAACAAAAGATCTTCTAGAAAATTGTTTTTTACTCATTTTGATTTATTTAAAGTTATCAACTTTTTTATATGAATTTATAAGTTTTAATTCTCCCTCTAATCCATTAACTGAATTACCATGCTCCATCCCTAAAACTCCATTAAATCCTTTATCATAAATATATCTAAAAATATTTTTATAATTTATCTCACCAGTAGTTGGCTCATTTCTTCCAGGGTTATCTCCAATCTGAAAGTAGGCTATTTCATTCCATGATGCTTCAATATTTGGAATTAAATTTCCTTCTTGTATTTGTTGATGATAAATATCAAAAAGAATTTTACAAGATTTTGAATTTACTGCTTTACAAATTTGAAAAGCTTGAGGACTTTCAGTTAAAAACAGACCAGGATGATCTCTAAAATTTAAAGGTTCTAAAACCATTGTTAAGTCGTGTTTTTCTAACAGTCCAGATGCTTGTTTTAAAGTTTCTATAACATTTTGAGTTTGATAATTCATGTCTTTTCTTAAATCCAAATGTCCAGGAACTACAGTCATCCATTTTGCATTGACTCTTTTTGCAACATCAGTAGAATTTGAAATGTCATTTAAAAATTCATTTCGTTTGTTTAAGTCACCACTTGCTAGATTGGGTTCATTCCAATATATTTTATGAGCAACAAAGACGCCCATTTTCATATTATTATTTAATAGAAAATCTCCTATTTTTTCTTGAGTTTTAGCATCTCTATTTTTCATTCCATTATCCTCGAACGCTTTAAATCCTTGGTCTTTAATAAATTCTAATTGATTAAAAATATCTGATCCAGCATGGTTTTTAAACATTCCAAAGTGTGGAGCATAATTAAGATTATAAATGTGATTTGGTTTAGGATTATTATTAGAAAATAGTGGGTTAACTACCATTAAACTGGCAGCTGAAAGAGTTGAGTTTTGTATAAAATTTCTTCTTTTCATAATGTTATATTAATTATTCCAGTATTCGTTTTGTTCCTCAACAGTTGGTGTTATGAATGGTCTTACTACTCTGAACCCAACAAACTGTGCATCTGTATGCCACCATTTACTTCTTGGAATTTGAGGATCTTGTTTTTTCCATTGTTTTGAAGATGCTTGCCTAGACGCACTTCTTAGTCTATAGTTAGAACTTTTCCATGACCCTCCCCTAACTACTCTTGGATATAATTTTAATGGTTTAACAATTGGATTTTTATTTAAATTTTGTGATGCTTTTAAATATGCTGTAGTATTGTATGCATCTAAAGTCCACTCAGAAACATTACCATGCATGTCATATAACCCCCAGTTGTTTGGTAGCTTTAGACCGACTTTATGATATTTATTATCACTGTTATCTTTAAACCAAGCGTAATTATTTAATTCTTTGGGATCATCACCAAATGAATAAGCTTTCTCAGATCCTGCTCGACAGGCATATTCCCATTCAGCTTCTGATGGAAGCCTGTAAAAGTTTCCTGTTATAGCAGAAAGCCATTGACAGAATTTTTTAGCGGCCAGTTGAGTCATTGATATTGCAGGAAATCCATCAGTACCCATTCCAAAACTCATTTCTACGTATGGTGTTGTTGCACCTGAAACTGCATCAATATCTATATTTACTTCGTTTTCAGAATTAAATCTTGGTTGAAGTTCATCCAAATTACGACTCATAAATAAATTGTATAAATCCCAAGTTGTTTCATATTTAGCCATCCAAAACGAATCTAATTCAACTCTATGAACAGGTCCTTCATCAGCTAATCTGTTTTTTTCATTTAATGGGCTACCCATTAAAAATTGACCACCACTAATAGGACTCATTTCAAGACCATAGTTAGTGTTTAAAATATATTGATTGTATTCAATAAATTCTTCCTGGCCAAAAGAAAAGCTAAAAGAAAAACAAATTAAGAGATAAATCAATTTCATTACTTTAAAGTAATGAAAAAAAGAAAGGATTACAATTTAAAATTCTCTGTATGGACTATCAAGAAATTTATTTACCTCTTCTTCTTTAAATTTCGCTAATTTATTATCCCAATGTAAAGTTTTTCCAGGAAATCTTCCAGCTATCACACCCAATAAAATTGTTTCAGTTAAACGTGCAGAATATGAAAAAGGTGCAGAACATTTATCCTTACCAAGACAGGCATCAACAAATTGGTGATAATGTAAATATGACTCACCTCCGTAATCCCTAACAGGTTGATTTGTTATTTTTCCAGAATTTTCTAATTCTGAAAGATCTATGTCTTTATATTTACCATCAACAATTAATTTAGGTAGTTCCATGAAGTGTGGAAGTAATAATCTACCTTTCTCTCCAACAAACATTGCACCTTGCAAAGGTAATTTATCTTTGTTAGGTAATTTTAAGTCCTTATGATTTTTTGGCGCTCCAGAACCATCTTGCCATATCCATTTTAACTTATCAGTTGTATGTTTTGTACCTGGAAATTCATATGTAACTTGGTTGTGTTCAGGAAAACCAAATCCATTTGGCTTTCTGCACTTATTTTTTATGGTTATTGGCACATCCAATTCAAGGGCATTGTAGGGGGTATCAAAAATATGAACACCCATATCTCCAAGTGTTCCACACCCATAATCTACAATCTTTCTCCAATTACCAGGATGATAAATTTTGTCTTTAAATTCTCTATTAGCTGCTGTGCCTAACCAAAGATTCCAATCTAAATTTTCGGGAACTGGATCAGATCCTTTTGGTTTTGGACCATCATAACCCCAATTTTTTGGAGACCATGCTCTAACTGTATTTACTTTTCCTATAATTCCTGATTGAATTAATAAAGTAGCTAATTTATAATCGTAAAAAGAATGTACCTGAATTCCCATTTGGGTAATTAGATTTTTATCTTTTGCAATTTTTCGCATTGCTCTAGCTTCACTAACATGATGAGTTAAAGGCTTCTGACAATAAACTGATTTATTTAATTCCATTGCCATCATCGAAACTGGAGCATGAGTATGATCAGGTGTAGAAACCATGACAGCATCAATTGAATCAGCAATTTCTTTAAACATTATTCTGTAGTCTTTATAGGTTTTCGCATTTGGGTGAAGCTTACTTGCTGCATCTAATGCATTTGAATCTACATCACAAAGCGCTACAACCTCTACAGATTTGTGAGAGGACATGTCTTTTAGATCTGCTGCCCCCATTCCTCCAACGCCTACATGGGCTAATCTTAAAATTTGATTGTTATTTGAAGCCCAAATTGATGTCGGGAAAACACTTAATGATGCTAAAGCAGCTGACGATTTAATAAAATTTCTTCTGTTATTTTTCATAATAAATATATTATATCTTAAAATTAATTAAAAAAAAATAGATTTTTTTTTAAAAAAGATCAAACCTAAATTAGGAGGGACTAAGAACAAATAATTTAATATTAGATTAATAGTTAAGTTCTAATTTGTTTTGATAATTTATATCAACTAAATTTAAAGTAAATGATACTATTATGAGTAAAAAAGACAATTCTAGAAGAGGGTTTTTAAAAAAATCATTAATCATCCCACCTCTATTTATTGTACCAAGACATGTTCTCGGCGGCAATGGATTTATTTCTCCAAGTGACAAGCTAAATATAGCTGCCGTTGGAGTAAGAAAATGGGGAATGGGTTCTAATAACATACATCAGTGTAGAAATGAAAATATAGTAGCGCTTTGTGATGTTGATTTTAATCAATCCAAACCAACTTTTGATAAATACCCAAAAGCAAAAATCTATAAAGATTACAGAGTGATGCTCGATAAACAAAAAGATATAGATGCTGTTATTGTTGCAACACCTGATCATAATCATGCAGTTATAACAATGAAAGCTATTAAAATGGGTAAACATGTATATTGTCAAAAACCTTTAACTCATACAGTATATGAAGCTCGTGAAATCACAAAAGCAGCGAAAAAATATAATGTCCAGACGCAAATGGGTAATCAAGGAAGATCTTCTGATGAAATCAGAAAACTAAAAGAATGGATTGATGATGACGCAATTGGTCCGGTAAGAGAATTATATGCTTGGACTGATAGACCAATAGGAGGAAGTGCTTGGGACACTTTTGCGGTAAAAGCAAAATCTAAAGAAAAGCCTCCAGTTCCAAATGGACTTGATTGGGATTTGTGGTTAGGACCTGCTCAATATCGAGATTATCATCCTGACTATCATCCTCTTGCATGGAGAGCATGGATTGATTTTGGAACAGGGTCAATGGGAGATATGGGCTGTCACATTTTAGATCCTGCTTTTTATGCCCTTGAACTTGGTGCTCCTACTGAAATTCAAGCCACATCAACACACTACATTCCTGAAATTGAATCTCAAACCTATCCGTCGGCTTCTATTGTTAGAATGAAATTCCCTAAAAGAGGTAAACATCCAGAGCTAAATCTTACTTGGTCAGATGGAAGAATTCAGCCCGCAATTCCTGAAGAATTCAAGAGTGGTGAACAATTTAGTTTAAGTGGAGCTATGTTTATAGGAGATCAAGGTAAAATAACTCACGACTCACACGGAGCAAGTGGTGTTAAAATCATCCCCGAAGAAAAAATGTTAAATTACAAACAACCTGCTCCATATATAAAACGAGTAGACACTACCCATGAAGGAGATTGGATTAGAGCATGTAAAGATGGAGTTTCTGCATGTTCATCGTTTGATTACGGAGGTCCTTTAACAGAAATGGCTTTACTTGGTATGATTGCAATTCGTTTAAAAAATCAAAAACTTGAATGGAATTCTAAAGAGTTTAAATTTAAAAACAACGAAAAAGCAAATGCTTTATTACATAAGGCTTATAGAAAAGGCTGGAGTTTGTAATTAACTTATTTTATTAGCACAATATTTGATCTAATATTTTATAAATAAGTTTCAAGTTGTCTAAATTAAAATTCTTACTCTTTTTTTTGTTGCTAGTTTCCTGTAACAAGGAACCCGTCCTATTTCAAATTGATTTTGTAAGCCAACCACAAAATGGTGGATCAATTAATTTAAATTCAAGTAATTACAATGAAGGTGAAATTTTAAAACTCGAAGCTGTTCCAGCAGAGAATTATAGTTTTGATTTCTGGTCTGGTGATCTTAACAGTAATCAAGCTCTAACTGATTTAAATGTTGATTCTGATAAAACTGTAATCGCTAATTTTTCCAAAAAAACATTTGAATTAAATATTACCATTGAAGGTCAAGGAAAAGTTTCTAAAAGATTAATTAAAAGTGGCTCAAAAAATGATTACAACTATGGAAGTATCGTAGAGATTTTAGCTTCGCCAGAAAACGGATGGACTTTTATTGAGTGGCAAGGAGATATTGAAAATAATACCACAAACCCTGTTCATATTAATATTGACAGTGAAAAAAATATTACCGCAATATTTAAAAAAAATTATGTTGGAAAGAACACATCTAAATTTTTAGCTCTTGGAGACAGCTATACAATTGGCCAATCTGTTGAAGTTAATCAAAGATGGCCTGTCCAATTTTTAAAAGAGTTAAAAGCAACTACAAATGTTGTAGATACTCTTAAAATTATAGCTCAAACTGGATGGAGAGTTGATCAACTAAAGGAAGCTATGAACAGTTCTAATTTGGAACCACCCTACGGCCTTGTTTCGTTATTAATTGGAGTTAACAATCAATTTCAAGGTCAAGATGCTGTTGGATTTAGGCCTGAATTTGTAGAAATATTAGAAAAATCATTGAAACTTGTTGAAAATAGAAAAGAAAGGATATTTGTAGTTTCTATTCCAGATTGGGGGTCTAGCCCTTATGGAGCTACCTTAAACAGAACTCAAATTTCAAAAGAAATTGATGATTTTAATTCAGTATTAAAAGAAGAATCTGAAAAAAGAGGAATTCGATATTTTAATATTACAACTATTTCAAGAAGAGCGCTTACTGACATTAGTTTAATCGCAAGTGATAGATTACATCCAAGCGGAAAAATGTATAAACTATGGGTGGATAAAATGATTCCTGTTATATCAAAAATTAATTTTGATTAGTTAAAGTTTTCTGATTTTTATATTTCTAAACCATATCGGACTGTCGTGGTCTTGAAGAGCTATATATCCTTTTCTAAATTTTCCATAATCAGGATAATCATCCCATTTTCCAGAATCTCTTTTTAATAACCATTCTTTTGAATATGGTTCAAATTCCAATAACAATTCTCCATTTAACCAGTGTTGAACTTTCTTAGCTGTATATAATATTCTAGATGAATTCCACTGACCCGCAGGATTTAATTGTTTTTTACTTAAATCCGCTTCATGCATTGCATAATTAGCGCCAGCTTTTTGCCATTCTTCAAGCTTAGCGTTATTAATTTCTTCCCATCCTAAATCATCTATTAATTGATACTCCGGTGAAATAGCGTATGGAGCTTGAAAACCTTCTTGAACGTTATAAAAAACTCCACTATTTCCTCCTTTTGGAAGTTTCCACTCAAGATATAGTTCAAAGTATTCGAATTCTTCCTTATAATATATTATATCACCTCCTCCTTTCCACTCATTTTCTAACTTAAGATCAGTGTCAAATGTTAATTCTCCATCAACAGCGGCCCATTTTTGAGGTATTTCTTTTCCGTTGTAAGCTCTCCATCCATCAGTTGACTTCCCGTCAAATAAATCAATCCATTCTGATTCGTTTTTTTCACAAGAAATAGTGAAAAACAATAGTACAATTAAAGTATATTTTAAATTTTTCATGATCAGATTTTATAAGTTTCTTTTATTTTATTTATTAGCATTATTTCAGATAAGAACTGCCAATCAAAATTTTTAGTTTGATTAGCGGGATGGTGATGATGATCCTGATCTAAAATATAATCTTTCGGTTTATTTAGGATTCTAGTTTTAGAATAGATTTCTTCAAACTTTTTTCTCATACTGTTATATTCACTTTCGAGATTTATTATATGTTTTAAATCTCCTTCAAGATCGACTTTTTCTAATTTTAATATTACATTAGAAGAAAACTTAGTAAGCTCATTCACCTGGCTGTAAATCTGTAATTGATATAAATTTTTAGATTCATTTTGAATAAGATTATTAATAATAGTTTCTACTTTGAGTGAAATTTCTAAGGATCTTTTAGCATCATTAATTCTAACTTCATGTTTTTTAGACCATTCTCCTTTTTTATCTAAGTTAGGCAGGTCAATAATGTCAGATTCTAATGGGTTTTGTTTTTTAGAAAGTCCAGGCCTCCATCCGTTTTCTGAAAGCAGCATATTAAGCCACATTCCCACTGGTTTTTCTAGTAAATCTATAAAAGCATAATTATCATCACCAAACTGAGAACCGAAATTTTTAAATCTAAATAATTTTTTGAATTCTTCAATTGGTAAACTATTTCCAGACCAGCTGTATTGTGCAAAAGCTGCAATTCCTCTTTTATAAAGTTCAAAATGGGGAGAATCATCGTCCCACAGGGTCAACAATAGTCCATCTAAATTTTTATCAATAGAACTAGATGCAAAAGATTTTATTTGAGAAATATTACTTTGGTTTTGTGGCATTAGTGTCCATCTAGTCTGGCCAGCTGTAGCTCCCATTACAATTAATTCATTTTTTGAATACCAATCCATGGCTTTTAAATTACCGTAAGTATCAGATTTTTGGTAATTCCATCTCATATAGACAGCATTTTTTGGAAATTTTTCAATAAAATTCATCAAGTTAATTTCGTTTTTCTCCCAAATTTCGTCAACCTCTTTTACAGAAATTTTGTCATTAAACATTGGATTATATACTCCGGCGTGTTTAAGTGGCATGTCATCCCAAAAAATTGGAACTCTTTCATGTTTTTCAGCAAACTCACATACTTTATTAAGCCATATTAAATTTAGTTCTAGTTCTGTTTTATCATCTCTTTCAACCAAGTGAACTTCATCCCCTCCGATATGTAAATATTTTCCGTGCGGCGTAGCTCTGATGGCGTCTAAGTAAAGATCAAATTGCAGTTCGTATGTTTCTGGATTTAATGGATTAAAAGCCCAATCACTCTCTGGTTTATCTCTTAAATGAATATTCTTTTCATGCTTTAAAATAAACGAAGCATGTCCTAACCCTTGAACAAGAGGATTTATTATAACATTTCTTGACTTAGCATAATCACTTAACTCAATCCACCACTCAATAGAAAAAGAATCTGAAGAACCTACTTCCGGTCTTGAAACATATTTAAGTTTGTCCTCAAGTTCTACTATAATTCCATTGACTTTTAAATTGGCTAAATGATCAATTAAATCAAAATAATAAGATTTTTTTTCAGTGTGATGCTTTAAATCTAAGTGAATAGGCCTAAAATCTAAAGAAGGCTGATCTTTAATATTTAAAATAGGAACAGATGTCCTCTGCGTAAATGCGTTTTCTAATATTTGATTTAGTGTTACAAAAGCATAAAACAAACCTGCTTGATCCTTGGCTGTTATAAATATATTTTCTTTTTCAATATTTAAAATGTAACCCTCACTTTTTAAATCAATACTATCATCTATTTCAAATTTTATTGTTGAACTCTCAAAGTCACCCTTAGTTATATTTTTTATATATCCATAAGTGATTGGAATTACATCATTTTTAGGTGAATAAGCATACTCAATTTTTTCAGGATTTATGTTTGAAAATTCTAGAAAGTTTGATGAAACATCAATGGCAGGAATGATATTTAAATAATTTTCTGTTTTTGTGTTGGAATTACAAGAAATAATAAATATTAGTAATATTAAAAACCTCATAATTTAAATTTAATAATTATAATTCCTTAAGCCAAATAAGTAATAGGCTGAAAACAAAAAAAGCTTCCCAAAAGGAAAGCTCTTCATCGGTTCTCTACAAACCTCCTGCAAAAGCAGGTAACACAACGCTTGCAAATATATACTTTTGTTTGTTAACTATTAAAAAACAAATTGATTTAATTAAATTTTCATAATTTAAAAGAGTAAATATCTATTATGAAGCCATCAAAATTAATTTTATTTATTGGAATTTTATGTTTTTTAAATTTTCCAATTCATGCCCAAAAAAATACATTCAAAGTTATGGCTTGGAATATTTTGCATGGGGGAAATGATATCGAAAATGGTCCAGAAAGTGTTGGTAAAATAATTAATGAAATAAATCCTGATATAATTTTAATGATCGAAACATATGGGTCAGGTCCTTATATTGCAAAATACTCAAACTTAAACTTTCACTTAGTTGCTTCTAAAGAAACTCCACTCAATGATAAATCGGTTAATTTATCCATTTACTCAAAGTATGCTTTTGGAAAAAGAATTGATACAAAATTTCCATTTTATCTTGGAGGAATTGAAATTCCAATAAACGGAAAAACTATACGTTTTTTTACAAATTGGTTTCATTATTTACCTTGGAATAATGAACCTGAAAAAATGGGAAAAACAGTTGAGCAATTATTAGAATGGGAACAAACTGAATCTAGACATAAAATGATTCAAAAAGTTTTACCATATTTAAAAAAGTTTACTGCAGAAGCTGACTCTATTCCAATGATATTTGGTGGTGACATGAATTCGTTATCACATTTAGATTGGACAAAAAAAACAAAAAAAAATCATAATAATTTGATAGTTCCATGGAAAGCAACTAAAATTTTAGATGACTTAGGTTTGATAGATTCATACAGAAAAGAAAACCCTAATCCAAAAACTCATCCTGGTATAACTTGGGATAAAAAGGAAAGAAAAGATTCTCATAGAATTGATTATATATTTTATAAAGGAAAGTCTATTAAGTCCATAAAATCAAAATCTTACAACGCTTACTTTAACGAACCAATAACTTTGAATAACAAAGAAATTATTTACCCGTCAGATCATGGAATAGTTGTCACAACATTTAAATTACGGTAATTTATTTTAAACAGTACCTTTTAAACATTGTGTAAAAACAAAAAATCCTCCAAATTGGAGGATGATTTTGCGGTCTGGACGGGACTCGAACTCTTTTATATATA